>Ga0180436_10000536_pt1 | contig 39265 bp, 34 predicted proteins | sample SS_ome_2_FD_132434 | JGI IMG/M metagenome (GOLD analysis project Ga0180436, IMG submission 132434) | Hypersaline lake sediment archaeal communities from the Salton Sea, California, USA - SS_3_S_2 metaG | ecosystem: Environmental > Aquatic > Non-marine Saline and Alkaline > Hypersaline >... | reverse complement strand
TGCGGAGCCATCCTATGGCACGCACTTCTTCCAGGATCTGGTCGAGGCCGCCATCTACCCCCTGCCGGTGACGGTGGGGAAAGCCGGCACCGTGCTCAATACCGAGTTCCTGGAGTGCTCCGACAACCAGCTGGCCGATCTGCTCCCCGACGACGCTGGGGCGGCGGACGTCATCCGCGTCATCGACCTCGAGACCGCCGCCGGCTGCTGTATGGACCTGATCATGAACGATGAGCTGGAGCTCGCCGTCGGGTATCTCAAGCGTCCCGCCCGCTGATCATCTCGGCATCTCGTCTGTGAACCGGTCCACAGAGAGCAGTCGGGAGCCTCTAGACACAGTAAGACGCGGCCGATCAGAGGTCTGATCGGCCGCGTTGGCTACCCAATGCCTGTGTCGACTACACCCACCCGCGCAGCTTGCATGCCTCCGCAACCCGCCCGACGGCCACGATGTAGGCCGCCACACGGTTGTTGATTCCGAAGGCCTCTGCGGTCTCGGCCACCGAGGCGAACGCCGCAGTCATCTTCTCGTCCAGCAGCTCGTGTACCTGAGGCTCCTTCCAGTAGTAGCCGTAGGCATTCTGCACCTGCTCGAAGTAGGAGACGGTCACGCCGCCTGCGTTGCAGAGGAAGTCTGGGATGACGTAAACCCCGTTCGCGGCCAGGATATCGTCCGCATCTGGCGTTGTGGGGCCATTGGCCAGTTCAGCGCTGATCTTGGCCTTGATCCTGGCCGCGTTCTCCAGCGTGATCTGGTTCTCCAGCGCGGCCGGCACGAGGATGTCGACGTCCAGTTCAAGAAGCTCGGCGTTGCTGACGCTTTCCGAACCGGGGAAGTCGACCACCGAACCGGTCTCCATCTTGTGGGCAATCAGCGCATCGGGGTCTAGTCCCTCTGAGCAATAGACGCCGCCCTGCGAGTCTGACGCCGCCACTACCTTCACGCCCAGCAGCTCGGGTCCCAGCGTCGCCGCATACTGCCCCGCGTTGCCGAAGCCCTGGATCGCCATCGTGGCCCCCTCGGTCTCGATGTCCAGCAGCTTGGCAGCCTCGCGGATGCAGAACATCCCGCCGCGCGCCGTGGCATCGCCGCGTCCCGCCGATCCCCCCAGCGGCAGCGGCTTGCCCGTGATCACGCCGGGCACGTTGTGTCCCCGCATAAACGCGTACTCGTCCATCATCCACGCCATGATCTGCGGCGTGGTGTACACGTCCGGGGCCGGTACATCCATATCCTCACCCAGGATGCGCCCCACCTGGCGGATGTACGCGCGGCTGAGGCGCTCCAGCTCACTGGGGGACATCACCTTGGGGTTGCAGATGATGCCGCCCTTCCCGCCACCCAGGGGAATGTCCATCACCGCCGTCTTCCACGTCATCCAGGCGGCCAGCGCGCGGACTGTGTCGACAGTCTCGTGCGGGTGAAACCGCAGCCCACCCTTGGTGGGTCCACGGGAATCGTTGTACTGCACGCGGAAACCGTGGAAGACCTCGGTCGTGCCGTCATCCATACGGACCGGCAGGGTCACGTGCAGCTCACGGATCGGCCATCTCAGTAGCTCGTGAACAGCCGGCTCCAACTGCATGATCTTCGCAGCTGTGTCCAGCTGTCTTTGAGCAATCTCAAAGGGATTCAGTTCCTCAGACATCTCACGCCTCCTTGGCTAGGCTGGCACCACAGTTGGGGGACAACTATGATGGAGTGAGTCCAATGATAGTGGAAAATCAGCCTGGGCACAATGAACTTATCGAACTGATCCCCTCCGAGATGCCAAAGACGACAGATGACCACCATCTCGCGACCGCGTGCGCTTGTCGCGTCGCTTCCTCGGCCTATAATCGACCCTAAGAGAGAAGAACGGATCGCATCTTCGAGTCCTGACATCTAAAGGCCACCGGCCCAGGGTGACGGACCGATAGGGTACAGTGGGAAACAGCTGTGCCTCCCGTGCTTGGAAAGGAGATGCGCCGGCGCTATCGCCCCCTCGGGCGGCGGAAACCCCGCATATGCGGAGAAGCGCGGCGTGCCCTTCCGGCATGCCGCGCTTCTCTGTGTACGCGTGACAACTCACCCGAGCACCGCGACCCGCGGTGTAGGAAGGGAAGCAATCCGTGACCAACCGCGCCCGCAGCGACAAGTTCTACTTCACCACGCGCGACCTGCTCATGATGGCCGCCCTGGCGGCCCTCGGCGGCGTGACCAGCACCTATGTCAACGCCTTTGGTGACCTGGTCCAGTCCGTCCTCCACATGCCCGGGGCCACCCAATGGGCCGCCGGTCTCCACGTGCTCTGGATCGCGCTGGCCATGGGTCTCGTGAGCAAACCCGGCACAGGCACGCTCACCGGCATCCTCAAGGGCGTGGTGGAGCTTCTCAGCGGCAACACACACGGCGTCCTGGTGCTGCTCATCGACGTCATCGCCGGTCTGTTGGTGGACCTCGGTGTGCTGGCTTTCAAGCGGAAAGACGGCTGGCCCGCCTTCACCCTTGCGGGCGGACTGGCCGCCGCCTCCAACGTGATGGTCTTCCAGCTCTTCGCGGGACTCCCGATGAACACCCTGACCGCCGGCGCACTGGCACTGATCAGCGGCGTTGCATTTCTCTCCGGCGTGGTCTTTGCAGGCATCCTCGGCTGGATGCTGCTCAACGCGCTGCGCCGGGCGGGTGTCGTGCGTGATCGCGGGCCCGTGACGGCATCCCCCAGTGCGACCCGCATCGCGGTCGTCGCTGCCGTCGTGCTGGCCGGGGCCCTGTTCGCCTACCTCAGGCTGAGCCTGCGCGGGCCCGAAACCGTCCGCGTCGAGGGCGCGGTCGCCTCTCCCTATGCATATCCGGAAGAGCATGCGGACATCGAGGCCATCTCCGTCGAGACCACCCTTCGCGACGTAACGTCCCAGTACGCCGGCATCCCGCTCCGGGAACTCGTCGCACGTGCCGATCCGGAGCCGACCGCGGCCATGGTCCTGATCACGGCGACGGACGGCTACGCCTTCTTCGTGACGCTGGAGGAGATGCAGGCCAACGAGGACATCGTGCTCACCGTACAGGGCCGAGGGAAGGACACCGCCTACAACGTCGTGGGCCCCGAGTCCAGCAAGGCGTGGGTGCGCAATGTCGCCCACCTCACCGTGGTCGGGGCCGCGCCGTTGGAGATCACAGGCGGGTCTAGCGCGCCCAGTCTCTTCCAACCCGCGGATTGGCAAAGCGAGATGGACGCCGCCACCGTCAGCCTGGCCGGCGGCGCGAGGAAGCTCCAGGGCGTCCCTCTCCGGCTGGTGCTCGCGGCCATGGACGTCACTGCCGACACCGCCTCCCTGGACCTGGTGGTCGAAGGAGGCGACACGGTCAACCTCCCCATGGCCCAGATCACCGACGACGATGTGCGCATCTTCACCAAGATTGATCCTGCCGGTGTCACCTACGCCGTGGCCCACGCGACGGGTCAGGTCATCGCCGCGCCCGTCACCTCGATCAAGGTCCGCTAGGAGCGCCCAGCCAGCGTATGCCGACCGTAAACCTCCCCGCCGCACAGATCGCAACCGATGGCGTGTGCGCCACCACCGGCAGGCACGACACCCTCGTAGAGGTCATCGGGCTGACCTATACCTTCGACGGTACCACACGGCCCGCACTGCTCGACGTATCCCTGCGCATCGGAGCGGGTGACTTCCTGGTCATCACGGGGCCCTCCGGCTGTGGCAAGTCAACGCTGGCGCTGGCGATCGGCGGCTTCCTCTTCCAGCAGTATGCGGGTACTACTACCGGGTCGATCACCGTCTCGGGCAAGGATGCCCGCACGGCGCCCGTTTTCGAGATCTCCGACACGGTCGGGCTGGTTCAGCAGGACCCGGAAGGGCAGTTCTGCACGCTTACCGTGCGGGACGAGCTAGCCTTTGGACTGGAAAACCGGTGTCTGCCCCGTGCCGAGATCGCCGACCGGATCTCTTGGGCGCTGGACATCGTCCAAGCCCCGCACCTGATGGATCGCGAGCTCAAGCAATTGTCCGGTGGCGAGAAGCAGAAGGTAGCCATCGCCTCGGTAATGGCCATGCGCCCCAAGGTCCTGATCCTGGACGAGCCCACATCCAATCTGGACCCCCAAGCCACGGCCGATATCTTCGAGGTCATCGAGACGATCCGAGAGGCCACCGAGATGGCCGTCGTCGTCATCGAACACAAGTTGGGCTATCTGGCCCCGTACGGGCCCGACGTGATCGGTATGCGCGACGGCAGCCTGACCGGCGATGCCGACGACGCGCCGGTCCCGACGCGCCGCTTCCCCCACGGTGTCCGTGCGGACTGGAGTACGCCGAGGCAACCGCCCAAAGAGCGCGTGGTGGTCACCCAGGACCTCAGCGTGGACCTGGGCGATCGCCCAGTCCTGAACGGCGTCTGTTTCTCCGCCGGCCCCGGCGAGTTCATCGCGCTGATGGGCGACAACGGCTCGGGGAAGACCACATTGTTGCGCGCCCTGCTGGGGCTCCAGCGACCCAACAGCGGGTCGGTGACGGTGCTGGGACAGGATACCGCCCACACGCCTGTCTCAAAGCTCGCACGCCAGATTGGCTTCGTCTTTCAGAACCCCAACCACCAGCTGTTCGCCGACACCGTCTGGGAAGAGGCTACGATGGCGCTAGGCTTCCGTGATGCCCAGCACGACCTAGCGACCTGCCGTGTCCACGACTTGCTCGATCGGGCCGGCCTTGCCGGCCGGGACGACGACCACCCGTACCGTCTCAGCTACGGTGAGAAGCGCCGGCTCAACCTGATCTCGGTCCTTTGCGCACGTCCGCGCCTGCTCCTGCTGGACGAGATACTGATCGGGCAGGACCCCGACAACGTTGATCTGCTCCTCGATCTGTTGGAAACGGCCGCCGCGGGTGGGACAACCATCGTGATGGTCAATCACGATCCCGAGATCACGCCGCGCTTCGCCACGAGGCTTGTCTTCCTGGCCGCGGGCCGCGTGATCATCGATGTCCCTGTCGCTAAGGGCGCCGCAGCCCTGCGGGATCGCGGCCTCGCCGCCTACCTGCCCGCCGGCACGCGAGGCAGACTCGCGGAATCGACCCGGAGACCCAAACCACGCCATGCAGCCGATAGCGTACCAGCCAGGTAACTCCGCCCTGCACCGCACGCACCCGCTGGTCAAGGCCGGCTGGATGGTCAGCGTCAGCGTGCTGCTCTTCCTCTTTCGACAGTGGGCGGCCCCCCTGCCGGTGGTCGCGTTGAGCCTGCTCCTGCTGCGCCTGTCGGGTCTCCGCCTCAGGGGCCGACGCGGGGCCCGGCTGCTGTTGCTCACCAGCGTGGGGCTGGCATTCACACAGCTCCTCTTCCAGGATCAGGGCAGCGTGCTGGCGCGGCTGGGGCCGCTCACCCTCACCGATACCGGGCTCCGGGACGCCGTCTATGTCGGCGGACGCTTCGCCGCAGTCGTGCTGCTGAGCTTTCTCTTCGTCCTGAGCACGGACCCCAACGACCTGGCCTACGCGCTGATGAGGGCGGGGCTGCCCTACCGCTTGGGCTTCGCCGGGATCACGGCACTGAGACTGGTCCCGATGTTCGAGCAAGAGGCCGAGACCGTCTACCAGGCACAGCTTGCCCGCGGCATCGCCCTGGATCGCCGGGGACCGCGGCGTTGGCTGGACTGGGTCCGCCGGCTGCTGATGCCGGTCCTGAGCTCGGCCCTGACCAAGGTCGACATGCTGGCGGTATCGATGGAAGGCCGCGGCTTTGGCCGCATGCCACACCGCACCTTTCTCAGGACTGTGCCGTTCACGGCGCGCGATGCCGCCGCCCTGGTCGTACTCGCATTGGTGACGGTCGGTGGCGTGGCGCTGGCGCTTCAGCAGTGAGCGCGGCCACTGTCTGATCACTCGGGCCCCATTCATAGGAGACCATATGACCAAATCCCTGAGACGCATCCTGGTCGTCGTTGTCGTCGTCATCGCCGTCGGCTTGGCGCTCTTCCTCGGCCTGCGCCGTTCTCTGCCAGCTCGGCTGGTCCAACACTACTCTCTCGACGCTATGATGGTCGAAGCGAGCACGATGGACGAATGCGCCGAATGCCACGAGGGTGAGAAGTTCCACACCTGCGGTACGTGCCATGACGACCACGGCGCCATCGAGCTTGCCGAGGTTCCCTTCTATGCCGTGGTCGCTTTCACCGGCGATGTCCCCGAACCGGGCTTCGTGCTGGTCGACGACGTCCTACCCTATCGGGATCAACCCCACACCCACATCCCACTTCTCACCTTCCTGGCGGATCAGGGCGTCGATGACTTTGTCAGTGTGACGCTCGCGTCAGAGGACGGCGGCTTCGTCACCATCGAGCGTGACCAACTCACCACCGACGCGCTGCTGCTACCCTATGAGGACGGCATCCGGTTTGCGGCGCCGGGTCTCCACATCTCCGCGTGGATCAAGGGCATCACGCGGGTCATCGTCGTGGGCCAGGCCACGCCACTCACCATCGACGGTGAAACTACCTCGATGGGCCGTCTGCTCACCGGCCCCACACGCTCGGTCACTCTGGAGCAGACCGACGTGATGTTCAAGAGCGAGGAGGACGGCGAGATTCGGGAGGCCAAAACGGCGTCGCGCCTGGAGGGCGCTTCGGTGAGCGATATCGTCGGAAATCCCACCTTCGCCACGCTGCACGTCCGCACGGCAGCGGGCGAAAGCGTGGAGATCGCTGCCACCGATGCCCGTGGCGCCCTCCTAGCCCATCTGCGGGACGAGATCACCCTGGTGCTCCCCGTCCGTGCCCGCAGCGAGTGGATCAGAGGCGTTACCGAGCTGGTGTCCGAATGACACGGCTCGATACCCCGCAGCCCAACTTACCTATCTGAGGAGAAAGACATGAGGAACCGAACGTTGATCCATTGGCTTGGTATGCTCGGCCTGAGTGTGCTCGCATTGGTCATCGCCGCCGGGTGCGGCGGCACGCCGCAGGTCGATTGGGACCTGACCATCACGGGGAATGTCGGCAACCCTATCACCGTGAGTTACGCCGACATGGTGAAGATGGACCAGGTCGATCTCACCGACATCCTGATGGAGAAGTCTATGGGCGAGGACGAGGTCCACTCCTGGGTGGGCGCGAGCCTCGGCGAGATTCTGGTGAAGGCTGAAGCGACAGACCTCAGCGGCGGCGTGACGGCCGTCGCGGCGGATGGGTACGCCGTCGACATTCCAGAGCAGGAGCTCAAGGATGCGATCATTGCCCTGAAGCGGGACGGCGAATGGATCACGGATGCCGAACCCGACAAGGGACCGATCCGCCTGGTCTGCCCCGAGACACCGGCGAACCGTTGGGTCTTCCAAATAAAGGAGATCAATGTCAAGTAAATTGCCGATTCTGAGGAAACGGCCCGATTGCCTTGACAGACATCTCCGGACATTGTATAATCCTGCTTAGTCAGTGGAGATAACCCGAACAGTGAACTCGAAAGTGCTGTCCATCGTCCTGCTGGTCGACCTACTTGTCATTGTTGACAAGAAGGCCTAGCCAGTTGGGCAAAGCAGACTAGCACGAACCAGAGCCAAGTGCACAAGGAAGCCGCCCAACGGGGCGGCTTCTTTCCATATCGGGAGATGTAGACCGTGGACCGTCGCAGGCCAGCCGTCCGAGCAGCAGCCCTGATTCCATACACACCAAGCGACCAAGTCATCCTTGGTCTGCTTGTCGTTGTTATGATTCTTGGGCTCCTGCTTAGCAGCAGGAGCTGGGGCGGATAACTCGGACACGCAGAGCCTGAGACCAAAGCAGTAGAAGGCCAGAGAAGCGAAAAAGAGCCGCCCAAGAGGGCGGCTCTTAGACTATCTGGCGGGGGCCGACGAGGAGGAGAGGCATGAAGAGAACCGGTGCAGAGATAGTTTGGGAGATGTTCCAGCGAGAGGGTGTGGAGGTTGCCTTCGGCATCCCCGGGGGTGCCATCATGCACACCTACCACCCGCGTCAGGACTTCGGCATCCACCACGTGCTAATGCGCCACGAGCAGTGCGCGGCACACGCGGCGGATGGGTATGCCCGCGTGTCGGGCAAGGTCGGCGTTGCGATCGCGACATCGGGTCCGGGTGCGACCAACCTGGTCACCGGCATCGCGACAGCCTACATGGACTCATCGCCGATCGTCTGCATCACAGGCCAGGTCCCCACGGGTCTGATCGGCACAGACGCATTCCAGGAAACGGATATCACCGGTGTCACGCTGCCCGTCACCAAGCACAACTACCTGGTCACCGACGTGGCCGACCTGGCTCAGGTCATCCACGAGGCCTTCTACATCGCCCGTACAGGTCGCCCTGGTCCGGTCCTGATCGACCTCCCCAAGGACGTTCAGCAAGCCACCACCGAGTTCGTGCTACCCGACGACACCGTCAGCCTGCCCGGCTATCGACCGGTGGGTAGGGGCAACCCCGACCTGGTGGCGAAGGCGGCAGACCTCATCAACAAGGCAGATCGGCCAATCATCCTCGCCGGTCAGGGCGTGATGATGTCGGGGGCAATGGAGCAACTGCGTGCCTTTGTTGAGAAGACAGCTACACCGGTCGCCTTGACGCTTCTGGGCAAGGGTGGCTTCCCCGAATCGCATCCGTTGGCGCTGGGCATGATGGGCATGCATGGTGAGGCCTACGTCAACCAAGCCATCCAGGGAGCAGACCTGATCCTGGGCTTCGGGATGCGGTTCGACGACCGCGTGACTGGCAAGCTTGATGTGTACGCGCCCGACTCCAAGCGCATCCACATCGACGCAGACGCTGCCGAGCTCGGCAAGATCATCAGCACCGATGTGCCGATCCTGGGCGATCTGCGTCAGGTGCTCGAACAACTGATGCCCCTGGTGGAGAAGGCGAGCCATCCGGCCTGGATCAGCAGGATCTCGGAGTGGCGTGGAGACAGCCATCGTCGCGACATCCTCAACCGCCCAGAAAACGGGCACCTCGTCGCCGCCCACTTCATCAACGACATCTGGGAGGCCACGAAAGGGGAGGCCATCGTCGTCAGCGACGTGGGCCAGCACCAGATGTGGGCAGCCCAGTACTATCTCAACGACCTCCCCCACTCCGTGGTTACATCCGGTGGGCTGGGCACGATGGGCTTCGGCCTGCCGGCCGCCATCGGCGCCAAGTTCGGCCAGCCGGACCGCGAGGTCTGGATGATCGCCGGCGACGGTGGGTTCCAGATGACCTTGCCTGACTTGGGCACCGTCATTCAGGAGAAGCTACCCATCCGCATGGCGCTCTCCAACAACAACTACCTGGGCATGGTTCGCCAGTGGCAGGAGCTCTTCTACGATTCCCGCTACGAGGCCACACGACTGATCAACCCCGACTTCGTCAAGCTCGTCGAGGCCTATGGCATTCCCGCCTGGCGCGCCACAACGCGGTCGGAGGCCAGGGATGCTATCGAGCAAGCCCGCGCGGTCGACGGCCCCAGCTTCGTCGAGTTCCAGATCGCCGAGACCGGCGAGGACGGCAACGTCTACCCGATGGTGCCCGCAGGTGCGGCACTGGACGACATGATACGACGTTCCCACCCCAAGGGTGATGAGGCATAGGAGGAGGAGATATGCATAACACACTGATCGCCCTCGTGGAAGACAAGCCCGGCGTCCTGAACCGCGTGGCCAGCCTGTTCCGTCGGCGCGCGTTTAACATCGAGAGTCTCGCGGTTGGTCACACGGAGAGACCCGGCGTGAGCCGCATGACGATCGTCGTGGACAGCGACAAGACCGATGTCGACAAGGTGGTGCAGAACCTCTACAAGCTGGTGAACGTCATCCAGGTCGACAACGTGACCGAGATCCCGTCCGTTACCCGTGACCTGGCGCTGATCAAGGTGAGTGCAGACGGCGGCGGATCCCGCGCTGAGATCATGCAGATCGTCGAGACCTTCCGTGCGCGGGTCGTGGATGTGAGCCTGGAGACTTTGATGGTCGAGGTGACGGGGACAGACGACAAGATCAACGGTCTGGTCGATGTCCTCCGGCCCTATGGCATCATCGAGATGGTGCGTACCGGTCTCGTAGCGATGGCTCGAGGCACGCGCACGTCCGTGGGTAATGCACCCGCAGACTAATCGCGATCATCCCGCGCCAAGCGAGATGTTGCTCGGAAGCAGAACAGCCAAGGACAAGGAGAGAGGATATGGTGAAGATCGATTTCGGCGGCGTGGTTGAGGAGGTTGTGACCCGTGAGGAGTTCCCGCTCGAAAAGGCAAGGGAGGTCCTTAAGGACGAGGTCGTCGCGGTGCTTGGTTACGGTGTACAGGGCCCGGCCCAGTCCCTCAATATGCGCGACAATGGCATCAACGTCATCGTGGGACAGTGGAAGGGCGACCAGGCAGCCTGGGACAAGGCGGTGGCCGACGGATGGGTGCCGGGTGAGACGCTCTTCGACCTGGAAGAAGCGGTCGACCGCGGCACGATCATCCAGTTCCTGGTCTCCGACGCGGCACAGATGATGACCTGGCCCCGGCTCAAGTCACACCTCAAAGAAGGGGACGCGCTCTACTTCTCCCACGGCTTCTCCATCGTTTTCGGCGATCGCACCGGCGTCCTACCTCCCGACAACGTGGATGTGATCATGGTCGCCCCCAAGGGGTCCGGCACGAGCGTGCGCGCCAACTTCCTGGCTGGCAGCGGCATCAACAGCAGCTACGCGGTGGAACAGGACTACACCGGTCGGGCGGAGCAACGCACCATCGCCCTGGGAATCGCCGTCGGCTCCGGCTACCTCTTCCCAACCACCTTCGCCAATGAGGTCCACAGCGACCTGACCGGCGAACGCGGCGTCTTGATGGGCGCCCTCGCGGGCGTCATGGAAGCGCAGTACAACCTGCTCCGCAAGCACGGCCACACCCCCAGCGAAGCCTTCAACGAGACCGTCGAGGAGCTCACCCAGAGCCTGATCCGCTTGGTCGACAAGAACGGCATGGACTGGATGTATGCCAACTGCAGCACCACTGCCCAGCGTGGCGCGCTGGACTGGCTGCCACGGTTTCGCGACGCGGTCGCGCCCGTCTTTGACGACCTGTACGAGAGTGTCGTGTCGGGCACCGAGACCCAGATCACCCTGGACGCGAACAGCGCGCCCGACTACCGCGAGGGGCTCGAAGTCGAGCTCCGCACCATGCGCGAGTCCGAGATGTGGCGTGCCGGCGCCGCTGTACGCTCATTGCGGCCCGAAAACTGGGGCTAGACTAGGGACTGGTGAACGGTAACTGGGGATTGGGGCACCCCTAGCGGGGGAACGTGGACCAAGTCTGCCCAATCAACAATCCCTAGTTACCAATCCCTTTCAGCCCGGACTGTAGGAGGAGAGTGCTAGATATGGACGAGAGTGGGGTTAGTGGCCAGGTAATAGTCTTTGACACCACGCTGCGTGACGGGGAGCAATCCCCGGGCGCCGCCCTCAACGTCGACGAGAAGCTGGAGATCGCCCGCGTCTTGGAGTCCATGCACGTCGACGTGATCGAGGCCGGATTCCCGATCTCGTCGCCGGGCGATTTCAAGGCCGTACAAGTCCTATCGAGAGAGATACGGGACTGCGTGATCTGCGGGCTGACGCGGGCCAGAACCGGCGACATCGATGTGGCAGCGGACGCCCTCAAGGGCGCTGCGCGCCCCAGAATCCACACGGGCCTTGGCGTCTCGGACGTCCACATCGAGCACAAGCTCCGCATGACGCGCGACAGCGCGCTGGAGATGGGCGTCAACGCGGTGCGACACGCCCGTAAGTTCGTCGACGATGTGCAGTACTACACTGAGGATGCCGGACGCGCAGACCCGGCGTACCTCTACCGCGTGCTCGAGGCCGTCATCGACGCCGGTGCCACCGTGCTCAATATCCCCGATACCACGGGATACGCGCTGCCCGGTGAGTTCGGTGCCCTCATCAACGGCATTATGAACAACGTACCCAACATCGACAAGGCCGTCGTCTCGGTACACTGCCACAATGACCTTGGCCTGGCTACTGCGAACACGCTCGCCGGTGTGCTGAACGGCGCTCGGCAGGTGGAGGTCACCGTCAACGGTATCGGCGAGCGGGCAGGCAATGCATCCCTCGAGGAGGTCGTGATGGGTCTCAAGACCCGTCGCGACGTCTACGGCATCGACAGCCGGATCGTAGCGCCCAAGCTCTACCCGGTCAGCCGGCTTGTCAGCCATCTCACAGGCATCCCCGTGCAGCCCAACAAGGCCATCATCGGCTCAAACGCCTTCGCGCACTCTTCGGGCATCCATCAGGATGGCGTGCTCAAGGAGCGCACCACGTACGAGATCATCGACCCGCGCGACGTCGGCGTCCCTGACTCCGAGATCATCCTGTCCGCACGGTCGGGGCGCCATGGGCTGCGTCACCGCGTCAGCGAACTGGGCTACGAGCTGGACGACGAGGTCTTCGAGAAGGTCTATCACCGCTTCCTGGAGGTCGCTGACAAGAAGAAGACCGTCGAGACCCGCGACCTGGAGGCAATCGTGGCGGACCAGGCCGAGGTCTTCTTCGAGGAGACCTACCACCTCGACCAGATCCAGGTCACCTGTGGCGACCACAGCATCCCGACGGCCACGGTCCGCATCACCGGGCCCGACGGCGCCGTCTACTGCGATGCAGACCACGGAACCGGCCCAGTCGACGCAGTCTACCGTGCGATCAACCGCGTGATCGGTGAGCCCAACGAACTCACCGAGTTCAGCATCCAGGCCATCACCGAGGGGACGGATGCGCAGGCCCGCGTCACGATCCGCATCCGCGCGGAGGAACCGGTCAACGGGGGAGCGCGCACGATCTTCAGCGGCACCGGCGCCGACAACGACACCGTGGTCGCGTGCGCGAAGGCATACATTTTCGCGCTGAACAAGCTGATCGCAGCCAGGCGCGACGCTGTACGACACAGCTAGGGCCAAGGAGACAGACGATGAGCTGCAGCCAGACCAAGTCCACACCCAAGAAGAAGCCGGCCACGCAGGACAGCAAGCCGCAGGACCGCCGCTGGGAGTCGTTCCCCAAGCCGCGAGGCTGGTCGATGGATTGGGACGAGCGAGGTCTCGTCCCCGGCCGCCCCGGAGATCAGAAAGACTAGCCACCGGCACCCGGGGATCCCCAGCCCGTTGGGGCGTCTTCCGGGATCCGACGCCGACATCAGACACAAGGAGACAGGTTGTGGGTCATACACTAGCAGAGAAGATCATCGCCGGACACGCCGTCACCGAAGCCTGCGTCCCGGACCTCTACCCCGGAGACCTCGTCGAGGTCAACGTCGACGTCGTGCTGTCGAACGACATCACGGCGCCCATCGCCCTGCGCGAGTTCGAAAAACTGGGCGTTGCCAAGGTCTTCGACCCCGACAAGGTCGTGATGGTCGCCGACCACTTCGTCCCCAACAAGGACATCAAGTCTGCCGAGCAGTGCGCTCAGATTCGCCGTTTCGCCCATGAGCAGAACTTGCCTCACCATTACGATGTCGGAAGAATGGGCATCGAACACGTCCTGTTGCCCGAGCAGGGGCTCGTCCTGCCTGGCGACCTCGTCGTGGGCGCGGACTCTCACACCTGCACCTATGGCGCCTTGGGCGCCTTCGCCACGGGCATGGGCTCGACCGATATCGCCGTCGCAATGGCCACAGGCCAGATATGGATGCGGGTGCCCGAGACGATGCGCTTCGTCTACACGGGAGAGCTCCAACCCTGGGTCGGCGGCAAGGACCTGATCCTCCACACCATCGGCCGCATCGGCGTCAGCGGCGCCCTCTACCGGGCCATGGAGTTCACAGGTCCCGTGATCGACGGGCTATCGATGGCTGGTCGCTTCACGATGGCTAACATGGCCATCGAGGCAGGCGCCAAGGCCGGACTCTTCGCCGTGGACGCCACCACCGAGGCCTACGTCGACGGACGCAGCGACCGGCCCTTCCAGGCTGTCGCATCCGATCCGGACGCCGCCTTCGTGACGACCATCGAGATCGACGTGAGCGCGCTGCGCCCTCAGGTCTCCTTCCCCCACCTACCAGAGAACGCGCGAGGGGTGGATGACGCCGGCGACGTCAAGGTGGACCAAGCCGTGATCGGATCATGCACCAACGGACGGCTGGAGGATCTGCGCGTCGCCGCCGGCATCCTGAAGGGTAAGACGGTTGCCTCAGACGTGCGCTGCATCATCCTGCCCGGCACCCAGACTGTCTATCTCAACGCGCTCCGTGAGGGGCTGATCGAGACCTTCATCGAGGCCGGCGCCGTCGTCAGCACACCGACCTGCGGACCGTGCCTGGGTGGGTATATGGGCGTTTTGGCCGCCGGCGAACGTGCTATCAGCACCACCAACCGCAACTTCCGCGGTCGCATGGGCCACACCGAGAGCGAAGTCTACCTCGCTGGTCCGGCCGTCGCGGCCGCTTCCGCCATCACCGGCTACATCACCAGCCCTGAGGAGGTGACCGCATGAGCCAGGAGAGAACACTGCAGGGCAAAGTCTGGACCTATGGCGACAACGTCGACACGGATGCCATCATCCCAGCCCGCTACCTCAATATGTCACTACCCGAGGAGCTGGCCGAGCACTGTATGGAGGACATCGACGCCTCCTTTGCGGCCGGCGTGGTCCAGGGCGATATCATCGTCGGTGGCGAGAACTTCGGCTGCGGATCGTCGCGCGAACACGCGCCGCTGGCCATCAAAGGCGCCGGCGTGTCGTGCGTCGTTGCCAAGAGCTTCGCGCGCATCTTCTACCGCAACGCGATCAACACTGGGCTCCCGATCCTCACCTGCCCCAAAGCGGTCAAGGACGCGCAGCGAGGTGATGAACTTGCTGTGGACCTCGCCGCGGGCACGGTGACCAATAGTCGCACCGGCAAGACCTTCAGGACGTCGCCCTTCCCCCCCTTCATCATGGCCATCATCGATGCAGGCGGTTTGGTGCCCTACACCAGGGAGAAGCTCCAAGCCTAGACCGCTGGACCAGGCTCGCCGAGGAAAGGAACCTGAGTATGGCAGAGGAGAGGATCAAGCTCTACGACACGACCTTGCGCGACGGTACACAGGCTGAGGGAATCTCACTGTCGCTCGCGGACAAGATCAAGATCACGCGCCTTCTCGACGAGCTGGGCGTGGACTATATCGAGGGCGGCTGGCCGGGGTCGAACCCCAAGGATGTCGCCTACTTCGAGAGCGTCCGCGACCTCGAGCTGGCGAACGCTCGCGTCACCGCCTTCGGCAGCACGTGTCGCGTGGGAACGCAGCCCGCGGACGATGCCAACATCCGCGCGATGCTGGATGCCGGCACCGAGGTCATCGCGTTGGTGGGCAAGAGCTGGACGCTCCACGTGACGGACGTGCTGCGCACCACCCTTGAGGAAAACCTGCGTATTATCGAGGAGAGCGCCGCCTACCTGAAGGCCAACGACAAAGAGGTGATCTACGACGCAGAACACTTCTTCGACGGCTACAAAGCAGACCCAGCTTACACGCTGTCCACGCTCGAGGCCGCCGTCAACGGCCGCGCAGATCTCCTCTGCCTTTGTGACACCAACGGTGGTGCCATGCCTTGGGAAGTCGAGACCATTGTCGGGGAAGTGCGAAGAGCCTTCCCCGACATTCCATTAGGCATCCACGCCCACAACGACGGTGGGCTGGCGGTGGCCAACTCACTGGCAGGCGTGCGCGCGGGGGCCACCCACGTCCAGGGCACGATGAACGGGTATGGCGAACGATGCGGCAACGCCGATCTGTGCGTCATCATCCCCAATATCGAACTCAAACTGCAGCGAGCTGCGCTACCCGAGGGCCAGCTCAGGGAGTTGACGAGGGCGGCGCGCACCGTCTCGACGGTGGCCAACCAGCCCCCTGACCGGCACGCACCCTTCGTCGGCCTGAGTGCCTTCGCCCACAAGGGGGGCATCCATGTCGCCGCCATGCGCCGCAACGTCCTCAGCTACCAGCACGTCGTTCCCGAAGCCGTGGGCAACGAGTCTCGCGTGGTCATCTCCGAGCTGGCCGGTCGCGGCAACCTGATGACCATGGCCGACGAGATGGGCTTGGATCACGAGGAGCTCAAGAACCTCCCGCAGGTTCTGCAGCGTATCAAGGAGCTAGAGTACCGAGGCTTCACCTTCGAGGGCGCCGAGGCCTCGGTGGAGATGATGCTCTACAGGTCGCGAGTCGACTACACGCCGGCCTTTGAGCTGATCGACTTTATGACCGTGGTCGAACATCGGGAGGGCCGTGGTCTGCTCGCCGAGGCCACCGTCAAGATACGCGTCGGTGACCAGGTACTGCACACCGCTGCCGAGGGCAACGGTCCCGTCAACGCAATGGACCTGGCCTTGCGCAAGGCGCTGCTGCCAGTCTATCCGCACCTGGCGGACTTCGAGCTTGCCGACTACAAGGTCCATATCCTCGACAGCGACGCCGGCACAGCGGCAACCACGCGTGTGCTGATCGATGTCCAGAACGGCTCTCGCCGCTGGAGCACCGTCGGCGCCTCTGGGAACGTGATAGAGGCGAGTTGGATCGCGCTCGCGGATGCGGTAGAGTACGGCTTGACCGTCGCACACCCCTGACCAAGGAGACAGCAGACGTGCTCGAGCTATCTGAGTCCTGGCGCACCGCTCACCCGGACGCCCACATCGGGATCCTGGCCATGCGCGGCTTGGCCAATCCCGGGCAGGCACCCGCGCTGGATACGCGGAAGACCGACCTGGAGCTCAGCCTGCGCGAGCGCTTCGCCGGCAAGACACGGGCCGACATCAAGGCACTGCCCACGATCCAGGCCTATACCCGCTACTACAAACAGTTCAAGAAGACCTATCACGTACAACACCAGCTGGAGTCCGTCGCCCTAAAGGGACGCGACCTACCGCGGGTCGCCGCGCTGGTAGAGGCGATGTTCATGGCGGAGCTGGAAAACCTCCTTCTCACCGCCGGGCACGACCTGGACGTTGTGAGACAACCGGTCACCGTGCACAGCGCTGAGGGGACCGAGACCTACTCCGGTATCGCCGGCAAGGAACTGGTGCTCAAGACCGGCGATATGTTCATCGCCGATGCCGAAGGCGTGCTCTCCAGCATCATCTACGGGCCCGATCGCCGCACCAAGATCGGTCCGGGGACACGCAGCGCGCTCTTCACGGTCTATGCGCCTGAAGGCATCGCGCCCAAGGACGTCGTCGCCCACCTGGAGACTATCCGTGACCTGGTCACGCTTATCTCGCCCGAGGCCCAGGTCGAGGAACTGCGAATCTATAGCACCGCGATCGCGCACAACAGCTGATGGCCTGTGCAAGCTGTGTATCTGTTCAGTCAACCGTAGCGCAAGCTGTTGGCTTGCGCCCTAGGGAGAGAAATGCACGCAAACATCGTTACCCTGCCCGGTGATGGCATCGGGGTCGAGGTCGTCGCCGAGGGCATCAAGGTCCTCAAGGCCGTCGCCGATACCTTCTGCCACACCTTCACATATGACGAGCGCCTGATGGGCGGCTGCGCCATCGACGCCGCAGGCAATCCTCTGCCCGACGAGACGCTGGCCGCCTGTCGTGCAGCAGACGCCGTACTGCTTGGCGCCGTCGGTGGGCCCAAGTGGTCCGACCCCGCCGCTAAGGTGCGCCCCGAGCAGGGCTTGTTGGGCCTGCGCAAGGGGATGGGACTCTATGCCAACCTGCGCCCCATACAGATCTATCCAATGCTGCGGGACGCCTCCCCGCTCCACCCAAGCCGGCTAGACGGCGTGGACCTGGTGGTGGTGCGCGAACTCACCGGCGGCATCTACTTCGGTGACCGCAAGGAAGCCACCGACGACGACCTCGTCGCCTACGATACCATGATCTACTCCGAGCCCGAGGTCGACCGGATCACGCGCAAGGCGTTTGAGCTGGCCCGCCTGCGCCGAGGCCACGTCACCTCAGTCGACAAGGCAAACGTGCTGGCCAACTCGCGCCTCTGGCGCCGCGTTGTCGTTGAGGTGGCCAAGGACTACCCGGACGTCACGCTCGGGCACATGCTGGTGGATGCCGCCGCGATGCATCTGATGCGCCGACCCTCGGACTTCGATGTGATCGTGACCGGCAATATGTTCGGCGACATCCTCACCGATGAGGCCTCGATGTTGGCGGGATCGATGGGCATGCTCGCCTCGGCCTCGCTTGGCGCCGGCAGCAACGGCGTCTATGAGCCGATCCACGGCAGCGCACCCGACATCGCCGGACAGGGCATCGCCAACCCGTTGGCCGCGATCCTGAGCGTCGCGCTCCTGCTCCGCTACTCACTGCAGCTCCACACAGAGGCTCAGGCCGTCGAGGACGCCGTCCTGAACGTCCTGGAACAGGGGTTGCGCACACCCGATATCTCGGGAGGTGGGCCCAGCGTCGGCACCGTCGAGATGGGCGACCGGGTCGTCGCCGCACTCACCGCCTAGAATCTCAGAGCAACATTGGAGGAAACATGCGCAGCAATCAGGTGAAGCAGGGCTTCGAGCGCGCGCCGCACCGGAGCCTCTTCTATGCCAACGGACTCACGCCCGAAGAGCTGAGCCGCCCTATCATCGGCATCGCGAACTCATACAACGAGATCGTGCCGGGACACACCAACCTGGACAAGATCGCGGAGGCCGTCAAGGCAGGCGTCCGATTGGCCGGAGGCACGCCGCTGGAGTTCAACACGATTGGCGTCTGCGACGGCATCGCGATGGGCCACAAGGGCATGCACTACTCGCTGCCCAGCCGGGAACTGGTGGCAGACTCCGTCGAGTCCATGGTGACCGGCCATGCCTTCGACGGCATCGTCTTCATCCCCAACTGCGACAAGATCGTGCCCGGCATGCTGATGGCCGCCGGCAGGATCAACATCCCCTCGATCTTCGTCAGCGGCGGCCCGATGATGGCCGGTCGCCACGGCGGCGAGGACATCGACCTCAAGACCGTATTCGAGGCCGTTGGTCGCTACCAGGCCGGCAAGATGGATGACTGCGAGCTGGAACAACTGGAGTTCACCGCCTGCCCCGGCTGCGGTTCGTGCTCGGGCCTCTTCACCGCCAACACGATGAACTGCCTGACCGAGGCCTTGGGCATGGGTCTGCCGGGCAACGGGACGATTCCCGCGGTCACCGGTGCCCGCATCCGCCTCGCCAAGTGGGCCGGGATGCAGATCCTCAAGCTCGTGGAGGCGAACGTCTGCCCCCGCGACATCATGACCCTGCAGGCCTTTGAGAACGCTATCGCGACAGACATGGCCATCGGGGGCTCGACCAACACCGTACTACACCTGCCCGCCATCGCCTACGATGCCGGCATCGACCTGCCACTGAGTCTCTTCGATGCGATCAGCAACCGCACTCCGTACCTGGTCAAGCTCAGCCCCTCCGGGCCGCACCATATGCAGGACCTGGACGAGGCCGGTGGCATCCCCACGGTGATGGCGCAGCTGATGGAGAAGGACGTCATCAACGGTGACCTGCCAACGGTGACCGGGAAGACTGTTGCCGAGAACATCGCCGGGCTCGAGAGTCGAACCAGCGTGATCAAGTCCAACGAACAGCCCTACAGCGCCAGCGGCGGGATCGCCATCATGCGTGGCAACCTCGCGCCCGACGGTAGCGTCGTTAAGGCCGGCGCGGTCGCCCCGCAGATGATGCAGCACACGGGCCCGGCCCGCGTCTTCGACGGCGAGGAAGCCGCCCAGCGCGCGATTCTGGCCGGCGAAATCGTGGCGGGTGACGTCGTAGTGATCCGCTACGAGGGACCTTGCGGCGGCCCGGGCATGCGCGAGATGTTGATGCCGACCTCTTCGCTGGCCGGCATGGGGCTCGACAAGGTCGTGGCCCTGATGACCGACGGACGGTTCTCGGGCGCAACGCGCGGCTCCGCCATCGGCCACGTCTCCCCCGAGGCCGCGGCCGGTGGGCCCATCGCGCTGGTGGCGGAGGGCGATCTGATCGAGATCGATATCCCCGCCCGCAAGCTGGTGCTCCACGTCTCGGACGAGGAGCTAGCGCGCCGGAAGGCCGCTTGGGTTTGCCCACCCCCGAAGATCCAGAAGGGCTATCTGGCCCGCTACGCCGCCCATGTGACCTCGGCCAGCGAGGGCGCCGTACTCAAATAACGCGAACGGCTTCGCTGTTCGTTGGACCAATGGGCAGACCCATTGGCCCAACACTAGTTCGCCGACGGGCCGGCAAACCGGCCCATCGGTCTGCACAGAAGGAGACAACCGAATGCCAATCACACCTACAGATGTCATCTGGATGGACGGCAAGCTCGTCCCTTGGGACAGCGCCACAGTCCACATCACCACCCACGCGCTGCACTACGGATCCAGCGTATTCGAGGGCATCCGAGCCTACGATAGGAACGGCACCGCCTCTATCTTCCGCCTTGATGACCACATCCGACGGCTTTACGACTCGTGCAAGATCTACCGGATGGACATCCCGTTCACGCCAGACGAGATCAAGCGGGCCTGCATCGAGACCGTGAAGCGCAACGACCTCAAGTCGGCCTATATCCGGCCCCTGGTCCACCGGGGCACCGGCACCATCAGCGTCGACCCGCGCGAGGCGGACGTCCGAGTCAGCATCTTCACCATCTACCTGGGCGCCTACCTCGGTCCCGAGGCCCTCGAACAGGGCGTCGACGTCTGTGTCTCATCGTGGAACCGTCTCGGTCACAACGTGTTCCCAGCTATGGCCAAGATCGGAGGGCAGTACATCAACTCGCAGCTCATCAAGATGGAGGCCGTCACCAACGGTTTTGCCGAGGGCATCGCCATCGACGGCAACGGCTTCGTGGCCGAGGGCAGTGGGGAGAACCTCTTCCTGGTCCGCGACGGCGTTATCACCACGCCGCCTCTGGCATCCAGCATCCTGCGGGGCATCACACGACAGAGCGCCATCACCATCGCCCGCGACCTGGGCTACACCGTCAAGGAGGAGTTCATCCCACGCGAGATGCTCTACGTGGCCGACGAGCTCTTCTTCACGGGCACTGCGGCTGAGGTCTCGCCCATCCGCTCCGTCGATCGGATCGCCATTGGCGCGGGGAGCCGCGGTCCCGTCACCAAGGCCATCCAGGACGCCTTCTTCGACCTCGTCTCCGGCGACGGTGAAGACCCCCACGGTTGGCTCACACCGATCGCGTAGCACATGCAACCCACCAGGACACAGCGAGGGAGCCGCGGCAGAGTGCCGCGGCTCCCTCGCCCTGATATCCCGTGTCAGTTCCCTACCAGTGACTCGAACAGCCCAATCGACCCGGCGCCAAGATAGGCGATCAGCACGAACTTGACGATCTTCCCCGCCCACACCACGAGCAGGTACGTGGGGACCGGGATGCCCGTCATACCTGCGATGATCCCGGCGACATCAAAGAGTGGATTCGGGATCGCGGCCAGGACGAAAAGCGCCCACAAGCCGTAGCGGTCCATCCATCGCTTGAACCGGTCGAATGTCTCGCGGTCCTCGACGACGGCCTTACCACTGGTGCCGGCCAGATAGCCCGTCAGCTCCCCGATGGTCGCGCCCGCTGCCGAGATGACCCCCACCAGCACCGGGTTGAGCACGCCGCCGCCCACGAACGCTGTCACCAGCGTGGGCACAGGCAGCACAATCGTGGCATTGCCCAGCACGCTGATGAGAAAGAGCCCGACGTATCCGTACTCCTTGACGTCCGCCAACCGATCCCGCAGCAGGTAGACCACCACGGTGATCGCGACGGCCAGGGCGAGCCCGGCAAACTGCAGCAGGCGTGTCCCTCCGGACTTCGGCGCGTCCTTCCCCGCCTCTACCGGCTGCCCCGTGGCTGCAGGTTCGTCGGTCACACTCGCCTCCATGGCTTGGCACGTCCATCTCACCCTTCACCCACCATTCTACTCACCCAACCCGTTTCCGCCACGCTCCACCCACCGCCACACCAAGAGGCCGCCAAGACCTGCCCCTTGACCGCGCGGCCCCGTGGATCTGGCAATCCATCTCTCAGGGTTGAGTCATGGCGTTGCGCCGGCGCCCGCGCAGCAAGGTGAAGCGCCCGTGCTATAATGGCATCGTACTGCGCAGGGATGACCGCAGTCCCACTGGACTGCACCGGAGGGCTCTTCCGTGCCGGCGATCACTGTGTCCCGCAAGCTAGGCAGCCTCGGCACCGAGATAGCGCGGGGTGTCGCGGACAGGCTGGGCTGCCGCGTGGTGCAGCGCGAGGTGATCAATCAGGCCGCCTCCGCAGCCTGCTGCCCCGAGGTGGCCCTCTCCTTCATAGATGACCTCGATCTCCTGGGCCTGCGTCCGTCAGCCAAGGAACAGCGAGCATTCCTCGAGAGCGTACAGGCCGTCATCGAGCGACTCGCCCAAGAGGGGGACGTGGTCATCATCGGCCGCGCCGGGCAGATAGTATTGCGGGGAAGACCTTGCGTCCTCCACGTCCACGTGTGGGCGCCCACGGAGCTGAGGATCAGCCGCGTCACCACCGAGAAGAGCATCAGCCCCAGGGCCGCACGCGCGCGCGTTGTGGCCAGCGACCGCAACCGCAGCCGGTACCTGCGACGGCATTACGGCGTCGACTGGGAGAACCCGGGCCTCTACGACCTCGTCATCAACACCCGAGACGTGCCGGCGGCTATGGCGATGGAGGTGATCGCTGCGGCCTGGCACCGGCTTCCCGAGGGTTCATGACCCTCACCACCTTCGCACGCACGCAGAAAGGACACAGCATCTTGAGCACCCTTGACCCCACCCCTCCCGCCTTCGCCCACCCTTCTGAAGCAGCCTTCGCGAGGATCCTCGACTACTACGACATCGACTGGGAATACGAACCCCGCACGTTCGTCTTGGAGGAGGACGCCAGCGGCAACCCACTAGAGGCCTTCTCGCCGGACTTCTACCTACCCCAGCAGGACCTCTTCATCGAGTTGACCACGCTGCGTCCCAAGTTGATCCGCCATAAGAACCGCAAGATACGGCGCCTGAGAGAACTCCATCCCGAGATCAACATCAAGCTCTTCAAGCGACGCAACATCCGGGATCTGATGATCAAGTACGGCATCGACGACGAGGCCCGCAAGATCCTCGGGCAGGAGGCACAGTGAGCAAGCGGAAACGCGACGCCGGGCCCTGGTATCCCCCCGAGGCCTACGGGGAGCTGGCCGAAGGCATCCAGCGGGTGCTCATCCCCGCCGACCGCATCCAGGAGCGCGTCCTCGCGTTGGGCCGAGAGATATCGGTCGACTACGCCGGACGTTGTCCACTGCTCATCGGCGTGCTCAAGGGCGTTGTGCCCTTCATGGCCGATCTGCTCCGCGCGATCACCGTCCCGGTCGAGGTCGACTACATGGCAGTCGCCAGCTATAGCGCCGAGGCCCGGAACAAGGGGATGGTCAGGCTCGAGAAGGACCTCAGCTTGCCGATCACCGGTCGTGACGTCCTCTTTGTCGAGGACATCATCGACACTGGCCTGACGCTCAACTACCTACTGCGGACCCTGCGGACGCGCGACCCGGCAAGCCTCGAGGTCTGTGTGCTCTTCAACAAGGAACAGCCCAGACTGATCAACATCCCCCTCAAGTACAAAGGGTTTGACGTACCGGATCTACTTGTCGTGGGCTGCGGTTTGGACTTCCGGGAGAGGTATCGCAACCTGCCATTCGTGGGCCTGCTCAAACCCGAGGTATTCCAGGCCGACGTGGAGGACTAGCTACAGCAAACGCCGCCCCCATGAGGGGACGGCGCCCACTGACAAAGAAGGGGTCCCAAGTAACCTTCGTCCTGCCTAACCTTGCTTTCGATCTCGAACTTCGCTCCTCCGGTCAGTTGACCTTCGGAGTTCCATCTGATCTACTCGAACTCTCTCCGCTCCACTCCGCTGCTTCCCCTGGGGTGTTGCCTTGTCGCTGGCTTCCCCTTCGGGTCCTCATTGAAGCTTCCTCGGTTCGAGATCCCCTCCGCCTTGCTGTGTGTTTGTCCTTACCCCAAGGAATCTCTGTCCTAAGGACTATATCCTCTGTTCGGGCTTAGGTCACACGTCTTGCTTTGGGTTTGGTAAGGTCAGGGTCCAATCACTCGGGACTCCCTTACCCCGAAGAGAGTCTTTCTCCTCATCAGGGCAACTTCAGTATACCAAAGCCACAATCCCATGTCAATAAGGGCAGTGTGCGGCCGGAGGAATTTCAGCCTACTGGGTTGCAGCGGCTTCTGCAGCCCGCGTATACTGTGCCTCCGACCGCCGGCAGCGAGGTCTCGCCGGCTCGCATGGTCTCTGACACAGCGCACGCACGCCTGCGTGGTCCGCGCGTGGGCAGATTGGGCGCGCTGATCCTCCGTGGTAGAATCACCGCAGATCTAGGCTGGTTCCACGGAGTGACGCATGCCTACCAACGTGACACCCCAGTACCGCAAGATCGAGGAGGAGTACCGCAGAGCCTCCGATCCTGGAGAACAGCTCCGCCTCCTTCAGGAGATGATGGCCGAGATCCCCAAGCACAAGGGGACGGAGCACGTTCGCGCCGATCTGAAGCGCAAGATGGCCGCGCTGCGCGCCGAGCCAGGCGGACACAAGGCCGGCGCCTCGCGCCAGACCTCGGCATTCCAGATCGACCACGAGGGCGCAGGCCAGATCGTCCTGGTGGGGATGGCCAACGTCGGGAAGAGTGCGCTGCTTGACGCGCTGACCAACTCGAGACCCGAGGTGTCGCCGAGTCCCTTCACCACGTGGGAGCCACTCCCTGGAATGATGCCCATCGACAACGTCCAGGTGCAGCTCATCGACACGCCGCCGCTCAACGAGGAGTTCATGAAGCCCGAGCTCTTCCAGCTCATCCGGCAAGCCGATATCCTTGCCCTGGTGATCGACCTGGCGGCCTTCCCCATTGACCAGTACGAGACAGCAATGCGCTTGCTGGCCGAACACAAGATCGCCCCGGCACAGCACTACGACAGCTTCCGAAAGGGGCACCCTGATGCCACGGGCGTCGCCTTCATACCAGCGGTCGTGCTGGCCAACAAGGCCGACGACGAAGCAGCGGACGAGGACTTCGATGTGTTGGAGGAGCTGCTAGCGTCCGACCTCCCCCTATTGCCCATCTCAGCCACCACGTTACGCCACGTCGACGCCTTCAAGGCCTACATCTTCGAGACACTGGGCATCGTCCGCATTTACGGCAAGCCTCCGGGCAAGGAGCCCAACTTCACAGCCCCCTTTGTCATGTATCAGGGGGGGACCGTTGAGCACTTCGCGGCCCAGGTACACGGCGACCTTCTGAGGACCCTCAAGTCAGCCAGGGTTTGGGGAACCGGCGTCTACGACGGCCAGACCGTCTCACGGGACCACGTACTTCACGACGGCGACATCGTGGAGCTCCGCGCCTAACAGGCTCACTCCACGGCCAGGCCCGCCAGCACGGCCACATCGTCGAGGACACGTTCCCCGCCCCGCGCCAGGGGCAGACGCACCGCATCGGGGCCGTAGACACCCACGCGGATGTCGTACGCGCCAGGCGACAGCGCCGGCAGTGGGTGCGGATCGGTCACAATCTCACCCGGCACCCAGGTGTAGGTGGGCTTGCCCCCATCCGCCGGCCACGCATCGTGCTGCGCCGCGATCGGGCCAGGCCGGCCCCGGGGAACGATATGCACAAAGACGGTCAACGGCGTATCGGTGGGATCTCCAGCCTCCCAGTAAAGCACAACGCGGAACGGATCGCCGGCCGGCACTTCCGCAGGCTCGATGTCGTACCCAATCAACTTCGCCACGCCGTGACCGACGCTCATCTCGGTCGTGTACATCAGATCGGGAGGGGTGAAGACGCGTTCGACACGGATTTCCACCTCTGGACCGACCCACCGGGCTACCTCAGGTCCCTCACCGGTCCCCTCGTTGTCGGCCAACAGGCTGATATCCAGAGGGATAAGCGCGCCACCGGCCCGGCAATCCACCTGGAGCCGGAAAGGGGTCAGGAATCTGTCACCCACCTGCCACTGCATAGGTGTCAGATCCGTCGCCGTGAGGTTGAAGCTGTCATCGGCCAGGGAGACGCGGACGGCTCTGTCGGCGACCAGAGGCGAGCTGATCTCCCAGAAGAGCCAGCCTTCCAGCGCGCCGCAGGGTTCCACCGAGCTCCCACCCAGCCGGACGCCCACCAGATCAAGAGGCCCTTCGCCGCCGTCCACGGGGACCGGGGTGACCGTCTCAGGCACCGAAGGCAGACTGGCCGGCCGGCCGACAGTAATACTTCCCACCGTAACCCGCTCCGACCGATCGCCGTCGAGCGAATAGAGCATCTGTGTGACCGTGTAGATCCCGCTGGGGGTGCCCGAGAGCAACGACACATCGTATACTCCAAGCACCCGCGTGCCCGCCGGCCATCGCTCCGACCGGAAGTCACCCGCGCCAACAGGGCCGTCGGCCCCACCCCACACGTTGCCCCGGCCATCCACGATCTGTACCGACGACCAATACGCCCTGTCTCTGTGCCGGGGCGGATCGGCCACGGTCCACCAGGACCGCACAGGCACTGGCGCGTCGGCAGGATGTGAGGCTACGGGGAGCGTCACGCCCCAAAGCGATACACCCTCGAGCAGATCCAAAGCCGGACGGCCGGTGGTCGGGGGTTCTTCGGGGAAGTCCGGGGCGCGCGTCAGCTTGGTGTAGGCCAGCTCGAGTCCGTGATATGCAGGCACAGGTTCGGACTCGCCCAGGTCCGACAGGAGCACGCTGACGATGCCGGTGGGATCGGTCACCTCCCTCAACCACCCAACCACCCACACGCCCGGGGCTCGCGCGAGTGCCTCGTTGAGCACAGGCGCGGTGTTGGAGTAGTGCAACGTATGGCTCACATCCACCAGCGGGTCGTCCGGCAGGGGTAGCAGGCCTTCGGCGCTCCCATAGTAGCGCCAGGTCGGCGCCACGGCACCAGTCTCAATGATGACCGGCTCGCCCGGCTGGCGATGTGACTCAACGTAGGCCACGGCCCCGCGCCAGTCATCGTTGGCCAAGACCGGATCGCACAGCAGTCTCCCGGTCGCAAGGACGAAGAGACCACAGGACGCGAGCAGCCCGGAACCCAGGACCAGCGATCGCAGGACACGCCCCCGGCGCCCCTTCGCACCCGCGCCCGCAGCCGCCAGCGCCAGGACCAGCCCAGGAGAGAAGATAACCGTGTGCTGAAGGTCCCACTTGGGTATGTCCCGATACAGCAGGCTGGCCACGAGAAGAGGGGGCAGCGTGGTCACCAGACCGTAGAGCGTCAACCGCCGGCCCCGCGGCGACAGGACAGGCGGGAGCACCGCCGCAAAGACCGCCACCGCGCCGCTCAGCACCAGGGCCCCCGCGGCCGGATCAATACCGCGGAAGACGACGATCCCGCGCAGAGCGACCGAAAAGAAGACATCAGGCGTCAGGGTGCCGGGCCAATAGCCTTGGAGCTCGCCGAAGGACCGCAGCGCCGGCACCAGCCAGGGCAGATAGAGCAGCGCGGCAGCGGCGGCCGGGGCCCACAGTGCCCTGACAATCGCGACCGCTCCGGCGCGGCGTCGGCCACCTAGAAGTATGAGCCCGGTGAAACACGCCTGTCCCAGCAGCCAGAAGCCCGAGAGGACGATCGTGTAGAGCGAGATCAGCGACATCGCCCCCCACACCCAGGCCCACACGCGTCGGTAACGCCTCCCACCCATCAGGACATTGGCTAGTGCCCAATCGGCCAGGAGCACTGACGCCAGGATGGGACCGTACATGCGCAGCTCGCGGGATGCCCACACCATCGGCGGAGCCACAGCAGCCAGAGCGAGCGCCACAGGGAGCACGTCACGGGAACGGGAGAGCCGGCGGGCTGTCCCGGCCAGCGCGGCCACGGCGACGACGCCAGAGAGCGCTGAGGAGGCCCGAAGAGCCAGCTCGGAGGTGCCGGCCAACGCAGCCCAGACACGCCAAAGGAAGTAGGTGAACGGGGGAATAGCCTCGCGAATACTCGACTCGATGGCCGCCGACGGCGAGAGCTCCACGCTCACCCACCAGCTGTACGCCTCGTCATACCAGAAGCTCTGTCCACCAAGGTCCCAGAGACGCAGAAGCGCGGCCAACAGCAGGAGTCCCACGGCGCCCCAACGCCGGAGGGAATCGGTACCACGTGAAGGTTTGGCCAGAACCGCGGAGTGTCCCATCAACTCAGGATTCTACTCAGCGGCAGAACGGTGTCCAGGCGTCGAGGCATGCGCGTCTAACTCCGCCAGGAAGCACAGAGCGTTCTCCATGTCAGCCGGACGCTGCGGGATCGCGTGACCAAGATACCCATCGGCAACTTGACACGTCTATGGAACACCCTACAATGGCCGGCCAGTTGAACAAACGTTCAGTCACCGAGGGCTGCCCTTGAACATCCCCTTGAAGAGATACTGGGAGCTCCTTGCGCGCCACGTGGCGCCGCAGAAGAGGCGCTTCGCCATACTGGCCGTGCTGCTCCTGAGCAGCATCTGGCTCCAGGTCGTGAACCCGCAATTCATGCGCAGCTTCATCGATGCGGCGCAGTCCGACGGAGAGATGCGGGGGCTTGTCAGGACCGCAATCACGTTCATCGCGATGGCCGTGGTCCAGCAGCTTCTGGCGATCGGCGCGTCCTACTTCGGCGAGAACGTGGCGTGGACAGCGACAAACGCACTGAGAGCTGAGCTGGCGCGCCACTGCGTCCGCCTCGACATGAGCTTCCACAACGATACCAGCCCGGGCGAACTCATCGAGCGCATTGATGGTGACGTGGCCCAGCTTTCGCAGTTTTTCTCTCAGCTGGTCCTCCGCCTCTTCGGCAACCTGATCCTGTTGGTGGGCATCGTTGTTGCGCTCCTGTTGGAGGACTGGCGGCTCGGGCTCGGCATCGCCGCCTTTGCCGCCATGGCCCTTGTGGCGCTCAACAAGGTACGCGGTATCGCCGTTCCACACCAGAAAGCTTTCCGGGAGGCAATGGCCGAGCTCTTCGGCTATCTGGAGGAACGCCTGGCAGGCACCGAGGACATTCGCTCGTCCGGGGCCGTGGACTACGTACTCCTGGGCCTGTACAAACTGCAGTACAAGATCCTGGGGCACTGGCGGCGCACCAACGAGCGCTTCCTGGTCGTACGGACGGTGGGTGGCGTCCTGATGATGGTCGCCAACACGGTCGCGATTATGGCCGGCTACTACCTGGTCTCGGGCGAGATGGTCACCCTGGGAACAGCTTACCTGATCGTCCACTACGTGAACTTGCTGGGACGACCAATACGCGAGCTCACACAGCAGGCGGAGTCCATCCAGAACGTGGGCGCGGCCACCGAGCGCCTTGCCGATCTCCGCGCCGTCGAGTCCAAGCTGGAGGACGGATCGGGAGCCCCCCTCCCGGAGGGCCCCTTAGGCTTGGTCTTCGATCACGTCGACTTCTCGTACGTCGAGGAGGAGCCGGTCCTCCGCGACGTCACCGTGGACCTGAAACCGGGTACCGTGCTGGGTCTCCTGGGACGCACCGGCAGCGGCAAGACGACGTTGGCCCGGCTCGTGTTCCGACTCTACGACCCGACCGGCGGCGCGATCAGGCTCGACGACGGCGACATCCGAGACCTCCGGCTGCTCAATCTCCGCAAACGCGTCGCCCTGGTCACGCAGGATGTCCAGCTCTTCCAGGCCACGGTACGGGACAACCTGACCTTCTTCGACGAGAACGTCCCCGACCAGCGCATACACGAGGTCATCGAGCAACTGGAGCTCTCCGAATGGTATGATTCGCTCTCGGACGGGCTGGACACACAACTGGAAACCGGCGGGCGCGGGCTGTCTGCGGGTGAGGCGCAGCTCCTGGCCTTCACCCGGGTCTTCCTGCGTGACCCTGGCCTCGTGATCCTCGATGAGGCATCCTCGCGCCTGGACCCGGCGACCGAACAGCTGATCGAGCGAGCCGTGAGCCGTCTACTCCGGGATCGCACAGCCATCATCATCGCCCACCGGCTGGGTACGGTGGAGCGCGCCGACGACATACTGATCCTGCGAGACGGCGAGATCGCCGAGTACGGTGCCCGCACTGCGCTGGTGGCCGATCCCGACTCGCTCTTCTCCAGCCTGCTCCAGACTGGAATGCAGGAGGTGCTTGCGTGAGCAAGAACACGGAACCCCCAGGCACCGTCAAAACGCTGCCCACGTGGCGTGTCATCCTGGACATGATCCGCTTCCGCTGGAAGCTCTGGGGCCTCAACCTGGTGGCGATGCTCTTCCTGATCGCCTTCTGGCAGATTCCCGGCTTTGTGATGGCAGAGTTCTTCGACCTGCTATCGGGAGACTCGACCGCGGGATGGAACGTGTGGACGCTGGCCGCCTTCCTCTTCGCGTGCGAGTTCGGTCGCGTCCTGGGCATCTTCGGCCTAATCCGTACCAATGTGCCCTTCTTCGTGCACACGATGACGCTGCTGCGAAAGAACCTGCTCACGCGGGTCCTGCGGCGACCGGGCGCCTCGGCCCTGCCGGACTCGCCGGGTGAGGCCATCAGTCGCTTCCGCGGCGATGTCTTCGAGATATCGCTCTTCGCGCTCTGGGTCAACGACATCATCGGGATGATCGCATTCGGGGCCGTCGCCATCGCGGCAATGGTCACCGTCGAGGTGCGCATCGCCCTTCTCTCGATGATCCCCTTTGTCATCGTCGGTATCCTAGCCAACACGGCCACAGAGCGCATCGAGACCTACCGGCGAGCCGCGCGCAAGACATCTGGCATCGTCACCGGTTTCATCGGCGAGTTTTTCGGTGCCGTGCAAGCGGTCAAGGTCGCCACAGCCGAGGAAAGCGTCCTCACCCACTTCGACAAGATCAACGATGATCGGCGCAAGATGGTCATCAAGGACCGCCTCTTCCACGCGATCCTGGGCTCCCTCTTCAGGAACGCGGTCAATCTGGGCACCGGTATCGTCCTGATCCTGGCGGGCCAGTCGATGCGCGACGGCAGCTTCACGGTCGGCGACTTCTCGCTCTTCGTCTTTCTCCTCGGCGGGGTCAGTGAGCTGACGACCTTCACCGGCCTGCTGATGGCACGGTACAAGCAGATCGGCGTCTCGGTCGAGCGGATGGGCCGGCTGATGGAGGGCGCCCCGCCGGAAGCACTGACCGCTTTCAGTCCCGTCTACATGGACGGCAACTTCCCGGATGTCGTCTACCCCAAGAAGCGCCCCGAGGACCACCTGAGGACGCTGGATGCGACCGGGCTCGGATTCCACTATCCCGGCACCGACAATGGTATCGAGGATGTCGACCTTCACCTTCGGCCAGGCACCCTGACGGTCGTAACAGGCCGCATCGGGTCGGGCAAGACCACGTTGCTCCGAGCGCTCCTTGGGTTGCTGGCCAAGGACGAGGGCGACATCCGCTGGAACGGCAGGCCGGTGGATAACCCCGCCGACTGGTTCACACCACCACGGGCAGCGTACACGGCGCAGGTCCCGCGCCTCTTCAGCGACTCGCTGCGCGACAACATACTGATGGGGCTCGACAGGGATGACGCCGCCGTGTTCGCCGCTGCCCGCCTGGCAGTGCTCGACTACGATCTAGACGAGTTCGATGAGGGTTTGGATACCAAGGTGGGCCCCAAGGGTGTCAAACTCTCCGGCGGACAGATACAGCGGACAGCCGCCGCGCGGATGTTCGCACGCGAGCCTGAGCTCCTGGTGTTCGACGACCTATCCAGCGCCCTCGACGTGGAGACAGAACGCACACTGTGGGAACGCATCTTCGAGCGTGAGGACGTTACCTGCCTCGCCGTCTCGCACCGCCGCGTCGCGCTGCAGCGAGCCGACCACATCATCGTGCTCAAAGACGGTCGGGTTGAGGCGCAAGGGCCGCTCTGCGACCTCCTTGAGACCAGCGAGGAGATGCGGCGCCTCTGGCACGGTGACCTAGCCCAGGAGTGCTCCACCGAACCGGCCGCGCCGACAACCGCCTAACCAGGCGCTGGACTCCCTGAGGGTTAGGGATATCCTGACACCGTAGTCCGACCTTTGCTGGGGCCGCAAACGGGCAGTCTCGGCTCCAGCCCGGATCGCAGCTTCCCGACCACGCCTTGACCTGAGGGACCAATGATCGCCGGCCTCACCATCCTGCTGCTCTTCCAGCTCCTCGGAGAGCTCACCGTGACAGCCCTCCGGCTGCCCGTACCCGGGCCCGTCGTGGGCATGCTGCTCCTCTTCGTCGCCCTTCTGCTGCGCGGCCACGCACCCCAGGCCCTCGCATCCACCTCCCAGAAGCTGATCGGCATCCTGGCGCTGCTCTTCGTACCGGCCGGCACCGGCATCATCACCTATCTGGCCCTTCTACGCCGGGAGTGGCTCCCGATCGGCGTCTCGCTGATCGGAAGCACCGTACTCACCATTGCCGTGACGGCGCTCGTGCTCAGGTCGACCGGCACCCACCTGCAGGGCCGGCCCCCGTCCCAGACCAGGCAATCATGACAGACCTCACGTCTCTCTGGCGTGCCGTGGCAGCGTCGCCACTGATGTGGCTGACGGTCACGCTCCTGGCCTTCTTGGGCGCCCGCTGGGTCTGCGACCGCGCCCGATCCCCCGTGGCCAACCCGGTGCTTCTCAGCATCCTGGCCGTCGCCACGCTGCTATTGGTCACCCGGACCGCCTATGAGACGTACTTCGACGCCACGCGGTTCATACACTTTCTGTTGGGGACCGCGACCGTAGCGCTGGCTGTGCCGCTGCATCAGCGCATGGAAAAGCTCCGCAGCATGTTGGGCCCGCTCGTCATCGCGCTGGTGGCAGGATCGCTGACGGCCATCCTCTCCGCGGTCGCGCTAGGCACCGCACTGGGCGCCTCGGGCCCCACACTCAGATCGCTTGCGCCGAAGTCGGTCACCACGCCCATCGCGATGGGCATCTCGGAGAAGCTCGGTGGCCTCCCCCCGTTGACCGCCGTCCTGGTGATCCTCACCGGCATTCTGGGTGCGATCATCGGAGAGCCGCTCCTGGACCTGCTCAAGGTGCGGGACCCAAGCGCACGCGGCTTCGCCATCGGCGTGGCGTCGCACGGAATCGGCACCGCGCGTGCCTTTGAGAGCAGCGAGGAGGCGGGCGCCTTCTCGGGTCTGGGGATGGGACTCAATGGCATCCTGACGGCCATCCTCATCCCAATCCTCGCCGCGCTGCTCGGGTGGATATAGGTTCGGGCAGCGACGATGGATCTCGCCACACTTCTGCCCCGGGTCCGCGAGTACCTGCTTGACGACCGCCTCCAGGGCATCCCCGACTGGACCCCTGCGGCCCCCTTCGACGTGATCCCCCTGGCCCAGGGCGAGTACAACCTGAACTACACCGTCCGGCAGGGAAACCGCCGCTGGGTGCTGCGCGTCAACATCGGCTCACAGATCCAGCGCGAGGACCAGATCGTCTACGAGTATGACGCGCTGCGGCTGTTGATCTCCTCGGGCGTCACGCCCGTGCCCTTTGCGGTCGACGATAGCCGGTCACACCTCCCCTACGGCGTGCTGGCGATGTCCTTCCTGCCAGGTGGCCGGATGGACTACACACGAGACCTGGAGGACGCCGCACGCCTTTTCGCCCGCATCCACACACTGGACATCCCAGCAGGGGGCAGCCACCTGATTGCGGAGGAGCGCCCGCTGACCATGACTTACCACGAATGCGCACGTCTCCTCCCGGTCTACCTCGAGTCGGAGCTGGCCGATCCGGGGCTCAGGGACTACCTGGCCGATGTACTGACCTGGGCGGCCGAGGCACGCCACGCCGAGGCATACTTCGTGGCCGATCCCTGGCCGTGCATCATCAACACTGAGGTCAACTCAGGCAACTTCATCGCTGACCGCGAGGAAGGCCGGCTCTACCTCGTGGATTGGGAGAAGCCCCTCTACGGCGACCCCTCCCAAGATCTCTCACACTTCTGCGCCCCGATGACGACGCTGTGGAAGACAGACTACCGGATGACACCGGACGCCAAGCGCCGCTTCATCAAAACCTACAAGGGCGGCATCCGCGACGCGCACCTGCGGGACACCATCGATGACCGCGTCAGGTTGCGCGATCCCTTCAACTATCTACGCGGCATCTCCTGGTCGGCGATGGCGTGGGTGAGCTACCAGACGGGCGAGCACGCTGTCAGAAACGCCGACACATTCAGGAAGGTGACCGACTACCTGAACCTGGCCTTCCAACGGGAGATGTTCGATCCCTACCTGAGCACGGGCGTGCACGCAGCTTGACGACGATCAAGGAGAGCGACAGTTGCGCCAACACCTCATCATCTACGCCAAGCGACCATTGCCCGGTTACGCCAAGACGCGACTTGGCGCGGCCATCGGCCCTGAACAGGCTGCAGGCGTCTATGCAAGGTTGCTGTACGGCTACCTGCACGAGATCGCCACGGCACACCCGCCCGAGATGACCGTGGAGCTGGCGGTGGCGTCGCCGGCAGACACGGTCGCCTTTGCCCACGCGTTCCCTGAGTTGATGGTACGCCCTCAGATCGAGGGGGCGCTCGGCGACCGGATGCACGCATCGTTCCAGCAGGCTTTCGGCGAGGGGGCCGAGGCCGTCGTCCTCACCGGCAGTGACATGCCGGGGCTGGACGCCACGGTGGTGTGCGCCGCATTTGCGGAGTTACGCCGGTCGGTTGGCCCAAACCGGCTGCCCGGTGTCATCGGTCCCGCGGCGGACGGCGGCTACTACCTCATCGGGATGCGCGCGCCGGGGGCTGATCTGTTCGAGGGTATCGCCTGGAGCACCGACACGGTCCGGCGACGAACAGAAGAACTGGCGGATGCGCGTGGCGTATCTCTGGCTCGACTACCACAGCTTGCCGACATGGACGTCATCGATGACTACAAGGCCTGGCGCGACCGACGACAGACGGCGCTCTCGAGGCCGGAGACGTAAGGAGGCGCAACTCCAGTGCATCCAAGTGTCCAGGGGGGAGGAACGAAGAGCGTGCTGGTCTCGGTCATCATCCCCGCGCTCAACGAGTCCGAGAACATCGCTCGGTGCGTAGAGTGCGCGCGTCGAGACTACGCGTCGTCCGAGGTCGAGATCATCGTCGTGGACGGTGGCAGCACTGACGGCACGCCGGAGATGGTGCCGCACGGCGTCCGCGTCACCCGGTCGTCGCGGGGACGCGCGGTGCAGCAGAACCACGGCGCCGGCGTATCGCACGGGGAGATCCTGCTCTTCTGCCACGCAGACACCCAGCTGCCGGCGGGCTGGCGGGACGCCGTCATCGAGGCGTTGCGCCGGGACGAGGTGAGTGGGGGGGCCTTCCAGCGCCGATATGAACCCGCCTGGGGACTCGTCCTCTTCCTCCTGAACCGCGTTCACAACTTCGGGCACTGGTTCTTCGTGCACGGCGACCGCTGCCAATTCATGACCAGAGCCATGTTCGATGAGGTAGGGGGGTTCCAGGAGCTGCCGCTGATGGAGGACCTCGAGATGTCGCGCACGCTGGCCAAAAAGGGGAAGATTCGCATGGTCGGCCCGCGTGTGGTCTCTTCAAGCCGCAGACTTATGGAGAACGGCGTCCTCAGGCAGGGGCTGCTGTCCATCTGGTACTGCTTCCGCTACATCTACTTGGGCGCGACGGCCGAAGACATCGCAAGGCTCTACCGATCCAGCCGAGAGAGAGAAAACGAGGGACCCGACGGCATTCGATACCGTGGTCGCGCCGGGACGAGATAGGGAGGCACATCGTGTCAGAGACAGTCGAACCAAAGCACAGAACCTGGTTCCACATCCCACTGATCATCGTGGTCATCGGCCTTCTGGGCACCGTCATCTGGGCCTACTTCGGCCGGTACGACCGGCTGAGCACCGACAATCTTCAGGACTTCGTCGGCAGCTTCGGCCCGTGGGCGCCCGTGGTCTTCGCCGTGATCTACATCGCCAGCTCCCCTATCCCCGGCATCGCCACCTTCCTCTCTCCTCTGGGCGGGCTGCTCTTCGGCGCGCTCTGGGGCTCCATCCTGGTGATCTGCGTGGCATCGCTCTCAGCTCTGATTCCCTTCTCGATGTCGCGTCAGCTCGGCCAGGAGTGGGTGGCATCCAAGCTCAAGGGCGAACGACTGCAGAGTTTCTACAAGCAGTCCCAGGGCCAGGGAGGCTTCGTATTCGTGATGATGATGAGGCTGATCCCCATCATCCCCTGGGAGGTGCAAAACTACATCGCCGGTCTGACGCAGATCCCCGTGCCCGTCTTCCTCCTCGCCACCGCGGTCGGCATCATCCCCGGTAGTGTATCCCTCGTGCTGCTCGGCGACGCCATCGCCGATCCCACATCGTGGCAGTTCATCCTGGCGATTGCGCTCAACGCCTTCTTCATCGTGGGGACACCCATCGTCGCGACCGTCCTGAATCGCCGGAAAAAAGCAGCCGCTGAGACTGCAGAGGAGACAGCGCAATGAAGTGGGATGGCAGCGAGTACGAGGCGAGCCTCAAACGTATCGTCGACTTCGGGCTGGACAACTGCATTGGCTCGAACGACTGCATGCGCGTCTGCCCTGTCAACCGGCTGAAGGTCAACCAGAACGAGCTGGACTCAGTCCTCGTCTCCGGCGTCTGGACTGACCGCGTCAAGACCTTCGTCACCGAGTGCGTTCAGTGCGGCGACTGCACCTTGGCGTGTCCGGCGGGCGTCCAGCGAGACCACATGATGTTGATGCTCAAGGCGATGCTCCCCTCGATCCCCAAGCAGTGGCGCAACTACTACATGCTGAAGGGTCGGCAGGATCAGGACCTGATTATCACCCTATACGATGTCGTCGCGCGACTCCTGGCCGGCCGACTGGGCAAGTATGTGGACAAGGCGAAGCTGGAGCAGAAACCACTCCTCTTCTACTTTGGGTGCTACGTCTTCTCACCATCCAAGGCACCGGGCGCCACACTCCAGCTGGCCGATCGACTGGGGCTCGACTACGAGGTACTCGCCGGGGTCCGCTCCTGCTGCGGATGGCCCCAATACCTCACTGGGCGAATGGGCTACGGGCAGCAGATGATCTCCCACCTTCAAGAGCTCATCGAGGAAGCGAACCCGGAGACCGTTGTGACCGGCTGCGCGGAATGCTATGCAGCCCTAGTGCGGCTGAAGAAGAAGACCGGCGCATCTTGGCGGCCGCTGACGACGCCCGAGTGGCTGCTGCAACACGCGGACACCCTCACATGGCGCAAGTTTGACACCCCCATCGCCATCCACGATTCGTGCCATGTCACCAAGAAGCTGGGCAAACCCGATCCCGCCCGACAGCTCCTGGCCCGGATCGCTGATGTGGTCGAGATCGCCGACGACCCCAACGCGTGCGTCTGCTGCGGATACTACAACGTGCACGCCAACCACGAGCTCAACGAACAACTCCACCACGATAAGCTGGAGGTCGTTCGGGAACGCGGCGCCGAGGGCATGGCCGTCGAGTGCGTCACATGTTGGGAGTCGTTCAAGGAGCCCTTCAAGAAGGCCGACGTCCCTCTGTGGGAGCTGATGGTCGCCGCGGAGCTCGCGACGCGCGCGGAGGTAGCAGCGCGACCGGAGCACGCCACGCGGGGAGGTGCGCTGTGAGCGACACACGCTACGTCATCATCGGCAACGGCGTGGCAGGCATCTCCGCGGCGCAGGAGATACGCAAGGTCGATCCCGATGGTGTCGTCAGTATCATCGCCGACGAGCCGGATCCCTACTACTACCGCGCCTCGCTCTCGGAGTGGATCTCGGAGGCCAGCACCGACGAGATGATCCGCGCGCGAACGCCGGCCTTCTACGATGATATGGGCTTCGAAACCATACCCGGGTCCGTCACCGGCGTGGACCCCGAAGCCAAGGGCGTGTCCCTGGACGACGAGCGCCAGATACGCTATGACAAGCTGCTCATCGCAACCGGCGCGAGCCCCAACCGTATACCCATTGAGGGCCTGACCGGTGACCTGGCCTACAGAACGTGGCACGATGCCCGTGACATCAAGGCGCACATCTCGCCGACGTCGCGTGTCCTTGTGCTCGGCGGGGGCGTGTTGGGACTGGAGCTTGCCGGGGGGCTCGTCGAGATCGGGATGCACGACATCGCCATCGTGCAGTTGCTGGATTTTGTCGGCCCACCGTTGCTCGACCAGCCGGCCGGCGAATGGCTGCAGCAGCGCATCGCGGCGGACGGGGTGACGCTCTTCTTGGGCGACACCGTCGAGCGCGTCGAGGACAGCGTCGCGCACTTGCGCAGCGGGGCTGAATGGCCGTTCGACATCTTCGTACAGTCTGTCGGCGTACGAGCACGCTATCCGGCAATCCCGGACCTGGAGGTAGGGAGGTCCATCAGGATCAACGCGCACTGCGCCACCAACCTGCCCGATGTCTACGCGGCGGGTGACTGCACGGAGACCTATAAGCCAGCATTGGGCCGCTGGATGGGGACGCGTATCTGGCTCGACTGCGCCCGCCAGGGCAAGGTCGCCGGGTGCAGCATGACCGGGGTCGACGCCAGTCTCGCTGAGTTTCCGTTCTTCAATGCTTCGATCATCTACAACCTGAACTACGCCTACATCGGAGACCCCAATGTCGAAGGAGGCGAGGTCCACCTCCAGACGTCGGAAACGGCCTACCGCAAGTTCAGGGTCGACGACGGCGTGCTGGCGGGCGCCGTGCTGATGGGGGATCGCCGCGGCATGATGGCGATCCACAAGGCTATTGGGCAGCCGGTGGCTGCATATGGCGACGCCATCGTGCAGGCCGACTTCGCCTGGAATGACCTTACGGGACAGGATTGGGACTACCTGTTCTACTGATGCGACGACCCCGGCGAACCGCCACTGAACCAACCTGGAACCTCCAGGCTCCAGCCTGGCTCCTCGGTGGGCTCGCGCGATGCAGCAATCTCAGGAGATAGCGTGGCCAAGATTCAGCTTGAAGGCGTGACCAAAGTCTTCCCAACGGGTCTGAGGATCGGCAAGACCCTCAATCGGATGCCCTTCCCCGATAAGATCGTGCGGGAGAGCAGTGACTCGGTGGCTGAGACAGAGGGGAACGTCCTTGCGCTGGATGGCCTCGACCTCACGGTCGAGGACGGCGAGACGGTGGTGGTGGTCGGCCCATCGGGCTGCGGAAAGTCCACGCTGCTGCGTGTCGTCGCCGGCCTCGCCGACTACGACGGCACCGTGCTGTATGACGAGAAGGATGTCAGCGATGTACCCGTCAAAGAACGCTTCATCGGCATGGTCTTCCAGAGTTATGCTCTCTACCCCCACTTCTACGGGCAGGGGAACCTGAACTTCTTCTTCAAGATGAACAAGGCACCCGACGCGGAGGCA
>Ga0180436_10000533_pt1 | contig 39312 bp, 30 predicted proteins | sample SS_ome_2_FD_132434 | JGI IMG/M metagenome (GOLD analysis project Ga0180436, IMG submission 132434) | Hypersaline lake sediment archaeal communities from the Salton Sea, California, USA - SS_3_S_2 metaG | ecosystem: Environmental > Aquatic > Non-marine Saline and Alkaline > Hypersaline >... | reverse complement strand
TGCTGATAATATCCATAATTATACCTAATATCGTTAGATATATAAGAGATAGAAATGATTGATATTTCGTCCCGTAAAGGATGAATAAAATAAAGAACGAATAGTTCGAAAAATGGAGGTAAGAAATGAAGAGAACACTTACACTTATCTTATGCCTAACACTTGTAGTAGCAATGCTATTTACGGGCTGTGCGGTGAAAGAAGAAGCAGCTGAAGTAGTAGAGAAGGCTGAAGAAAAGGTCGAGGAAGCTGTCGAAGAAGCAATGGATACAATCAAAATCGTTTATATTCCTAAGAACGAAGGAAATCCATATTTTGATTCAATCATTGCAGGTTTCCAAGAAGCTTCAGGCGAATTGGGCTTTGAATTCACAACAGTGGCTCCTGCAACAGCAGAAGCAACATCACAGTTATCATTCATAAAAGCTGAAATTCAACGTGGAGTAGACGTTATAGCTATTTCTCCAAACTCTAGTGATGCTCTAAACCAAGTATTCCAAGAAGCTATGGATGCTGGAATCAAAGTTGTTATCGTTAACTCTGATATCCCTGGCAGCGAAGCTTACAGAGACGTAGCTATTCTACCTATGGACTTCAACATCACTGGCATAGAGCAGGTTAAACTAATGAGCTCTTTGATTGATGGAGAAGGCGAAATCGCTATTCTTTCTGCAACAACAGATGCTCCGGACCAGAACTTCTGGATCGAAGGTATGAAAGAAGCTCTTGAATTGCCTGAGTACAGCGGCATGACACTTGTGGAAGTTGCTTATGGCGACGACCAACCACAAAAGAGCTTGACAGAAACAGAAGCGCTATTGACAAAATACCCAGATCTAAGAGGAATCATTTCTCCAACAACAGTTGGTGTTGCAGCAGCAGCTCAAGCAGTTGAAACTGCACAGAGATTCCCACAAGTACAGGTTACTGGACTTGGAACACCTAACCAAATGCGCCGCTTCATCGAAGAAGGCGTTGTAGAGGCATTCCAACTTTGGAGTCCTAAAGACGAAGGTTACCTAGCAGCTTACATTTCAGTTGGACTGGTAGAAGGAACAATTGAAGCAGCAGAAGGAAACACATTTGATGTTCCTAATTTGGGCGCAAATGAATTCCTAAAAGACAACGTAGTTATCACAGGACCTCCGTTCACATTCACAATCGACAACATTGGAGACTTCAACTTCTAGAGTGATTCTAACAGAACTTATGCCGGGATAGGGTTACCCGTAATCGGGAGCCCTACCGGCTACTTTTTTATTGTAAGGAGTATATGATGATTGAAAATAACAAATATGCATGGGTTTGGGATATCAAACCTGAATGTTTAGATGAATATGTCGAAATGCATTTAAATCCATGGCCTGAAATAATGAAAGAACATTCTGTAGCGGGAATAAGAAATTATTCAATTTTTCAAAACGGAAACCAGTTTTTCTATTGTTTCGAATGCGACGATGTAAAGAAGGCTTTTGACTACTTGGATAAAAGCCTGGATTGCCAAAGGTGGAATGCAATAACCAGCAAAATGGTGAGCGGATCCTTCGATTTTGCGGAAGCCGAACCGATTAAATTTCTAAAACAAGTATTCTATTTAAAATAAATGAAGTTTGATATATAATATAAAAAGAACTAATAAGGTGAGGAAGATGAAGCATATAGCATTTGATTTGGGTGCAGAAAGCGGAAGAGCAATCGTCGGAGAGATTGTTAAAGGAAAACTCGAAACTGAAGAGCTGCATAGATTTCCTACGGAAGGAACTTATGTAAACAACAGCCTGAGATGGGATATCTACAGACTGTTTGAGGAGTTAAAAACCGGAATAAAAGAATATGCTGATAGGTATGGGCAAGAACCCTGCACTATGGGCGTTGATACTTGGGGAGTTGACTTTGGTTTTTTGGACAAAAATGGCAGGCTCTGCTCTATTCCCTATCATTACAGGGATAAAAGAAACAGATGTGCACCTAAGATAATTGAAGAGACTTTGGGTTTTGACAGACTGTATGAGCTGACTGGAGTACAACAGCTTGATATTAACAGCTTAAATCAGATTATAGCCGCAAAGGAATCTGATGACCAGACATTGAAGATTGGCGATAAGCTGCTTTTTATTGGTGATTTGCTCCATTATTTTCTCTGTGGAGAAGCAAAAGCAGAATACACAATATCCACTACGTCAAACCTTTATAACACAATCGACTCAAGGTGGGAGAATGCGGTTTTTGATGCTTTTGATATAGATAAAAGAATTCAACCGGAAATTATTAAAGCCGGAGAGATACTGGGAGATATAAGAAAAGACCTCGCTTTGGAAACGGGAGTTTCAGAGGAGTGTAAGATAATTGTGCCTGCGGTACATGATACCGCAAGTGCCGCTGCCGCTGTTCCCGGTTTCAGTGAAACGATAGCATATATAAGCTCGGGAACGTGGTCTTTGGTTGGACTTGAGCTCGATAATGCTTTAATAAACAATCAAACCATGGCTCAAAACATTGCGAATTATGGTGGAGCTCTGGATAAAATACTTTTTTTAAAAAACGTTATGGGGTTGTGGCTTATTCAGCAATCCAGAAAACAGTGGCTAAAGGAAAATAAAGACTTAGGATATGGAGATATCGTAAAGAAAGCGGAAAAAGCCGAGGCTTTTTTCGGATTCATCAATCCGGATGATAGAATGTTCTTAAATCCGGAGAACATGACGGTCGCCGTATGCGAATATTTAAAGAAAACAGGACAAAGAGAACTTGACCCGAACAATATCGGGCAGGTAGCACGAATAATATTTGAATGCTTGGCATTGAAGTACAGAAAAGTATTCGAATTGCTTAAAAGCGCTTCTGGGAAATCGATCGATATTTTGAATATTATTGGTGGCGGTATCCAAAATGAAATGCTCACTCAATTCACAGCTAATGCAATGGGAGTGAAAGTTGTTGCGGGTCCGGTAGAAGGAACTGCATCAGGAAATATCCTATTGCAGGCATACGGCTCAAAGGAGATAAACTCACTCGAGGAGATTAGGCGGGTTGTGGCGAATACTTTTGAATTAAAAGAATATTTTCCTGCTGATAATGAATTATGGAATAGTAAATTCGAAGAATTTGCGGATATATGTAATAGCTGAATATAAATATTGAGAATAAAAAGAATGAGGAGAAGAAGATGGTTGATAGAGATTTGGTTCAAAAGAAATTTGATTTGGCAAAAGAAGAATATAAGAGTTTCGGTGTAGATGTCGAAAAGGCTATGGATGAGCTCGATAGCATTGCTGTGTCGCTTCACTGCTGGCAGGGGGATGATGTTCTTGGGTTTGAAGGAGTGGACGAACTCACAGGCGGAATAATGTCCACAGGGGATTATCCTGGAAAAGCGAGAAACATATCGGAACTGAAGGCGGATTTGGATAAGGCGATGTCGATGATACCGGGGAAACAGAAGCTTAACCTGCACGCAATGTATCCCGATTTTAACGGTAAAAGTGTAGTCGACAGGGATATGCTGACCATCGAACACTTCCAGTCCTGGGTCGATTGGGCGAAGGAAAGGGATATGGGATTGGATTTCAACCCGACGATATTCTCTCACGATATGTTTAAAGAGGGCATGTCGCTATCGCATCCGGACAAGAATGTAAGGGATTTTTGGATAAAACATACTGTTGCAACCCGAGAAATCGCATCGGAAATGGGAAAACAGCTCGGTCAAGTCTGTGTGAACAATATTTGGATAGCTGACGGCATAAAAGACACACCTGCAGACAGAATGAGCTATAGGTCGAGATTAAAAGACGCACTGGATGAGTGTTTCGAGAAGCAATTCGATAAGGACCACTTATTGGATGCCGTGGAATGCAAGCTCTTTGGAATAGGCTCTGAAAGTTTTGTCCCCGGTTCACACGAATTCTATATGGGTTATGCTATGGAAAAGAATATCGCGCTGACCTTGGATTCTGGACATTTTCACCCAACAGAAACGATATCTGATAAAATAAGCTCGGTATTATTATATGTGGATGAGATTTTGCTTCATGTTTCGAGGGGGATCAGATGGGATTCCGACCATATCGTGAACTTGACAGATGATACAAAGGCGATTGCGCAGGAGTGTATCAGGTGCGGTAAAGACAGAATTCACATGGGCTTGGATTTCTTTGATGGAAGCATAAACAGGATTGCTTCTTGGGTAATCGGAACAAGAGCTTTTAAAAAGGCTTTGCTTATTGCTCTGCTCGAACCAAAGGAGATTTTGGAAGCGGAACAGAAGTTTGATTATACATCCAGACTTGCTTTGATGGAAGAAGCAAAACAATTGAGCTGGGGAGCCGTATGGGATGCATATTGTCTGAGAGAGGGCGTCCCGGCAGGTGCGGACTGGCTTGAAGAAGTGAAAAAATATGAAAGTGATGTTTTATTAAATCGCAAATAAAAGAAGAGGTTATATGGATTATTTAAATGCAAAGAAAGATATGATGAAAATATCGAATTATGCAGGCGACCGCTTGGATTATGTTCAAGGCGGCGGAGGAAACACCTCTGTTAAATTTGATGAAAATTTTATGGCTATAAAAGCTTCAGGGTATACTCTCAAGGAAGTACAAGAAGATAAGGGATATGTTTTAGTCGATTATCAGAATATAAAAAACCGTTATGAGGATATGACGACAAAATCAAATGTAGACGTAGAAAAAGAAAGCTTAGCGGTCAATCTGGATAGTGTAAAATTGCTTGAAGGAATGGAAAAAAGAAGACCTTCTGTAGAAGTGGGGTTTCATTCTTTTCTGCCAAGATGCGTTGTACACACACATTCCGTGTACTCGAATATTCTTTGTTGCAGCGAAGAGGGAGAGGAAAAAGCAGAAGAGATATTCAAGGACAGTGATCTTGGATATATATTTATTCCCTATATCAATCCCGGGTTTGCTCTCGCTTTTCGGATAAAAGAAGGGGTAGAAAAACATGAAAAGCAGAATGGGAAACAGCCGGACATAATATTTATGAAAAACCATGGAATGATAACATTCAGCGATGATGCTGATACAGCTGTCGAGATTCATGAAAAGGCAAACAATCTCATAGGGGAGTTTTTCAAAACGCCTGATTTTCCTGTACCGGAAATTGAAAGATCCGAGGATGGCTTCGTCAGCAGAACGGATTACATAAGAGACTTTATCATGAATCACCATGCATCGGAAGAATATTTTGATGAGAAAATTCTTTACCCTGATCAGCTGGTTTATTTGGGAGAAAACCTGGGTAAAGGAATACTTATAGATGAAAAAAACGGAGAGATAAAGTATAGAATAGAAGGAAAACAAGCACAAACTGTAGAGGAGACGATCCTAGGGGTTGCATATATTATTGACGAGATTGAAAATGCCGGTCTTACTCTGAGTACATTGTGTGAAGAAGGTGTTGATTTCATCAGAAACTGGGAGAGTGAAAAATATCGTGCTTCAATAGTTTCAAAACAAACGAATAAATGAGGGGGAAGGCTGGGATAGAAAACACCCGGGATATCGATATGGATAATCAAAAACTGATTAAAAAACTCAATAGCAAAAGCAAAGAAGAGCGTTTGAAAGCACTGAAAGAATTAAAAGCGGTCACCGCTGAGCGAGGAGAAGTGGAAGGATACACAAATAACCATGTGCATTCTAAATTCTCGTTTTCACCGTACTCTCCATCCCGCATCATTTATGAGGCATATAAATCCGGGCTGGCTACAGTGGGTTTGATGGATCACGACTCAATTGCAGGTGCAAAAGAATTTATCGAGGCGGGTGAATTATTCGGAATAACGACTACTGTTGGATTTGAGATTAGGTCTGATTGGGCAGATACGCCTTTCAAGGACAGACGCTTGAATAGCCCGGATCAGCTTGGCTGCGGATATATTTGCGTACATGGTGTACCGCACCAAAAAATAGATGAGACAGAGAATTTTTTAAGGAAAGTCAGGAAGGCGAGAAATGTGCGGAACAAAAGAATGGTTTCTCGTATCAACGAGCTGGTAAGCGGAATATCGCTGGACTTCGAAAATGATGTTTTGCCCGTGTCGTATGCAGACGACGGCGGCTGTGTAACCGAACGACATATTTTGTTTGCATTGGCACAGAAAATTGTTGAAGCTGTCGGAAAAGGCGAAAGGCTGACCGATTATATCGAGAATAAACTTGACATACCCTTGATGGAAACACAAAAAAAGCTGTTGCTTGATGATGAATATACATACTACGAATATGATCTGCTGAATATATTGAAGGGCAGTTTTGTCAGCAAAATATATATTCCGGCAGAACCTCCCGAAATTCCGCCGATAAAAACTCTGCTTGAGTTTTGTCACAGCATTGGTGCCATTGTGGGTTATGCATATCTTGGGGATGTGGGAGCTTCACCAACAGGGGACAAGAAGGCGCAAAAGTTCGAAGATGATTTCTTGGATGAGCTTATCGAATACCTCGATGAACTCGGGTTTGATGCGGTAGCATTTATGCCGTCACGTAATACAAAACAGCAGCTAAAGAGAATTATGCTGCTTTGTGATAAATATGATTTCTTCCAAATCAGCGGTGAGGATATTAACCAACCGAGACAAAGCTTCATCTGTGAGCAGCTGATGGATGAAGATTACAGGCATTTGATGATATCCACTTGGGCGCTCGTGGGACACGAGAGAAAAGCGAGTGAAAATATTGAGCTGGGTATGTTCAGCGGTGAGAATACAAAAAGAAAATTGATAGAGAAGCTGCCCGAGTTTGCCGAGTTTGGAAGAAAGTTTGAAAGGTAATATATCAGCAGATGATTTATAAAAAGCAACCCAGTATTTAACGTGATGGGGGTTTTTATGGAGAAAAAGATGGTTCATGATCTAGAATCCAACAAGAAAAATGCCATTGAGTTTTACAGAAAAGCGTATAATGGTGAACCGGCCGAAGCTGTCAGGCTGTATGTGGGCGATGAGTATATTCAACATAATCCGGATGTGAAAAATGGTAAGGAAGGTTTCATAGAATACTTTGAACGGATGAGCAATGAATATCCCGAAAAGGAAATCGAATTTGTAAGAGCCGTTGCTCAAGGCGATCTAGTAGCACTTCATACTCATCAAGTTTGGCCGGGAAATGAAGAATATATAACGATGGATTTCATTCGATTTGACGAGAACGGAAAAATCGTTGAACACTGGGATTCCATACAAAAGATACCGAGCGAATCGAAAAATGAGAATCCGATGTATTAGCAATAGAGACTGACTAAAAAGAGATACATAATCACTTCAATAGAATCATATTTGTGGAGCAGTTTAAAATATCAAAAATGACTGTAAAAAATTAAAACTTAAATTATCAGTAAATCTTTCCCAAACATTGAAAAAATAACACGGTTGTAGTATGCTCTAATAGGTGTGATATATTTCTTCAAAACTCGTTTAATCTGATGCACCATGACATTAAAACAACATTCTAACGCTTAATAACCTATTTGTAGGGAAACAATCTATCATTTATTAAAAATTTAATAAGAGCATAATCAATCAAGCTAAATAAAAAATATATTATGGAGGGAAAGCATGAAAAAATTAATTGTAAGTTTTTTTATCCTAGTCTTAGTATTTAGTCTGATGACTGGGTGTTCCGGTTCGGAGCAGTTTGTTACTATTACAACCGGCGGAACAGGCGGAACATACTACCCGATTGGAGGAGCGATAGCAAAAGCAGTTGGGGACAATACGGACGGACTTACCGTTACTGCGCAGGCAGGAAATGCATCCGTTTCAAACTGTAACCTTATAAACGAAGGGGAAACGGAGTCCGCTTTGGTGCAAAACAATGTTGCTTTTTGGGCATACGCAGGTGAGCAATCATTTGAAGGCAATGCAGTAGGAAAGCTTAGAGGAATCGCTTCGCTCTACCCGGAAGCGATACAACTCATTGCACTGGAGGAATCCGGGATTACGAGTGTAGAGGATCTAAAGGGTAAAAAAGTATGTGTTGGCGAGCAAGGCAGCGGGGTATATGCGGACGTAATAAATATACTTGCGGCTTATGACATGACTATCGATGATCTAAAGGCTGACTTCCTTTCCTTTAGTGAAGGCTCAGCAAAACTAAAAGATAAGCAAATTGATGCTGCATTCTTAACAGCAGGATATCCAACATCTGCGGTTGTTGATGTGGCAACTTCTAGAAATTTGACACTCGTGCAAATTGATGAAGACAAAATCAATAAGATGATCGAGTCATCACCATACTACGCAGCAACAGTCATCCCGGGAGGAACTTATAAAGGGGTTGATGCGGACATCATAACGGCTACAACAATGGCGATGTGGGTTTGTTCTTCAGACCTTGATGAAAAACTCGTTTATGATATGACAAAGGCACTTTGGGAAAACCAAAGCACCGTCGCAGAAGCACATGAAAAAGGCAAGGTAGTTACGCTCGATACTGCACTAGAGGGTATGGGTATTCCACTCCATCCGGGGGCAGAAAAGTATTATAATGAAATGAAGTAGATGATATCATATCGGGGGGCATTTATTTGTCCTCCGATAATCAAAGCTTATAATAATTTACGATTAAAAGAATGATTTAGAAAGATATTTAGTGGGGCTTATGAGAAAAAAGGATGAAGAGAACAAAGCGGCTGAAATGAAGATTGAAAGCGAAGTGGACATTGAAAAAATAAAGAAACTCGATTCTGAAAGCAATTATCGTACATTTGACGGTTGGAGAAAGATATTAATTGCCGTGATTGCGATTGCGATGGCATTGTTCCAGATTTACACGTCCGGATTCGGATTGTTGAACGGAAGAATTCAAAGGGCAACGCACTTGGCATTTGCGATGGCACTGATATTCCTGCTTTTTCCGGCATTCAAAAAATCGCCGAAAAAGAAATTCACCTGGTATGATATAGTTTTTGCTGTGTTGGGTGTTGCTGTAAACCTATATATCATTATTAATTTTAAGGCTTTAGCTATGCGTGCCGGAGCTCCAACAACGATGGATTTCGTTATGGCTGTTTTGGCATGTGTGCTTGTTTTGGAGGCGGGAAGAAGGGTAATCGGTATCGATCTTCCGATTTTGGGATTGGTATTTCTTGTGTATGCAACAAGAGTCGGCAGGTTTTTACCCATATTTGCGCATGCGGGATATTCGCTTAAATACATAGTAACGTATATGTATCTGACGTTGGAAGGTATATATTCGACCCCGATAGGAGTTGCTGCAACATATGTTTTTCTCTTTGTACTTTTTGGGGTATTATCGGAAAAAATCGGACTTGGTAAGTTGTTTATTGATATTGCAGTAGCTTTGGCGGGGAAATCGACCGGAGGACCTGCAAAAGTTGCAGTTATCTCCAGCGGGCTTATGGGATCGATAAACGGCAGTTCGATCGCAAATACTGTTACTACAGGAGCTTTTACAATTCCTCTTATGAAGAGAACAGGTTACAAAGCACGATTTGCAGGGGCAGTGGAAGCTGCCGCCTCGACTGGAGGGCAGATAATGCCACCGGTTATGGGAGCAGCAGCATTCATAATGTCCGAATTCTTGGGTATCTCATATACAAAGATAATTGTTGCCGCAATTATACCCGCACTGCTGTATTACTTAGCGGTTGGAGTGATTGTACACCTTGAGGCAGCAAAGCACGATTTGAAAGGAATGGAAAGAGTTCCCGAGATTTGGAAGATACTAAAAACCCGAGGATATCTTTTAATACCGCTCATAATTATAATAGTGAGACTTGTGACGGGGTATACGCCGCTTAATGCGGGTTTTCTTGGTATTATATCGATGGTGGTTATAGGTTTTGCGGCACAGATATTTAAGAAAAAAGAGAACAGAGATTTTGGTATAAAAGATTTATCAGAATCCTTGGAAAAAGGCGCAAAATCCGCTCTAGGGGTTACTGCTTCTTGTGCAGCAGTCGGGTTTATTGTGGGCTCAAGCACATTGACAGGTTTGGGGCTTTCGTTTGCAGGGGCTACAATAGATCTTTCTCAATCGATAATCAATGGATTCAGCAATATTGGACTTACTTTTATGGCAACGAACGGTATGCTGTTGTTCTTTACATTGCTATTCACGATGATTGCATGCACGATACTGGGTTCGGGGATTCCAACAACAGCCACGTATATTATTCTCGCAATGATAGCATCTCCAGCACTTATAAAGCTTGGAGTTTCGCCTTTGGCTGCCCATATGTTTGTTCTATATTTCGGAGTGGTTGCAGACCTTACGCCGCCGGTGGCATTAGCAGCATATGCAGGAGCCGGAATTGCCGGTTCAAATCCTTTCAAGACGGGTTTCACAGCTGTAAAGCTCGCAATAGCAGGATTTGTTGTACCGTTTGTTTTCGTGTATTCAGAGACCTTGTTGCTGCAAAACGTGGAAGTCTTGGACGGTGTTTCATCAATTGTAACAGCGGTCTTCGGTATTTATGCATTAGCAGGTGGTATGGAAGGATATTTGTTTAGAAAAACCTCGATATTGGTTCGAATACTTCTATTCATATCCGCTTTGTGCCTGTTGATTCCGGGATTGCGTACGGATGCGGTGGGTGCGGTGATTCTAATCGGTCTGGTTATATTTCAATGGTACTTTTCGTCTAAGAACAAAAAAAGGGTATTGGGGAAACAGAGCGTTTAGCCGAATAATTAGTACTATTATGATTAAATGGTTTTATGTACATAAAAAGCTTTTCATAACCGAAGTTACCCTGTGCAAAAATCGAAGTAAAGAAATTGAGAAAATCCAGCTTGTATGATAAAATCTGATTAGTGCTATGGTAGAAATGCCACTGACTAGAAAGGAAAATAATATGGATATATTAAAAAGTATTTTAAATGAAGTGATGGATGATAATAATTTGCACCAGCTTGCGGAAAAAGCCGGGGTAGAGGATGCTCCTGCTAAGAAGGCGATTGAATTGGGATTGCCGGCAATATTTGAAGGTTTGAATCAGAACAGCAACACACAAGCAGGTGCAAAGGCATTGGATAAGGCTTTGGGAGACCACGACGGCGGTCTATTCGATGATTTTGAAAAAGGCAATCTCGACAATCTCGATATTGGTGATGGCAGTAAAATAATAGGACACATATTTGGAAACAATCAAAATGCAATTGCAAATCAAGTGGGTAAAGAGGCAGGTTTGAGTTCAAATAAAACTATGAAGCTGCTCAGTGTTCTTGCACCCATTATTATGGGTTTTCTGGGGAAACAAAAAAAAGAGAATGGCTTGGACGCATCAGGCATCTCCGGGCTTACAACCTCTCTTATGGGTAATTTTCTAGGAGGAAGCGGAAGCAGCAACAACCTTTTAGGGATGGTGACTGGTCTGCTCGGGTCGTCGAATAAAGGCGGGCTTGGCGGCATATTGGATGATTTATTGAAATAGCAAATGATAGAAAATAATAAAAATATAAAGCCCGAAGGTTTTTACCTTTGGGCTTTATTAGCTTTGAATCCTTTTAGTACAGTTTTTAAAAAAGCAATAAGAGATGTCCATGCTTCACCTAATATGGTCAGTGTAAATAATCCCATGACTAGAAGTGAAACAACAAATGCTTATTCTGAAACTCCATAGAACTATAGAGTTTTGATACGAAATATTGGGAATAGATAGAACATGACTGTCCTGTGTGATATAATTATACAGTCTAATCATATGGAGTTAACGAAAATTTAGTTTAAAGCGATATAAAAAATATTCGGGATATAGGTTTATCAAAGGGGAAAAATTATGAAAATTGCTGTTCTATCAGGGAATCCGAAAACGGATGGTTTGTGTCAATCCATAATAGATGCTGCGAAGAATAGCGTCGAAAAAGCAGGAGTGGAAGCTGATGAAATAAGACTGTGCGACTTGGATTTGGGATGCTGTAAAGTCTGTGGCGACGGATGGGGAACATGTAGAGACGAAAATTACTGCTCATTTGGCTCTGATGGATATGATGAAGTCGTGAAACAGCTTGCAGATTGTGATGCATTGATAATGGCCACGCCTGTTTACTGGGGGGAATCATCCGAAGTTTTAAAAAGTTTTATTGATAGGATGCGGAGATGTCATTTCGGTCAAAAAGGAATATTGTCCGGCAAGCAGGTACTGCTAATCGCATCAGCTGGTGGAACAGGAAACGGTTTGTTGAGCTGCCTCGAGCAGATGGAAAGATTTTGCCGACATACTGGTGCTGCAATATTCGATTATATAGGTGTTAATAGATGGAACTGTGATTACAAGCTTAAGGCTGCTAAAGAGGCTGCCTATGCTATGACAGTCAACGAACAGTTATAGAAAAGATGGGAGTATAAGTCTTGAAAAAGGGAATTAATCAGTTTTGCTGGCCGGATAGTATTTCATTGAAGGATGTCATGAGGCAAGCACGAAAACTAGGGTATGAGTGTTTCGAAATCTGCATGACCAAGGAACGAGGCGGTAATTCGAGTAAGGGTGTAACGGACAGCCTTGGTATTGATAGTTATTTTAATCCGATATTTAATATTGAATCCAAAGAAAAGGATTTTAAAGAAGTAATCTCAATCGCCGATGGTGAGGGCATAAAGATAACAGGAGTGGGCGGTATTCTATCCTTTTCTACATATCCGATTACATCGGAGATAACAGAAGTGAGAGAAAACGGTATCAATGCGCTTAACAAGATGGTAGAGGCTGCGGCAACTATAGGTGCGGATACTGTATTGGTAATACCGGGGATGATGACTGCGGACATGGATTATCTGGAGGGTTACAAAAGGGCACAGGATGCGATTGCCAAGGTAGCGGTTAATGCCGATAAGTTTGATGTACAATTGGCTGTAGAAAATGTATGGAACAACTATTTATATAGTCCGCTTGAACTCAATAGATTTGTTGACGAAATCGACAATGAAAAAGTCGGAGTGTATTTTGATATTGCAAATGCTCGTATATTCGGGTTTCCTGAACAGTGGATCAAAACACTTGGCAAGAGAATTAAAAAGCTCCATGTTAAGGACTTCAGGGTTTCGGTCGGGAATATTACGGGATTCACAAATCTGCTGGATGGGGATGTGGACTATCCCGCAGTTATGAAAGCTTTAAATGATATTGGATATGGTGGTGAGTTGGTTGTAGAGTTGATTCCGCCCCCGAAATACTGTATCGAAGAGTATTTAAGCAGCGCCGGCAGGGTGCTAGACGTATTGACGAAATGAAAATATTTAAGATAAACAAAAATATCAATTAAGGGGAATTGTTTATGAAGAAATTTGGAGTGGCGATTGTTGGTACCGGATGGGTTTCTGGAGAGCATATACGGAGCTTTGAAATGAATCCGCATTCAAATGTTGTGGCTATCGTATCTCGAAACAAAGAGAAGGGCAAGGCTAAAGCTGCAGAATATGGACTTGACGACTGCAAAGTTTATACCGATTATGACGAATGCTTAAAAGATTCACGTGTCGATATTGTATGTATTTGCACGCCTAATCATTTGCATGCCGAACAAACAATCAAAGCGGCAAACGCAAAAAAACATATACTTATCGAAAAGCCGGTAGCGCTCAGCTGGGAAGATTCGAAGGCGATGAAAAAGGCTGTTGACGAAGCAGGCGTAGTAACTCTGGTTGGATATGTGTTGAGGTGGAATCCTTTGTTCATGACAGCAAAAAACATGATGCATCAGGGGTATCTTGGTAATCTATACTATGCAGAAACGGATTATTTTCATCGTGTGACAGAATCCTATCCCTGCTATGAGTGGACATGTAAAAAGGGTGTTGGAGGAAGTTCTCTGCTCGCAGGAGGATGCCATGCCGTAGATGCTATGAGGTGGTTTATGCAGGATGATGTTGTTGAAGTTACGGCATATTCGACTTCCTGCCGTAAGGATTTGGAGTTTGATGGTACTCTTGTAATGATATTAAAATTTAAGAATGGAGCGATCGGTAAAATCGGCAGCAGTTATGATACCATTTCTCCATACATCTTTAATCTGCATCTTTACGGAGACAAAGGTTCGCTTCAGAATAATAGGATTTATTCTCCTGAGATGATTGAAGGACAGAATGACTATATGACGATTCCGGTTACAACTCCGGACAGCGGTGATGTAACGCATCATCCTTTCCCGCAGGAGATCGATCATTTTATCGAGTGTATAATCGAAGGAAAAGAGACAATTGTGAGCTTAAATGACGCGATGAAAACACAGGAAGTGGTGTTTGCTGCTGATATATCCGCAGCTGAGAACCGTCCTGTGAAATTGCCTTTTGTTTAGAATTTCTTTAAATCGTTTTTGTGGTTTCTGGTGTGAATAGTTTTTCTGCTTTACGCCAAAACCGCGATAAATATACGAAAAAATGATGAACACATCGACAGAATTCTATGGAAAGCTCAGATAATATTGGATATGATAGTTTTAGTTGATTGTGTCGAGTATTCTTGGTAGAATAAGGAGTATTTACTTCAATATTCATTTTGTTCAATATAAGGATATACAGATGAAAAATATTTTTAAAAAAACCACAGTGATTTTTGCTTTTCTTGCGATTGTTTTTTTTGTTTCCATAAAGGTTTATGCTGTGGGTGTGTTAAGCCCTGAAGTTCATTTTGACTGCCCTAATCTAAAGCAAGCATTAATCGATGAGGGGTTCGATTCGGGCGGCGCAGGCTCGACCGCCGGCGATGGTATACTCACAGAAGAGGAAATGGCTGCACAAATCAATCATTATGATCTCTCTTCGAAAAGCATTACAGATTTAACCGGAATCGGATATGCGAGCTCAACAAGGGGTTTTAATTTGAGTGACAATGACCTTAGTGCGATTGAGAGTGGTGACCTTACCGGACTTGCTGCTTTGCAAACTTTGAATTTAGACAAAAACAAAATTGTGACAATCGATACTGGAAGCTTCACCAGTCTCACATCTCTTATTACTCTCTATATTAATGATAATGAGATTTCATCAATTGAGAATGGAGATTTTACTGGACTTGATTCTGTTAAATACCTATATCTTAACAACAACAAAATACCAACTCTTGTAAGCGGTGCCTTCACCGGACTGCCTATATTAGAAACCCTCCACCTCGAGGAAAATCAGATTACATCCATTGAAAACGGTGCTTTTACCGGTTTTGTGTCTTTACTGGATTTGTCTTTGCAAAATAACAAGATTTCTTCTATCAATAGTGTAACGTTTGAGGGATTGCCTTCTCTGACCGATCTCAATCTTGAAGAAAACCTGTTATCATCGATTAGTAACGGGGTTTTTTCTTCTCTTGTGTCTTTAGAAGACCTCAAGTTGAATAACAATCAAATATCATCAGTCGCAGCAGGAACATTTTCAACGCTGAGCAATTTAAAGACGATCTATCTATATTCAAACAAATTGACAACAATAAAAAACGGTGTTTTTTCAAATGTTGTATCGCTGAAAACACTGCTTCTCGATGCAAATCAGATCAGCAGTATTGAAAGCGGTGCTTTTTCCGGCCTGACTTCCTTGACTGCGCTTTCTCTTGGCAGCAACCAAATCTCATCGATACCGGCAAGTCTGTTTTCTGACCTGTCCGCCATGCGTGGACTTATTCTTTCCGACAACAAAATCACTTCTTTTAAAGACGGTACGTTTGAGGCGTTTGATTATTTGGACTATATGTTTCTCGATAATAACAAGCTAACATCAATAACAAAAGAAGAATATGAAGATATAGGACATGTATTGATGCTTGTTCTGTCAGGAAATAATATCTCATCATTTGAGAGCGATGGCTTTTCGGAGTTTGATGAAATAATAAGACTATATTTGGACTATAATTTATTCACGGATATTGATGGTTTACCAGATTGTCTGAGCGGAATTCCGGGATTATCGGAGCTGTATATATCGTATAACTATCTTAACACTAATGCCGGACCTGATCTTGATAAGATAAACGAAATCAAAGCTAATGGTGTCAGCGTTTTCTACGAACCGCAAACGGAATACTTGGTAAGCTATGACCTCAATGGCGGCACGGGAACTGTACCGCCGGAAACAGGCTACTATTACGATATGGATATCACGCTGCCGAGCGAACCCACAAAAGACGGGAAAGTATTTGTTGGGTGGGATTTTGCTACAGACGGAAAGAAAGACACTTCCGCCGGAGATACCATCTATACGATAACACCTTCACCTACAGAGTCTTTCGGAAGATTGGATTGCTCAGTCGACTATATTTTCGGAAGCGGCAACTATGATGATGGCGACAACACCATCAAGGTTGTTGCAACCGCAGTTTACTATAATCCTTCGTCACCTAAACCGACAGACAAACCGAAATATGATCCAAAGCCCGAGCCGACACCGGGTCCATCAGCATCGCCGAAGAAACAACCGACAGAAGAACCGACACCTAAACCATCAAGCACTCCGACCGAGACAGTGGAGATAGTCCTGACTGTAGTAGGGGAGGGTAATGACGCAAAGCTATATGTTTCGGGTGTGAGTGAGGACGATATCGATTCCATAATAATTGGAGGGCAAAATGTCAACCTGGATAATCTATCTTGTGTGTTGAACTCTGACATGTTTGACGAAGACGGGATGGCTGAAGTTGTTATAGTTCTAAAGGATGGAACAAAAGTAGTTAAAGAGATTTCAGTAAGCGGATTTAAATCGGCAGGAGACGGCAATTTGCTCCTGTGGATAATCATATCAGTGATAACTTTGGGTCTTGCTTCGGGAGCAGTTTATATAATTATAAGAGTAAAAAAAGCAGAGCCCAAAAGCAGATTTAGAAAGTAGTTGTTTAACAGTTCAGTTGATACTGTAAAACACTCAGTCGTTGTCAGGGCCATAAAGGTAAGAGCGTTCGATTGTAGTGAAGAACAGAGTATAAATTATAGAAACTATATTAAGGATGATTTAAAATTAGTGATAATCCATAAACGGATTATCACTAATCAAGACTTCCACTGATTAAACGATACCAAGAAGATGATGATTATAGATCGTAATACAACCCAAACTCTGCAGGATGCGGGACTTGGCAAACTTCATCGATTTCTTCTCTTTTCTTTTCTATCCAAACATCTAATAAATGAGATGTAAACACTCCCCCTTTCAGCAAGTATTGCTGATCCTTTTCTAGAGCATCCAAAGCCTCGTTAAAGGTCTTTGGAAGAGATTTAATTTTTTCCTGTTCGTCTTTGGATAAATGGTATAAGTTGATGTCATAAGGACCGAAACCTGCGTCGGTAGGGTCTATTTTTTTCTTTATTCCATCCAACCCAGCCATAAGAATTGCAGCATATGCATAGTATGGATTACATGTTGCATCAGCATTTCGGAGCTCAAAGCGTTTGCTTTTTGGTGCTTTGGCATAATCAGGTACTCTGATAACCGCACTGCGGTTGCCTGTAGCAAAGCAGATATTCACCGGTGCTTCATATCCGGGCACTAATCGTTTATAAGAGTTAGAACTAGGATTCGTAAGTGCACATAACGACGATGCGTGCTCCAATAAGCCGCCAATGAAAAATAGGGCATCTTTGCTTAGACCAGAATACCCTTTTTTATCATAGAAAATCGGCTCACCGTTTTTAAACAGATGCATATGTACATGCATTCCATTACCGGCTTCGCCAAACAGGGGTTTTGGCATAAACGTAGCACTCTTGCCTTTTACAGATGCTGCATTTCGAACAATGTGTTTAACGATCATTGTTTTATCAGCCATCTCCAGCATTGGACCAGATACCACTTCTATTTCCAATTGACCCGGCCCGCCAACCTCATGGTGATGGTATTTTATTGCGACACCTCGTTCTTCCAATAACAAGCACATCTCACTACGAAGATCGTGTAAAGTATCGTGAGGGGGAATTGCATGATATCCGCCATGGATAGGCATTGTATATCCCAAGTTATTCTCTTGATTACTGTTCCAGTCAGCCTCTTTGGAATCAATCTTAAATCCACAACTGTTTGGCGAGATCTCATAACTTACACGGTCAAATATATAAAATTCAAATTCAGGTCCGGTTTTCATCAGATCGGCAATTCCAGTGCTTTTCATATATTCTTCGGCTTTGTGCGCAACTGCTCGTGGATCTTGGTCAAATCTCTGTGGGGTATCTCCGACAACATATACATCGCCAATCATCGATAGGGTGGGCAACTGCATAAACGGCTCCATAAAAGCAGACGATAAATCAGGTATGAAAACCATATCGCTCTTTTCTACCGGAGCAAATCCGTAATTTGACCCGTCAAAACCAATACCGCTTCGAAGCGTATCTTCGGTGAGTCTGCCGACAGGAATAGTAAGGTGATGCCATCTGCCAAAAAGATCAATCATTTTAAAATCGATCATCTTAACTTGGTTCTCGGTACAATATTTTTCTACTTGGGCTAAGCTTTTAAACATGATAATTCCTCCTAGTAAACGATAATTTATCCCTTTGAACTAGTTGAGTGAATCATAAGAAGAAAGCTGGGCAAGTTGATACCCAGTTTTCGGAAATGTAACTACATATATTATAACAGTATACATAATTTCTTACAATAAGAAAGCGAATCAAAAAAAGAGTCTGAAGTTTTATTTATGACTGCAACAATAGTTTATTATTGGCTTTTCTCCCCTCCGTGATAAGTATGGAGGATTGATTTGCGGATATGGTAGATATATTTTATCCGGCATATCATAAATAATTGTTAAATTAAAAAATGATATAGTATAATATACCTATCAAGAGATGCATGAAGCTTTTGAAATCAGTGAAATTCAGGAGGCGAATTATGAGGAAGACTAAAGTTATTTGCACCATGGGTCCGGCGACCGAAGGAAAGTGTGAAGAACTGATTATAAACGGTTTGGATGCAGCAAGGTTTAACTTCTCACATGAGAACCATGAAATACACGGACGAAGAATTGAAGAGATAAAGAGAGCCAGAGAGAAATTTCACAACCCCATCCCTTTGATAATCGACACAAAAGGTCCTGAGATGAGAATTGGGGTGCTAAAAAACAAAGTTCAGCTGGTAAATGGTAATCAGATAAAGCTTATCGCCGAAGAAATTGAAGGTGATGAAAAAGCTGTAACAATATCTAATAAAGATCTCTATAAGAGTGTAGAGGTTGGACAGTCGATATACATTGACGATGGAAGTATAAATCTTGAGGTATCTGATATTGCTGAAGAAGAAATCACATGTACGATTGTATCCGGAGGGATGCTTTCGAGCAGAAAAGGTGTGAATGTGCCTGGATGCATAACTGGACTGCCTTTTTTGGGAGAACAAGACCTTAAGGATATTGAATTCGCCATTGACCAAGATTTTGATTTCATTGCGCTTTCGTTTGTACAAAGTGCGAAGGACATATATTCTGTTAGAGAGCTATTAAAAAGAAAATATCGCGAGGATATAAAAATCATAGCAAAAATTGAGAATAAAATATCCGTCGATAATATAGATGAGATAATTGAAGCCGCAGACAGTATTATGATTGCGCGAGGAGACATGGGCGTTGAACTGCCGATAAATACAGTGCCGATAATCCAAAAAAAGCTGATTAAAAAATGTTACAGCAACGCAAAACCGGTAATAGTCGCAACTCAGATGCTTGAGAGCATGACCGAAAACCCCATGCCGACAAGAGCGGAAGTGTCAGATATAGCTAATGCGATTTTTGACGGGACAAGTGTTGTGATGTTGTCCGGAGAAACAGCTGCAGGCAAATACCCGATTGAATCGCTGAAGATGATGACGGAAGTCATCGAGGAGACAGAGAGGGATATCGACTATAAAAAAAGATTTGACAATGAGGTATGGAAGAAGATAGACAGAAATATTCTGAATGCGATAAGTGAGGTTTCGGTTGTAACATCTTTTAAGATCGACTCAAAGGCGATCGTGGTACCGACCAGAACCGGCAATTCAGGCAGAATGATTTCGAGCTTTAGACCGTCCTGTCCGATTATTGCAGTGACTATGGATAAAACGATACAACGGCAATTGAACATATCGTGGGGAATAAGACCGATGATAAGCAAATTTATAGGTGACCAAAAGCAGCTTTTTGAAACAGTTATGGAAAAAGCTGTTGAGACGGATTTGGTCTCTAAGGGTGATTTGGTAGTTCTTACAGCAGGTATTCCTACGGGCAGCGAGGGGAAAACCAATATGCTGAAACTGCAAAAGGTTGGAGAAAAAGTAATAGGGGAATAGAGCAGCTATTTCTCAATCAAAAAAAGCCCGAGAGGATTACTCTCGGGCACAACAAAACATTTTTTTAAAACTCAAAGCTTACTATTATTGATGGGTAATCACCAACCATGTAGGATATTTCAAATTCTTTGCCATTTGTTTCATTTGAGAAGGTGCTTCTAAACATGGGGTATTGCTCATCGCTTCCGCTGGTAGTGAAATAGCTTTCTTCTTCGCTGATGTTCTTAAATCCCGCACTGATGGCTAGCTGTTTGAATGAGTTGAATTCCGCTTCATCAGCATTAGAGTAATATGCTTGAGCTATATTAGCGCTATGATATTCGCTGTAATAACTGCTTCCGCTATCGAAAGAACCTTCTCTGAATAGCGGCATATCTGAACCGAATAGAGCAGTAAAGTCGTCCCATGATTCAATATCCTCGAATTCAGGAGAGCCGGAGCTGCTGGATTTTGCCGAGGGTTCATATCCTTCAACGTCCTCTTTAAAAAAAGTAATATTGATATTTGGGTTTGGTGTATCATACAGCACAATATTGAATTCGCTGTTGAAATCAGAACTATAGAAACTGCGTATATACATCGGATACTCTTCTTGATCTGTGTAAAAAATAGTACTCTCTTCTTCCGCAAATTGTTCATACCCGGCATCAATCGCAGTTTGTGTAAAGCTTTCAAATTCTGTCGGGTCTGAAATATTGAAAGAAGCGTTGATTTCCCAAGCATTATAGAAATCTTGGTAATACCCATAGCCGTGGACCATTCCATACACGTCAAAAGCAGGCATTCCGTCACCGTACAGTCCTATAAAGTCTTCCCAGTTGTTGATTTCCAGCATATCATCATTCGTGATGGATGAGTCGCCTGTACCGCTATTTGTGCTTTTCCTTCCTTTGTCGAGATCCCAGTTTTCATAGCGCATATCATAAATATAAAAATCAGGATTGAATAAAAAATCTGACATCGGTATCGTAACCAAGCTGCCGTCATTATATAGAAATGCGACCGCATTGCCGCTAGCGGCCATTTTTGTGAATTTTGCCATATCTACAGCTTTTTTTCCGATGACTTTGTGTTCCGGAACCTTGTCTTCACCCGAGCCGGTGGAGACGCGCTCATCAATTTTCAATACATCTCCATTTTCTGCTAATGCAACAAAACCATTGCCCATGTAGGCATAATCAACAATATCGGCTTTGTAGTCCACTTCTCTTCCTGCCATTTCCTTCGTTTCCCAATCTCTCTCAATAATGAAGAAGCTGCCTTCTGAAATAAGAGAATATTTTTTTTCATCAAAAAACTGGAAAAAAACATAGGGTTTCAAAACATCATATTCAAGAAAATCCTCGGAAAGAGTTTGCCATGTTTCTTCGATGTTCTCGGCTTCAGGCTCCTTTTTTGAATAGCGTAATATATCATTTGTCCGTTTTATGGTAAAACCAACGGGATCTGTCCCAATATCCTGTATACCAGACTGCCAATCCTTATTGTATAAAACAGAATTTGCTGCATTAACACATTTTACTTCTCCGGCCGAATCAAGCGAAACGATACTGTTGTTAAATGCAAATATATCCACTATTTCTTCCCACATAGTGGGCTGCCAAGAATAAGGTATGCTTGCTGATGACCACCCAACAGGTATTTCACTGCCTCCACATATAATCACATCTTTGCCGGAAGTAAGTCCTGCTGTTGAATATTGGGATGTTACAATTTTTTCGATATCTTTCCATTCACCGACATCACATTGTGTCAGTTCATTATCTCCGCATGCAACAACAGTGCCGTCTTCTTTAAGGCCGACCGTATGGTTGTCCCCTGCTGAAACTGCGATAATATCTGTCCACCCGACTACATTACACTGACCAAAATCATCGTTGCCGGATGCGATAACTGTCCCGTCGCTTTTCAAACCGACTATATGATTTGCTCCGGTATCGATATCAATAAGATCGCTCCAACCCGTAATATCGATATCCGAGTATGTTTCATCCTCATTACCGTTTTTCTTGTCTATAATGACCTCCGGTAAATATTTAAGCGCTCTGCCGTCTTCCGTAAGACCGATTACGAAATGCGGACCTGCGGCCACATCGATAATTACTTCATCGCTGAATGCTTTCGATGTATTGAAATCACCGTAAATATGATCCCCATCAACATAAGTTGCTCGCATTTCAATAGCGACCAAACCGCTTTTCGATTCGACACTATATAAATAAGCTGTCACATTGCTTCGGCTGCCGAGACTTGACTGAATACTGATAGGAACAGATTGCTCAAGCTCGTTTAAGAATAAACTGCTCTCTAACCGGTCTATCTTTTCACCATATTCGGCTTCGTATTCCCGGCTGTCAATATCCGTATTCATATATACTTCCCAGTCGGGATGCTGTTCTTTTATATAATTTAATTCCCATTCCTGCTCAACAACAATGGGGATTCCAGCCTCAGCTTTCTGCTGTTTCAAGCTTTCTTCCGCGAGTCTTTTTATATTCCGTCCGAAGCCGTTGCCAATATAACCATATTCTCCATTGTCAAACAGCTTATATATAGAGCCGTTGGTTGCAAAGATTTCAGTAGCTACCGGTAGAGGTTCGGGTGTCGGCTTGGGCGCATTCTCAACTGTGGACGAGCCTCCTTTCGTAAGACCCTCTGTCTCGCTCTTTGCATCTTCATTACAGCCTGCAAACGAAAACATGAGTATTATAATAATTATGATAAGTAAAATTTTCTTCAATCTTTTAGCCTCCTTGCATAATTGAAGTAATTATAACACAATATTGTATACGCGCACAATATCATAAATGCCATATAAACCAGGCAAAAAAATCGAGTTGTATTTTCCTATTTCATGTTCTTTGCGCTCTTGTTATTTACTATATTGCTGATAGATTGTTAAATATTTGTGCCTACCTACATATAATATAATAATAGATTAAGGAGGTCAGATAATGAAAAAAGGCAAAGAAAAGCACATATTTCCAGGCAACAATACTCCGGTTGGATTTTATTCTTATTATCAATATATCTTGCCGCAGGAAGAAGCGAACCATATATTCTGCCTGAAAGGCGGTCCGGGGGTAGGAAAGTCAACTTTTATGAAAACAGCAGGGAACAGAATGCAGGAAAGAGGTTTTTCAGTAGAATATCTTCATTGTTCGTCAGATCCGGATTCTCTGGATGGTGTTGTGATTCCAAAAATACATGTCGCCCTTATCGACGGGACAGCACCGCATGTTGTTGACCCGATTAACCCCGGAGCTGTAGACGAAATAATCAATTTGGGAGATTATTGGGACAGGGATGGTATAAAACAGAATAAAGAGAATGTTATGAAGATAAATGGGGAAGTAGGACGGTTGTTCAAAAGAGCTTACAAATATATTGCAGCAGCAAGGTTTTTAATGGATGATGTCATAGAAATATATGAGCGGGCGACGGAAGAATCGGGAGCGATTATTGAAGCGGAAATAGTTATTAACAGAGAGCTTAATAGAAATACGGTTAGAAAATTTGGCAAGGAAAGAAAACAGTTTGCCAGCGCTATTACACCTGATGGTGTGCTGCAGTATTTGGACACCTTGTTTGATAAATCATATCATATTTATTCTATCAAAAACAATTGGGGTGTCGGAGTGCATAACCTATTGAAACGAATTGCAGACGAAGCTGTTAAAAGAGGCATAGATGCTGAACTTTACTATTGTCCAATGAGACCGGAAGAAAAAGTTGAGCACGTTATTATCCCGGAATTAGGGTTAGCTTTCATTTCAGAAAGCATACATTATGACGTGCCGATGGAAGACTTCACCGAGATAGATTTAGATCAATATTTAAACGAAGAGAGTTTGAAAAACTATAGGGAGTTTATCGAGTTCGGCAGCAAGAACTCACGAATGCTGTTGGATGAAGGAATCGCAACATTGAATAAAGCAAAGAAAATGCATGACGATATGGAGGAGTATTACATACCATACATGGACTTTGACAAGGAAAACGAAAAGCTGGAAGAAATACTGAGTTTGATACTCAAATATGAGAAGTAGCCGGTTAGTAAAAAAACATATGGGTTACTTCCGTCTAAATCCACTTTTTTTCTCAGACAGCAAGCAAATCATACAAACTAATCCAAATGGATACTAAATATTCTATATCGGACAAAGTAATATGGCTTGAGAACTTGAAATTTATAAAACCCCAAGAGGTAGCAGCCTGTCGGGGTTTTCTTATATCAATCATAATTGTAAAAAATATCTTAAAAGATGGGCTTAGGAATTAAAAGGACTGTAAATAAACATTGGACAATTCGTGCATAACCGGAACAGAGTATGAAAAAAGGAATAAGTTGTATAATTACTTTAATCTATCTATAAAAATACATTTTTCTTGCGTTTCACCAGTGCGGCGATATATAATAGAACTAATAATTTTGTTTTGCCTTTGAAAAATTATCTTAATATGACTAACAATTTGTTTTAGAAATATAAAAATACAAAGGAGTTTATTTATGCAGTATTCAAAATCAAATGACGTATTGGGCACAGTAAATCGTGGTAATGCAGCCGAATCAGGTTTATGTACCTTGTGCCGAGCAGACTGTAGAGGGAACTGTGAAACCTATGCTTCCTGTATGCAGGGAAGAAAGCTTTTATATCCCAGGGATTTCGGAGCAGTAACCGCAGGAAGCAAGAATGTTGAGCATGTTGGAGTAGGCTATAATGCATTGCGCATAGAGGGCTACAATTATGGAGCACATGGTCTTCCAGAGGGAATTACAAACAGCGCAGATGACTGTATTTTCCCTAATGTTGATATTACAACTTCATTCGGAAAAAATGAAATAACCAAGGCAAGAGTACCGCTGATGACAGGTGCGCTGGGATCGACATTTATAGCGTCCAAGTATTGGGATTCGTTCGCTATTGGGGCTGCATTGGTCGGATATCCGATAGTAATAGGTGAAAACGTTGTCGGAGTCGATAAAGAGGCAGTGATTGAAGACGGAAAGATTAAAAAAGCTCCGGAGATGGATAGGCGTATCAACACCTATTTGAAATACCATGACGGGGAAAATGGTGCTATTATTGTCCAATTGAATGTCGAGGACACAAGAAACGGCGTTGCTGAATATATAATTGAAAAATTCGGCGATCAGGTGATAATCGAGCTTAAGTGGGGACAAGGAGCGAAGGATATCGGAGGAGAGATTCAAGTTACCACACTTGAGTATGCGATTTTCTTGAGCAAAAGAGGTTATGTAGTAGACCCGGATCCGAACAAACCTGAAATTCAGGAAGCGTTCAAACATGGTGCAATAAAATCATTTGCACGTCACAGCCGTCTGGGATATACGGACTTACAAACTGAAGAAGCAGTCGAAAAGAACTTTATGGATTCGGTTAAGTACTTGAGAAGCATCGGCTATAAACGTATTACTCTTAAAACTGGAGCATACGGGATGGAAGGATTAGCAATGGCGATTAAATATGCCACTGATGCTAAACTCGATCTCCTTACTATAGACGGCGCCGGCGGAGGAACAGGAATGAGTCCTTGGAACATGATGGATGCTTGGGGAGTTCCTTCACTATATCTTCATGCAAAGGCGAGAGAATATGCAGATGTTCTTGCAAGCAAAGGTGAGGATGTTGTGGATATGGCCTTTGCAGGTGGAATTGCAAGAGAAGATCAGATGTTTAAGGCTTTAGCATTAGGTGCACCATATGTTAAGTTGATCTGTATGGGACGTGCGCTGATGATACCGGGTTTCTTAGGTTCTAATATCGAGGGCGTTCTGCATCCTGAGAGAAAAACTACAGTGAATGGAAATTGGGATAAGCTCCCTAAATCCGTTCTTGTAAACGGCTCATATGAAGAGGAGATATTTGCGAGTTACTACGATGTTCAAAAGCGTGTAGGGGCAGATGAGATGAAGAATGTTCCGTTTGGAGCAATTGCTGCTTGGACATTGTCCGATAAGCTGGGCGCCGGACTGCAGCAGTTAATGGCAGGTGCACGCAGATTCTCACTCGCAGCGATTAGCAGAGATGATGTAATCGCAATGAACAGAGAAACGGCAAAAGAAACTGGACTTGCTTTTATAACCGAAGCAAATGATGAAAAAGCAAAGAAGATATTAAACGATTAAAATTAGAAAAAAATGATAAATCACCAACCATCTTTTCATGATGGTTGGTGATATTTTTTATGGTTTCGTAAGCATTGAGCATTCATTTCAAGAGCTATATAAAAACACCTGCCAAGATTAGCCGAAACTCAAATTATAATATATTGACTCTTAATTCCGACAGTTAAAAATTCGGTTGCACATGTTGTTAAACCCCCGAAAAAGGAATATAATTATATTGTGATTGATACCTTATGCAAAAAAATAATTGACTGCTGATATTTCTGTATCGGAGGCTGAAATGAAAGTCACTCAATTTGGTGAAGGTAAAAAAAGCATACTGATTATCCACGGATGGATGCATTCAAGCAAATGGTATAATAGGATCGCCGGGGAATTGGGGCAGGATAACAGGGTTTTTCTTGTGGACCTGCCGGGCTTTAGCGGTGAAAAAGCCCCGGGTTGCGATAACATTCTGGACTATTATACGCAAGAAACGGTTGAATTGATGAACAGTCATAAGTTTGATTTGATAATAGGACATTCAACCGGAGGTGCGGTCCTGATAAGAGCAATGCATGACCCAGCCTTAAAATACTCCAACAAGGTGATTTTGGCAAACCCAGCTTATGCAGGTATCGGTTATTTAAAACCCATCGTATACTTTTGGAGATTCTGTCGGTTTATTTTTTTTCTTGCATCCAAGGCGCCTCTTTTTATAGCAAAACCTATTATAAAAATAGTTGCACTTGTAAGCATAAGAAGGTGGAAGATGATCGATGATTTGCTTGTAGATGATTGCAGGAGCTCAGATCCTCATGTTGCGGCGAAACTTGCAAAAGAACTCGTATTCGACAAATTTCGATGGACAACTGATAATGAATTTAAAAGCATTACCATATTCAGGTCGGAATATGACAGATTGATTTCAAATAAAAATATTGATTTGTTGGCTGAAGATATTGGAGAATGCGAAATTGTGGAGTTCAAAAACATCGGACACACCAGTGTAACCGAGGATTATCCAATGTTTTTGAAAAATACAAAAGCAGTATTGGAAACCGATTGATAAGGAGAGACCGAAATGAAAAAACCAAAAGCCTTCAAAGTATTGATAATTGTATTTTTGTTAGGAAGTATCTTTTGCGGGTGCACAAATAATGCTGCTGAATCGAATGACACAAGTACAGTAAACCAAGAGTTCGACGAAGGCTCAAAAATCACACCGCCTTTATCAATTCCGAGTGAAAACGCAATACTGCCTGAAAGTCTTGAATATTTAGGTGCATTCAGGCTGCCGGAGGATGGAGATGACGAAACTGAGATGTTTTCTTGGGGCGGACAGGCTATGGCATTTAATCCAAAAGGAAACAACGGCGAAGGTTCATTGTTCCTGACAGGTCATGACTGGCATACTTTTGTTTCAGAAATATCAATTCCGGTCCTGAAACAATCAAAAAATGCGGAGGATTTGAATAGAGCGAAAATCATTCAACCTTTATCCGATATTAAAAACGGATTATTCGATAAGTGGACTTTGGAAATACCGAGAGTGGGATTGGAAGTTCTGAATGACGAATTATACTTTTGCTGGGGAGAGCATTTCGAGGAAGATACGGATAAAGGAACGCATGGAGTTACCGATCTGGATTTAAGTAAATCAAATGCGAAAAGCGTGTGCACCGTGGGCGATTTCCTATACTCAACAAATGATTATATGTTCAGCATACCGTCCAAGTGGGCTGAAGAGAACGGTTTTGACTTAGCAACAGGAAGATATCGTGACGGTGGATGGAGCGGGATGGGTCCTGCTCTTTTTGCGATATCCAGCGAAAGCATAAAATCCGCAGGCAGGAACGAAAAAATAGAAGCTGCCCCGCTGATACTGTATGACAACTCATATCAGGGAGACAGCGGACAAAAGATGAACAGCTATTCACATGCGGATTCTTGGGCGGGCGGCGCATGGATTACCGCAGATGATAAAGAAGCGGTTGTCTTTGTGGGAACCCATGGATATGGCAACACCTGGTATGGTTTTTCAAACGGCGTAGTATGGCCTATAGCCGGTGACGAAGATGTTGAATATCCCGAGGTGCCGGAATGGCCTCACGACAGCAGGGGCTGGTGGAATGATGATTTTAGGGCATGTATCGTGCTATATGACTCTTCACATTTCCTCAGTACAACACCTGATGAAGTTCAACCCTATGCCTTCATTGATTTGAGCGAATATATGATTGCGATAAGAGAAGAAACCCAGATGCAGTATATCGGCGGTGCTGCATACGACGATAAGAATAACTTGATGTACGTGCAGGAGATATTTGCAGATGGTGATTACGCCGTGGTACATGTATTTAGTTTTTCTTAGAATAAGAAAGGAGCTGTTGGCATGAAAAATTCGATTTTACCGATAGTGATTTTACTGGTTTTTTTGATTGTTTTTACGGGGTGCGGTTCGATATATGAAGAACCATACGAGCAAGAAGCGGATGCAGAAGACCAATATGAATTTGCCCAATCCCTGTCAGATTGGGTTTTGGGTACGGATTATGGCATCAATGATGCCGTTATAGATACCGGGAATAAAACCATAACATTGTATATCGATGAAGCGGACAGGCAAAATCTTCAGGATTTTGAGTTCGAGGATATAAACGAAAGTCTTATAAACCTTGCCGAACACTTTGTACCGGATGAGGGTTACTCAATACTTTGGGAGAATGGGGAATATATCGCAGCATCAGGTCAAAGCGATGATAACGATAGTGGTGAAGAGCAAGCGGAAGAAATGATTGTGACGAATCCGAATTCTGAAACGGTAAACCTGATATTCATTCATCACAGTGTCGGAGAAAACTGGCTGAATGACGGGTTAAACGATATGCTCAATGATAATAACTATCACGTTGCGGATACTTACTACGGCTGGAGCGATATGGGCGACAGGACGGACACTGTTGACTGGCCGAATTGGTTTAATGATGATGTGATGCCGAGTGTATATAGAAAGCTTGATAATGAAACAGCATATAACAATATTGAACCGGCTCCGGGAGAAAACACGATTATTATGTTTAAAAGCTGCTTCCCAAACAGCGAGGTTGGAAGGTCTATAGATGATGAAAAGGCAGTTTATAACAGCCTTCTTGATTATTTTGAAAAGCATACGGATAAGATGTTTGTACTTATAACACCTCCGCCTATGCAGAGAATTTCAAAAGCTGACAACACCAGGGAGCTTACGAATTGGCTCGTGGACGAAAACGGCTATAGAAAAAACTATAAGCACAATAATCTATATATTTTCGACTTATATAATGTATTTACATCACCCGACAACCATCATTATATTATGGATGGAAAGGAAGAACACATAGTAGCCGATGCTTCAAATACGCTGTATTATGATTCAGACGGAGATGACCATCCAAACGGTATAGGTAACAAAAAAGCGGCAAACGAATTCATACCTCTTCTAAACTTTTGGTACAAACAGTTCAGAGGAGAATAGTATAGAGCAATTCAAATCGAGAATAAGCTTTGTTATATCCTCAAAGAGAGCCTTTTTGAGGATATATTAATGATATAAAGATAAGGAAATATTTGTTTTGATAATCTTCACGGAAATTCCATAATTGACTGTTATCCTAAAGCTATACCAGAATACGGTATGGAAGGAAAAAATGAAATTGGAGAAAATACTACTGGAATGAATCCAATTCGAATGGATAATTTAAAAAATAAGAAGGAGGAGGACGGAATGCTTCGAAAAGAGACAATAGGTATTACAGGAATGTCATGTGCGGTTTGTGCAGGTAGTATCGAAAAACTGCTCGGCGGCACAGAAGGCGTTAAGAATATAAGCGTGAATCTGACAACAGAAAAAGGCACTGTCGAATTCGATGATGATGCTGTAAAACTCGATGATATCTATGAAAAGATAGAGAGTATCGGTTACGGTGTCGTAAAAAAAAAGATAGTTGACGGAAACAAGATTTCTTTGAACATAGAAGGCATGTCCTGCGCTGCCTGCTCTACTGGAATAGAAAAAGCTTTGAACGGAAGCAAAGGGATTTTGAGTGCCTCCGTAAATTTGACGACGGAAAAAGCTATCGTATCTTTTGATAAATCGAAAATCAGAGTTTCTGAGATTTTGGAGATTGTGGATTCTCTTGGATATAAAGCGACAAAGGCGGAGGAGGAAACAAGAGACGAAAACAGAGCGCGCAAAGAAAAGGAAGTACATCGTTTAATGATTGAGTTGATTGCGGCAATAGTCTTAAGCACTCCGTTGCTGCTGAGCATGGTCTTTATGCTGTTTAATCTTGATGTGCCGCTCCTGCATAACCCATACTTTCAGATGGCGGTTGCAACCCCGGTGCAGTTCATTATAGGCTTTAAGTTCTATAAAAACGCGTTCTATGCACTCAAAGCAAAGAGTGCAAATATGGACGTTCTTATCGCTATGGGAACATCAGCAGCATATTTTTACAGCGTATATAATACTTTCTTCCAGAGAGTTTCGCCCGGGATGATGAAGGATCTATACTTCGAGTCAGCGGCGATTATCATAACTTTAATCCTGCTTGGAAAATACTTTGAAGCGATTGCAAAAGGGAAAACATCCGAGGCGATAAAGAAACTGATTGGCTTGCAGGCAAAAACAGCGAGGATAGTCTTTGACGGCGAAGAAAAGGATATTCCGATTGAGGAAGTCGCGCTAAACGATATAGTCGTTGTAAAGCCCGGGGAGAAGATTCCCGTTGACGGGGAGATTGTTGAAGGCAACTCTTCGATCGATGAATCGATGCTTACGGGAGAGAGCATACCGGTATATAAAGGAAAAGGGGATTTTGTTGTCGGTGCTTCGATAAATAAATTCGGCTCTTTCAAGTTTAAAGCGACGAAAATCGGTAAGGATACGATGCTTTCACAGATTATAAAGATGGTGGAGGACGCTCAAGGATCTAAAGCTCCGATTCAAAAAATTGCGGATAAAGTTTCGGGGATATTCGTACCAATAGTCGCTGCGATCGCCATTATAACTTTTTTGGTCTGGTATTTTATATTCGGAAACGCAACGATGGGTTTTACGAGCATGGTAGCGGTATTGGTTATAGCATGCCCGTGTGCCTTGGGGCTTGCAACGCCGACGGCGATTATGGTCGGCACGGGCAAAGGTGCGGAGAACGGAATCTTGATAAAAGGAGGGGAGCATTTGGAACGCTCGTACAAAATCGATGCGGTTATATTGGACAAAACAGGAACTGTAACCAAAGGACAGCCGGAAGTTACGGATATATTATATGTCGGTGATTTAAGCGAAACGGAAGTTTTACGGATTGCGTCAAGTACAGAAAAAAGCTCCGAGCACCCGCTCGCGGAAGCCATATATAAAAAAGGGTTAGAGGAGCTTAAAACGATAGACGACCCCAGTGATTTTGCGGCTATACCCGGAAGAGGAGTGAAAGCAAAAGTCGGTCAGGACACGGTTATTCTTGGCACAAGAAGACTTCTTGCAGAAAACGGAATCGATATCGGAAAAAGCGATAAAAAGGTATCGAAGCTCGAGAATGAAGGCAAAACAGCGATGCTTATGGCTGTAAACGGAAAAACAGAAGCCGTAATCGCCGTTGCCGATACGATTAAGCCGAGCTCAAAGGATGCGGTCGATGAACTCAAAAAACTCGGGATTGACATATTTATGCTTACAGGAGACAATAAGCGTACAGCTGAAGCGATTGCAAAACAAGTCGGGATTGAAAACATTATCGCAGAAGTTCTTCCCGAAAACAAAGCAGAAGAAGTGAACAGACTCAAGGCAAAAGGAAAAATCGTCGCTATGGTCGGAGACGGAATAAACGATGCTCCGGCACTGGCTAGCGCAGATATCGGACTTGCTATGGGAACGGGAACGGATGTGGCCATGGAAGCTGCTGATATAACCTTGATGAGCGGGGATCTAAAAGCGATACCTGCAAGCATCAGACTTTCGAAAAAGACCATGGGCAAAATCAAGCAGAATCTGTTTTGGGCTTTCTTCTATAATACGATAGGTATACCGATTGCGGCCTTGGGCTTTCTAAACCCGATGATAGCAGGAGCGGCTATGGCGTTCAGCTCGGTGTCCGTGGTATCGAACTCGCTCAGCCTTAAGAGGTTTAAGCCGTATAACGATAAGTAACAGAGAACGAATACTGATATGACGAAAACACAAAGGAGAAAAATATGCGCCCCGAAAAGATAAAAAGGATGATAAGCAAGGAAAGACTTGAGGAGTTGGAGTTTGATAGAATTCTTGAGTCTATGGAAATCATGGGGCATGAGACGATAATCGATGTAGGTGCGGGACCGGGAGCATTTTCCCTCCCTCTCGCAAGATATCTAAATACCGGGCAGCTTTTTGCTGTGGATATAGACTCTGACCTTCTAAAGATAATCGATGAAAGAAAGAAGAAAGAAAGAATCACCAATATAAAAACCGTTTTGGCGGATGAAAATATCAATTTAGAAAAAAACAGCGCGGATAAGATTTTTATTTCCACGGTACTTCATGAGGTTGAGGATAAAGAGAGCTTTCTAAAATCTTATCGAAAAATACTAAAAGAAAACGGCAGAATATATATTGTGGAGTTTACCAGCTCTAAAAGAAGCTTAAGGCACGATTCTGATATTGAAAGAGAGTTTATTTCTTCTGAAGAGACAGAGCGGGTCTTGCAAGAATGCGGATATAAGAATATAGAAACAGAGAATATCAACGAGCTGATTTATTTGGTATGGGCGGAGAGGTAGAAAACCGATAGGAGTAATATAATTACCTTCCCACGTATAACATAATAATACTACAAATGCTAACTGGTAGCTAGCGAATATTTACTAACCATTGGCTACAATAAAAATGAGGTGTTTATTATGGACAATGTGCATTCCGAATACTATTCTAAAATGTCAAAAAATATTAAGCGTATTAGAGAACAGGCTTTTTTGACGTAGGAAGGACTTGCTTTGAAAGCTAATATATCAAGAGGATATTTGAGCCAGATAGAAGCACCGAATTGTGAAAAGGCACCAACACTTGATGTGATTTTCTCGATTTGTAAAGCTCTTAACATTTCTCCAAAAGAATTGTTTGACTTTTGATTAGGATACTATTGGAGTGTTGAAAAAAGTGAAGAGATACTCACAAATATTTCCCCTTATTGTACTTAACCCCATTTTATAGTAATATTATTAGATGAATAAAAAGCAGGTAGCACTCAATGTAGTAATCAACGTAATAGCATTCACTATTGGGATTGGCATAACCTTTTTCTTAACGCCTTATATCATAGAGAATTTGGGTGTGGAAGCTTATGGCTTTTTCCACCTTGCAAACACTTTTTTTTCCTATGCGACAATAATAACTATAGCGGTAAACTCTATGGCTGGAAGGTTTATCTCGATATCATATCATCGGGGGGATTTGAAAAAAGCTCAAGGCTATTTCAATACCGTTCTCGTTGCTGATATCATAATCGCACTTGCGCTTCTGGTTGTAAGCGTCTTTGTTGTCGTCTTTTTGGATAAGCTTATAAATATTCCGCTTCATCTCGTAAGGGATGTAAAAGTTATGTTTATGCTGATATTCTCTTCCTCCTTCTTGGTGATTGCCCTGTTTGCTTTTAATACGAGCACATTCGTAAAGAACAGAATAGATATAATAGCGTATGTCAATATATTAAAATCGATCATAAGAGGCGGAGTGCTGTTGATGCTTTTCGCTCTCTTTAACCCAAATCTTATATATGTGGGAATCGCTTCATTTGCAATTCTGGTGTTCGAGGCGATTGCGTATGTAACGGTCAAGAAGAAAATCCTGCCTGATATTCAGGTAAGCCTAAAGAGCTATGACAAAACCCTCTTATCGGATCTTGTAAAATCCGGCAGATGGAATGTGATAAACAATCTAAACGGAATCTTGGTTTTGGGGCTGGATTTGCTTTTTGCGAATATCTTTCTCGGTGCGACTGCGGCAGGAGTGCTCGCACTTGCAAAGACAATTCCTGCGTATTCTGTCCAGCTTATAGACTTGATTAAAAATTCATTTATTCCTTCGCTCACCAAAGGCTACGCCAAAGACGAAGAGAGTCTTATGAAGAACTTAAAGACTTCGTTTATCGCCCTTGTTGTGGTCGGGTCGATTGTCTTCGGTGGAATATTAGCGGTCGGCGATATATTCTATGGGCTTTGGATACCGTCGGAAAACAATATACAGTTGCAGATTCTAACTGCGCTTATCATCTTAGGAGACCTCGTATACTTCGGGGTGATAACTATCCAAGCGGTTTTCCAAATCACGAATAGGTTGAGAAAACGCTCGCTTGTGAATTTTGGAGTTTCCCTGTTGAGCGTAATCGTGGTTATCACTTTGCTGAAAACAACCTCGCTCGGTTTATATGTAATCGCAGGAGTGACTTCTGTGCTTCTTACAATAATCAGACTTACATTCATATACCCTCTAGCAGCGAAAATTATAAAGCAGAAATGGTATGCGTTCTATCCTGCGGTCGGAAAGTCGCTCTTATGCCTCGGAATTGTCGTGGCGATAGGATATGGGCTAAGGAGCATATGGAACATAAACTCTTGGGGAAAGCTTGCGCTAAGCGTTCTGATTATCGCTTGTCTTTCTGCAACGATAAACTTCTTTATAATGACAAAAAGAGAGAACAGGCAGAATATTTATTCGAAGGCGAAATCTATTATCAGGACAAAAAGCAGTTGAGAGAATATATAGAGAAGAGCATAGAAAATACAATAAGACAATGCTATGATATGTGACTTGAGAACGATGCCTATTTCGGCTTTTTGCCGTTATGTGATATTTAAAGGAAATGCATGGTGGGAGTGCCGTGCTCAACCGTAAACCCAGGTAAACGAAAAGCTCTTAAGAGATATTCTTAAGAGCTTTTTAATATTATAATCAAATTCAATTCTTATCGAATACCGTCTTTTTCAAAACTGTAAAAGATCCTGCTGCGACGAAAAGCCCAACAAGAATGTATAGCAGGGTATAGTTGATAGATTTTCCGGTCTGCGGATTCGCTGTGGCATTTAGAGTCCCATAGAAACCTATTGGGTATGTCCAACCTGCCGGCACATTATACCCTGGAGGATTACTATTTAAATCCCGATACGGCAGCGTAGGATTGGGTGCAACGGATCCGGCTGCTTGGTTCTCAACAAATACATCTGCACTACCGGACAATGCTAAAGTTCCGCCGGATCCAGATGTTCCGTTACCAATATCCTGAGCATCTCCGTTTCCTTGAGCATATACTTCACCGCCGATTATCGTAACGACTCCACCGCCTCCGTTAATGCCTCCGCCAATACCTGCACCATTATTTCCGCCTGTTGCAGTAATCACGCCGCCATTGATGGTAATATTTCCTGCATTTTTGGAATTATGTGAACCAATCCCGGCTCCGGCACTTCCTCCGGTTACGTTTAACTCGCCCGGACCGTTTATGATCAATGATGCGCCGCTATTAACCCTTATTCCGGCTTTTTTAGGTCCGCCTTTAACCACCGATGTCCCTATGAGGTTTATGGTTACGGTATCTCCTGCAACTGCGGGTTCAATTCGTATCCCATACCTTTTGTTGTACGTGCTTAGATCCACTGTAGCATCTTGAAGCGTAACGATAGCTCCATTTTTGATCAGCAACCTCACACCCGGCTTCAATGTACCAAAGAGAACGATATTTGAATTTGCCGCAACTATTAAAGTTTGATTCGATCCTGCTATTGTCGTACTCAAATCAAAGGGTGAGTCTACAGTTGTTATTGTTTGATTTGCTGCCATAGCGATCGTAGGTGTGAAAACGATGACTATAACAGCTATCAATATCATAATGAATAATTTTCTTTTCATTTCGCCGCGTGCCTTTCAAAAGTTATAATAAAAGACCACCTTAAATAATTATAAGGCGGCCAGACTATCTTAGCTTAAAAAATAATAACCTTAGATTCTGAGCTTTGCGTCCTCGCCTTTCGACGAGTTTGCCCTTTTTTAAAATGATATTAATATAGAATATACTGTTAAATTATACATTAAAAAGCCATTTATGTCAATGGCTACGGGTATAGTGCTTTGTAAATATATACCATTAGTTTCGGGGCTTTTCAAAAACACTCTCTCCATTCGCAATCGATAGATCATGAATATTTGTCCAAACTGTAAAGTTTGCTTATGCTAACTCGTAATCGCTTGTAAATCAAACCTGTGCGGTATAGAATGAAATCATAAAGAAAATATACTATGAAAGAAGTTGACAGGATTGAAAGTGATCGATTTATCGAGAACAATTTTTGAACTCGTATCTGAGTTTCCTGAGCTTAAAGAAACGATGGTTGCACTGGGCTTTAAAGATATAACAAAACCCGGTATGCTGCAAACTGCAGGGAAGTTTATGACGTTAAAAAAAGGATCAGTGATGAAAAACATCGATATGGAAACAATAAAGAAAAAGCTATTGGATGATGGTTTTTGCGTTAAGGAGGAAGAAGAATGAGCGAGATTATAAACAACAGAGAATATAGGCAAAAGATTTTAAAAGAGCTGATAAAAGAGCTGCACGAAGGAAAAGGTGTAGACGAAGTAAAAGAAAGGTTTGCCGAGCTTATCGAAGGGATTGCCCCGACAGAGATTACCGAGATGGAGCAGGCGCTTATCGCGGAAGGCATGCCTGTAAGCGAAGTACAAAGGCTTTGTGATGTTCATGCAGAAGTATTTAAAGGCTCGATAGAGGAGATACACAGCCCGTCAGGGCCGGAGAAAACTCCGGGGCACCCTGTGCATACTTTTATGAGCGAAAACCGAGAGATAGAAAAACTCATAAGTGTTATAGAGGAGCATATTCAAGGCAAGAATAGAGAATCGCTGAAAGGAGATATCGAAAAACTCGCAACGATAGACAAGCACTACGCAAGAAAAGAGAATCTGATTTTTCCTTATATGGAGAAATACGACATCACAGCACCGCCGAAGGTGATGTGGGGAGTTGACGATGAAATCAGGGATGCTGTCAAGACCGTGAAGGCTATGCTTGAGACGGAAGCGAGCTTTGCCGAGATTGAAAAACACACCAATGAAACAACGCATAGAATCGAAGAGATGATTTTCAAAGAGGAGAGCATCATGTTTCCGATGATTCTGGAGGTTTTCACACAGGATGAATGGATGGCGATCGAAAAATCCGGTGATGAGATAGGATATACTCTTTTTGCGCCGTCTCAAAAATGGGCTCCCGTTCCGGATAATCTCACTACGATAACCAAGCCTGAACTTGAAAAACACCCGAGCGGAAAAGTTAAGTTTGATGCCGGATTTATGATGCCGGAGGAGATCAACGCTGTCTTAAATACTCTGCCTTTGGATATAACTTTTGTCGACGAAAGCGGACACGTCCAATATTTCTCACAAGGCGAAGAGAGAATATTCCCAAGACCGATTACGATAATCGGACGAGAGGTGAAGAACTGCCATCCTCCTGCAAGCGTCCATGTTGTCGAAAAGGTGGTCGAGAATTTGAAATCCGGCAAGAATGACAGCGAAGATTTTTGGATCAAGATGGGCGATAAGTTCGTTTATATTCGATATTTCGCCGTTCGAGGGAAGAAGGGAGAGTATCTCGGAACTTTGGAGGTCACTCAGAACATTTCCCCGATTCAGGAACTAAGCGGCGAGAAGAGACTGATGGATGATTAGAAGAATATAAAGATAAAAGAATGTATCAAAAAAACCGCCACACTTGTGACGGTTTTGCTTTTTATTTCTCTTTTGCTACTCCTTCTGATTCTTGCTTTTGTGCTTTTAAAAGATGAAAGATAGAAGGTGTATCAACGTCGACTTCGCCGAATTTTAAGAAGATGATTATCTCCTCGATAAACCCTACAAAGTATATCGCAAGTATCGCTGTTATGAAATACGTCGTGTTGAAAAAATATGAGAGCACTATCAAGAAGTATACCAGCACTCCGTTGAGCCTCAAAAGAAAAGTATGCATCATAATCGGCTTTTTGCATTTTATAGCTGAAACGATGAATGATAAACCGAAGAGCACAAAGAATGCGATAAGCAATATCCTGTTAGGTGCAAGATATGCCGGATACAGCTTAGCTAAGAAGTATGCCGAGGAAACATAGAAGAATATGTCGGCAACAGAATCGAGAGTTTTCCCCAAATCCGTCTTTTGGTTGAACTTCCTTGCGATAAGACCGTCGAAGTAATCGGTGGAGCCTAGAATTATATACCCGATAAGGAATGCTGTTCTCATGTCTTTTATAACAAATACAAATAATACCGGTAATAGAACTAGACGTGAGAGAGACAGAAAATTGGGTATTGTCAGGTTTTCTTTTTTAAACATTATTCCCTCCTCTTAAATATATTTTGTCCATCGTATCATCTAAATCGATATAATACAACAAATTTCGACATACAACAAAAAAGGACACCGCTATTAAAGCAGTGCCCTCCAATCTATATAAAGAGGCTTGATACAGCCTCAGCTGCCCTTCTACTCCGAGTTCCTAACCATCAAAGTGTAATTATAAACATATCTTATATCTCCTTGAGGTCCGAAATATTGAGGATAGTCATCTGCATCACCGGTCTTGGGATCACTTCTTACAGCCCCTGCACCGTGAACATCCAAAACTTCACCGTGCATCTGACCTAGGCCTTCGCCAAAGCATACATAGGCTGCACTGTCATATGGATTTCTGCCATCCAAGTGTGTTGTCGAGGTCCAGTAGAATCCATAGTTGCTGTCTCCCTTTGTATCAATGAATTCTGTCAGTCTGAACTTTTCATCAATCGCAGGTGAATCGGTTGTTTGCGGAGATTTTGTATAATCGACTATGCTCTGGAGCTCTTTTGCTGAGGGCAGTCTCCAATCATCATATCCTGCCAAATTT
>Ga0180436_10000531_pt1 | contig 39340 bp, 41 predicted proteins | sample SS_ome_2_FD_132434 | JGI IMG/M metagenome (GOLD analysis project Ga0180436, IMG submission 132434) | Hypersaline lake sediment archaeal communities from the Salton Sea, California, USA - SS_3_S_2 metaG | ecosystem: Environmental > Aquatic > Non-marine Saline and Alkaline > Hypersaline >... | reverse complement strand
TATGGTTCATACGGTGCCTATATCCTGGCATCAAAAAATGTGATCAGCTTTCTTGAAAACCGTGCAAAACCTATTATCTATTCCACGGCTCCTTCTGTAATTGACACAGCTTTGGCACTGGTCAATCTCAAGCATATACGTAAAAAGTCTGAGATCTATCGAAAGAAGATATTGGAACGTCAGATAGCAGTGAGACAACAGCTGAGGATTGACTGTCCTAGTCTTATTGTACCTATAGAGATGCCAAGTAATGAACATGCATTGTTCGTACAAAAAGGTTTGATGGAGCAAGGCTATTTGGTAGGGGCGATACGTCAGCCTACTGTAGAAAAGCCCATCATGAGAGTGATACTGAATTTGGGTGTATCTGTAAAGAAGATCAGACATGCGTTGGCACTCATTAGCCATAACTCGGTACAATAAACATTAAATAACAAAATGTATGAATATATAAAGGCTCTTCGTGTTCAATAGTTTAATTAAAGGCTCCATTATCTTGGCAATGCTATTTGGTATAGCATTGACCGCTGCATTTATCTATGCATATGAAGAGATATCTTTGGATGCGGATAAACTCATTAACTACAAGCCAGAGACCTCTTCAATCATCTATGATAGAAATGGTGAGAAACTCGCCTATGTTTTTAAAGATCAACACCGCCTCTATGCGACTTATGATGAGCTTCCGGGATTCCTTGTAGAAGGACTCGTAGCGATGGAAGATACGAAGTTCTTTGAGCATAACGGGGTGAACCCAGATGCAATCCTTAGGGCGATCATTAAAGATATTCAAGCCGGTGCTTTTGTTGAAGGTGGGAGTACACTCACACAGCAGCTTATCAAGAATAAACTTCTTTCCAATGAAAAGAAAATTGCACGTAAGATCAAAGAGGCGATCTTGGCACTCAAGATCGAACATGAGTTGACTAAAGAGGACATTATAGAGCGATACCTCAATGAGATCTCCTATGGTAATAACTATTTTGGTGTGAAAACAGCAGCAAACGGTTACTTTCATAAAGAGCTTCATGAGTTAACACTGAAGGAAGCTGCGATCCTGGTAGGTTTACCTAATGCACCGAGTTTCTATAATCCTCTAAAACATTATAAAAGAGCGCTTGACCGTGCAAATAACGTACTGTATCGTATGAAAAGTATAGGATGGATCACACAAGATGATTATCTTAAAGCGGTAAAAGAGTCTCCTGTTGTACATAGAACTTCATTAACACAGAACATTGCACCCGGTATCGTCGATGAAGTATTGAGACGCTTTAAAGGAAAACTGGGAGACATCCGTACAGGCGGGTATGAGATCTATACCACGGTAGATATGAAACAGCAGGCTATCGCAAAAGAAGCCGTTGATTTCGCCTACAATAAAGCGCTTAAAAAGTATAAAGAGAAAGCAGAAACCTCTACTTTAAATACAGCATTCGTTGCTGTAGAGAGTAAAACGGGAGATATTTTGGCGATGGTAGGCGGGGCTGATTATAAAAAATCTGAATACAACCGTGTGACACAATCCAAACGTCAACCAGGATCTGCATTCAAACCATTTATCTATCAAACAGCCTTAGATATGGGATACAATCCCGCAACACCTTTAACCGATCTGGCAAGAACTTTCCAGTACTACTATAAAGGAAAACCAAAGATCTGGGCGCCTAAGAACTATGAACGAGATTTTAAAGGGTTTGTACCCTTTAGAGAAGCACTGGTACACTCTCGGAATCTCGCAACGATCAATCTGGTCGCTGATCTTGGAGTAAGTACAATCCGTAAAAGATTGGCCTTTTTGGATGTACCGCATATCCCTAGGGATATGTCTATTGCACTGGGTAACCTTGGATTGAGTCCGCTGAAAATGGCACAGATCTTTTCTGTATTTGCCAATGAAGGACACATGATAGAACCAAGACTGGTAAGTAAGATCATCTCTAAAGAGGGAGCAGTGATCTATGAGACACGCCCTAAAGAGATAGAGAATTTCACAACACCTGAACAAGCTTTCTTGATGACCGATGTCTTAAAAGAGGTAGTCCAAAGAGGTACGGGTAGAAATGCACGTGTAGAGGGGATAGAGCTTGCAGGAAAGACAGGAACAACCAACAATAACATAGATGCATGGTTCTGTGGGTACTCTCCAACGATCGAGACGATCGTATGGTTTGGTAGAGATGACAATAAGCGCATAGGAAAAGGAGCGACGGGAGGTGCATTGGCTGCACCTGCATTTGCTTATTATTATAAAAAACTCTTGGAGTTGTATCCTGAAACAAAGCGCTCATTTGATATACCTGAAGGGGTCTATAGAGGTACATATGAAGGGAAGCGAGAGCTTTATACTGCTCAATCACCACTACCGGATAGTTATAAAAAACCATCACAGCTCTATGAAGAGAATAATCCATATTTGATCGAAGAGACAGAGATCTTAGAAGATATTGACCCTGATGAGGGTGAGATCGGATTTGCACCTACGATCAACATTGACGAAGATCCAGTTCCTCTAGGTGGATATGAGAATGAGGAGATCGAGGAGGATGATCCGCTTCATCCAAAGAGAAAAGTGCCTCTGACGCCTGTTTCCAACGATAGCGGTACATTATTTTGATAGGACGGGAAATGAACAAAGTCCATTTTCCTACGTTAACACTGGGTTCACTTACGACTCGGCATTTAGTGCCTCGCTTGCACTGCAATTTAGTTGCTTGTCAGCAGTGGGCTCACGTGACTAGTCACGTTATTTAAAAAAAAATATTTATGGGAAAAGAGATCATTTTCGTTTTAGATCCCATGTGTTCATGGTGTTGGGGATTTGCTCCGGTCATTGAAGTATTACTTAAAACACAATCAGACAACTATAATTTTTCATTGGTACTAGGTGGCTTACGTACAAAGGGTGAGATGTCATGGAATGATACATCAAAGAATTATCTAAAAGGCCATTGGGAACAGGTATCTGAAAGAACAGGACAACAGTTTTCTGATAGATTATTTGATCAAGAAACGTTTGAGTATGATACCTATCCTGCATGTAAAGCTGTTGTTTCGGTTCGTGAACTCTTTGGGATGAGAAGTGCTTTTGAATATCTGCACAAGATACAAGAAGCATTTTATACGAAAAGCCAGGATATTACAAAGCTGGATATTTTAATGCAACTACTAAAAGAGATGGGCTTAGAGGGCAGTGCCTTTAAAACATTTTTTGAGAGCGAAAGAGCTCAGCTTTTGATGGAACATGATTTTGCAAAAGCACGCTCCATGGGTGCCAATGCTTTTCCTTCTGTGGTCATGATAGATGAAGAGGGACATATGGTATCTCAAAAAGGCTACAGAAGTCTGCTTGAAATGCAAAAGCTATTACAATAGTATTTAGAAAAATTAGATTGGAGAAGAGACATGCATAGTTTTGCACCGGAGATCATGCTTATTACTATACTGGGGCTGGTCGTCTTTTCCGATGCACTGGCGAATAAATTTAAAATACCTTCTGTATTTTTACTCTTGATCGGATCCTATACGATCTATACCTATGTCCCTATGGCCGTACCGATAGATCTGCCACAACATTTTGATATGATCATACTGTTCTGTATACCGCTTATCTTTATGGGAGATGCGCTGCACCTACATTTTAGTGATATCGTAAAACATAGCTGGAGTATATTCTATCTGGCAGTGATCGCAGTAGCACTCTCTATCACTACTGGTGCGAGTATGTACTATTTTGGAGTCTTTGAAGGGCTTACACTTGGTGCATACGTTTCGCTTTTTGCGATCAATATGGCGACCGATGCGGTCAGTGTACAGTCAGTACTTTCTCGTTTTAAAGGCATAGGACATGATATCAAAGTGTTGATCGAAGGTGAATCTTTGGGTAATGATGCCACTGCGGTCATCGCATTTTTCTTTATCGGTCTTCCTTGGATGATGAGTGGTACGATAGATGCCGGTGAAGCAGCAGTCGATGCACTGCGTGTCTTTGCCATGAGTATGGGGATCGGGGTCGGACTGGGATACCTGTTTTATATGCTAATGAAATTGATCGAAGATAAACGAGGAGAGTTCTTTATCTTTATCATTGAAGCGTACCTTGCTTATGTCTTGGCAGAGCACTTGCATATCAGTGGTATTTTGACATTGATCACTGCGATCATTGCGACAAAAGCGTGGATCGACCTGGATATCAAAACCTTAAGTGTAGAGGAAGCCAAGAAGAGTAAAACATTTATGCAGAGAGTTCGTTTGCATGGTATTGATTCGACGACCTCTGAGCGTATGGAGTATATCTATGAGATGGCAAAAGAGTTTGGGTATATCGCAGCAGTTATGATCTTCTTTGCTTTGGCAGAGATAGTGAGTCTGGAAAAGTTCTGGGAGTATAAGGTAGAGATATTTACGATGTTCATCATTACCACATTGATTCGTGCGATCTCCATGGCCAAGTTTGCATTTTGGGGCAGTAAGCTCGAACAGATCAAACCGGTAGGTTTTGAGGGGTGGTTCATCCTGACCTTCTCAGGAATGAAAGGAGCACTCTCTATCATCCTAGTACATATGATCCCAGCCTCCTTTGACTATAAAGAGTTTTTTGAAGTAGTGACTACAGGTGTTGTGATAATGTCAATTTTTGTGTATGGAACTGTATTATGGGCCTATTTCACATTCTTTAAGAAGGAAGAAGAGAAGAAACTGTTTGTGCATTAGGACGCTATCAAGAATTGGAGAAGAGATAAATGATTACGTTTAACTTCATACCTCAAGAAGGGTGTAAAGTGATAGCTCAGCACTTTCAAAAAATAGTTTGATGTCGATTCAAAAGTGAGCCAAGTAACTCTAGAATTAGAGTTACTTGGGACTATTTGAGTTTTTTAACTCACTTAAAAGTACTATTATGCCGATACTTTGATATCTTTGAACACGTCACCAAAGTGAAATTCAGCTTTTTTCATATCGATGAATACGTCTCCAAATTCAAATTTTTCTTTTTTCATATCTATAAATACATCTCCAAAGTGAAATTCAGCTTGTATGCTTGTTAATAATGCTGTTACTAGGAGAGTAGCTGTGATAATTTTTTTCATTGTTGTATCCTTTTTATCGTATTTATAAGGATAAGATAGCTCAAAATATTTTAATTATAATTTAATCAAGTTATATTTTATCAAAAAATATAATACTTAATACAAATAGTTACTTATATATACTGGAGATATGTTCGATATGTGATGTATTGAAATGAAAAGTATCAAATAGTATGTTTAGATATTTTTGAAGAAAAAAGAAGTACTTCCGGGCAGAAACCCGAAAGGAAAGATTAGCAAGAGTATGTAGTCATATACTCAAATGCTGTCGGTCTACCTTCATCTGGCCAGATCTGTCTTTCGAACTGGTAGTGTTGGTAAGTGTCGATGAAGTCTTGAGTAAATACAGGCTTCAAGAAGTCATTGTCAGCGATAAGATCTTCAACAGCTTCTCTTAGTGTGTGAGGCATTTGAGGGATCTTCTTTTCTCTGATCTCATCAAGGCTAAGTTCAAATAGGTCGATATCCATTGGTCCAACCATCTCATAACCACCAGCTTTGATACCGTCAATCCCTGCCATCATCAATGCAGCAAATGCAAGGTAAGGACACGCAGTTGAGTCTGGGAATCTTGTTTCAATTCTAGTAGCCATTTCACCTGCACCATAAGGGATACGACACGCAGCCGATCTGTTCTGGCTTGAGTAAGTCAAGATAGATGGCGCTTCAAATCCTGGAAGAAGTCTCTTGTATGAGTTTGTAGAAGCATTAGTAAATGCAGATACCGCACCAGAGTGCTTAAAGATACCACTTAGGTAGTCTAGGGCAGTTTTACTTAGATTCGCGTACTCACCCTCTTTGTAGAATAGGTTTTTACCATCTTTCCAGATAGACTGGTGTACGTGCATACCGTTACCGTTATCACCGTAAAGTGGTTTAGGCATGAATGTAGCTGTTTTACCGTTAAGGTGTGCTACCATTTTTACAACATACTTATATTTTTGTACGTTATCTGCTGCTTCGATCAATGTACCGAACTTGATACCGATCTCACCTTGACCTTGTGCAACTTCGTGGTGACCAAGCATTACTTCAAGACCTACTTCTTCAAGAAGCAACATCATTTCAGCTCTAAGGTCAACCATAGAGTCAGTTGGCATTACCGGGAAGTATCCACCTTTAGTACCTGGTCTGTGACCCATGTTACCGTGCTCATATTTAGTATCGTAGTTCCATCCACCCTCTTCAGTGTCTACTTTATAGTATGCAGAGTTGATGTCATCTCTGAACTCAACATTGTCAAAGATAAAGAATTCATTCTCAGGACCAAAGTAAGCAGCATCACCGATGTTAGCTTCTTCAAGATACTCAAGTGTCTTTTTAGCGATAGATCTTGGACACTTTTCATAAGCTTGACCTTTGTAGATATCGTAAACATCACAGAATACTATGATCGTGCTGTCCGCAGTGAATGGATCAAGGAATGCAGTCTCTACATCAGGCTTAAGAAGCATATCTGACTTGTTGATCGGCTGCCATGCTTCGATAGATGAACCATCAAACGGAAGACCACCCTCTAGTTGCTCAGCAGTTACAGCACTCATTCTGTAAGAGATGTGGTGCCATGCACCTTTAATATCTGTAAATCTAAAATCTACAAACTCTACTTCATTCTCTTCACAATATTTAAAAAACTCATCTGTGTTGTTCACAAATTTACCCATGTAATTTCTCCTAAAATTTATTTATCCGTTCATTATAGCAAGTAATCTTTTAGAGGATATGATTTTATTGGTTAAAAATTAAGCAATTGCCAATTTATGCTTTTTGAAGGGTTCGATTTTGTGTTTAAAAAGTAACCAGCTGTCTGTCTCTACTTTCAAAAGTAGCAGCTTTTGTATAGCCTATCTCTTTTGCAAGGTTCGTAGCAATGTCATAAGAGAAGCCTACTTGTTCAACAGAGTGGGCATCGGATGCAAAAGTAATAGGGATATCCAGTGCATAGGCTTCTTCTAACAATGCACGAGAAGGGTAGAGTTCACCGATAGGTTTACGTAGACCAGCTGTATTGACCTCTAGAACCATATTGGATCGCTTAATAGCCTGCAGTGCATCTTTTGCTAAGAGTCTTACATCTTTTTTAGGTAGGAACTTAAATACTTTAATAAGATCAAGGTGCCCTACGATGTCAAATTTACCAGATTTTGCCATCGCTTCAGTGGCTTCAAAATAGGCTTGCCAAATCTCATCAATATCTTTGTTCTTCCAACCGGCGATGAACTCTGGGTTATCAAAGCTCCATTTATCGATAAAATGTACCGAACCTATCAGATAGTCCACTGTTGCATTTAAAACACGGTCATCCATGTGACCTGGAAGATAGTCCACTTCATAACCAAAGAGTATTTTTATATCATTTTTGTATCGTTCTTTAGCCGTTAAAATATCATCAGTATAGGCTTGCATTTCTTCAAAAGCCAGACGGTAGTGCGGATCAAAATCCATCGGAGCATGCTCCGAAAAACCATAAATATCAATGCCAAGTTCTATCGCTCTTTGTACGTACTCATCAACAGTACCTTCGGCGTGATTACAACGGGTGGTGTGGTTATGTATATCTATTCTCATGGGTTGATTTTAGCATAAAAACTATTCTTTACTACTAATAGGGTAAAATAAGACCAAAATAAATCCCTTATAGGAAACAGATGTTACATCAAAACAAAGTAGAACTTTTAGCACCGGCAGGTAACTTGGAGAAGATGAAGATCGCTTTGAACTATGGGGCCGATGCTGTGTATGGTGGAACAAGTACTTTTTCACTCCGTATCCGTTCTGGTAAAGAGTTCGATATAGAGTCTTATGCAGAAGGGATAGCATATGCTCATGCACGTGGTAAAAAAGTTTACTCTACCGTGAACTCGTTTCCTTTCAATTCACAAATGAAACTTTATGAAAACCATATTGCAAAGATCGCTGAGCTTAAACCGGATGCTCTGATCGTCTCAAGTCCTGGTGTGGTCAAGATAGCCAATCGCATTGCACCGGATATTCCTATTCATCTCTCTACACAAGCGAACGTGATGAATGCAATGGATGCAGAAGTCTATTATGATCTTGGTGTAAAGCGTATAATTGTGGCACGTGAGATAAGTCTAAAAGATTGTGAAGCGATCAAAACGCATTTGCCTGATCTAGAGTTAGAGATATTTGTACATGGTTCGATGTGTTTTGCCTATTCGGGTCGCTGTCTGATCTCTTCACTGCAAACGGGACGTGTCCCTAACCGTGGATCATGTGCCAATGACTGCCGTTTCCCATATGAGATCTATGCCCACAACCCTGAGTCGGGAACAACATTTAGGCTGGATGAAGAAGAGGATATCGGGACCTATATCATGAATGCCAAAGATATGAATATGGCTTCGCATGTAGACGAGATACTCGCTTCAGGTGTAATAGACTCATTGAAGATAGAAGGACGTACCAAGTCTCCATATTATGCAGGTGTGGTGACCAAGGCTTATCGTCATGCCATCGATGATTTTTATGCAAATGATTTTGATGAAGCACGTTACCAAGCAGAGCTGAACACTACACAGAACAGAGGTTTTACAGATGCCTATCTGATCTCCAGACCATTTGATAGAAAAGATACAGAGTCCAATACATTTTCCATACAGTATGGAACACACCAGGTCGCAGGACTGGTAGGTGAAGATGGTTTGACCTGGAAGTGTAAAGACAAGACATGTATAGGTGACTCTGTGGAGATCGTTCTGCCCGTGGGTGCCAGTGTTGATCTTGTAGATAATGAGATCGGTACCATTGAAGATAGTGAAGGTTCATATATGATCACCTTTAAAAAGCTTACGACCAAAGAGGGTAAAGAGCTTGAGTGTGTGCATAGTGGAAACCTGAATGAAATTCTCTTGCCTGCACCACTGCCGGGATATACCATCTTAAGACGTGAGATAGCAGAAGCATTAGAGAAAAAGGGACTGACTGAAGAATCGACACCGATGAAGTTGGAAACTAAAGGTGTATAATCATATGAGATTTAACAAAGGATAACCAATGAAATTTGTATCTATAGTCATCGCTTCCAAAAGCGATTATGAGGTGATGGTTGAGTGTACTGAAACACTGAAGAAGTTTGGTGTGCCCTATGAGCTTATTGTCTCCTCTGCACACAGAAGTCCTGAAAGAACGAAGAACTATATCCAGTCAGCTGAAGCCAAAGGCGCGCAGGTATTTATCGCTGCTGCGGGTATGGCAGCACACTTGGCCGGAACAGTAGCAGCCAATACTACTAAACCTGTACTTGGTGTACCAATGGATGCAGGCTCACTTAAAGGAGAGGATTCACTTTTAAGTACGGTCATGATGTCAGAGGGTATGCCTGTAGGTACACTTGCCATCGGTAGTGCAGGTGCGGTCAATGCTGCATACCTTGCAGTAGAGATCATGGCGCTGCAGGATGATGAGTTGAAGGTCAAACTTCAAGAAGATAGGATCAGTAAAGCAAAAAAAGTAGAGCTTGATTCTTCAGAAATTGAAAAAATATTATAATTAGGTAAGAGATAGAATAGATGAATAATAACGCCATAACATTTAGTGAACTTTTGTTAAAACTCCAACAATTCTGGGCAGAGCAGGGTTGTAATATCGTACAGCCGTACGACATTCCATCAGGTGCAGGTACGTTTCACCCAGCGACACTTCTGAGAAGCCTTGATAGCCAGCCATGGTCTGCTGCCTATGTAGCACCTTCACGTCGTCCGACAGATGGACGTTATGGAGAGAACCCTAACCGTTTGGGAGCATATTATCAGTTTCAGGCACTCATCAAACCGAGCCCTGATAACATTCAAGAGCTTTACTTGAAGTCATTGGAGTATCTGGGGCTTAACCTCAAAGAGCATGATATCCGTTTTGTAGAAGACAACTGGGAGTCACCGACTTTAGGTGCATGGGGTCTTGGATGGGAAGTCTGGCTTGATGGTATGGAAGTGACACAGTTTACCTATTTCCAGCAGGTAGGAGGAATCTCTTGTGACCCTGTAGCAGTGGAGATCACTTATGGTACAGAGAGACTTGCGATGTATCTGCAAGGTGTAGATTCGGTCTATGACCTGGTATGGAACAAAATGGGTGACACTGTAACCACATACGGTGATGTACATAAAGAGACAGAGTATGAGTTTTCAAAGTACCATTTTGAAGTAGCCAATGTGGAGAACCTTTTCCAACATTTTGAAGATGCTTCAAGTGAATGTAAAGTCTGTTTAGAGGCAGGACTGCCTTTGGCTGCATATGATCAATGTATGGTCGCGTCGCATGCCTTTAATGTATTGGATGCCAGAAAAGCGATCTCACAGGCACAAAGACAGAACTATATCTTGAAGGTCAGAGATCTCTCTATAGGTTGTGCAAAGCTTTACAAAGAGCAAGAGCAAGAGCGTAATGAACGCGTTAGAGGCTAAAGTTAGTTTCTATTTTGAAAAGGAAGACCATTGATTGAAAAACTAGTAACTTCAAGTCTAAAATTAGGAGTGATCGCCGGTGGTCAGCTTGGTAAGATGCTTATACAAGAGGCCAGTAAATGGGATATTACTACCTACGTACTCGATCCTGATGAAGGGTGTTCGGCACGAGGTGTTGCCTCAGTGTATGTCAAAGGCGACTTCAGAGACTTTAATAATGTATATCACTTTGGTAAGCAGGTCGATATCCTCACTTATGAGCTGGAAAACATCAATATCGAAGCATTACAAAAACTTAAATCCGAAGGACTAACGATCCTGCCTGACCCGGATACTCTCCAGCTCATCCAGGACAAAGGACTTCAAAAAGAGTTCTATGCGGAACATGACCTCCCTACCTCTCCGTTTCACTGTTATGAAAATGAAAAAGAGATACAGGAGGCCATCACCAATGGTGATCTCACCTACCCATTTGTACAGAAATTACGTAAAGGCGGCTATGACGGTCAAGGTGTCTCGCTTATCAAAAGTAGTGACGACAGATTATTGGCGGGTGCTTCTATGTGTGAGAAGATGGTAGACATTGATAAAGAGATCGCAGTGATCGCTGCAAGAAACAGTGCAGGTGATGTACGTTGTTTTCCGGCTGTTGAGATGACATTTAATGAAACGACCAACCTGGTCGAAGATCTCTTCTGCCCTGCGAACATCACTCAAGAGCAAAGTCAACAGGCTGAAGCATTGGCAGTAAAGATCATAGAGCGTTTTGAAATGGTCGGCCTGCTGGCAGTAGAGTTTTTTATAGACAAAGAGGGACAGGTCATTATCAACGAAGTGGCACCTAGACCGCACAACAGTGGACACCACACTATTGATGCGATCGTTACTTCTCAGCTTATGCAGCTGCTTCGTGCTATACTTGGTCTTCCACTTGGAAGTACAGAGATACTGAAAAACGCTGTGATGCTTAATCTCTTAGGAGAACCGGGATATGAAGGTCCTGTCTATTATGAAGGATTTTCAGAGTGTATGGCGATAGAAGGGGTGAAGATCCACCTTTATGGCAAAAAGCAGACAAGGCCTTCTAGAAAGATGGGGCATGTCACCATACTTTCAGATACCATAGAAGACGCAATGGCCAAAGCAGAAGAAGTAAAACTTAAACTAAAGGTAAAATCATGGGAAAAGTAGTAGTAAGTATTGTGATGGGCTCGGACTCTGATCTTCCTGTTATGCAAGATGCAGCAAATATGTTGGAGCAGTTCAATGTGGGTTATGAGTTAGACATCGTCTCAGCACACAGAACACCAGAGAAACTTTTTGAGTATTCTGCCAATGCACATAAACGCGGAATTCAAGTGATCATTGCCGGTGCAGGGGGTGCTGCACATCTTCCGGGGATGATCGCTTCTATGTCCCCACTCCCGGTCATCGGGGTACCTGTTAAGTCAAGTAACTCTATTGACGGATGGGACTCTGTACTTTCTATCTTGCAAATGCCTGGGGGTGTACCTGTGGCTACAGTGGCACTTAATGGTGCTAAAAATGCCGGTATCCTTGCTGCTCAGATCGTCTCAACGGCCTCCCAAGAGACCAGAGATGAGATCATTGCATATAAACAGGGACTCACTGAACAAGTGTTAGAGAAATCTAAAAGAGTGAAAACATCGAGCGACTAGTATGAAATTACAAGAGATATACAACCATCTAGACACAGTCAGTCCTTTTGAACTTCAAGAGAAATGGGACAACTCTGGACTTATCGTGGGTGACATGTCTAGAGAAGTATCACAGATCGTAGTAGCACTGGATATAGATGAAGAGATGATCAAAAGGGCAGATGAAAATACACTTTTTATTGTACATCATCCTCTTATCTTTGGAAACTTGTCACAGCTTGATTTTGCAAAATATCCCTCGAACCTTCTTGAGAAGATGATACTCAAAAAGCAGTCTCTTATCGCTCTACATACGAATTTTGATCAGACACATTTGAACAAGTATGTGTTTGAAAAAGTATTAGGTTTTAAAACAGAGTCGCAAGATCCTTTTGTCTGTACAGCTAAAGGGCAATGGCACTATAAAGAACTTTTAGCACTTTTAAAAGAGAAATTGGATCTGCCAACACTCAAGGTCATCGGTAAAAAAGAGACCATCAATACGATTGCGCTCACTACGGGTGCAGGGGCATCTCTTATGGATGAGGTAGAGGCTGATTGTTTTTTGACCGGGGATATTAAGTATCATGATGCGATGAAAGCGATGAGCGAAGATTTGATGATGGTAGACATCGGGCACTATGAGAGTGAGAAGTTTTTTGCAGAGATAATTTTGGAAGAGTTGAAAGTTTTACCTCTTTTGGCTATAATTTCAAATTCAAAAAACCCATTTCATATTGAAACAATATAAAGTATGGTATAAACCTCTCAATATAATGATTGAGAACCCTTAAACTCCAAAAGGACAGAGATTGAATAAACATCTAAAAGAGCTCATCGAGCTTTCAAAAAAAGACAAAGCTATAGACAGTTACACGCCGCAATTAGAAGCAGCTAATAAAAAAGTAGCCAAAATAGAAAAAAAGATCAAAACAGCTCAAGCGGAGTTGGATGAATTAAATGCAAGTATCGATGAGAATAATGCAAGAGTAAAAACATTTGAAGAGCAGCTTACACTTTTAAATGAGCAGTTGACCTCAAATGCAAAGAAATCTAAAGATATCACTACTGAAAAAGAGATGAAAGCACTCTCTTTGGAAGAAGATATTGCTAAAGAGAAGATGACTTTTGCGAACGAAGAGATCGAAAGACTTCAAGAGATGAATGAAAAGACAAGTGCACTTGTAGAAGAAGCAAGTGAAAAACTTGAAGCGCTTAATGGAGAGTCTGTAGCGATACATGAAGTAGTTTCTGTAGAAAAAGCAGAAATAGAGCAGAGTAAAGGTGAACTTTTTGTTGAAAGAGAACAACTCAGTAGAAATATTGAGCAAAAAGTACTTGCATTTTATGAGAAGATCCGTATCTGGGCAGGAAATACTGCGGTAGTACCTGTAAAAAAACAGGCATGTTACGGATGTTACATGAAGCTTAATGATAAAACATATTCAGATGTGATCAAAGCAGATGAAATATGTAACTGTCCTCACTGTGGAAGAATTCTCTATATAGAGAGTGTGACAGAAGAAGCATAAGTGATACACTATGGAGAAATCTTTCTTTTTTCTCTATAGTCTCCTCTCATTCTTTTTATATCTTATTGCACTACCTTTTTTATTTTTATTCTCCTTTAAAACCAAATACAAAGAATCACTGCCTGCAAGATTTTTTTTATGGAAGAACAGCTCTTTTAGATCTGATGGCGTATGGTTTCACTCATGCAGTTTTGGAGAAGCAAAGGCCATTAAACCTTTAGTGGATCAATTTCCCAAAGAGAGTTTGCGTATGAGTTCCACCACACATACGGGGTTTAAAGTAATCAAAGAGTATACCGATCAGAGCAGATATCTGCCTTTTGAGCCATTGCTTTTTGGATGGATGAAACCACAAAAGGTGCTGGTAGTGATGGAGGCGGAGTTCTGGTACCTGCTTTTTGCTTTGGCACAAAGCAGAGGGGCAAAGACCATGTTGATCAATGCACGTATGAGTGACAGGTCATTTCCTAAATATCAAAAGATAGGATGGCTCTACAGGGAGATATTCAAGTATATAGATGAAGTCTATGCACAGACACCTAAAGATAAGGAACGTTTGGAGTCTTTGGGTGCCAAAAATGTTACAGTGACAGGTAATATCAAGTTATCTCAATTGCCAAGTGTAACTAAAGCGCTCCAGAAGCCTTCTAGTCTGGTTGTGTGTGGAGCAAGTACACATGAAGGTGAAGAAGGACTTATCTTGGAGGCGTTCGGGGCATTAAAAAAAGAACACCCCGAAGCGGTTTTACTTTTAGTACCACGTCACCCGGAACGTTTTGATAAAGTGTCTCAAATGGTAGAGAGATTTGCCAAAGAACATCACTGTGCTACACAGCGATATTCTCAAAATAAAGAATTAGGTTCTGACATTGTATTGGTGGATACTTTGGGTGAGCTGGTCAATATGTATGCGATCAGTGACATCGTGATCCTTGGAGGCGCATTTGAACCTATAGGCGGTCATAATGCTGCTGAAGCAGCGCAGTTTGGATGTAAGATCATTTCAGGAGAGCACTACTTCAATCAAAAAGATATCTTTGATGCGATCGAAGGTATCGCAGTGGTAGCAGCATCAAATCTTACCAGAAGAGTGTTGCAGCATGGGGTACTTAAACCCACAGTGATCAAAAACAGGAGTGATATCACTCCTATGGTAGAGAGCATTAAAAGTGTTCTATAATAAATTAAAACTAAATATTGGATAGAAAAAATGGCTACAGATAAAGCATATAAAGTCCTTGCAGAGGCAAAGGGTATTTCAAACAAAAAAGCAAAAGAACTCATAGACAGAGGGCTGGTTTTTGTTGAAGACAGGAAAGTAAAGATCGCAAGAGCAGAGATAAATACCGATACGAACTTTAGAATAGAGTATCCCGAAGATATAGAGATACTCTATGAAGATGAAGATATCATTGCTGTCAACAAACCTGCACAAATTGACAGTTATGAGATACAAGGTTCTTTAGAAGGTGTAGAACTTCTGCATAGACTCGATAGAGATACGTCAGGCGTATTGTTACTAGGAAAGAACAGAGCATTCATCGAGCGTGCGATCAAAGAGTTTAAAAACCGTAATGTAGAAAAACATTATGTGGCATGGGTTGAAGGTGTAGTGTATGAAAAAGTGGTGATCGATGAACCGATATTTACCGTGAAAAAAGGTAAAGCATTCTCTATGATAGACCCGGTTCGTGGCAAGAAGGCACATACGATAGTAAAACCTGAAGAGGTACAGGGTAAAAAATCCAAAGTACATATAGAGATCACTACAGGTAGAACACACCAGATCCGTGTACACCTTGCACACATAGGGCATCCTATCATAGGAGATGAACAGTATGGCAGCCGTACTCAGTCAAAACGTATCCTTTTGCACTCGGCTAAAATGAAAATACTTGATTATGAGTTCAATGCCGCAGAGCCTAAGGACATTGCTAGATACAAATAGAAGAGGGAAGAACAGATGAAATTAAAACTTAAAGGTATCGTCTTAACTTTATGTCTGAGTATGAGTCTATTGCATGCAACGGTAGAAGATTATCAAGTGATCTATCAGGAAGAACAACAAGAGTTCAACCAACAGATGAGTGATGAGATCAAAAAATCGGTTACATCTTCATCAAAAAAAGTACAAGAGATGTATAGGGCGATCAATTATCAGCCTGTATGGGTTGATAAAGATTATTTGACACAGTATGCCGAATTATTGGTACATGAGCTTAAATCAGATTTTAAAAAAGGATTACATCCTGAGCTTGTAGCAACATATAAAAAACTTGTTCCTGATGAGGAAAAAATATTTGGCATTGATTCTTTGGGTGATAAAGTTAAAATAGAGCTTGGTCTTATGGATCTTTATGTCAAGCACATAGGTGATATCCTTAAAGAAAAAGAGAGTAAACATACAGCACTCTCTTTGCTGAAACATGCACTTAAAGAGAAGAGTTTGATCCATGCACTCAATGCTATTTCTGAAGAGAGAATCACGTATCGTACTCCTATGATGGATACAAATATGACCATTATCCCAGAGAGCGAAAAGATGGAGATGGAGAACATTGAATTGCTCAAAAGTGATGATGCAAAAGAGAGACTCAATGCGATGTATAATCTGCTGAATTATCAGCCAGTTTGGATCACGGAAGCAGGTTTCTCTTCTTATACAAAAGATCTATTCAAGCATATAGAGAACGACATCACGATCGATATAAACAGTACTATTTACAACAGCTATCAAGAACTTAAGATAATTGAGATTCCTGAAGAAAAGCTAGAGATCGTTGCTTATGAATTTGAAATTGCCAAACTTTATCAAAAGTATATGTCACATGCACTTTATGGAAATATAGATTGGAAAGCATTTCAAGGAAAATTAAAACATAAACGAAATGCTGACTGGGTAGTACATGAGGTACTCTCCTCCCCTGAATCACTGCTCATAGAAGCGATCAGTCACGGTTCATTGGATCATGCATTCAAAGAAGCAAAACCTCTTTTCCCTCTGTATGATAAATTACTTGTTGCACTTAAGAAATATCAAGGAATCGTAAGTGCAGGAGGTTGGCAGAAACTGCCTGAGTTCAGAGACCTTGAACCTGGTATGAGTGATGCAATGATACCGCTGATCAGAGAAAGATTGGCTAAGGAGGGTGACTATCAACCATGCCCTGAAAACAATAACACTGAAGCGTATGACGATTGTCTTTTACAGGCAGTGAAGAAGTTTCAAGCCAGACACGGCTTGACAGATGCAGGCTATATAGGGTCTATGACACGTAAGGCTCTTACAGAAACTGCAGAAGAGAAAGTGGCGCGTATCAAGCTTAACTTGGATCGAATGAAGTGGGTCAAGCGAAGTCATGACCGTTATCAGATATGGGTGAATATCCCGGGGTATACGATGTATGTGTTTGATGAGAGTGAACTTATACAAAGTATGCGTGTGATCGTCGGAAGCAAAGGACACAATACACCGGTATTCTATAACAGGGTACGTACGATCGTTCTTAACCCATACTGGAGAATACCTGCAAGTATTATCAGAGGAGAGATGATCCCTAAACTCAAAAAGAACCGAAACTATACCAACAGCAAAAAAATTGAGATACATACAGGGTATTCGGAACACTCTCCTTTGGTCAATCCGCATAATGTGAATTGGCATAAGTATGGACGTAAATTGCCTCCATACAGGTTTATGCAGTCTCCCGGAAAACATAATGCCTTAGGTAAGATAAAATACCTTTTCCCGAACAAGTACGCTGTTTATATGCATGATACCAATCAACCAGAACTTTTTTCTAAAGATATGAGATCACTTAGCCATGGTTGTGTAAGACTACATAAACCGGTTGAGCTGCTTGAGACATTTTCAAAAATGGATCCTAAAATAGATTTTGAAAAAGCTCAGGCAACACTGGAACACAATAAAAAAACACCGATACGGTTGTCACACTCTATTCCTATCGACATGATCTATATGACGACCTGGGTTGATAATGATGGAAGTGTGAATTTTAGAGATGATATCTATGGGTATGACGAAATGCAGATATCAATGCGTAAATAATTCAGAAGATGTACTATGATATGCTCTGATGGGGGTTTAAGTCCAAAAAGGGTAAAATCGCGTCAATACAAATTATAAAAATCTTAGAAAATATTCAGAAATTTGTCATAGATGCGACTAGTCGCATGAGCCAACTGCTGAAGTTGACATAGCGTCAGCGTAGTATTTTGGGCTTTGCTCAAAATATGTTCTAAGCAATTTAAGGGTAAAAAATGTTTGATACTTTAACCGATAGTTTTAAAAATGCCATAGGAAAGATTCGTTTTCATGATGATGAAAAGGCACTGAAAAAAGCAACGACAGAACTGAAGAAATCACTACTTAAAGCAGATGTACACCACAAGGTGGTCAAAGATCTCATCAGTAGTGTAGAGGTCCAGACAAAACAGTTGGGTGTAGGTAAAGATAACTTTCTACAGGCGCTTCAAACCAAACTTACAGATATACTGACTATAGAGGGTGCACCTAAAGGGTTTACTTTTGCATCTAAACCACCGACAGTGGTTCTAATGATAGGTTTGCAGGGGTCTGGTAAAACAACAACAACAGGTAAATTAGCCTATTTCCTCAAAGAACAGAAGAAGAAAAAAGTACTTGTTATCGCTGCTGACCTTCAGAGACTCGCAGCCGTAGAACAACTTAAACAGATCACTTCTCAGATCGAAGTGGACCTGGTAGCAGATGAGAATGCATCACCTGTTGAGATCGTGAAACAAGGGCTTGCAAAAGCTGAAAAAGAACTTTATGATGTGGTACTTATAGATACGGCAGGACGATTGGCTATAGATGAAGAGCTGATGGATGAACTGGCTGAAGTGAAAAATGCAGCAAACCCTGATGAACTTTTCTATGTAGCAGATGCAATGACTGGACAAGATGCTGTAAGAACTGCACAAACCTTCAAAGAGAAGATCGGTATTACGGGAGTTGTTCTTTCAAAGTTTGACGGTGATTCTAAAGGTGGTGTGGCACTTGGACTTACTCAACAAGTAGGTGTTCCGCTTAGATTTATCGGTGCGGGTGAAAAGATGCCTGATCTTGAGCAGTTCATCTCAGACAGGATCGTAAGTCGTTTAATGGGTGCGGGTGATGTTGAGTCACTTGCTGAAAAAGCGGCAGCGGCCATTGACCCTAAAGAGGCAAAAAAGGTTACACAAAAGATCAAAAAAGGTCAGTTTAACTTCAATGACTTTTTGTCACAGATGGAACAGATGAAAAAGCTAGGAAGCATGAAGTCTATCATGGGTATGATCCCTGGAATGGGGAACATGGCGAAACAGATAGGTGATATGGATCTTGAAAACTCTGATGAGATCAGAATGATTAAGGCGATGGTATCATCGATGACACCAAAAGAGAGAGATAACCCTGATCTGCTTAACAACACACGCAAGAGACGTTTGGCTGCAGGTGCCGGACTTGACCAGATGCAGGTGAATCGTGTACTGAAGCAGTTTAAAAATGCTGCAAAGATGGCGAAAAAGCTCTCAGGAAAGGGCGGTATGAAGCAAATGCAAGACATGATGGCACAAATGCAAGGCGGTGGCGGATTCCCGGGTATGCCACGTTAAGACACTACGGCTCTTTCAAGAAGGGCATATAGTAGCAGTTTCCCTCCTCTGTTCACTGCATAGACTTTATATTTAATAAAATCTTTATAATCTTTATGATAGAATCGCGTTCCCAAAGTATTGATGAGTGTTTTAGTCATTAAAAACAGTTGTCAGTACTTGTGAACAAAGTAAAAAATTAAAGGACATACCATGACAAAGATCAGAATGACAAGAATGGGTAGAAAGAAAAAGCCATTTTATAGAATCGTAGTAACAGATAGCAGAAAAAGAAGAGATGGTGGTTGGATCGAAGCGATCGGTCACTATAACCCAGTAAGCGAGAACAAAGAGCTTACTCTTGATGAAGAGAGATTGAACTACTGGTTAAGCGTTGGTGCACAATTAAGCCCAACAGTAGCAAGACTAGCAGGTAAAAAATAGTCTTAATGATTAAAGACTTCTTGCTCTCATATGCCAAACTTTTGGTAAACAACCCTGAAGATATCTCCATAGAGATCAAAGAGGTTGATGAGAGTTTTGATGAGGTAACCATCTTCGCGAACAGTGAAGATATCGGTAAGCTCATCGGTAAAGAAGGAAGAATGATCAACTCTATTAAAACAGTCATCTCCGGCTGTAAAGCCAAAGGCGGTAAAAACTACCGCGTCAATGTAAAAGCTTCAAAGTAATTTTCATGTCCAATGACAGTTCTCTAATCGCTCAAATAGGGCGAACCATAGGACTTTGGGGCGATCTCAAATTTCATATACATACAGATTTCCCAGAGCAGTTCAAAGTAGGTAAAACCTATAAGAGCAATCGCGGAGATCTCACTATCACAGATATCAACATGAAACGCGGTACGATACGTTTTAGCGGATATGAAAGTATAGACTCTGCAAAAAAACTGACCAATGCCAAACTCTTTGCCGATGAAGCACAGACAAAAGAGAATTGTGAACTGGGTGAAGGGCAGCATTTCTGGTTTGATGTGATCGGATGTGATGTAAAACAAGATGATATGCTATTAGGTCGGGTAGAAGAGATACAACGTATGGCAGATATAGATTATCTTTCTATCAAAACTGAAAAGAGTTTAGTAGAAGAGGGACTTTCCAAAAACTTCTTACTCCCCTACATAGAACGATACATCATCAAAGTCGATACAGAAGAAAAAATAGTCTATACTAAAGATGCTAAAGACATTTTAGAGGCGAGTTAGTTCTTATGAAATTTTCATTTGTTACACTTTTTCCGGAGCTTATCAAAGGATATTTTTCTGAGAGCATCTTAAAGCGTGCTATTGAAGATGAAAAGATCTCCATTGACTTCTATAATCCTAGAGATTTTACAACAGATAAACACAACCGTGTAGATGCACCGATGATAGGTGGAGGTGCAGGTATGCTGATGACACCGCAACCTTTGATGGATACGCTTCAAAATATTCGAACAACATCACCAAAGGCACACGTAGTTTTTCTCTCTCCTGTAGCAAAACCATTTACGCAGAATGATGCAAGGCGTTTAGCAAATAAAGAGCATGTTGTACTCGTAAGCGGACGATATGAGGGTATAGATGAACGTGTGATTGAGGCTCAGGCGGATGAACTTTTTTCCATTGGGGATTTTATATTGACAGGTGGAGAGCTGGCAAGTATGGTGGTTTGTGATGCCATTAGCCGTAATGTTGAAGAGGTATTGGGTAACAGTGAATCTTTAAGTATAGAGAGTTTTGAAGAATCACTTTTAGAAGCCCCATCTTTTACGAAACCTAAAAATTATGAAAACCGTGAAGTAATTTCAGAATTTCTAAAGGGTAATCATAGTAAAATCACGGACTTAAAAAGAGGGCTGGCTTTGTGTAAAACAAAGTATTTTAGGCCAGACTTATACAAAAAAGGTATAAAAAATGAGAAATAAATACATTGAAAGCTTTGAACAAGCACAAGTAGAAAGCAAAAACATTCCAGCGTTCAGAGCGGGTGACACAGTAAGAGTAGCCGTAAGAATTAAAGAAGGTTCTAAAACAAGAGTACAGAATTATGAAGGTCTTTGTATCGCGATCAGAGGTCAAGGAACTGGTAGAACATTTAACGTAAGAAAAATGGGAGCTAACTCTGTTGGTGTTGAAAGAATTTTCCCACTTTACTCAGATTCAATTGAAGGAATCGAAGTAGTAAGAAGAGGTAGAGTAAGAAGAGCTAAGTTGTTCTATCTTAGAGAGCTTAAAGGTAAAGCAGCAAGAATTAAAGAACTTAGAAGAAAGTAATCTTTCTTTCTGCTTCATTGCATCTTTGCAGGAGTTGGTCAGTCACTTACTGACTGTAAGCTCCTTCACAACAACCTACAAATCTACAATAAATCAAAAATAAATATTTACTTTCTTAAGTACAAAACTTTTTCCATTAAATCGCTATAATATTTTAAAATTTATTTAGGGATCCCCCAGTATGTTATCATCCATAAAACATAGACTCATTTTACTTTTACAACTTCTGATCGTTATTGTCTACATCATCTTTGAAGAGTTGATCTGGGAAGGGATAGCTAAGCCTATTTATCATGTGATCCATGGGCTTAGAATTCTTCAGAAGATCGAAACGAAACTAGATACAGTGAGCCCCTCCGTTATCTTATTCATTTTTGTTGTGCTACTTGCCATTGTGGAAGCGGCTGGTATCTATGCAGGTATATTGTTTGTAAGCGGGCAGGTTGTAATAGGTTTGGTACTATATATCTCTAAGATCCCAATAGCAGCATTTACATTTTGGCTCTTTAGAGTGACAGAAGATAAGCTCATGCAGTTTGGGTGGTTCAAATGGATGTATGATCAGATCATGAAAGCGGTCGACTGGTTGAAGTCATGTGAAATGTATGTCAAGACGATAGAACGTTTGGTACAAGTAAAAGAAGGATTAAAAAAGATAATAAAAAGCTTTAAAGAAAAATACTTTGCAACTAAAAGTCCTTTTATTGAGAAGATCAAACAGCTTTACAGATCAGTCAAAGAGTCAATGAGAAAATAGAACTTATGATGAACAAACGTATACTTCTATGGATAGTGCCTTTACTTCTAATCAGTATCATTGTTATCTTTAGTATTGAGGAGAGTCGTACCTTTATTATTGCACTGTTTTTGAGAATTGTTCTGTTTGTCAAGAAGAATCTTCTTGCGATGCTGGCAGCATTTTTTCTTGTCAAGGGAAAGTTCATTTTAAAAATATTTCTCAAGAAACTGGCCATACTTTCAGCTACTGGATTAGGAAAACGCTATGTGGTGGAAAAAGTGGTCATGGGTAATGTTAAAACACATTTTTTAGATCATCTTTCTGATGATATCAGTAGAGTGGTGAGACATGCAAAAAAGAACTTCCAGAATTTTTCTTTGGTCAAAAAGAGCATTACCATCCTTGCTTTTCTTGGATCGATCGGTTTCATAGCTAAATTTACGGGAAGTATGATCGCGATAAAAGTCTTCTTGGCAAAAGTATGGAGTTTTTTGCTGGCACTGGTGCTGAAGGTCGGTACAGCGGTCACTTATTTTTTTACGGACTACTTATGGGGAAGTTGGCTTGCCCCTATAGTTGAAGTTATCATATTTACATGGCTACTCTCATGGATGGAAAAAGTACCTGTTCTGGCAAAATGGTTGAGAAAAGTATATGATTTTTTTATATTTTGGTTTGGATGGCTGGAATATTACATTGAAAAGGTGTTTCATATACCCCTCAAGGGATTTTTAAAATGGCTTGTGAGGAAGATACGAGAGAGTATCGATCATTTTATAGGAGTTGGACACCTCTCAGTATGGAGCAAGCTCAAGCAAAAGAGAATAGATCATCCTAACAGACATGTACAACTTCTCAACAAACGTCAAACAAGAATGGAGACGAAAAAAGAGAAAAGCTACGTGACTCCTCGTGAAGTTATCTTGCAGAGAAGAAAAGTAAAAAAGAGGTGACTATTTGTGCCCTTTATCTGCAGTTCTTGCAACAAGTTGGTTCATCTTATCTCCACCGATATTGTAGGCTTCACCAAATCCAAATGTTGCTTCCCCGTAAATAGGCGTGAGTGCATAGAGATTAAAATCATTCATTCCCATAAGCATCGTAACTAGAGATGCATCAAACTTATCTTGAAAGTGAGCCATAATATGTTTAAATGTCTCTTCTTCTCTGGAGATAGGGCTTACATCACATTGTAGTGAAATACGCTTTCTAGCAAAGATATTTTCACTTGTGCTTTCATCTTCTATAAACAGAGCAGAAGCTTTGTGTGTGGCTTGTATATTTTTGGCATGTGTAGCAATGTCTGAGATAAAGATATAGACTGCTTCACCATCATAGTAAAAAGGCGCATAAGAAGAGAAGGGGTAATCATTGGAGCCTCGAGTCCCCAGTACAACACTTTGATACCCTGATAACAGTTCACTTAGTTTATGCATCTTAATAGTCTCTATTTTTCATTGCCTGCTGGGCTTCAAGTTTAAGTGTTTTTTCTTTCATATCTGCCCGTTTGTCATGCAGCTTTTTACCTTTGGCGATAGCGATACTCACTTTGGCCATGTTGCGTTCATTAAAATAGATCATAAGAGGTACAATGGTCAATCCATCTTTATGTACCTTCACATAGAGTTTTTCAAGTTGCTTCTTGTGTAAAAGGAGTTTTCTGGGCGTTCGTGTATCAGGAGTAAAGTGTTTGCTTGCTGTCTCCAGATGAGCGATATGTGCATTCATAAGATGTAGTTCACCTTTGATAAATCGGCAAAAGGCATCGGCGAGGTTGGCCCGTTTGGCTCGCAGCGCTTTCACTTCTGCACCAGCTAGAACAATACCTGCTTCAAACTTTTCAAGTATCTCATAGTCATGTCTGGCTTTTTTATTTTGCGCTACGATATTGATCGACATCTATAGATGATCCTTTTTTTGATGGAATTATAGCATAGTTAAAAAATTTGATATATTTTGAAGTTGTAATACAGTATCATAAAATATGTAGATTATATTATTTCAAAAGAGGGAGTTATAGTATGAGAGTAGTAGTATTCAGTCTGTTTTTCGTCGTGTCTTTATTTGCAACTGAAGAGATGGGGAAAAAGTGGGAATCCAACAAAAACTGTGAAGCCTGTCACACCGAGATCTCAAAAAAATGGGAAACATCTAGGCATTCCAATTCACACTTCAGCAAAAATGACCTCTATAAAAAATCATTGATGTATATGATCCAAAAGAAACCGACTTTGATCTTAGATGAATTAAAAGTCAGCTGTGCGCAATGTCATAATCCCAGAATTACGCAGGGCAGTGTAACCAGAACAGATAAGTTCTTGCTTTTAATGGATATGGATGAGACAAAAGAGAAATATCACAATGCACTCAATACCAAAAGTATGAAGAATGGTATTAACTGTGTGGTCTGTCATAATGTAGATGAGATCCATTTAGATAAATCCAAGGGTTCAGAGGGGATGAAGAATATTGTATTTGGAGAACAGGGTACAATGTACGGTCCTTTTGATAATGCCAATTCACCTTATCATAAAACAGAAAAAAGAGACCATTTTGTCAATGATGATCCAAAACTCTGTTTTGCCTGCCATTACAGTGCAGACAATCGTCATGGTCTAGAGGTATATGCTACAGGTAAAGAGTATGATACATTCTACCCGGATAATACAAGTGAAAATGCAGAAGGGTGTAAAGAGTGTCACATGAGTGAAAAGAGAAAAGGTGTTGCTTCAAATTATGCTAAACCAGGTGAAAAACCTATAGAGCGTATGGTAAGAGAACACCGATTTGCAAGTGTGGACAACAGTAATATCCTCAATGATTATATCGATGTGAAGAGTAAGGTGAGAGATGGAAAGTTCGTTATCAATATTAAGAACAATACACCTCACCATATACCTACAGGATACGGACTGAGAGAGATCATCATCAAAGTGATCTACTATGACAGTGACGATAAGGTCGTCGGAAAAGGTAAAAGTATCTTAGGTGCAAAATGGAAAGATAAGAAAGGTGAAGAGACCATTCCTCACTTAGCAACTGCAAAACTCAAAGATACAAGATTGGCAGGGAAGAGTAGTCAAAACTATAAGTTCTCGATACCTAAAGATGCTAAATATGCGAAGTATATATTCTCCTATAGATTGATCAGTGAAAAGATGGCAAAAAAGATCGGTGTCACGGATAAATTCTTCTTAAAAGAGTATGTATTCTCTGAACAAAGAGTGCATCTGTAAAAGATGGTCAGTGGTTAGTTAAGTTATTGGAAGAAGTGTCAGAAGATAAGCTGCAGGTACTTTATCAAGATGAGTATCTGGTGGCCATTAACAAACCTTCAGGGCTGTTGGTACACAAATCACCTATAGACAAACATGAAACGAAGTTTGCACTTCAGTTGGTGCGCGATCAAATAGGCCAATATGTCCATCCGATCCATCGTTTGGATAAACCCACATCAGGCGTACTGCTCTTCGCACTCGATACGAAAATAGCTAAAAGTATGTCAGAGATTTTTCGATCTTCCAAGGTAGAAAAAGAGTATATCGCTATCGTGCGTGGATATACCGAAGAGAGCTCCAAGATAGATCATCCTCTTAAACAGATGCTGGATACCAAAGCACAAAAACTTCAAGGTATTACCAAAGAGTCACAAGAGGCGCAAACAGAGTACAGACGTTTGGCAACTATAGAGTTGCCTTTCCCTGTGAGCCGCTATCCTGTAGCACGCTATTCATTGGTCAAGCTTCTGCCTAAAACAGGAAGAAAGCATCAACTCAGACGTCATATGAAACATATCTTTCATCCCATTGTCGGAGATACGAAGCATGGCAGAGGGGAACATAACAAATTGTTTCGTGAGAAGTTTGCTTCTCATCGACTTTTGCTTCACTCAAATAAACTAAAGTTCATGCACCCTGTGACTCAAAAAGAAGTAGTGATCGAAGCACCACTTGATGAGATATTTAAAGGCCTGTTTAAAGCCTTTCATTGGGAAAGTGATATCTATCTGACCTAGTACTCTTTTAATGCATGGTTGATCTGGATATAGGCTCTAAGTGGTGTGGTTTCAAAATAGGGGATATTGTACTTTTGAGCGAACTCTTTTGTCATTTTCTGTACTTTAAGCAAATTAAAACGCGGTGCTTTAGGAAAGAGGTGATGTTCGATCTGTGTATTGAGCCCCCCATAGAACCAGTGTACCAAAAAGCCACCTTTTAAAGAGCGGCTTCCTCTCATTTGAAGTTCCATCCAAGAGAAGTTTTTTGCCTCTTCTTCTGTAAATGTTTCGCAACCTAAATGGTTTGTAATGAAACCAAAAGCAAGCCATGGAGAGAGTACGAAGTTGAGGGTCAATGCTACGATAAGTGTATCAAGTGCACCTATTTGATAGATAAGTGTACCCCAGATCAGAGGCCAATGAAGAAGCATCAGTGCAAATTCACCCCATAGTTTTCTCTTGATCACAAATTTATATGACTGTGCTATAAATGCAGGGAACATAAAGAACATTGCTCCCCAGAATATAAGATATTTATACTTTTTGATAAAAGGCTTATTCCCTCTGTTTGGTGTGAATGCACCATCCAGTGCACGAATATCTTCATCTTTTTCTACGATATTACAGTAAGTATGGTGATTAACGTTGTGTTTAAAGTCCCACCATGAAGATGAGTTGCTTAGTATAAGTGCTGAAAAAGGGTAAGAGAGTTTTTTTGAAAGAGATTTATTCTTAAAATATTGTGTGTGTAAGATATCATGAGAGACAAATACTGAACGTGTAAAAATAAGTGTTAAAAAGAGTCCTAAAAGGATTGGGTTCCATAGCGGTGCAGTTGTAAGTGCAACGATGATCGATACTAGAATAGCGATCATCTCTATACTGCCTCGAACCGGTACACGTTCAAGCAGACCTGCTTCACGTACACGTGCTTTAAGTTCGTCAAAAATATCTGGGTATTGCGCTGATTTAGTCATAAATTATTTCTTTGTATAAAATTTATTTATTATAACTGCTATTGGTTAATAGATGATTTTTTAGACAAGATATCTTTAAAATAAAATCAGGATTGTATAGTTTTAAACCAGGCGGAAAAAAGTACTGCCGCTTCCTGAAAAGAACCATCCCTCTTTTGCTACATCTTTAAGTTCAGGATAGGCAATGATCGCAGCTTTATAAAGATCATTTAGCACAACCGGGTCTGCAATGCGTTCAAGAAGTGTTTTGGAGTCCATTGTATCCCAACTTATAAAAGAGCTGAGCTTGATCTCATTCAACAAGTGTTCTTTAAAGGTTTTGTAAACAAAAGCAGTATCGCACCCTATATCTGGTGTGAAAAGTTCTAAACTGAGAGGTTCTTCTTCAAAAGCTTCTACGATCTCTCCAAATCCACTAACATTGGCGGAAGGATAATTGTAGATGAAAAATGGCAGGTCGGCACCTATGGTACTTCCAAGCTGGGCAAGTTCTTTTGTGCTGATCATCAGATTACAGACCTCTTTGACCAGTCGCATGAACGCAGCAGCATCTGAACTGCCTCCGCCTAGACCAGCTTGACTCGGTATACGTTTGGTAACAACGACCTTATGTTTATAAAAGAAGTTCAGGATGTCCAGATCACCGGTATGGGCATTGAGGGCTTTATAGGCTTTGTAGATGGTGTTTGACTCTAGAGGTACACCCTCACACCCCTCTATAGTAAATGTATCGCATTCACAGGGTTCAAAGGTAATGGTATCATAGAGATCCTCTACCATCATAAATCTTGAAAGCAGGGTATGATACCCATCTTTATGACCAGTGATCTTTAAAAAGATATTGACCTTTGCATGGGCTTTGATACTGTAGATTGAGCCATTCTTCTCTATGGATGATTGCATACGATTTGGCTTTGTTTCATTATTTTTATTCATATGTGCAGGGAGTGTATCCTCATCCCAGAATCCAGCTTCATCGCCACCTTCAAAACCGCCCATAGCTTCAAACCCTTTTCATTGATATTCGGGTAAGTATTATACTATAAAAAGGAATTAATTTTCCTCAAACTTCGAGATACGGTTAAATCTGTATTTGACCTCGTCATTCGTTATTTCGATAATTGAAAAGAAGTTGGAGGTCTCGATGAGATAGACACCATCCTCTTTGGTTTCAAAATACTCTACCGAGAGCTTTTTACCTAATTCCAAATACTCCTCTTCACCCGTGTAGGTATTCGAAAGGATGGCCAAGTGCGTAAATGGATCCAAGGCTTTTTCATTATCATAATAAAATGCCCCTTCATGGATACGATGCAAACTTGAAAGCGTACCATCCACACCCAACTTGTCTGCGATCATTGCTCCCAAGCTTCGTATATAGGTACCTTCACTCACTTTGGCTTCAAAGTGTACAAAGGGATGATTGTAGTTAAGCAATTTAATGTCGTAGATAGTTGAAGTAATGGTCTTAAGCGCCACTTCTGCACCTTCTCTTGCAAGTTCATACGCACGCTTACCATTAATCTTTTTTGCACAAAATTTTGGAGGATAGTAGGTGAGTTCACCTTTTAATGCATTTAATACCTCCTGCACCTTCTCTTCAGAAAACTCAGGTACCTCTTTTATGCTATCTATCTTCTCTATATCAAGACTTGGAGAGTTCGCCCCTAGCCATAGGGTAGCCTTATAGCTTTTAGGCGTTTTGTTGAGGTATTGGAAAAGTTTGGTATATTGTCCAGTAGCAACGATAAGACACCCCGTAGCAAAAGGGTCAAGCGTACCAGAAAATCCTACTTTCTTCGTCCCATACTTGCGTTTAACATACCCCATATATCCATTAGAAGTACGAAATATAGGTTTATTTACAACAAAAAGACGGTTCATGTCATTTTCCTATTCAATAATGTCATGACGAACGCCCTTGAAAGCGAAGCGATTCGAGAGTCATGACGATTTTTGCTTCGTTTTTCTAAAAAATGAAGGGGGAAGCATCACCACAGTTTAAATATAGGGTAATTTAAAAAAAATTATAAAATTATAATTAGATACTTTGAACAAATGAACTTAAAATCTCTTTCTTATTCCCACCAAAATTAATAAGCAGCTTATACTCTTTCCCCGATTTATTGGCAGCCTGTACACGTCCGATCCCAAAGATCTTATGCTTGACAAGATCCCCTTTCTTGAAGGCTGAAGTTTTAGTGATCTTGAGACTGGTATCCTGTATGAGTCCGGCTTCACCCAAGAAACGGCTCTTGTCTATCATTTTACGCCGACCTTTATAGAAACGGCTGTCAACATAACACAACGTCAGGTCAGATTTTGCTCTAGTGATCGCTACGTAACCTAAGCGGCGTTCCTCCTCCATGTTGGATCCCTCTCCAAGCAGAGGGAAGAATTCCTCTTCTAGACCTATAACAAATAGATGTTCGAACTCCAATCCTTTGGCAGCATGGATACTCATGATAGTTATAGTATCTTCTTCTACCTGGTCCTGATCGCTTTGAAGTGAAATATCATTGAGGAAATCATCAAGAGAGAGATCAGGGTTCTTTACGATAGCATCTCTGAAATATCCATAGAATTCATCGATGTTCAAAATACGGTCAAAACCGTCAACCATACCGGCATAATGGTCTTTGAGTTTGATACGTTCTTCAAAAAGTGTAATGAAATTACCAAGCTCATTCTCCAATGTTTCTCTTAAGAATGTGATATCTTCAACCAGCTTACCTAGTGCAGTGGCTACTTTTTTGCTCACCACATTCGGAAGTGCACCCTGAGTCGATCTCTCTATATATTCGAACAATGATATTTTGTGGTCAAATGCTGCTTTTTGCAGTTTCTCTATGGAGGCTTTACCAATACCTCTTTTAGGCTTATTGATAATACGTATAAGAGAGAAGTCATCATGCGGATTTGAAAGCACTCTCAGGTAAGAGATAAGATCTTTGATCTCTGCACGTTCATAGAATCGCATACCGCCGATCAGTTTGAAGCCTAGACCAGCTTTTGTGAAGCCCTCTTCAAGTGAACGGGAGAGTGCATTGATACGGTAGAGTACTGCGATTTCATCTGGGTCTGCACCTTCATCCAGTAGTTTCTGGATCTCATGTGCAATGGCCTTGGCTTCCATTGATTCATCAAGAGAATGAAGCAGTTTGACTTCCTGTCCACTCCCTTTATGGGAAGTAAGCTTTTTACCTAGACGTGTCGAGTTATGTTCGATAAGTGTATTGGCAGCCTTGAGTATGGGATCTGTAGAGCGGTAATTGGTCTCTAGTTTAACCGTGTTACAGGTTTCAAAGTTATTTGCAAATTCCAGTATATTACGTATATTTGCACCTCTCCATCCATAGATACTTTGATCATCATCACCTACAACACAGAGATTATTATGTTCAGATGAGAGTAACTCAAGTAACTGGAACTGCAGTTCATTGGTATCCTGGTACTCATCTACCATGATATATTGGTACCTTTGACTTGTCTCTATTCTCAGCTCGTCATGTTCACTGAGTATCTTGTAGGTCAGCATGAGAAGATCATCAAAATCTACGAGGTTATTCTCTTCAATGTTTTTTTGGTACTCCACATAGATCTTTGCTATTTGTTTATAATCAGGCAACTCTGCTTTTTCCAAAACCAGTTCAGGAGAGAGCAGAGAGTTTTTATATTTAGAGATCTCTGAAGCGATAAATGAGATATTGAGATCTACTTTGAGCTCTTTTGCTATAGAGCGTAAAAGTCTTTTTTTGTCATCACTGTCAATGATCACAAAGGCATTGCTTCTGCCAAGTTTTTCGATATGAAACTTTAAAAAGAGTAGACCAAACTTATGAAAGGTACATAAAAGCGGTGGGTATGAGACCTTATCAGGCATCAGTTTGAGTGCACGGTCTCTCATCTCTGCAGCAGCTTTGTTCGTAAAAGTAAGTGTTAAAGTATTTGCAGGGTCTATACCTACTTCCCCTATCAGATAGGCAAGTCTGGTCGTCAGTGTTTTGGTTTTTCCGCTTCCCGCACCGGCAAGTATAAGCATCGCCCCATCAATATGCTCAACGGCTTGTCTTTGTGATGGATTTAATGCATTTAAAATTGATTCCATAACGCTCTTATGCTCCTATAATAGTATTAATTATACCTTTAAAATGATTAGAAGTGCCATAAAGAAAAAAATTTCATAAATTATACAAAATAAAATTATTCTAATAAGCATAACTTATGTATATTTAAGTATAATCAGATATAATGACTAAATTAACTTTTTGTATTTTGAGTAAATCAAGGAACAATTATTGAGTAGAAAAAAAAGGACACATTGATGTTAAAAGATTTTATAAAATTAGAGACATTCTTAACTGTAGCACGTGAGAGAAGTTTTTCCAAAGCTTCTTCGAAGTTAGGTATTTCTCAACCAGCGGTAACACAACAGATCAAGTTTATCGAGAAGTATCTTGGGTGTAAGGTAATTGAACGTAAAAAGAACGGTATTAAGTTGACTAATGAGGGTGAAGAACTCTATAAGATAGCTACAAGGCTTGAAAAAGAGATACTCTCTTCAGAGCATGATATTCTTAAGATCATTAACAAAGAGATCACATTCAGACTTGGGGCATCATATACTATCGGTACATATATTATCCCTGGACAATGTCTCAATACCATCGGTGAAGCGATCAATAACAGCGTAAGTCTTGATATCGATTGGAGTGATAGTATTATACAAAAGCTTAAAGATAGAAAGCTTGATGTTGGTCTTATCGAATCACCGATCATTGATAATGATCTGATCTACAGAGAGTGGTTGGAAGATGAACTTGTAGTTGTAAGTAATGTGCCAATTCCAAAAACACTAAAAACAGAAGAGTTGTATGACTTTGACTGGATCTGTCGTGATGAAGGTTCTCATACAAGAAAGATCGTGGCTGACGTATTTGATGAATTGGGTGTTTCTTGTAAAAGTTTCAATGTACTTTCAGAAGTGAGTAACACGACTACTGTACTTCAAACATTGAAGAAAAGTGAAAGAAATCCAGAGAGACCGGTTGTATCGATCCTGTCAAAATATGCAATTATGGATGAAGTTGCAAATGAGGAACTATATGAAGCAAGACTCAGAGGATATACGATGATGCGTAAATTCTATATTGTTTACTCTAAAGAGAATAAACACAATGCATATGTAGATAATGTAGTTAACTTTATCTTAGCAGGCCACTGTTAAGAACAGACCTTCTACTTCTTATTCTTGAGAAGCTTTTTGTTCTCAGGATTATTTAAAAGGGCTTCCATAGAAGATTTTGTGGAGGCACTTGCTTCTTTTTTCTTTTCACTTACCAGTTCCGGATGTGCAAGATTAATCACAATAGGGTTGTCTCCTACAAAGATCTGCTTTATTGCCAGTAGCGGCATTGACACGGTAGAGCCAAAATTATCACTTCCAAATCCTGCTTCAAAAGAGAAATGATCATCATTGAGCTGCGCACTCTCAAAAGTATAACCGCGTAGTATAAATAGAACCGTCTCCTCAAATGACTCTTTGATATCTTGTGGCAACTCCGGTGTAAATGTAATATATTTCACTTCACATGCAAGTGCGAACTCTTGATTTTTTGCAAAAAGATATTGAATGGTTTCGAAGATATGTGATTGGATAAGTGCACGATACTCTGGTGTTTGTAAAAGATTAATGGTCATTCGTTGCCTTTATGATGTTCTTATGGCATCAATATTTAGAGTTTTAAATCCTATCATAGCATTGATTAAAGCTACTTGTGAGTAGTCTGAGAGCTCATTTTTCCTTATCTCTTTTGTTTTTAGAAAACCTTCATCGATCAGTTTAGCCCGCATAGTACCTTCAAGCAAAGGCCTGTCTGGAGTGAACCATTGTGCACCGTCATAAAAAGCAATATTTGATATGGTCGTATCGGTCAAACACCCCTCTTTTTCTATGATCACTTCATCTACATCTTTATTATCATCAAGGAGGGCATTGAGTGCATCCCTGTTGGCATACTTAAAACTGTATTCAATGTTCGATGGGACAATTTTTAGTCTTTCAATTTTCTTTGGAGTATAAGGAATATATTCTATTGAGTGAAGATCTTTATTATAGACGATACGACAACGATAGGTTCCGGTTTGAGGTACGTTAATAATAGCATTAAGGTCTAGTCTATCTGTACTGTTAAAGAGTGATTGACGGCTTTTATCGCATCTGGCCTGATGGTAGCTAAGATTATGAATTTTCCCCTCTTCTATCTTGATGGTCTCAAGCAGAAGAGGGGATGATACATCTTTAATGGACATTAAGCATCAAAGAGTTCTGTAGAGAGGTAACGTTCTGCAGTGTCACAGAGTATCGTTACGATCGTTTTGCCTTTATTTTCCGGTCTGCTAGCTACTTGGTGTGCTGCATACAAATTTGCCCCGGCAGAAATTCCGACAAGTAAGCCTTCCTCTTTGGCCACTTTTTGTGACATTGCAAACGCTTCTTCATTACTTACGGCAAGTACTTCTCCGTAAATTTCTGTATTGAGTATGGATGGTACAAATCCTGCACCGATACCTTGGATCTTATGCGGACCAGCTTTTCCACCCTCTAACACAGGTGAATCAGATGGTTCCACAGCAATGATCTCAAGTGAAGGTATCTCTGATCTGAGTACCTCACCTGTTCCTGTAAGTGTTCCACCTGTTCCTACAGCAGCTACAAAGATATCTAACTTGCCATCTGTATCTTTTAAGATCTCTGGCGCAGTGGTTTTGCGGTGGATGTCCGGGTTATTTAGATTATTGAATTGTTGTAGCACTTTTGCATTATCGAGCTCTTTTTCCAGAGCATCTGCTTTTGAAATAGCGCCACCCATACCTTCTGCCGCTGGCGTAAGCACAAGCTCTGCACCTAAATGCATAAGTATCTTGCGACGCTCTATACTCATAGATTCAGGCATCGTTAAGATAAGTCTAAGCCCCTTAGCTGCACAAATGGCTGCAAGACCAATCCCTGTATTTCCACTTGTCGGTTCAATGATCGTTGTATCTTGATCAATCACACCTGAGTTCAATGCTTCATTGATCATATTAAATGCAATTCTGTCTTTTACCGATGAGGTAGGATTCATAAACTCACATTTGCCCAAGATCGTCGTACCGGTCTCTTCCGAGAGTGTGTTGATTTTGACTAAAGGAGTATTTCCTATAAGTGCTTCAATATTATTTGCAATCATTTATTTTCCTTATTGATATATCTTATGTTAACAAGTTATTTTTAATTTAGTGCTTGAATCACATAATTTTTATCATCAAATTAATTGATTTTTCCTTATGCAAAGGTTAAGAGTTTATCAATCTCTTACATCTTTTATACTGTAAGCTAACGTTTCATCTGCATACATAGGCACCACACCATTATAGTCAGAAGGTACAGTAAAACGCTTTTTCTCCAGAATCACCGTTTTAGCTAAAGGTGTAACACCATAGATATTTTGTGCGTTTCCGGAGATAAAGGCCTGAAGCTTTTCCAAAGGTGCATTTTCCTTCTCAAAAAGCTCAGTCAAAACCTGCAGGGCTATAGGAGCCGTAAATACACCTGCAGCACAACCACATGACTCTTTTGCATGTTTAGGGTGAGGTGCAGAGTCTGATCCGAACATCACTTTTGGGTGTGCTTCTAAAGCGATCTTTAAGAGGGCATCCCTATCATGAGGACGTTTGGCGATAGGTTTACAAAAGAGATGAGGTTTAAGCATACCTCCAGCAACATCATCGAGTGTAATAATAAGGTGATGCAGGGTGATCGTAGCATAGAGATTTTCAAATCTATCCAATGCTTCAACACTATCTTTGGTCGTGATATGTTCCATAATGATCTTCAGTTTTGGAAAAGCCGTTGCCAATCTTTCATAAATGCTGACAAATTCCGCTTCTCTGTCCATCACAAAACCGTTCGTTTCGCCATGTACACAGAGTGGAATTTCAAGTTCACTCATTGCTTCAAGTGTAGGACGGAGTTCTTCTACATCAAAACCGCTTACGCCACCTTCAGAGTTAGTGGTGATCCCAGCAGGGTAGAGTTTGATCGCCGTGATCTCATCTCTGACAGAGGCTAAGAACGCTTTATCATAAGTAGGTTTGAAAAACAGTGTCATATAAGGGGTGAATCTCTCATCACCGATAGCATCAATGATACGTTGTTTATAGGCCACTACTTCCTCTTTAGTACTCACAGGAGGTACAAGGTTTGGCATAATGATCGCACCTGAAAAAGTGCTCGCTGAACATTTAGCGATATTTTCTAACATCTCTCCGTCTCTGAGGTGTAAGTGCATGTCAAGTGGCGCGTTTAATTGCATCAAAATCCTTTATTACATAATATTTGGTATTGTTCGGTTCAGTACTTTTGGGTACCAGCCAATAGATGATATCTATTTTGCCACAAAATCTATTAAGTTTGAGTAAAGCTGAAGGCTTAAGATATTTGAAGTCAATGACAGGATAGTCAATACCCCCTTTGAAAAGCTGATTGCATCGTAATATACGCAATGAACTCTCTGCAAAAGCTTTATGGGGTGTATTAAATTCAAACTGCCACTTGGCATACTCTGAACAGGTCGGATAATAGCGACAAGACGCAGGCAGCATTTTTGAGATGTATTGATAGCCTTTGATAGGTGCCAAAAAGAAGTTTTTCATGGCGTATTATAGTTAAAAAGGGTTGTAGAGTCAATTTTTTATTTTGTGATATAATCGCTCTTATGAATAATATACAGCGCAAGTTTTTGGTATCTGCAGATATACAGCGTTGGCTAAAAGAACAACTGTCAAAAGTTCGAAAAACAGAACAGTTTTATGTTGTTTCAAATGCTGATGAGGTGTGTTATTATCATAAACTTTTTCCAGGTACCTATACACAAGTAACAGTAGATGAAGATGGGTGTGAAACGGTTTCAGCTATCAATGAAGACCAGTATGCGCTCTATCGTAAAGATCACTTGGGTAGGATCATTGTTAAACAATCCTACACCGTTTCTTTTGATAAGAGTGTGTTTGTTGTTGAGAAGTATCTGAAGAAACTTGAAGGTATCTATATCCTGATCGGACAATTTCAAGATGAAAAAACACTGAATGGGTCAAAAAACATTCAAGAGCTGCAATCGTTCGTGCTGAAAGAGATCGATAAAGATGATAAGTATAGTGATCTTTCTCTTGCATTTTATGAGAAACCTATGGAGTACAATCTGCAAAAACATTTTGAACAGATAGATGCTTTTGAATCACCCAATCTTTTTTTCTGGCAGGTACCACAACGTGTTTATGTACGTGATGGTGTCTCTTTGGTACTTTACCGAAACATCCGTCTGTTAAACTATTACAAAATGAATTTCCAGAAGAAACATTTCAGTGCTACACTGCATCGTTTAAGAGTTCTCTTACGCCGTACGGCTACTTTACTTGAGACTTTTTCTGACCTTTTTGATCCAAAGGTAGAGCGTTTTTGTACTGAAACATTGCTGCGTTATTATGAGGAGACCAAGGTATTGAGGTACCTTTACTTTTTAAATGAACTCTGTACCACACGTGATGATGTGAAGTTAACGCTATATAGTGAATTAAAAAGCCTTATCACGCAAAAAGAGCAAGCAGTGATTGAAATGCTTCAGTCTCAATCTTACATCCAGATGATCAATATACTTACAAGGGAGATTCAATTGCGCGATAACCAAAAATATATCTCTTTGAAAGAAGAGATCAGAAATGTGGTAAAAGAGCGTTTGGAGAATTTTGAAATACTTTTAGCTAAAACAAGGGATGGGTATGATGATGACGTACTTGAAACACTTTATATCTCTATGGATACGCTTCAAACTTTAATAGAGGATTTTTTTCATATCATTGGGGAAAAAGAGTCTGGGATACTTGTAGAAGAGCTTAATATCCTGCTAAAACCTCTGCGTGAGTATAGAAACTGCAAAGAGCGAGCAGTGATACTGCATGATATCAAAGCAAAGTCTGAAACCAAGAGATTAGATATAGAACCGATCTTATGCGATCATGAAGAGAGTTTAAAAGAGAAAATCGCACTTGCGTTGAAGCTATTGAGGGCTTCAAAGTTTTATGTGTAATGACACTTAAAATAGTTCAAGTGTCATACTATGTGATCATTCTATGACGTTTTATATAGCTATGTAATGATTAAAATATTTTCCTGATAGGATTCAATTTGTTCATATCTGTGATATCTTCTTGCAATTGATTGATATTTTTTTTAAGTTGATTGACATCCTTGGATATAATATCATGTGTTTCAACCGCTTTGTGTACATCTGTAGCGATGATAGAAAATGATAAATCCATAGATTCTATATTACCTGATATAGTTCCCATGTCTGTACGCATAGCATGTATATCAGTAGATATTGACCGCATGTCATTAGAGAGTGCTGTTATCAGTTTGTGCAAATCATACACAACGATACTGATTGCAAATGTTATAACGAGCAATAAAATATAGGCAAATACTCTATCACCTTTAGTTCTTTTTTCCATTCTGTCTATCGCGTCTACAATACACTTACTCTCTTCTTCTGTCATACTTCCCCCTCTTTTTAATACTTAATGATACCATAATTTCGATGCTTATTTCTGGTTTAGTGGTTTTTCACTAGAGTAGTATAGATCTGTTACAGTTCTATAACAGTTCCATTTTTTATCACATATGACGCTGACATATTCACCGAGTGATAGATCGTTGTACCGTATTTTTTACTGTAGTATTGCAGCAGTATTTTTTGCAATGTGGGTTCGATGGAAGGGGTGAACCAGCCGTTATTGCTCAGTACGATCATATTTTCCGGTGTGCCTTCATAGAGTCTTTCACTGGTTGCTTCAAAACAGATCGCATTGCGGTAGATGTCTTCATCTATTTTGTAATCTATGACATGTTCGCTTGCTACATAGTCCACTGCTCCGTCATAGAAGACCTTGTTGACCCAGTTGCTTAAAAAATCCGGTAGCGGATTACTCTCTCCGAAGGGGACAAGTATCACTTTATTGGCTACGGTGATCTTGTTGTCAGTGAAGATATAGGTTGAATTTCTAGGTGTTCTTCCATCCCAGTAGAGTCCGCCAGTGACGATGGAGATCTGTTTGGCTCTCTCTTCTAACTTCTCCAACAGTGTTTCTGAACGGTTAAGAAAGAGAGGAAAAACTGACTCCGGAAGTATGACCAGTTTTTTGCCCTCTTGAATGGCTTGATCGATCTCTTTGAAAAGATGCTCAAATTGTTCAGAGTGCAGGGCTTCATTCCATTTATCCTGAACAGAGGTATAAGTAGTGACTATTTTGATCTCATCTGATGGTACATTGTTTGTTGTCAATGGCGGTTGGTAGGCAAATAGTATGATAAAAAGATAGAGTAACTGTTTTTTCCAGATGCTCAGCGCAGATGCCATCAGTATAAGGGCATATTGCCACTTCTCAATGCCTAAATAACTCTCTATGAACATCAATTCGGGTTTGAACCAGTCAAATCCAAAAGGGTGAATGTAACTAAAGATCAAGAGTGAAAAAGCTTTAAAAAAAATAGCAGGAAGCGTAAGTTTCGAAGAGAGTTTTTCTGCTCCCCAGGCAAAGACCCAAAAAAGTACACCATAGATAAGAGATATGACCAATATCTCTATAGGAATGGCCCAAATATACCCATAATGTTTAAGACTTAATGCGATCCACCAAAACCAGAAAACCCCTATAAAAATACCTGAGAAGAACCAAACCTTTTGGCTCTCTTTGAGTAATAGATAAAGTGTCATAACTCCTAAAATAGTGTTGATTATCGGGTAGGATAAATCCCAATGATTCAGGTAGATGAAGGCTGAACTTAAAAGAGCAATCAAAAAGCCTTTTGTTAGTTCTAAAGTGCTAAAATATCGTCTAATTTTAATCAAAAGGATTTCCATGGAAGCACAAGGTAGTGTAATTGGTTCATTTTTACCTCTTATTATTTTATTTGCGATTTTTTATTTT
>Ga0180436_10000530_pt1 | contig 39412 bp, 33 predicted proteins | sample SS_ome_2_FD_132434 | JGI IMG/M metagenome (GOLD analysis project Ga0180436, IMG submission 132434) | Hypersaline lake sediment archaeal communities from the Salton Sea, California, USA - SS_3_S_2 metaG | ecosystem: Environmental > Aquatic > Non-marine Saline and Alkaline > Hypersaline >... | reverse complement strand
GACCTTCTTCTTCGCCGGCTTGCGCTTGGCCGTCGTCTTCTTCTTCGTGACCTTCTTCTTCGCGACCTTCTTCTTCGCCGGCTTGCGCTTGGCCGTCGTCTTCTTCTTCGTGACCTTCTTCTTTGCGACCTTCTTCTTCGCCGGCTTGCGCTTGGCCGTCGTCTTCTTCTTCGTGACCTTCTTCTTTGCGACCTTCTTCTTCGGCGCAGCCTTCTTCTTGGCCGTCGTCTTCTTCTTCACGACCTTCTTCTTCTTCGGCGCAGCCTTCTTCTTGGCAGGCGCCTTCTTCTTCTTCTTTGTCTCCGCCACTGCCTTCACCTCCTTATGTCCCGATCGCGCCCATTCGCGACAGGACTCTGGCCGACCTGGTTTCCCCTCTCAGCGCTCACGGCTCCGACCTGGAGCGGGCGCCACCACCATCATTGGTCCGCGGCTCGTGCGCGTTCTCAAAGTAGCTCGGTCGCGAACGTCACACGAGCATCACACGAACAGTGTATTGTGAAAGACCCCGACGCGCATCGTTCAGCGCGTTCGCGTCACATTTAGAATCCTGCGCGGTGAAGTGTCAAGCGAAAAGTGCACGCAACGTCGCCGATGGGAACTCGATGAATTCTCGAAACGCGAGTTGAGTATGTGCGAACACGATCCGAGTCCACTCGCGACCCGACGAATCACAACTCGATCGTCTCGCCATCGAGCGGAACACTCACGCGCGGGAATCCGTTCTTCGTCAGCAGTCGACCGAACGCGAGAGACGCGTCTTCGCTTCCGTGTACGACGATCGTGCGCTGCGGCGGACGACGGATGTTCTTCGCAAACGCCAGCAGCTCATCGCGATCGGCGTGCGCGCTGAACTCGTCGAAGACTGCGACCCGCGCCCGCAGCGGATACGGCTGGCCGAAGATGCGTACCTGACGTTCGCGCTCGACGATGCGCCGGCCGAGCGTGTGTTCGGCCTGGAACCCGACCATCATCACTGCATTCCGTCTACTCGTGATGCTGTTCTTGAGATGATGCAGCACACGGCCGGCTTCACACATCCCCGAGGCTGAGATGATCATCATAGGGCCGCTCTTGCGATTGAGCTTCTTCGACTCGGCGGCCTCGAGGACGTACGTGACTCTGGAGAAGCTCAACGGATCGTCCTGGTCACGGACGAGTTCCCTCATTTCGTCATCGAAGCACTCCCAGTGCCGTTTGAAGATCTGGGTCGCGCGCACCGCCAGCGGACTGTCCACGTAGATGGGAAACTCCGGAATCGTCCCGTCGCGCATCAGCTCGTGAACCATATAGAGAATGCGCTGCGTGCGCCCGACCGCAAACGATGGAACGATGATCTTCCCACCTCGCTTCACGGTTTCACGAATAAAGGAGGCAACCCGGGCCCCGACATTCACGATGTCCCGGTGCTGGCGCTGCCCGTACGTACTCTCAGTGATGAGGACGTCGGCGGAACGCACATCGTGCGGATCGTTGAGGATAGGCATGTCCTTCCGGCCGAGATCGCCGGTGAAGATCACGCGCTTCGTGTGACCGTGCTCGGTCAGATCGATCTTGAGGATCGATGAACCGAGGATGTGACCTGCATCGCGGAACGTGACGTCGACGCCTCGAAACGCACGGAACGGTGAGTTGTAGTCGGCACCATGCATCAGTTCGAGAGCAGCATCAACGTCCTGCTCCGTGTAGAGCGGCTCGAGCGGGCGCTCTCCGCGCTTGCGGCGGCGTGAGTTAAGGTACTTGAGATTGTGGTTCTGCACGTATGCGGAATCGCGCAGGAGGATGCCGCAGAGATCGACCGTAGCGTGCGTCGCGTAGATGGGGCCGTTGAAACCGAGTTTCACGAGCGTCGGGAGACTTCCCGCGTGATCGATGTGGGCATGCGAGAGGAGGACTGCGTCGATCGATGACGGATCGAAGGGAAGATGTCTGTTCCTTCGTTCACTCTCTGAGCGACGCCCCTGGTAGAGACCGCAGTCGAGGAGAATGCGCTTCCCATTCACGGACAGCAGATGTTTGGAACCCGTCACATTCCGCGCGGCACCGTACGCCGTAAACTTCATCTGTCCTCCCCCGTTGCCGTCACCTTGACCGGTTGTCAGCGTTCTGATAGGTTATAGCATCTTCAGGAGTGGCTCAAGCGAAGCGGTGGAGGGACGCCGCCGACCGCTTGTGCTCCGAAGTCGTTGGGGGAGGCCGCAAGGCCTGAGAGCAACAACCCTTCGCACCTGATCTGGGTGATGCCAGCGTAGGGAAACGACTCGGCGAAGCGCGGGATACCCCCGGTCCGTGCCGGTGGTCCCGCGCGTTTTTGCGTTCTCGGGCCTTCCACATCGTCCCGGCCCGATGACGCAACAGGGAGGACGAATGAGTATGATCAGCGACGTCACCGTCACACGAGCTATCTCACAGCGGTTCTTCGAGAAGTTCCAGTCTTCACTCGAACTCGACGCGGCCATTGTCGGCGCGGGTCCGGCCGGTCTCGTCGCCGGACGGTATCTGGCCCAGGCCGGCAAGCGTGTCGCGCTCTTTGAGAGCAAGCTCTCGACAGGCGGAGGCATCTGGGGCGGCGGCATGCTCTTCAATGAGATCGTTGTTCAGAACGATGCCCTTCCCGTGCTGGACGACTTCGGGATAAAGTACTCTGAGTTCGAGAACGGTTACTACACAGCCGACGCGGTCCACACCGCCGCGGCGCTCGCCTACGGCGCAACCTCGGCGGGACTGACGGTTTTCAACACGTGTCGCGTTGAGGATGTGATGTTCTCGGAGGGACGCGTGGCAGGTGTCGTCGTTCTGTGGTCACCGGTGACGGCCGCTGGTCTTCACGTCGATCCGCTCTCCCTCTCAGCGCGTACGGTGCTGGACGCAACCGGCCACGACTGTGACATCTCTCGCGTGACGGTCCGCAAGATGGGTGTGAAGCTCGAGACGGAGTCCGGAGGAATCATGGGCGAGAAGTGCATGTGGGCCGAGAGCGGTGAACGAAGCGTCGTGGAGATGACCGGCCGCGTCTTCCCCGGTCTGTACGTCGCGGGGATGGCGGCGGCAGCGGTTCACGGTGGATATCGTATGGGACCGATCTTCGGAGGAATGCTCGTGTCCGGAAGAAAGGTCGCGGACCAGATACTCGCCGAGCTCGACAACGAGTAGCGAGCAATGGAGGTCATCGATGTCCGTGGAGAAACGAGCAGCGCGCTTGCACGGAGGAGGGCTCTATCTGGTCGTCACCGCTCCGGTTGTCGGCCATCTCGAGCTCGCCCGTATTGCGGTTGCGCAGCGCGTTCCGATGCTCCAGCTCCGCGAGAAAGAGATGGACGACGGAGCGCTTCTCGAACTCGCCAGACGTATCCGCGACATCACCATCGGCAGTGACACGCTGTTCATCGTGAACGACCGACCCGACATCTCGGCGGCCGTTGGAGCCGATGGCGTACACGTCGGACGCTCGGACGCGGACCCTGCAGCCGCCCGTATCGCGGTCGGCCCCGAGCGAATCCTCGGCGTATCGGTCAATGGAATCTCCCGCGCGAGTGAACTCTCTAACCTCGATGTCGACTACTTCGGTACCGGTCCGATCTTCCCTACTGCGACGAAGCCCGACGCCGACAACCCCGTCGGACCCGCGCGGATCACCGAGATCGCCGCGGCCTGTCCTGATGTGCCGATCGTCGCGATCGGGGGCATCGACGCATCGAACGTGGCCACCACTCTTCGCGCAGGCGCGAGCTACGCGGCCGTCGTCTCGGCCGTGTGCGCGTCCGATCACCCCGACGCCGCTCTCAAGGAACTCACCTCAGCCATAGAACTCGGCCGACTCGCCACCTACTCCGGCGAGACCGGCTATGATGTCGACGGCCAGGACAACCACGACGCACTCGCGTTCTGCCCCCGCTGCTCTGCAGGACTCATCGCGTCAGCCGTCCGCGGAGCCAGACGTCTCACCTGCCCGCAATGTCACTACATCATCTACTCCAACCCCGCCCCGGTGACAGCGACGATCGTCGAGCAGGACAGTGGACTACTGCTGGTTCGGCGGAAGTACGATCCGGGCAGAGGGCTCTGGTGCCTTCCCACCGGTTTCATCGAGACAGGAGAGACACCCGAGGAGAGTGCAGTACGAGAGGTACGGGAGGAGAGCGGACTCGACGTAGAGCTCACGGGGATCTACGATTCGTGGTCCACCGATGAGGACCCGAGGACGCCCGTCGTCTGCTTCGCCTTCACGGCGCGTGTCATCGGTGGTGACCTCCGGGCGGGTGACGATGCGTCCGAGGCGGCGTTCTTCAGTCTCGACGCGCCGCCGCGCGGTCTCGCGTTTGAGACTCACCGTCGGGTAATCGCGAGGTACTCCCGCTGGCGCAGAGATACTGTAGGGAGAGTGCCATGAACCATGCGCTTCTCACGGAGATAGCCGTCGCCCACTTCGGGCTCGCAGCACTGCACCATGTCGTGACGGTCGTGCTTGGTGCCATCTGGTGGCAGCGACGCGAGGAACTCGGTCGGGTTCTTCCCGTGTACCTTGCGATCTGCTTCCTCACGGTTGCCTGGGCCATGCGCGGACCGCTGTGGCTCTCCGGCGGCGCGCCGGCGCTCGTCTTCGCCGTCCTCTGGATGAGAGAGACGGTTCGCCCGGAGTGCGTCATGGTCTTCACACGCACGCCCAAGCCTCGGCTCATCCTCGCCGTAGCCGGCACCCTCGTCGCGCTGGCATTCCCCGGCTACTCGGGAGAGCTCCCGACGTTCATCGCAGCACCAATCGGTGTGCTCGTTGCGCCTACGCTCCTGCTCGGACTCTCTCTGCTCGTCGCCGTCGACGCACATGAGGCACGCATCCTTACCGCGGCTCACGCCCTCGCCGGGCTCGCCTGCGGCATCGGCCACATCGTCACCGACGGATTCACGTTGCGCGGTCTTGTCGGTGGGCTTTCGCTCCTGGTGATGTCCGTCGCTGCCGCTCTCATCGCGCTGGGACGCGCACCGATGCTCGAGGAGGAACAGCTCCCGCAGGAGACGAGCGTCGAGCAGATCCGCTCCAGGCTCTATCAGAAGAGGACGCTGCTCCCTGGTCCTCGCGACCCCAGGCGTCGCAGCGGGAGGTTCGGCCGACGGTAGCACTCACGGGTGCGCGCCGATGAGGGCGCACTGCTCGGAAACGGCCGCTCCGGACCAACCACACACCAACCACACAAAGAGAACGCCCCTCGCAGGTCTGCGTGGGGCGGGTTCATCTCATCGGGATTCCGCGAAGCAGGATCGTGCACGCCTCGCAATGGTCGGCACGGAGTCCGACTACTCGCCGCGGATGATGCACTCCTCTACGAGCGGATCCATCATCGACTTGAACTCGCTCAATCGCTCGGAGTTGTACGGCGACGCGTTCTTACCAAAATCCGGGTCCAGCGTCTCCCGTCGAGGCATGTAGCTCTGAATCACGTATCTCCGCGCGCCTCGTATCTGCTCACCGATGCGCTCGAGATCGGTAGCCTTGTGAAGCGTCGGAACAACCGTCGTCCGAAACTCGTACTCAACCGCTCCCTCAAGGAGGATCTCGATGCTCGCACGCACACGATCGAACGTCCTGCGATCGCTGATGCCCGCGCTTCGGGAGTAGGAATCGAAGTCGAGAGGCGCCTTGATGTCCATCGCCACGTAATCGAGCACGTCATCGCCGATGAGACTATCGAGCATGTCGGGAAAGGACCCGTTCGTGTCGAGCTTGATCCTCATGTCCGCTTCGCGGAACGTATCGATCAGCTTCGGAAGTTCCTTGTGCAGACACGGCTCACCGCCGGTGATCACAACACCGTCGAGGAAATCATTGTGCTCTGTAACGTACGAAAGCACTTCGTCAAGCGGGATGGTCTCGAACTGATCAGGGGCGAGAACGAGGTCACCGTTGTGACAATAGGGGCACCGGAAGTTGCAGCTCGGAAGATACACTGTTGCCGCGACCATTCCATCCCAATCCAAGAGGGACATCTGGTCGAAGCCCTTGATGGACACCTTCACTTCCCCTCCCCTTTGCGAGCCATGGCGCTATGGTACAGCATTCCACCGTGTCGCACAACCTCTAAGACCCCGGCATCCGTCATCGTGCCGAGTAGTTTCGCACTCTCAGCGAGACTGATGCCGACGGCCGACGCAACATCCTGAACGGTGACCGGTCGACGGGCGGCCATGTCGTAGACGAGTTGCTCGGCTCCGTCGACACGACGCTGCGCCCCTCCCGCTGGTTGCGCAATGACCTCGGCTGTCGGTCCGAGCGCCGTCGCGATCTCCGCAAGCCGCTCAGAGGACACCGCTTCCGTTCCCGCGACAGCCGGCGGCCGCACGACCGTGTTCACCTGCACCCTGTCGGGCCGGATGCGCCGGACGGCCTCCGCGATCAGCGCTATCTCGTCATCGGAATCGTTGATGCCTGCGACGATTACGGTCTCCAGCCATATCTCGCCGGAGAACTCCCGACGGAGCGCCACCAATCCCTCCACGATGGCCTCGGGGTGGAGGGAGGTGTGAGGACGGTTCACTCGCTCAAACGCCTCCGGTGACACGGCGTCCAGCGACGGCACGATGACATCAGCCTTCGCAAGCTCAGACCGAACGGCAGGATCGGTCACAAGTCCGCCGTTGGTGAGAACGGCAACGCGCGCGTCGGTCATTCGGCGAATGCCGTCGATGATGCGGCCGAGGTCGGACGAGAGCGTCGGCTCGCCGGAGCCTGAGATCGTAACGAAGTCGAGCCGCGGACCGTCTGCGAGGAATGCGCTCAGCTCGTCCAACACGACCGCGGGGTCCACGAACGAGTCGCGCTCGATGCGGCAGTCGGTCGTCGGACCGCACTCGCAGTAGATGCAGTCCATCGTACAGGTCTTCGGCACAAGGAGGTCTATCCCAAGCGAGAGACCCAGCCTTCGTGACGGTACCGGACCGAACACATGTCTCATCGTCTCTCTCCCCTGGCGTGACCTGCTCCGATGTGATCCAGGAGCGCGCTCGCGCCCCGCGCCTTCTCCGCACCCCGGATGGCGTCCGTGACGAACGCCTTCGCCCCGCCGACAGCATCGCAAAGAGATAGACCGCGCGCCAGTCCGGCGGCGATGGCGGCGGACAGTGTGCAGCCCGTCCCGTGGAGACGGCCTCCGTCGATCCGTACGGAGGAGAATGTCCTCACGTCGGTTCCGTCGAAGAGGATGTCGGTGGCCTCGCCGGTGAGATGCCCGCCCTTGACGAGAACGGCCCGCGCACCGAGAAGGACGATGGCCCGTGCCGCCGCCACCATGCCCTCGGGCCCGTCGACATCGAACCCGGCGAGTACGGCCGCCTCCTCGATGTTCGGGGTCACGACCGCCGCCAGCGGGAGCACGGCATCGATGAGAACGCCGGTCGCCTCCTCATCCATGAGCCGGGAGCCCGACGTGGCGATCATCACAGGGTCGACGACGAGCCGGGGAACCTCTCGATCGGAAAGTCCGGCAGCGACCGCACGCATGATGTCGGCGGTCGGAAGCATCCCCGTCTTGGCCGCGGCGATCGGCAGATCATCCATCACGGCGTCGATCTGTCCCGCGACGATCTCCGGCGGCATGTTGAAGGCCGCCCGGACTCCGCTGGTGTTCTGCACCGTGACCGACGTCAGAGCGCTGGCTCCATACACGCCGAGCGCTGCGAACGTCTTGAGGTCGGCCTGGATGCCCGCTCCTCCGCATGAGTCGGAACCGGCAATCGTGAGTGCCGCGGGTCTCTTCAAGGTGAGTCTCCATGATGGCGCGACGGACGCGGCCGGGCTGTCTCCGCCGGTTTGATATTGCCCGCCCACGAGCGTGGTGGTATCGTCGTTAGACTGAAATCCCGGTGTAGGCGACCCGGGTTCCGGTGCCGTCGGTACGATGTCTCGGCGCCGAGAGAACACGTCCAGCTGCGCGAGGTACGTCCCAGCCACCATCATAGTCCGTTGCGGGTGTCGCATCAACGCGAGAGTCGCACGCGCGGACAGGAGCTTCAGCCGTTGCGCATCACAGAGCACCCCATCCTCCAGTTCGATAGAGGCCGCGAGCTGGCGTTCGAGTTCGACGGCCGCCCGATGAAGGGCTACGAGGGCGAGACGATCGCCGCTGCGCTCCATGCGAACGACGTGCGCGTGCTCCGGGAGAGCCCGGAACTCCATCGTCCGCGCGGCTTCTTCTGCGCGATTGGCCGATGCTCCTCCTGTCTGATGACGGTCAACGGCGTTCCCAACGTCATGACGTGCATCACGCCGCTTCGTAGCGGCATGCACATCGAGACACAACGAGGAAAGGGAACACCGGCTATCGGAGATGCCCACTCCCCCCGCATCCGGCCGGACGAGCAGAGCCGCGAATCGGACGAACTCCCGGTGGTTCCACTCGTCATCGTTGGTGGAGGACCCGCCGGACTCTCCGCGGCGGCCGCAGCCGCACGATTCGGAATCGAGACCGTCATAGTCGACGAGAACGACGTCGCTGGTGGACAGCTCATCAAGCAGACCCATATGTTCTTCGGCTCACGCGAACACCACGCTCGAGTGCGAGGTATCGATATCGGCAGCAAGCTCATCGGAGACATCGAAGCGCTTCCCGTACGGTTGATGCTCGGGACCACCGTGCTCGGTCTCTACCAGGACCGGACGCTCTCGCTTCTCGCGGGAGACCGGCACATCGCCGTACGGGCCGAGTCGGTCGTGCTCGCCACCGGCGCATCCGAGAACATGCTGGCTTTCGAGAACGGAGACCTTCCCGGGGTCTACGGCGCCGGAGCGGTGCAGACGCTGATGAACGTCCACGGTGTCACACCGGGAGAGCGCGTGTTGATGATCGGCGCCGGCAATATCGGCCTCATCGTCGCGTATCAGCTGCTGCAGGCGGGAGTCGAGGTCGCGGCCATCATCGACGCCGCCCCCGAGATCGGCGGCTATCACGTTCACGCCGCGAAGATCCGCAGAGCCGGCGTCCCGATCCTCACGTCGCACACGATCCTGAAGGTCTCGGGTGACGACCGAGTCACGTCAGCGGAGATAGCCATGGTCGATGCCAACTGGCAGCCGGTGCCTGGAAGCGGGCGGACGCTCGATATCGATACCGTCTGCCTCGCCGTCGGACTCACGCCGAACTGCGAACTCGCGTTCCAGTCAGGCTGCCGACAGGCATTCGTCCCCTACCTTGGCGGACCCGTTGCCGTGCATGGACGGGACCTCGAGACGACGGTGGACGGTGTGTTCATAGCCGGCGACGCATCGGGGATCGAAGAGGCGTCGACGGCGATGCTCGAGGGACGCCTCGCCGGACTGGCGGTGGCGGAACGTCTCGCCGCGGACTCCGACAAGACGGAGATCGCCCGACTGACCGCGGAGACACGCGAGGGACTCGATGCGCTCCGCGCAGGCCCCTTCGGTGAGAAGCCGCGTCTCGGCAAGGAACGCATGTTCGAGATCCATCGCGACATCCGGGAGGCAGGCGAATGAACCACCGGACCAACGGCATCCTGAGATCCGAGGAACTCGCCGGTCGGCTTCCATCGAACGAGAGACTGAATCTGGGACCGATCGCCGTCATCGAGTGCGTGGAGAATATCCCGTGCAACCCGTGCGTGGACGCATGTCCACGCGGCGCCATCACGATCGATGGAGACATCAACGGGACGCCGAGCGTCGACGACGAGAAGTGTAACGGGTGCACGGTCTGCCTGAGCGCGTGCCCCGGGCTGGCGATCTTCGTGGTGAACGCCGCGGGAGAAGGCGGCATGGGGAGCGTGTCCCTGCCGTACGAGTACCGCCCCCTCCCCGCGCGTGACGAGCGCGTCGACGCGGTCGACCGTGAGGGCGAGGTCATCTGCGAAGCGAGGGTCACGCGGGTTCTCGACTCGAAGGCGCTCGACCGGACGCCGATCGTCACAGTCGAGCTTCCGCGCGAGCACGTCATGGACGTCAGACACTTCAGGCGGAGGTCGCAGGCACCGTGAAAGACCACGTCGTCATCTGCAGATGTGAAGATGTGACTTACGGACAGATCGTTCAGGCCGTCGATGAGGGCCTGACGACGCTCGACGAGATCAAGCGCGTGCTTCGGTGCGGGATGGGTCCCTGCCAGGGCAGGACGTGTTCGCGTCTCATCGCGCGCATCATCGCGGAGAAGACGGGTCGTTCCATGAGTGAGATCGAAATTCCTCTCGATCGACCGCCGGTTCGGCCGGTCGAGATCGGCATTCTCGCGGGTGAGAGAGATGAAGCGTAGCGCTGACTGCGTCATCATAGGTGGGGGAATCATCGGGACGTCGGTCGCGTACTACCTCGCGAAGTCCGGCATGACCGACGTCGTCGTGCTGGAGGCGGACTACCTCGCGAGCGGGGGCACCGGCCGATGCGGCGGCGGCATACGCCAGCAGTGGAGCACCGAGCCGAACGCCCGGCTGGCGATGGAAAGCGTGCGCATCTTCACGACGCTCGAAGACGAACTCGGCGAGGACATCGAGTTCCTGCAGGGCGGGTATCTCGTCCTCGCCTACACCGATGAGGACGTTGAGCAGTTCGAGAGGAACGTCGCCCTCCAGCGCGGGCTCGGACTCGAAGTCGAGATCCTCAAGCCCGGTGAGATCGGTCCGCGGGTCGTTCCTCAGCTCAACACTGACCGCGTCAAGATGGCGACCTACTGCCCGAAGGACGCAAGCGCCAACCCGTTCCTCGCCACCCGCGCCTACGCGGCCGCGGCGAAGCGGCTGGGCGTCGAGGTTGAGCTGTTCACTCCGGTGCGGCGAATTCTCGCTGACAACGGCCGGGTCACGGGTGTCGAGACCGACCGAGGCGTCATCAGCACATCGCGCGTCATCAACGCGGCCGGAAGCCACAGCGTTCCGCTTGCGCGGACAGTGGGCGTCGAGCTGCCGATCAAGCCGTATCGTCGTGAGATCCTCGTCACGGAGCCGCTCGAGCGCTTCTTCCACCCGATGATCATCTCGTTCAGCTTCGGCATCTACTTCCGTCAGGTGCGGCACGGGTCGGTCATCGGAGGGTTCGCATACCCCGACGAGAAGCCCGGGTTCGATCAGACGTCGAGCGTCGACTTCCTGACGACGATGTCGAAGAAGCTCGCGCACCTGATGCCCGTGCTTGAGCATGTGAAGGTCGTTCGTCAGTGGGCGGGTCTATACGACGTCACGCCGGATGCTCAGCCGATCATCGGCGAGACGGACGGTGTGGATGGGCTCTTTCAGGCGAGCGGGTTCAGCGGGCACGGCTTCATGATCGCCCCGATGGTGAGCACGCTGCTCTCGCAGATCGTTCTCGGCGAGACTCCCGCCCTCGACGTCGACCGCCTCAATCTTCGTCGATTCGAGGGCGACATCGACCTCGACCACTCCGTCGTCTGATCCCGGGCGGACGTCGCCGACCGAAGACTCCACCGCCCCTGATAGACAGACCCGATCCGGAGGGCACGATGAGAAGCGAACCCGTCCTCGAGGTCAGCAACCTCACGAAACGATACGGTTCCTTCACCGCGCTGGACGAGTTGTCCTTCACGGTTGAACGCGGCGAGGTCTTCGGCTTCCTCGGTCCGAACGGAGCCGGGAAGACGACGGCGATCTCGATCCTCTCCTGCCTCATCTCGCCGACATCGGGCACGGCCCGGGTCTGCGGTTTCGACGTCACCAGGGACTCGCTCCGGGCGCGCAGGAGCATCGGGGTGGTCCCGCAGGAGATCGCGCTCTATCCCAGTCTCTCGGCGAGACAGAACCTGCTCTTCTGGGGACGTATGTACGCCGTGCCCGCGTCCGAACTCGGACGCCGCGCCGATGAGCTCCTGGGCGTCGTCGGCCTGGCCGACCGCGCGAACGACCGGATCGACACGTACTCCGGCGGCATGAAGCGACGGATCAACATCGCGGCCGGGCTCATCCACCGTCCCGAGGTGCTCTTCCTCGACGAGCCGACGGTCGGCATCGACCCCCAGACCAGACGCAGCATCCTCGAGCTTGTGAAGAGCCTCAATGAGGACGGGCTGACCATTCTCTACACGACACACTACCTCGAGGGCGCGGAGTACCTCTGCCGACGCGTCGGCATCATGGACGAGGGACGTCTCATCGCTGTCGGAACACGCTCCGAGCTCGTCGAGTCGATCGGTGCGGTCGACGTCATCACGGTCGACGCCGAGCGGCTCCCCGGCGACATCGAGTCGACCGTCCGCTCGATCGAGGGGATACGGCAGGCCGTGGTGAGTGAGGGACGCTTGACGCTCGACGCCGCAGCGGGCTCGGAATCCCTCCCCCGAGTCGTTCAGACGCTCTCGGCGGCGGGGGCCAACATCACGTCCATTGAAGTGACGTCACCGAACCTGGAGAGCGTGTTTCTCCACATGACGGGCAAGACGCTCGACGAGATGCCGGACGACGGAGAGTAGATGACCTTCCTGCACATCGCGATGAAGGACTTGAGAATCCGGGGCAGGGATCGTAGCACGCTTCTCACTGGGCTGCTGCTCCCCGTCGCGCTCACGGCAATCATGGGGTTCGCCTTCAGCAGTGATTCCGGCATCTCGGAGATCGCGGTGACCATCGTCACCCCGGAGGACGGCGGCTTCCTGGCAGATGCCGCAGCCGGTATGCTCAGTCGGCACGAACTCTTCGATGTCGACATCGCCGATGAGGAGACCGCCGTGGAGATGGTGCGCAACGGGCGGCGCGCGGCCGCCGTTGTCGTGCCGGACGGCCTCCTTCAAGCTCTCGAGGCCGGGACGAAGGCGGAGTTCCTCGTCTACCAGGACCCCGTGAGCTCGGTGAAATCGAGCATCGTCCTGACGATGGCCGAGCAGTTCACGGTAGCAGCCGGCACGGGCAGCGCGCTCGGGCGGGCCATCTTCCTGTCGATCGGGGACGAACGCGAACTCACGGACTCGGAGCGCCTCGCTCTCAACGGCTGGATGTTCGACTGGATGCGCGACCGCTGGCAGAACCCGCTCATCGCCATCAAGGCGACCGACGAAGCAATGCGGGAGATCTCCCTCGCCTCGTATTTCGCTCCGGCATTCGCCGTGTTCTTCATGCTCTTCACGCTGCTGGGCAGCGCGAGGTCGATCCACGAGGAACGCGACGCGGGCACATACCGACGTCTTCGGTCGTGCCCGTTGATGAGGTCATCGATCATCGGCGGAAAGATGCTCGGAACATACGTCCAGGGCGCGCTTCAGATCCTCGTGCTCATCGGCCTCTCAACGCTTCTGTTCGATCTCGACTGGGGAACGTCGCCACTCGCGGTCATCGCCATGGCGCTCGCGACGGCCGCGGGGGCATCCGCGATCGCTATCTTCATCGCGGCCGCGTCGCGAACGGGACCGCAGACGGACCAGATCGGGACGGTGGTCGTGCTCGTCATGTCGGTCGCGGGCGGGAGCATGTGGCCGCTGCCCCGGAGCTTCGAGCCGGTCTCGCGGCTGACGTTCAACTACTGGGCACAGAAGGGCTTCTCGAACCTCGTCATCCACGACGCAGGCTTCGAGGGGATCGCGCTCCCTGCGACGGTCGTGCTCTCGATCGCGGCTGTGCTCTTCGTGGGGTCCGTGCTCATCCTGAGAAGGAACTAGCGCATGCGCAACATCTGGCACATAGCGCTCCATAACCTCCGGCTCATCGCATCAGACCGCGGGGCGCTGTTCTGGCTCATCGTGATGCCGCTCGTCTTCACGGCCGCTATGGGCTTCACTCTCCGCGGTGGTGGCGGCCGGGCCGAGGGACCGACGCGATATGCGCTCACGGTCGCGAACCTGGACACGGGAGCCGCCGGGAAGGAGCTCCTGGACGAGATCGCGGCCGACGACGAGATCGACCTCCTGCCGCTCGCGCCGCCGGACAGCATCACCGTGGAGGAACGTGCGCGGGAGCTCGTCCGGAGTGGAGACCGCTCTTCCGTTCTACTGATACCGGAGGACTACTCCGAGCGGCTCGCGGCGGGTACTGGCACGACGCTCGAGTTCATGAGAAACCCCGAGCGGATGCAGCCATTTGTGGCGCGACAGGTGGTCGAGCGTCTCATCGCGAGGCGGAACGTCGAGGCCATGGCATCTGACGGCGTTCTTGAAGCGTACGAGCTCGTCCGCGGCGCGCCGACTCAGGAGGTCGCCGAACGCCTCGCAACCCGGGTGGGCACCAGGCTTGTCGACGGGCTTGAGACTCGGATGCTCACTGTGCGGTCCGAACGCGTCGGCCGCCCCGAGGCGGAGGTCCCGGAGATGGGATTCACGCACAGCGCGCCCGCGATGGCTCTCATGTTCGTCCTCCTCAACGGCCTGATGCTGTCGTCCATCCTGGTCGCCGAACGACGGGACCGCACGTTGACGCGTCTGATGAGCGCGCCGATCCGCCGCGGGGAGATCATCACCGCAAATCTGCTCTGGCGCTTCCTGATCGGGCTTGTTCAGATGGGGGCGCTCATCCTCTTCGGGCGGCTCGTGTTCGGCGTCGACTGGGGTGACACACTCGTCGGTCTTGCGCTCGTCAGCGCGTCATACGTCGCGGCGGTCGCCGGGCTCTCGGTCCTCATCGGCTCGCTCTCGAGGACGTCAAAGCAGGCCGAATCGCTCTCGCTCCTGCTCGCGCTGACGATGTGCGCGCTCGGCGGGCTGTGGTGGCCGCTTGAGATCACGCCGAGGAGCTATCAGGCCATCGGTCATCTGATCCCGACCGGCTGGGCGATGGACGCGATGAACAACATGCTGAGTCGTGGCTACGCTCTGGAGCGCGTGATCCCGCAGGTGCTTGTGCTATGCGGCTTCGCGGTGGTCTTCGCGGTGGCGGCGACGATGGCGTTCAGATACGAGTAGCCGCCGCGCGTGTCGCGCGACGGCCCCGGATCGCTCCCGCGCTCCGGATTCTCCATACCACCCTTCGTACCCGCACGTCCGACTCCGGCTACTCCTCGATGAACTCGAGCGCCCAGCGTGGCCGCTCGGGCGGGGACCCGTCGAACCGCCGTTCCCACGAACCCAACCGGCGCACGGTCGAGACCTCTCGCTCCACCTCGTAGAACGACGAGATGACGCCGCCGAACATCGTCGTCTCACCGCCGTCCTGAGGAACCCGCAGATAGAGGATATCCGGACGTCCGAGACCGACGTCGATGGCGATGCCGGTCGCCAGATCGCTGAAGGCGGTCGCTACGAACGGCTGCGGATCGTATGCAGACCTCTCTCCGCCGTCTGCCGTGCGCGCGTCAGCGCCGGCCGAGATCTGTACCAGCGTTCCTCCGCCGAAGACGGCGAAGCACGACCGCTCGAGTCCGCCGATGAACCCGGCGTACGCGTCAAGTCGGTCAGCGAGCCCGCGGTCGAGGAGTTCGTGTTCCCAGAGTGTATCGCGGACGTGGCCGATCAGGTCCTCGATCCGCACGTACATCTCCGGGTACGGCTCGACCATCGCGCACGCACCCTCTGTAACCGGAAGCGCGGCCCTGAGCGCCCTGGTGGGCTCCGTTACGTTCGCGGGAGCTCTCCTGAGGTCGGCCCACGCTGCGGCCCCCGTCGAGAGCATCCTCGTCTCCCACGCATCGGTCTTCATGTACGATGGTCGCTGACCTCGCGGCCGCTCGAAAAGCGCCGCGACGATATGGAGCCAGCTCCAGTAGAGGTCGCGTGTCCAATCACCGTAGGTGAACTCCTCGAGTTCGAGTTCGATCTCTCGATAGCCGAGGCGGTAGACCTCGCTGGCGAAGACGTCGGCTCGGTCGAGCTCTCGTCGCGCCGCGCTCGACCCGAGAAGCGCCATCAGGCTGAGAGACGGGGACGGTCCGCTCCGAACCCCGACGCCGAGTCGTCGGAAGTAGGCGGCATCACGGAACTCGCGGGGCGGAAGGAAACGCATGCCCCGCAGCGAGTGCGTCTCGAAATGAGGTGGCGCGATCTCACGGACACGTTCCGCGAACTGCGCCACGGCCTCGAGGTCGGCAAGCGCCTCGAGTTCGAACTCCTCTCCGAAGACGGCGTCGGCGATCTCCATATAGTCGGCGACCGTCGGGTCACCCGCGCCCCCTCGGAAGAACAGCAGAGGCTCGTAGGTGCGTTCCCACAGCTCATACCACTCCCCCGCTTCTTCCTCGAGCGCACGAGCCACGAGGATACCCTGGATCGTCAGACGGTAGTCGCTTCTGCGCCCCTCGGGGAGCGCGAAAGCCATCCGGCCGTACCACGTGACGGCCCGATGGAATCGGGAGAGCCTGTCGCTCGTCGCGTAATGGCCGACCGGTATGTAGGCCGAGTAGTCCTCGCCCGGACCGGCAACATCATCGAGCGGCGAGGCGCCCATGATCGGCGAGAATCCGAGGACACGTCCCTCCTCGATGAGATCGAGTTCGCGTTCGACGAGCGCGAGTCCAGCCTCCGAGGGAAAGAACTCCGGGTCCAACAGACTCAGGGCGACGGCGAAGTACGCGTAGTTGAGTCTCGCGGCCTCGCGGACCGTGGGGTCGCGCACGAGCAGATACTGATCCTCGGAGAGACGGACCATCTCACGCGAGAGCTGCGTCAGCCGATCGTACAGCTCACCGTTCTCGAGTTCGAACAGCACCTCATCCAGAAAGAGACGCGTCGCTCGCAGGACGGCGTCTGCCGTGATGAACGTGTGCACGCCGTCCGCGCGAATAGTCCCGTACGCCTCGGCGATCTCGGTCGCAGAACTCGGCACGACGACGAAGCCGCGCTCCGAGAGCACGCGGCGGCCCCAGGCGGACACATCGGGCGCGCCGCCGGTGTCGCCCTCCTTCGAGATGGCGCGGGACGACAAGATACCAACGGCCGCCAGCACGATGACACACACGGTCGCCGTCCGACACAGGTGTTCGCGCATATGCGCAGCCCCTCCCTCGCACGCGGTCAGATCGCGCGCGGCTACGTTCTGTCAGTCACTGCGAACTACGGAGCGATCATACCATCAGACGCCGTCACCCAGAGAGCGCGCACGGTCTCTCCGCCGAGTCTCTCGACCCGATGCGGCATGCTCGCCCGAAACTGGATACAGTCACCGGCGCCGAGCTCGAACTCCTCGCTGCCGACAATAACCTTGAGCATACCGGCCTCGACGAGCAGGATCTCCTCTCCTCCGTGCGGGCGGGTCGCAAGCGGACCCCGCTCGAAGTCGGAGAGCTCGACGACGCGCAGACGTCCCGCGGGGATCCCCGTGGTCAGGAAATCCGCTCCCGCGACGGTCTGTCCGCCCTCGGTGATGACGTGATGCGCCCGCTCGTGCTTGCGCACGACGGACACGCTCGGTAGCAGCTCTTCCTCGACGAAGTATGTCGCCGGCTTCTTGAGCGCCCTCGCGATCCTCAGGAGCGCACCGACCGTCGGCGACGTCCGGCCTCGCTCGATCTCGGAGATATGCGTCGGGGACATCCCGGACGAATCCGCGACCTGCTTGAGCGTCATGGCCCTGGCCAGTCTCTCGAGCTTCACCCGCCTTCCCAGCTCTGCCTTGTCGAGCATGGAACACCACCTCCCCTGTCTCGACTCCAACCTGGCCTCACCCGCTCTCGGGTGGTTGCTGCGTCGGGGGAACACCCGGTGAGGACCGCATGTGCCGGTCGACAAGTGACCGGCCGCCGGTCGGTGACGACCGGCTACGAACGACTAGCTGTATCGCGCTGACTCAACACGTCGCGCGTTCTTCTCCTTGTACTCCCTCTCCCATACGTCGTCGGCAATGGCTCGATATTCGCGAGCGTATCTGTCGATCTCGGCTTTGAGGTCGGTGACAAGCGTCTCAGCGCCCTCGTGCGTCGGGTGCGCGTGGTACTTCGCGACGACCTCTCTGAGCACGTCCGGCTCATCGATGAGCATGCACGGCGTCAGGTAGTTCTCGCGGTACGGCTGGTGCGACCTGATACCCTTCATGAAGTCCGAGTTCAGAACATCCTTCAGAGTCTTCCCTCTGATATTGTCGACCGCGAAGTGGCAGAAGACGCACGGTTCAACATCGCCGTTCGCATTGATGTGAATGTACTCCCGACCTCCGGCGATGCACCCTTCGACGTAGTAGCCGTCGTTCCAGAAATCCCCGACGAAGATCGCCTTCGTCTCGCGGATCTCGAGGACTCTCCTGCGGAGCCAGTCCCGCTGTTGCGGCGTCGGCATCAGCTCCGTGTGAGGCTCGCGACCGATGGGAATGTACTGGAAGTACCAGGCGACAAGAGCGCCTTTCCCGACGAGCAGGTCCATCATCTCGTCGCTCGCGATGAGCTCCATGTTGTGCCGCGTCTCGGTGAAAGACGCGCCGAACATCACGCCGGTCTCACGGAGGTTGTCCATCGCCTCCATCACGCGATCGAACGTACCCGCCCCGCGTCGAGCATCGGTCTCCTGCTTCATCCCCTCCAGGCTGATCATCGGGGCGACGTTCCCGCACCGCTCAAGCCGCGCGGCAACCTCCTTGTCGATGAGCGTCCCGTTCGTGTAGAGCTGGAAGAAGACGTCGCTGTGCTCCTCCCAGATGTCGAACATGTCGGGGCGCATGAACACCTCGCCACCGCTCATCGTGATGAAATAGGTCCCCATCGCCTTCGCCTCGCGGATGATCCGGTCGACGAGCTCGGTGGAGAGACCCTCATGCTGCTGGTACTCACCCGCATAGCAGCCGGGGCAGAGCAGGTTGCAGCGCATGGTGGGGCTGATGACAAGCAGCATCGGCGGTTTGAAGCCCTCTTCCTTCGGCATCTCGATCTCTCGCTTGTCCGTGCCGATGAGGAAGGCGTTCACGAAGAGGTTGCTGATGATCTTGCGCTGCACGTTCGGGGAGAGACGCTCGATGACCTCCTTCGCCATCATCGTCGCCGGATGGCGTCTCTCGAACAACTCCCTGAGCGCGCGAATCGCCTCTCTGTCGCGCTCCACACGTGTCAGCTTCTCCGCGAAGTGCGACGCGCGAATCAGGTTCTCAACGGACACGTGCGGCACCAGTCCCAGGATCGTCCTGGCCGCCTGCGCTTTCGTGAACTGCTTGAAGCCCGTAGTCATGAGCCCCTGCCTCCATCTGGCACCGATCTCCAGACCGGCCCGCACGCCGGGAGTTCGCATCGCGGGCAGCCTCGAACGATCGGTTCTCCCGTTCCGGTCGGGGGCGCGGGCGGTCAGTTCGCGACCGTCTCCTTCTCCCCGATCTTCTCCTTTCGATTCACACGGCCGGCGTCGGCGGGATGATCTCCCGACGTTCCACCGATGGCGGCCTTATACACTCGCAGAATATCCCTCGTGACGCGGTCCCACGCGTAGCGCTCGACCTCGGCGCGCGCGGCACGGACCATGCGTGCTTTCAGTTCAGGTTCGCGGGCGAGGCGGATGATCGCACTCGCGATGGCATCCGGGGACGAGGGCGGGACGAGAATGCCCGTCCGCCCCTCTTCGATCACGTCCCTGTATCCGGTGATGTTCGACGCGACGATCGCGGAGTTCGACGCCATGGCCTCGAGAAGAACGATGCCGAAGCTCTCGCCGCCCGTCGCGGGAGAGCAGAAGACGTCGGCCGTGGCGTAGTGGCGCGCGAGCAGCTCGTTCGAGACGTGCCCTGTGAACACGATGCGGCCCCGGCAGCTCTCCGGAACGTAGTTCCCGTAGTGCGCCGCGAGCGGTCCCCCACCGACGACGACCAGACGGCAGCCCGGTATCGCCTCACAGATGCGGGGCATCGCGCGAAGAAGGTGCTTCGCTCCCTTCCGAGGTTCCATCCGTCCGACGAACAGCAGATTGAACGAACCGTCCCGCAGCTCCTCGATCGGCTCGGCCGACGAGAACCGTTCGACATTGACGCCGTTTGGAACGATCTCATACCGACCGTCGAAGTGCCTGCAGGCGGTGTCCCTGGCGGCGCTCGAAACGGCGATGCGCCGCGTGAGCTTCTGGATGTACCGATCGAGCAGCGGGCGGAAGAGCCTGTATCCGAGCGACCGGTCGTTGCTCGCGTGGAAGGTCCCAACGGCCGGCATATCGATCTGTGAGAGCGCGGCAAGACAGAGCGCAGGCATCAGCGGCTCGTGCAGATGCACCACGTCGAAGTTCTCTTCGCGGAAGACGGTTCGGAACTGGTTGGACATCCTCAGATCGATGGCCACGGGACAAATCGACCCGTTCGCCGGCACGGAGAACGCCCGACCGATACGAATCACATCGTGCTCACACGGCGAGCTTCCCGGGCCGAACGACGTGGTGATGACCTTCACGTCGTGCCCGAGACGCTCGAGCTCCAGATACGTGTGGTAGACGTGTTCGGTCACACCACCCGGATACGGATAGAAGGCCGGTGTCACGATACCGATCTTCATCTCATCCTTCCCGCTCAGTCCTGGTGTCGGTGTCCCCGGCCGCGTGCAGAGCACCGGAGTCCCTACCGTCCCCAGACCGGCTGGAGCATACACCACTGCTCCGGGTACTTCCCGATGTAGTCCTCGAAGACATGCGCGATCCGCTGAGTGTAGGTGCGGACCTCATTCTCAAAATCGCCCGTGCTCTCAGGGAAGATCGGCCGCTCGATGTGACCGACATAGCTGCCGTCCGGCTGCCTGATGCAGAACCCCGGGACGATCGCGGCTCCGCTCTTGAGCGCGAGCCACGCGGCGCCCTTCGGAAGCACGGCTCGCTCACCGAAGAACTCGACGTCCACGCCGCTGGCGCCCAGAAGGCTCTCACCGACGAGGAAGACGATCTCATTGCGCTTCAGCGCCCGCCAGATCCGCATCGGTTTGCCGAGCGGTATCACGCTGATGCCGCGGACCTCGCGCATCAGTGTGACGGCCTCGTCGGACGAGCCATCAGTCACGGGCTCGACGATCGCGGACATGTTCGGGAGGCCGTGCTCCTGCGCGAGCGCCGCCGCGCCCATGTCCCAGCTCCCGACATGCGCGCTGACGAATATCGCGCCCTTGCCCCGGTCGAGCGCGTGCTTGAGGTGGTCTATCCCCTCAAGGCGGACCATCTCCCCGACCCTGCGCCAGAGTCCGCCTCCGGTCAGACCGAAGAAGTCGACATAGTAGTGCCCGTAGCTTCTGAACATCGACCGGGCCAGCGCCTTGACCTCCGGGCTGTCCTCCGGGTGTCCGATAACGCGCGAGGCGTTCGACCGGGCGGTGTTCCTCTTCGTGCGGAGCAGGAACGCCGCGATGCCGGAGAGCGCGCCGGCGAGACGATAGCTCATGCCGCGCGGGATGCGCGACGCCACGTTCGTGGCGAACTTCATCACCGGGTACGCGTTGAGCAGATTGAGCTTCGACGTGTCCGCATACAGGAACGGCGAGATGGCGGCGTAGCCGATCCCGCCGATGCCGACGACCACCATGAGCTGCCTCGCGCCGATGATGTCGACGATGACACCGGAGAGAATTCCCGCGAGTCCGAACGCCGCCTTCGAGACCATGTCGCGGAAGCCGAAGGCCTTGCCGATACTGGTATCCGTCATCATCTCCTGGAGAATGGTGTCGCAGGTCACGTTGGTGGGCGCGAGGAACAGCCCCGCGAGGAAGATCCCGACGCTCAGTCCCGTCAGGCTGTTCGCGGCCGTCATGATGACGATAGTCAGTCCCGCGAGCGCCATGCTCACCGCGATGATCGCGCGTCGCTGCGCGCGCGCGAAGAACCGGCCGACGACGAGCGAACCGACGAGCATTCCGATCCCGGCCAGTGAGAAGAGCTGACCGAGTCCGGCGGTCCCCATCTGGAACTCATTCCTGACGAGCACCGGAAGCGCGATCAGCACGAAGCCGGAGAGCATCATCGCGCTCGCGGAGGAGATGGTGGAGTAGACGACCAGGGGACTCCGCCGCATCTGCGAGAGCCCCTGCTTCAGATCACCGACCAGCCGATGGTAGGCTGACCCGATGACCTCGGCCTCCTCCTCGATCGGGACGGCGATCTCGTGTCCGAGCTTGGCCGCCTCCTCGGCGAATTCGGCCCGGCTATGCGCGGAGAACGCGTGCTTTGCGGTCTCGCCCAGGGCCTTACGCCGCTCGGCTATCTCCGCGGCGCGCTCCGCGGCGATCTCGGAGATGCTGCGAAGAGCGATGAACGCCACGACCGAGGCTGAGACAACGTAGGTCGCTGCGTCGGCGAGGAACCCGAGTGTGTAGCCGTACTTCTCCACGAGAATCCCGCCGCCCCACGGCCCGACGATGAGCGCCGCGACCATCGAGACATTCAGCAGCGCGTTCGCCTCCATGAGCTTCTCGACGGGAACGATCTGAGGAAGGGCGGCCGACTTCGCTGAGAGATAGAACCGATTGACCGTGTAGACGAGGAATATGATGACGTAGACGGCGGCCATCGAACCCGATACGAACGGCACGAGTGCGACCAGTGCAGCTCGGATGAGGTCGGACGCTATCATCATGGTCTTCCGGCTGACGCGGTCGGCGTAGACCCCGGAGATGGGACCGAAGAACAGCACGGGGGCACTGGCGAGCAGGAGGATCTTGGAGAACTCGAGGCCGCTCGTCCTCGTACCGGCGCTCACCGCGAAGATCAGAGCGGTCAGCGCCATCAGATTGAGATGGTCACCGGCCTGGGACAGGAGCGAGCCGGCCCAGAGCAGCGAGAACCCGCGCGAACGGAAGAGGCCGAAGAAGCCCTTCGCCCGGCCGGCCGCCATCCCGTCTCGATTGTTCGTCCGTGCGGTCATACGATACCCACCCCCGCTTCCTCCAGCTCGTCCGCATCACGCGAGACGATATCGTGCGTCTCCGTCAGCACAGAGAACAACCTGTCGGCGACGCGACCCGCAACCGCGTCGTCTGGATGGTGCTTGAGGCGCTCGACCAGTGCATGAAGCAGCGTCACGGTCGTGATGTCCTCGCGCGTCGACCGATGCTCAACACGCACGCTCTCTCCCCGCAGCGCGATGTCGGCGAGTTCCAGCAGCGTGATCGCGCGTCCACGATGCGTGTCGTAGAGACGCCTATTGGAATACTTATGGATAAGCCTCGCCATGAGCACCAATCATCTATAGTCTTCAGAGGTTTGTGCGACGCACCATTATGCTAGGAGGACGTCCGCCCACCGTCAAGCCTTTTCCTCCTAGATAGTTTGGGCATTCCGAGAAGCTCGCGTCCCGGAGCTATCTGCCTATCCGGCTGCTCCTTGCGGCCCGCACGAGCGACCACGTCAGAAGTCCGAACAGGACGATACCGACGAGGCTACTGGAACCTCCGGCCCACGCGCTCCCGATCGATATCCGCTCGGTCAGACCGATGTTGTCGAACCAGGCGACGAGAAGACCGACGATCGCCCCACCCGCGATAAGCCCCGAGCTCATCAGCACCCCGTTCTCACGCCGCTCCTGACGCACATGCTCGTCGCGCGCGCGTTCCGAGAAACGTCGCACGAGACCACCGATCATGATCGGCACCGAGAGCCTGACCGGAAGATAGAGCCCGACCGCGAACGGCAGTGAGGGAACGCCAAGCAGTTCCACACATCCGGCGATGAGCGCGCCGATGAGGACGAGCGTCCACGGGAGCGACATCGTCAGCACGCCCTTGACCACCATCGACATGAGGACGGCCTGCGGCGCCGGGAGTTCCTCAGATCCAATGCCGTACGTCTCGTGGAGGAACAGCACGACCCAGCCGATGAAGATCGCCGAGCTGAGCACGCCGATGACCTCTCCGAGCTGCTGGCGCCACGGCGTCGCCCCGATGAGAAACCCCGTCTTGAGGTCCTGCGACGTATCCGACGAGATACAGATGGCTATGCAGACGACGGCCCCGACGGTGATCGCCGCGATCATCCCCGCGGGACCCGTCCAGCCCATGGCGAGGAAGATGACGCTCGTCCCGAGGAGCGTGGCGATCGTCATCCCTGATGCGGGCATCGACGAACTTCCGACAAGCCCGACGATCCGTGACGCGACGGTGACGAAGAAGAAACTGAAGATCACGATGAGAAGCGCACCGAGCGCGTTGACGGGGATGCCGGGCGCCAGCCACGTGATGAGACCGAGCACGACCGCACCGGCCGCGACATACGGGAGCGGAATGTCGATCGTCGTCCGCTTCCGGCACGCGCAGCCTGCGTCCCCCGCGGCCTCACCGGTGCCGCCCACGCCGGTGCCGCCCGAACCCTCTGCCCCTCCACCGGGGACCGCCGCAGCCGCGGCCTTGCGTTTGCCGAGCATCTCACGGAACGCCTCGCTGAAAGAGCTGGTCATCGTCGGGATGGCGCGGATGAGCGTCACGATGCCGCCGAACGCCACCGCGCCCGCTCCAATGTAGCGAATGTAGTTATCCCAGACGTCGCTCGGCCCCATGGTCGAGATGGGAACCTCGGCCGGGAAGATGGGCGTCTGCATCCCCTCGCCGAAGAGCTTGATCATCGGTATCAGCACGAGCCAGCCGAGCGCACCGCCGGCGAGCATCACGCCCGCAATCCTCGGACCGATGACGAATCCGACGCCGAGCAGCGCGGCCTTGAGATCGGCACCGATGGTCGCCCCGCTGGCACGGCGGAAGCTCCACGAGACACGGTACGGCCAGAGTGCGAGTCCCTGCATGAGAAACGTGTACACGGCTCCGAGCCCGACACCCGTCATGACACGGCGAATCTGCTCGCCGCCTGCGTCGCCGGCGACCAGAACCTCGGCGCACGCCGTGCCCTCGGGGAACGGGAGCTTGCCGTGCTCACGGACCATCAGGTACTTGCGAAGCGGTATCATGAAGAGGACTCCGAGCAGACCGCCGACGATCGAGAGGATGAAGATGCGCGAGATCTGCGGCATGAACCCGAGCACGATGAGAGCCGGGATCGTGAAGATGATGCCTCCGGCGAGCGATTCGCCGGCCGAGCCCACGGTCTGCACCATGTTGTTCTCGAGCACCGAGGGCCTGCGCCTGAACGCGCGCGTCAGCGAGACGGCGATGACGGCAGCCGGGATCGAGGCCGAGACCGTGATGCCGACCTGGAGACCGAGGTACGCATTCGCCGCGCCGAACACGATTCCGACGAGCACCCCGATGAGAATCGACCGCAGCGTGAACTCCGGCATGTTCGCCGTATGATGAACGTACGACCCGTACTCATCGCCCTTACAGCCGCCGTACGCATCGGGTCCCAGACACCGCTTCTCGCTCATGCTCTCCCCCCGTTGAGCTGTGAACCTCGTCCTGCAGTGCTCAATCGCCGCGCCGCGCGGCGCGCTACGATCTCACGGACGCCTGAGGCACGACACCCCGCGAGATGAGGTAGACCGCACCCATGATCAGTGCCGCTCCAACCATCGCCCCCGGTGTGAGCCGCTCGCCGAACACGACGGCGGCCAGAGCGATGGCGAAGACGATCTCGATGAGCAGGATAACACACGAACTCGTTGCTGAGATGAATTTGAGACCCCATGACCACAACAGGAACGGAAGCACCGTGCAGAGGACGGCCGTATAGCCGACGACCCAGAGCCTCGCGTCCAGCGGCGGCGGGCCGCCGTGCCCGAGAACGAGCGCGACCGGCAGGACCGTCAACGCGGTCACCGTCGTCATCGCCGCCGTGAGCGCTCTCACGTCGACATCCGCGGACGCGACGATACGCTTATCGAGCAGGATGAAGGCGGTCCACAGAACCGCCGCCGCGAGCACGAGCAGATCGCCCCTCAACTCGGGTCCGGCCGTCAACCGGAACACTCCTCCGGTCGTCACGAGAAGCACTCCGAGCATTCCGACGGCGATAGCCGCAACCTTCACCGACGTGAACCGCTCGCGGAACAGGTACCGGGAAGCGATGGCAACGAGGATCGTACTGCTGTTGACGAACAGCGCCGCCTTCCCGGCCGTTGTCAGCGTCTGTCCCTGGAACTGCAGGGCGAAGCCGATGCCATTGGACACACCGAGCCAGATGACGAGCGGGTCCGTGAGGAGACGACCGAACGCGCGGCCCCGCCCTGTCATGGCAGCGTACGAGACGGCGACGGCGGCCGCGGTCGCGAAGCGGAGGAGAACAAACCAGTAGGGATCGATGGAGCGCAGCCCGAGCTTGACGACGATGAACGATGACCCCCACAGGAGGCCGGCGAGAGCGGTGGCCGCGATGGGGGCTCTCCGTCGACTCAATCGGGCCTCCTAGCCCGCGGGCCAGAGCACGAGGGCGACCGCCACGGCCATAAGAACGACAAGCGGAAGCGCCATCATCCGATAGAAGCGAGAGAATGTGGCGTTGAAGTGGGCACGCGCCAGAACGAGGCAGAGATGCACGGGCGATATCAGGCAGCCCACGAACCCCGAACCGAAAGCCAGCATGACGAGCTGCATGTCGGGCTCGGGCGTCCCGAAGAGCGGCATGAGAAGCGGGAACGTCACTCCGACGAACGCGAGCGTGACTCCCGTGATGAGCCCTATCAGCATCGGGACGGCGATGATGACGAGAAGCTCGGGCATCTGCATCTGGATAAGGAACTCCGGGACCGACTCGCGAATGCCGGTCTCTATCAGAAGGTGTTTGTAGGCTCCGACGCCGAAGACGAGCGTGATGATCTGGGGCGCCACCCCCTTGCGAAGCGAGCGGAAGACATCGCTCACGCGGGCCCGTTCGAAGATCGCCATGAGGACGATCACCGCCAGCACGACGAGGATGAGCTCGATCTTGAGGACGAGCGCGCCGACGATGACGATCCCGAACGGCAGGACGCCCTTGATGAGCTCCGGCCACGCGCGGCGCCTGCCCTCGGGAGAGGTCTCATTCCGGCCCGCACGGACGTGGCGCAGCACGAAGAAGACGCCGCCTGCGATCGCGGCCAGCGTCAGAGGCCATCCGGCGAGGAACACGTCCGACACACGGCGGTCCACGAGGGTCGCGGCGAAGACGACGGCCGGGTAGAGCGGCCAGATGTACTCCCAGACGTGCCGGAACCAGTAGCTGATGAAGAGGAGTTCCTCTGAGGAGACGTCGTCGTCCTTGAGCGCGCTCCCGACCATCGGGGCGGTCAGCATGGTGCCGCCCGGCATGGGAAGGAGCCCGCCGAACGCAGGGATGAGTGCCACGACGACGCGGTTGTCGCGGATCATCTTCTTGAGACCGGCGACGAGATGATCGAGGTATCCGAGCTTCCCGGCGAGCGCGCCGAGCGCCAGGATCGTGGCGATCCGTCCGAAGAGCAGCAGCGTTTCTCTGTCGACGGCCGCCGCCCCGACCTGGACCGCCGTCCACTTCGGGGCGAACCCGGCCCCGAGCGCCATCGTACAGGCGCCCGCGAGCATGGCCACACCGAGGTCGACTCGGAACCGAACGAGGATGATGATCAGGACGATCGATGCCGCCAACGCCAGGATGTCTCTCTCCACGCGGTCCACTCCATGCTATAGAGAGGGGCGCAGCAGATCTCCTGCCGCGCCCCATCGTGTCGAATGCGTCGTGGTTCCGCTACTCAAGCTCCGACAGGGCGAGATTCATCCGAACCATGTCGTCACGCCACTTGTAGAAGCTCTCGGTGTACGTCACAAGCGAGATGAACTGGGCAAGATTCGTGACGCCCCGCTCCTCCATGTGCTTCTTGAGCTTGGAGTCGGCCGGGAGGTTCTTCATCCAGTTCTGGAAATACTCCTCCTTCTCACCGAAGTGCCGGACGAGTTCCTCGTCCGTCGGCTCATGGTACCGCTCCTCGTGAACGACGGCCTCGAGCGGAAGCGACGGGGCGAGCACTGGGCGCTCCGCCGGATGTCCGAGCAGCAGCATGGCCGCCGGCAGCACGCCCTTGGGAAGCGAGAAGAAGTCGAGCGTCGTGTACGGCTGCCACACGATCTCCTGGACGTACTGCGAGCCGAGTCCGAGCGACTCGGCGGCGATGACGGCGTTCTGAGCGGCCGTGTAGACGGACCGGAGCGCGACCCAGAGCACACCGATACCCTTGAAGTGTGCCGTGCCGCCCTGAACCTCCGCCCATCGGTTCAGGCGGTTCGTATCGACGCAGAACAGAACCGAAAGAGGTGCCTGCTCGATACACTTCTTCCGCCCCTCACACAGCATCTCGTTGAGCTTCTTCCTCCGTTCGACATCGCGCACAACGATCATCGAGAAAGGCTGAGAGCCCCGGTACCCGCCGGTCAGCGTTCCTCCCGGACCGGACGCCCGGAGCGCCGCCGTGAGGATCTGGTCGAGGTTCTCCTGAGACACCGCCTCGTCGGTGAACTTGACGATGCTCCGCCTGTCGTAAATCGCTTCCAGACAACTCTTCTCCACGTCGCCCCTCCTGATCTGCCTGTCGGCTTCGGTCCGCTGTTACGCGTTCTGCTCCGAGATGATATTCCTCAACATGGCACGGGCTCGATGGAGATGTGTCTTCAGTGTACCCATCGGGAGCCCGAGTGCGTCGGCTACTTCCTTATAGCTCCTCTGCTCGAGATAGAAGAGGGTGATCACCGTGCGATACTGATCCGGCAGCTTCGCGACCGCCGCGCGGACCTGAGTCCGGAACTCGGCATCGATGACGAGGTGATCGGGTCTGGTCCTCGTCGGTTCGAGATCGATCGCCGACTCAATGTGAGGACCCGCATCGATGTCGACGGCAGGCGCCCTCTTTCGGCGTCGCTTGAGATGCGTCAGAGCCCGGTTCGTTGCGATCCGATAGAGCCAGCTCGAGAATTTCGAGTCGCCCCGGAATCTCCCGATGGCGCGATACGCCCGAACGAACGCCTCCTGAGCCGCATCACCGGCATCCTCGTCGTCACCGAGGATGCGCGCGGCGATCGTGAAAACGTAGTCCGAGTATCGCTCGACGAGGACCGCGTACGCATCGTCCGAGCCGCCCTGGGTGAGGGCGACCAGTTCCTGGTCGTCGAGCGATCGCAGTGCTGCGCTGTCAGCAGCAGCCATCAGCACCCCCGGAGCGTCCGGACGCACCCACGCCACCCGCCGACCGTCCGCAGACGATCGGCTGGCCGGGTACGACCGACAATGCTAGCAGAACAGGGCCTGAATCCAAGTTGTTTTCGGAGCGAAACCCCATCCGCTCTCCCGGGGTCATAGAGAGCGAAAGGGAGATGAACTGAGGGTCCGTCAGTGATAAGACGCGACGGGTCGGACCGCCGGCACGAGCAGGACCGGGACCCGAACGCAACCGCGGCAGAAGCCGCAGGAGGAAGCAGTCATGGGCATTCCCGAAATCCTCTTTGGGATGACAATGACGCTCATCAGTATCGGCGGGACGATCGTGATCATCATGCTGATCGTGCGCGCGATCCAGAACGGTCGAGCTACCCGTGAGAGGGCGTTCAGGGCAGCGCTGGACCGGGGGATCTACGACCCGAAGATCATGAACCCTCAGCCCACGGGCAACGCCGCTGCGTCGCTTGGCTGGGGCATCTTCTTCTCGATGGTCGGCGTCGCGCTGCTCATCGGTTTCGTCATCCTCGGCATCGCCGGAGACGCCGCGCTCGGCGGTCTCATCCCGCTCGCCATCGGCATCGGCCTCATCGCCTTCCACGTTATCATCAAGCGCAACCAGAAGGACATCGAGCACAACGGGGATCCGATTCGATTCGATCCGGCCATCACACCGGCCACCGCCAGCGAGGACGATCACAGCGCCATCGGGAGCTAGCGGCGGAGAACCGCGTCCCCTCAGCTCATCCTCATGACAACACCGCCCGGCAGGAAGGTCCAGACGACCCTCACGCCGGGCGGAACTGTCGTGGTGCGGTGCGACGTGGTGCGGCCCTGCCAGATGGACATCGAGCATGGCGGTCATCCAATCCGGTTCGAGCCCGGGTCGCGTCACCTCAACGGCGACAGAGAGTGAGATTCGAAACCTCGATGGCTATCGAGAGAATGCCCGGCGCGCGTCGAGGGAGAGCTCCTTCGAGAGCCTGTACGCCGAGACGGCGAGGAAGGCTGTGCCAACCGCGACGACCGTCCACACGACTCCCGCGGCGACGCCGACCGGTACGGAACTCTGTACCGCCTCCACGCCCGGCACCGTCGTTGTGGCCGAGACGATGCCGTCCAGCCAGGAATCGAGGCACGAGGAGAATCGACCAATGGGACCCGCAACGCCGGACAGTGCCCCGGTTCTGACAAGCGTTGTCACCGCCGCGACCGTCCCAAGAACGGAACCGACGGTTACGACAACCGGCTCAAGTCTGGGAGCGGCTGTGGGGCGGGCGATCTCGCGCATCACGGCCGTCGGGAGCCAGGCGGGCGCCTTCTCCATGGCGGTCGCGGCGAGAGCCGCGTCGATCGATCGGAGCTCCGCACGAAGACCCCGGCACTTCGGGCAACCGGCGCAGTGTTCGGCGAGGGCTTGCGCCTCGGCGCCGCTCAGCCGCGCGGAGGTTCCGAAGCGGTCATCGTCACCGAGGACGAGCGCATCAAGCTCCATCTGAATGAGTCGTTCTGCCGACGTGCAGTCCACGTTCAGCTCCCGTCGATCGAGCTCCCCGCCGCCATGACCACCATGGCGGCTCCGAACGGAGGTGGAGATCACTACTCCATGAGACACGCACCGTGGCGCCCGGGTTTCACCGAAACGCCACCAGCGTAAACATCTGACCCGTCGCACGATAGATGATGGCTCAGGACTTCAGTACCACCCTCCGGACCCCCACGTTCCCGGGGCGGTCGAACGCCCGCACCGCGACAGCGTGCTGGCCATCGGCGAGCCCCGACAGCACGAGTCGTCCCTCCTCGGAACGGCCGTCGTACATCCCGTCCCCCGGATGGACCCGCTCCCACTCCCCGTAGTCCACGGAGACCTCGACCGCGGCGAGCGGACTCGAGGCGTCGTCGACCGATACCGTGAGCGTGGCGCCGTCGCGGCCCGATTCGAGATCGATCGCACCAATGGTCGGCGGTGTGTTGTCGATCGCGAAGGCGCCGCTTGTCCCCTCGGCATCGAACGCCGACGTCGGGGGGTTGCCGGGACGATCGGACGCAACGATGCGTATCCTGTACCGACCGTCGGGCATCGAGTAGCTATCCCACGTGTGGAAGGGCCTGTCGAGATCGCCCTCCATCAACCACCATTCACTCTCATCCTCATGGCGGACATAGACGTCGAAAGTCAGCTCGTCGCCGTTCGGATCGAACGCATCCCACTCCACCGTTCTGAGGCCACGCGCCACGGCCGGGAGCCCGACCGCGCTGCGCTCGACCGCGTTCATCGAGTAGGTCACCTCGAGACCCGACGGAAGCGTCTGCGTCGCCGTGTCGTTCCCGAGCCCGTTGGTCGAGAACCCGCGGCCCGCCTCGGAGACGGTGACGCTCACAACCTGGGGCGGGACGTTCTCGCGCAGGTACGCGATCTCGACCGCCCGGAGCGAGGTCTCTCGACCGGCACCTCCGTCGAACGTGGCTCGCCACTGGAGGAACCGTGACGCGGGGCTCGCGACCCGCCCATCCTCAAGCGACGTCCAGTCGCTCCAGCTGTGGTCGGGATGCTCGATGCTGCCGCTGCGTGTCTCGACGGAGATGTGACCGGCGTCATCGGCGGTCACCAGGCAGCTTCCCCAGATCGCGGAGGTCACCGCATCAAAGACGCGGGACTCGTAGCTCCCCTCCCCGGATGTCCCTCGTTCGAGCCGGTAGGCGCCGCCAGGCGTCCCGGTCGTCACGATCGTACCGCCCTCGGCTGCGATGATCGAGAGCGCCTCGGCCTCATCCAGGTCGGCGAGGAGACCGTGAGCGCCCGGCTCGATCGCGAAGACCCTGCCGCTCGAGCCCATCCCCGCCACAACCGCCCCGTCGGGGGTCCGTCCGAGCGAGACGACGGGCGCCTCGCCCGATCTCCAGACCTCGTACGCCCCGCCGGCCGTCGTTCGATAGACGGCCCCCTCACCGAGCGGGACGCTCGGGTCGGCCATCTCATCGAGGGCCTGCTCCATCGAGATGCTCGACGCCGAGAACAGCAGCGAGCCGTCCGTGTCCGCGACGATGCCGGACACCTCATCGTATCGCGTGTCGTAGAGAACCCTGGCGTCGCCCCCGGGAGTCACATCCAGCAGAAGACCGTCCCCCCCGGTGCCGGCGAAGACACGCTCCCCGTCCACCACCAATGTCACGATATTGAGATCCGTCGGCTGGGCCAGCGTGCGGGCGCGGGCGTCGCTGTCGAGGGCGATGACGACCGCGGCCTCTCCGGTACCGACGATGAGTCCGTGCTCCGGTGAGAAGGCCATCGCCCAGATGTAGTTCTCGCCCGTCTCATAGAACAGCTCGGAATCACCGTCCGGGGCAACGCGGTAGACCTCGCCGCCCGGCGCGGTCCCGACGAACACGTCGCCCCCCCATCCGACGGCCAGCGCCGGCAGATCGACATCATCCATCGAGAGCAGCACGCGTCCTCCCGAGACGTCAGCGCGGCAGAGGCTGCCCGGTGTTCCGGTCGTCACGTAGACCTCGCCGCGAGTACCCACGGCCGCCGACCACACGTAGTCGCAGTCGGGGACATCGAGGGCGGTCATGGACGCGCCGGGCACGACCCGTCCGCTCTCGAGGATGGCCACGCCGGCCGCCGTCCCACGGAGAAACCCCGTGTAGCTGTCGGTGCGCCAGTAGGTCGTCTCGACCGCGGATGCCACGCTGCCACAGCTCGCGATGGCGAGCGCCGTCAGCGCAACGAGTATGGCCGCACCGCGCCGGATCCCACGCGATGTTGCGCGTTCATGGGACAGTCCGTGGGAACGCTTCATGTGTGCCCTCCTCAATGGATCAGTCGATCGGTCGGCGACATCTATCGCCTGCCCGCCCCGTCGTCGACGATGGTCACCTGAATCTCGTGAACCCCGACAACGGGGCGGTCATGCGAGAACTCATGCTGGTCGAACACGGCCATCTCCGTTCGGTCTGCGGTGCCGGTCCCGGCACCGGATGCCATGACGAGCGCCGCGCGTCCCGGCACTCGTTTGAGCTCGCGCCCGCGGTGGGAAAGTCCTGGTCTCATCGACAGGAGCTGGACGATGACTCGGCTCTCGGGACGAACATCCGCGATGGCCTCGATGATCTGCTCGTAGCTCCGCGGATAGGCGCCGGCACCCAGCCGCTCGATCTCAAGCATGTGATAGTCGACGGCCGCGGCGACGCGCACCATGACCGGCCCCGGCGCGGCAGTGCGCGGGACGAGCAGCTCGACGACGCGCGTGACCCTCTCTCCCTGCCAGTCGCGAAGACCGACACGCACGGCGACCGTATCTCCGGGAGCGCACTCGACGCGCTCCGCGGTCACATGCTCGATGAACGACTGGCGACGCTCCGACCTGACGTCGACGTCTACCGCGACTCCGATGAGCTCGCCCCGGCGGAACTCGTTGAGGAGAAGGAGTTCGATGATGGATGAGACCTCGCCGCCTATCCGGAACGGGAGTCCCTCGGTGAAGAAGACGTTCTCGTACGTGACGGGACCGTCCGCGGTCTGAATCGTCACACGTAGTGTGGCGGTGGCGGCCCCGGACAGTCTGGCTGCCTCGGCGACGGCGTCGGAGAGCGCCAGCCCCGTGAAGAGGGTTGTATAGGATGCGGACCGGACGACGTCGAACTCGTATCGCGTCGGCGCGGCGCCCTCGACCGACACGCTCACCGTCATCGGGAGCATGTCAGGCACGTCTCCAAGGCGCCCGGCCATCACCCGCCGACGATCCTGGAGGAAGGTCCCTACGGGCTCGGTACCGGAGGCGAACTTGAACGAGACCGCGAGCGACGGCATCGACGCGTGCACGCGCGCCGAGACCATCGGGAGCTCAACGGGGCCCGCATTGAACAGCGGGTGTCCGAACGCGAGGATCCGTTCGCCGTCGCGATGCGTGACGGTGCCGACCGCGGTCATGTTGATGTCCCCTGAGACAAGCTGCGCTCCGATGGAGGAACCCGGCTCCACGGCCGGGGGACCGTCCGAATCGGAGGCACGCCTATCGCCCCACGCGGTCACCGGGGCGAACCCGAGAGGTTCGAGCAGCCCGGACGCATCCGCGAGGAACGACCGGTCGCCCGACCGCACGAGCAGCGGCGTCAGGGCAGGCGTCGCATCCTGATCCCCGATATCCCGAACCACCCGCACATCATCTGAGTCGACGCCCGCGAGCGCGCTCAGACGCCCGATGGGCGTTGCCGCCAGTTCTCCGCCGGTCGCCCGGTCAAATGCTCGCGCGTACGACACTCCGGGAGCGCCCGCGCCGCTCGTCGCTCCGTCGAGCATGTCGAGGGCCGGCAGCATCTCCTCGATCGGCGTGATCCCCGCGATCGGCTCGCGGCTGAACGGCCATGACATCGCGATGGCTCCCACGAGGCGACCATCGAGATACACCGGGCTTCCGCTCATCCCTTGCATGATCCCCGTGCGCTCAACGAGATCCCCGGACGCGAGCCCGAGGATGAGACTCCCACCCGGGTGTTGGCCGGGAACGATATCGAGTATCTCGATGCTGAACTCCTCGATCTCGGTGCCCTGGAAGACCGTGTGCGCGACGCAGAGATCGCCGGGCACAAGCTCATCAAGCGGTACGATATCGGTCCCGGCGGCCGGGACAACGGCGGCAACGAGCGACAGCGCGGCGCAGAGAGCGATCGCAGAGGCGTTCTGAACAACTCTATCGGGCGGTGTGCGCGGACTGGGACTCCGACTCATCAAACAGCTCCCACGCGCGAGGCGCGCTGAACGGGTGAAGGTGATTTCGATGAAGTGTCCTCGATGCGGTGAGGCGTGTCAAGGAGTCGGCCGGCCGTGCGACCGAACACCACCCGTGACGCCGCTCTCGACATCATAGAGACGGAACCGGATCGGCTGGTCACCGAGAAAGTCAACGGCCTCGCCGTCCACACGATACGGCGCGTACCGCCATCGGTAGATGGCTCTTCGAGCAGCCTGCTCGCAGGCGCGATCAACTTCGGAGCTCAACAGCCAGACGTTGGCAACCTCGCCGGTCTTCGTGACGTGCAGTCGAAACACGACGACGCCTTCAACGCCGGCCGCCTTCGACGAGACCGGGTACCTTGGTTTGACGAGGTGTGAGACGATCATCTCCTGACTTCTCGGCTGCGGCAGCGCCGTCTCGAGCTCGCGGAGAAGGTCGAGTCCGTCCTCGGCGATGTCGTCGCTCTCGTCGCCGACCTCACTGGTCTCGGACTCCCCTTCGGGCACCTCCCAGTCGGTGATCGTGATCGGCACAACGCGGAAAACGTTCTGCCCGCCTGTCCCGCGGGCTATCCGGAGCTCGCGTTCGCTGGGACCGATGTCACGGACGACCGAGATCTCAGGCAGGATACGCGTCGGGCCGCGATAGCCGATGCTCCGTACGATGGGGATGCGGTCACGGAAGGGCGCGACGACGAGTATGGCGATGACGTGTGCTGCGACGGACAGAGCGAACGCCACCAGCACGCGCGACAGGTAGCCCTTGTCGCGGGACAGGCGGAACGCCCTTGAGGAGTCTGTGCAGGGAGCCATCAGCCGCTCGATTCAGGGGGGCGAGGCAGCTGTCAGAATTCGTATCCCTTCGGGATGACGACGATGCCGCTGGGAGTGGTGACGAAACGCTTGGCGTCCTCTTCGGGGTCGTATCCGATCTGTGTCTTCGGCGGAATGCGGACGCCCTTGTCGACCACGACGCGTCTCAGCTTTGCGTACCTTCCGACGTCGACGTCCTCCATCAGGATCGATTCGAAGGCGTAGCTGTAGCTGTTGGTGCGGACGCCCGGCGAGAGCACGCAGCGTTGGATGCGGCCGCCGGATATGACGCAGCCGGTCGAGACGATCGAATCGACGGCGATACCCGTTCTGTGCTCGCTCCGGCCCTCGGCGAACACGAATTTCGCGGGTGCGTACATTCCCTGGTACGTATGGATGGGCCATTTGGGGTCGTAGAGGCTCAACCGGGGCGTGACGTTCACGAGGTCCATGTTCGCCTCCCAATAGGCGTCGATCGTCCCGACATCCCGCCAGTACCCCGGGTCATCCTCCTCTCCGAACACGAAGGCGCGAACGTCGTACCCCTCACGGATCATGCGCGGGATGATGTCGCCGCCGAAGTCGAACTCCCCCTTCGCGGTCGCCTCGCTGAGCACTTCCACCATACGCGGCGTCGAGAACACATAGATCCCCATCGATGCAAGCACACGGTTCGGACTCCCGGGGATCGTCCTCGGATCCTCCGGCTTCTCCTGGAACCCGCGGACGACGAGGTTCTCGTCGACCACCGTGATCCCAAGTCCACCGGCCTCCGCCGCGTCGCGTTCCTGGACGCAGATGGTCAGATCGGCGCCGGCCGTGGCATGATATGCAAGGAACGGCTTGTAGTCCATCGCGTAGATATGGTCGCCGGAGAGCACGAGCGTGAAACGCGATGGCATCGTCTCAAGGAGATGCGTGTTCTGCCAGATGGCGTCGGCCGTTCCACGATACCAGTCCTCACCCAGCCTCTGCTGCGCGGGGACGTTCTCGATGAACTCGTCCATCCAGTGGCTCAGGAAGCCCCACCCCCTTCTCAGGTGCCGCGCGAGCGACCGTGACTTGTACTGGGTCAACACGAACACCCGTCGGAGGTCGGAGTTGAGACAGTTGGAGAGGCTGAAGTCGATGATGCGGTAGATGCCACCGAACGGCACGGCCGGCTTCGCCCGGTCCCTGGTGAGCGGTGCAAGTCGCTCACCCTTGCCGCCGGCGAGCAGCATCACAACGGTCTCTCTGTTCATCCAACCTCCGGGACGAATGCCTGAACTCGACCTGCCCTACTCGTATCGCACCATGTCCCCGGCGTCGAACCCGCTGCCGGACACGACGCTGCAGATCGAGTACTTCTCCTTGATGTCCGAGGCCATGATGACGCCGATCTTCTCCTCTTCGGCGCCAAGCTCCAGACCGGTCACCGGATCAACAAGAGCCTCACCCATCCGGTAGACGTTGAACTCCATCCCGGCCGTGATCCCGGTCGTCTGCCCGGCGTTGAGGTAGATCTTCGCTCCGTCCGCCTTGACGATGCGTCCCGTCCAGGGCACGGCCTCGAGCGTCTCGGTGATCGACTCGACGAGCCCGTCGATCGCCTCGCGCGTGGCCTGCCCGACGAGCGTCTGGTCGAACTTGCCGTCATGGCCGAAATTGAAGTCCTCGGTCCTGAGCTTGAGTCCCATCTGCGTCCTGTCGGCGTCAGCGGTCTCCGCGAGAATGATCTCCCCCGTTGTCGTGTCGATCATCCTGACGTCGATGGCCACACGAGCTGTCGTCTTCGAGATCCCGCCACCGAACCCGGCGATCCCTCCCCCCGTGCTCGATTCCGAGTAGCCGAACTCCGATACAGACCCGTAGACGATCGCCGCGACGCCGAGAAGCTTGCCGAGCTGAGGCGCCGTCTGTGCGGTGACCTTTCCCGACTGCCCGAGATTCTGCTCGGACAGAACGTGATCAAGCTGCTCACGCTCCATCACGCTGAATTCACCTGACTGCACGAGCGCCGTGGTGAGCATGTCGGACATACCACCGCCTGGGTTCGGCCCCGTCCAGTGCCATCGACTACGGTCGCTCTTGTCCTCGAACTCCACGACCGCGATCATCTTCTTGAGACCCTTCGGGCCGTCGTCCTTGGCATCCGCGACGCTCGACAGCGCCGTCGTGATCGTGAGGACCGCGAGAACGGCCAGGACAATCTTCACAGTGCGAACGCTCATCGTTCCATCCCCCCTGGGGCCTGAGCCCTCCGGTCACCTTGCTGCGCTCGTCCCCCGAACACACGGAGACGCGTATGCGCCTCGTGGCTGGCGACACCACCTCTGACACATCCACATCATTGTTATGTGGGGGAACGGCAGTGTCAAGGCCGAGGTTGCCGACGACCCAGATCTCGTCTCTGTATGACATGCTCACGGGCTTTGCGGTTGACTCAGGCCGGAGTACCGGAGCACAATGAATCAACTCCAGCGCCTTCCCCCCACAGACCGGACCCGCACGGGAAGCCCCCGGAAGAGGTCATCTCATGAACAGACCCGATGGAACGAGGGCCGCCAGGCACATCGCCGCGTTCGCGTGCGCAGTCGCACTCGTGTGTCTCTGCGCCTGCGCGACAGTGTTCGCCTCCGTAGCCGCGTTCGCAACAGAACTGACTCACGCGGCCGAACCGGCTCTCGGGGTCGTGCCGACCGTTGAGACCGCCTCAGAGCACGACGCCGCGCGTGCGGCCCTCAGAGCCCGAGCTTCTCACGGCGCGACCGTGCTCTGGTCGGATGACATGGAGGGCGGCACGAACGGCTGGACGCACCGGGACCATGGATGGGGCATCGAACCGCACTTCCACACCGACTCCTATATGGCGTTTGAAGGTGGCACCAGCTGGTGGTGCGGGACTCTCGACCTCGATGCGAACGGCGGCTACGGCAACGGATGGGATGACCGGCTTGAGCTGCCGCCCGTCGACGTCTCCGGCGCCTCGTATCCCGTTCTGACGTTCGCGCACTACTTTCACAGCGAGCCGCAGCGAGATATCACACTCCTCCAGGCGATGCGCGGCGGCGCACTCGATGATCTCAATGCCGGCTTTGACGGACTCATCCCCGGAGGCGCATGGGTCGACATCGGTACATACGGTTACGTCCTGAGCGACCTCGACAACCCGCTCGAGATCAGATTCCAGTTCACGTCCGACGGAACGAACTCAGACGAGGACGGCGGGTTCGACTCCGTCGGCGGCGGGTACATGGTCGACAACATCAAGATCTTCGATTTCTACGGGGGCGAGGTTTTCTTCCTCGACGACGCGGAGAACGGAGGTCTCTGCAATCCGAACGTGCAGGACCTTGCGGGCGACTACTGGCATATCACGGAACGACCGTGCGCGGCGACGAGCGGCGCGCACGTCTGGTGGTGCGGTGACGATGCGGACACATCCCACGTACCCGGACGTCTCGATAACTGGCTCGTCTCCCCTCCCGTCGACATCGGCTCGCTCGACCCCGGCACGCCGTGCACGCTGCGGTACATGCTCCATGCGGAGGTACCGATGGTCGATAACGACTACTGGACCATCTATGCGTCGACCGACCGCGGCGAGACCTGGTACCAGCTCGGCGCGTGGTGGGGCGACTTCGAAGCATGCTCCGGCTGGAGTCAGGCGGGGATCGATGGACTCTCCATCACGCATCTGCTGCCGGGAAGCTCATTCCGCGCGTTGTTCAGGTTCTTGACAACAGAGAATGGATGCGGGCCCGGCGCCGCGGGCGGAGCCGGGATCACGCTGGATGACGTATCACTCGTGGCCGGGACCTCGCCGGTCGAGCGGACCAGCTGGGGACGCATCAAGGCGGTCTACCGCCGTTGACCCCGAAAGGCGCACAACACGTTACCGCGTCTGGCATTGCGAAGAGCGCGGCTCACGGTCGCAAGTCCGGTTTTCGGGTTGACAGAGTGGTGCGCGGTGTCGAGAATGACGCCACCGGGAAAAGAGTCACTCCAGCGGGCCAGACGAATGGAGTGACACAGGTTGTCTTCACGG
>Ga0180436_10000528_pt1 | contig 39457 bp, 39 predicted proteins | sample SS_ome_2_FD_132434 | JGI IMG/M metagenome (GOLD analysis project Ga0180436, IMG submission 132434) | Hypersaline lake sediment archaeal communities from the Salton Sea, California, USA - SS_3_S_2 metaG | ecosystem: Environmental > Aquatic > Non-marine Saline and Alkaline > Hypersaline >... | reverse complement strand
GCAATTGTAAGGGGTATTACTGATAAGCTCCCTCCTCAAGAAGAAGATGATGATGATGACGAACCGGCCTCAGGATTAAGTGATTCCCAACAGATCAAATTCCCTTCCTGGGCTGAAGAAAAAAAGAAGGCCTCAGAGAACATCCCCGAAGACTTGGAATTCTTAGCGGGATCCGAAGATGGATCCGAGCCAGTTATTGATCCATTCCAGGTCGAAGAAGAAGAATTTTTTGACGATCTCTTCAGCGATGAGCTGCCCGGCTGGCTGACATCTGCATCATCAGATTCTGTGTTTGAAGATTTTGAAGAGGAATTGTCCCATGGAGAATTACCTGGTTGGGTCGAAGCCATGCGTCCAGTCGTAGAATCGACCGATGCCACTGGACTCTCCGAGGATGAGGATTATATTGAAAATTATGGGCCTCTGGCAGGCATCCCAAGTGTGTTACCAGCTGAAGCAGAAGATGCCTTTGATCCCGAGAAAGCCGCCAGAAAACCACTTGATCTGTTTGCTTCTAAACCTCACCAAGATTATGTTAAAGTTCTTAAAAAGCTCATCTCTGATGAGAATAAAACAAAAACCATCCTAAAACCAGCTCCAGTTGCAACCCAAAGAGTACTGCGGTGGTTGATTGCTATTATCATGCTGGTAACCACAACAGCGACCATCATTTTCGGCGGAGTTGTCGAAACAGCCCCCCCCACCTCCGCCCAGGTTCTGAATTCAGGATATGGGGCACTATACGACCAAATTGAGAGTTTGCATGATGGTCAGCCAGTCTTGATCGCATTTGATTTCCAGCCTGCCTCTGCTGGAGAATTATATGCCGCAGCGGCTGGTATTGTCGACCACCTGATGAAACAAGGCACTTATCTATCCTTTATTTCAACTCAACCTACCGGACCAGCCCTGGCAGATCATTTCCTGGCCACCACCCAAGAAAAACACGATTACATCCATACCCAGCACTACATCAACCTGGGTTATTTGCCTGGCGAATCAGCCGGCTTATTAAGTTTCGTTATAGCACCAAAGAAGATAATCCCCCTGGCATTTGACGGCAGCAATGCCTGGGGATCTCCCCCTCTCTTGAAAGTTGACTCAATAAATGATTTTGCACTGGTTCTAATAATTACGGATGATCCAGATACAGCGAAGATCTGGATCGAGCAAGTGGGCACTATCCTGAAAGACACACCTCTGAACATGGTAGTCAGCGCTCAAGCAGAACCATTGATCCAACCTTATTTCCGCTCATCACCCCAGTTGGTAAAAGGATATGTGTCTGGGATCATTGATAGCATGAATTATGAACAGCTGTTGAATCGACCAAATCTAGCCACTACAGCCTGGCTCCCATACAATTTGGGTATCATCATCACAGTTGGTACGATTTTTATTGGCGGATTAGCTAATGGAGTTTTGTCCCTGTTCTCCCGCCACAGATCCAGGGCTGCAGGAGAAAATAAGTGAATATGGCAAATATGATGGACTTCATTGGATTATCCCTGGGTTTTTTGCTGACGATCTTGATCTTTAGCTATTTACTCGGTGATAATCCGTTTTTCCGATTGGCAATCCATATTTTTATTGGTGTCGCTGCCGGATATGTTGCCATCGTCACTGTCAATAATGTGTTAATCCCGCGTTTGATCATCCCGCTCATCCAGGGAACTCAGGGAGAACGTTTATTATCGATCCTGCTTTTCATACCCGGTGTGTTCTTGTTTTTCAAAGTGACACCTCTCCGCAAGCTTGGTAACTGGTCAGTTGCTATCCTGGTAGGAATTGGGGCTGCAGCTGCCATCGGCGGTGCGATCACCGGCACACTCTTCCCCCAAATACTGGGTACAATCAACAGTGTGGATCCATCGGCCTACGCCATCACCACAAACCGCTGGGACCAAGCAATTAATGGAATCATTGTTGTCCTGGGAACAGTCACAACCCTGATCTATTTCCATTTTGGAACCCAGGATTCGCCCGGACAATCCGATAAAAGGCTGCCGATCATCGAATATATAAGTCAAGTAGGGAAGGTATTTCTGGCAATTACTTTCGGAGCCTTATACGCTGGTGTATTCCTGACTGCCCTTGCCGCCCTGGTAGAGAGATTATCCTCATTTTGGGCTTTCCTGAACTCAATTGGTTTTCAATTATTCTCTTCATTTTAGGGATCATGGATAAAACGAATATTGCAGCAAAATCAGTTATAGCAGTTGATATCGGAAGTACCATTACCCGATCGTTATTTTTCGATGTGGTGAGCGGTAAATACCGCTTCGTAGCCGTTGGCAGTGCGCCGACAACTGCAGGAGTGCCCCATTTTGATGTTACCGAAGGAATTTGGCGCTCGTTGGAACAGCTACAATTTATCACTGGTCGAAAATTGTTAAGCGAAAAAGATGGCGTAATCATCCCTAGCACTCCGGATAACCAGGGAGTTGATATTATGGTTGCGACCATGTCAGTCGGGATTCCGATCTCAGTTGTCACAGTAGGCCTTCTGGATACCGTCTCACTTCAAAATGCCCGTCATCTAGCTCATACTACTTACGCGAATATCATCGCTGAGATTTCACTGAACGATCACCGGACATCCTCTGATAGGATCAACCTCCTGACTAGAAAACGACCTGACTTGATCATTATCACCGGGGGAACAAATAATGGTGCAGCACAATCTCTTCTCAGTATCCTTGAAAGCATCGGCTTATCCAGTTATATGCTGGATGAAAGTCAGCGCCCACATATCCTATTCACTGGGAACGAACAACTTCAAGATGAGGTCAAATCCGGACTGGCTAAGATCAGTAAATTGAAAGTCGCTGCCAATATCCAACCTGTACTCGGGATAGTGAATATCCAGCCTGCCCAAAAAGAAATTAATGAAGTGTTTAAGGAAATCCGTTTAAAACAGACTGGCGGGCTCAGTGAAGTGATCTCTTGGACCGAGGGAACATTCACATCGACGGCGTCCGCTTTTGGTCGAGCAATCCGATTCTTGAGTGAAAAATACGAACCAGAAAAAGGCGTTCTGGGAGTTGATATAGGTTCCGATGCTACAATCATGGTTGGTGCGTTCAACGGGGATGAAACTCTCCGGGTATTTCCCGGTTTAGGAGTAGGATCTGGTTCAAGTGGAGTGATCGAGAAGAATTCCTTAGAATTGATCAAACGCTGGATGCCATTTGAGCTCTCTGATCAAGAGATCCAGGATTACATTTATAATAAATCGATTTATCCTAGTTCACTTCCGCTCGATGCTGAGCACCTTGAAGTAGAACTGGCGGTTGCTAAACAAGCCCTAAGATATGCAGCAGAACAAACTATCCCCAGCCTGCCAAAGCAGCTTGGAGCTGGTGGCACATTGCTACCATATATGGAACCGATCATTGGATCAGGGAGGATCCTAACCCTGGCTCCAAAACGCTATCAACCTTTATCTGTTTTGCTTGACGGCCTGCAGCCAACTGGTGTAACCACCCTGGCTTTGGACCAAAACGGTTTATTACCCGGATTGGGAGTTGTGGCCGAGGCCAACCCATTATTAACCGTTCAGGTGATAGAATCCAGCACATTCCTGAATTTAGGCACGATTATTGCACCTTTAGGAGTTGCCAGACCAGGAACACCGATCCTCAGGATTCGTGTCAACCGGGAAGATGGAAGGTCATTTACTCGTGATATAAAATATGGATCCTTATCGATTCTTCCTGTGGACCTTGGTGAAAAAGTATCCCTGCACCTCCGCCCACTAAATCGTTTTGATGTTGGCATGGGAGGTCCTGGAAAATCTGGCAAGGTGAATGCGATTGGAGGCGTCTTAGGCATTGTGATCGATGCCAGGGGGCGTCCGCTTCAGTTTTCAATTGATCAGGAGAAAAACAGAAAGAGGAACGAAACCTGGAGAAAAACATTCAATAAATATGAGTAGGTTACAAGTATCAACCTGATGGAAAATGATCAGTAAAGTGAAACATATCCACCCACTAACAAGCATAAAACGGGAACGGGTCCTACCTGTAGCCGGGCATGTCCTCGTCCGTCGGATGCAAAAAGTCTCCCCCGCAGATGTAATTGTCGTCGCCCCTCTCGCTCGCCAATTCGTTCTCATGGATATTGCCCAGGGTCTAAATGTAAATCCAGTCCGGGCGGATGAACTTCTCCAACGTCAGGCTGGTGAAGACCTGGTACAGGGAGATATCATCGCTGGACCAGTGGGATTATTCCAGCGCGTGATTCGGGCACCTCAACCTGGAATTGTAAAGATGGCGGGAGAAGGAAAAGTATTATACGAGATCACTTCCCCCGAATTCGAACTACAAGCGGGCATGGAAGGAACTGTCACAAATATCATCCCTGAACGGGGTGCCATTATCGAAACCAAAGGATCCCTTATCCAAGGAGTTTGGGGTAACGGTAAGATCACCTACGGCGTCGTACAGCCGATCAGTAATGATCTGCTGCAGGAACTGGTCGTAGAACAGCTCAATATTGGATTCAGGGGCTCGATCATTACAGCTGGATACTGCAGGAATCCAGAAGTGCTGGAAGCTGCAGGGGTCGTGCCAATCAAGGGATTGATCCTGGGCAGCATGTCCTCAGCGCTAATTCCCCTGGCAAAGAAGATGGATTACCCAATCATGATTATTGATGGTTTCCGTGAAACACCTATGAATAAGGCAGCAGAAGCTATCCTGATCGAAAACAAAGATAAGAATATTGCTTTGAATGCCCAAGAACTTGACACCTTCCGGGGAAACTTCCCCGAGGGTATCATTTCACAAACATCAGCTTCTGAACCAGATGTGCCCTCAGAAGCTGAAACCCTCAAAGTGGGTAAAAAGGTTATCATTATAAATGGACCACAAGCCCCGCAAATTGGGGAAATTGATAAAATATTCTCTGGCAAACAGGTTCTACCCAATGGTGTTGAAGCCAAGCTCGCAGAAGTCAAGTTTGCCGATGAAAAAAGAACAACATTACCGCTTACTAACCTAGAAATTCTTAAGGATTGAAAAATTAACCAATTTACTGAATATCTGACAGGGTAAATTGAGGAGAGAGACTTATGGGAATGAATGATTTTGAAGATATGGATTTCGAAGAAATTGGGAGTGAAGAAACTATCTCTACCAGCAGAGGTTCAAATCGAACCTTCGTGATCGTTGCTGGTATCCTTGGAGGTATTCTCCTGATCGCCTTACTGGCGATTGCTGCCTATGCTGTCCTGTACCTGCCAAGTCGTGATACTGGCCAACAGACTCAGGTTGCTGAGATAAATGCGACCAATACAGCAGTGGCAGAGGAAGCCCAACTAACGGCAATTGCCAAACAGGTAACAATGACCCCTACCTCTACCGCAACCTCGCCTCCTACGAATACTCCTTCCCCTACCATGGTTCCAAGCAGCACATCAACTCCCGTCCTGGCGCCTACTAATACACCAGATGGTACTGAAGATCCGGCCGCCACAGAAACGGTTGCCGCCTTGCTGACACAACAAGCAGGTGGAGGTGGTGCTACTCCGATTCCGACAGCAACTGCACTCCCGGATACGGGTTTCGCCGACGACTTCGGGGTTCCGGGGTTGGTCCTTGTTGCAGGTATTTTAATGGTGATCATCATCCTCAGTCGGCGCTTAAGGACCTCAACCAATTAGTTAAGATGGTTTGATACCCTGTCAACTTGATTAAAAATAACAACCACAGCAAATTCTCTCAGCGCTGTGGTTGTTTGATTCAATAATATGATGATGTAGATCAGGTGATACTTTCGGCGACTTCCTCTCCATATCCCAGTAAAGCCTGAACCATTTCCTCAGTTCTCCCTTCAGCATAAACGCGCAAGACCGGTTCTGTACCTGATGGTCGAATCAAAAGCCAGGAATCGTCATCCATAATATATTTCACACCATCAATGGTTAAGAGCTCTGTGACTTTCACTCCCCCAATCTCTGCCGGTTTATTGTCCAGCAGATATTGAACCATCTCTTTTTTCTGAATGGGGTATTTCAAACGCTGGTCCTTTCTTTCGTAAAAAGCCGGTCCGACTTCTTCCAGCAGCTCATTCACCAGTGTATGAAGGGATTTTCCATAAACAGAAACCATCTCAATTATAAGCAACCCCATCAATACTCCATCTCCTTCCGGGATATTGCCCTGGATCGAAATGCCTCCTGACTCCTCTCCCCCGATCAAAACATTTTCAGAGATCATGTAATCCGCAATATGATTAAATCCCACAGGTGTTTCATAAACAGGCAGGTCGTATTTGGCTGCCAGGCGGTCTATCATGCGAGTTGTTGAAACAGTCCGGACCGCAGGTCCAGTCAAATCTCGATGATCCACCAGGTATTTCAAGGACAGGGCCATAATCTTATGCGGATCAACAAAATTTCCTCTTTCATCCATGGCGCCAATTCTGTCTGCATCGCCGTCAAGAGCCAACCCCACATTACCCATCCCTGTGCTGATCGCGCCAGCCAGAGCGCCGAGATGAGAGCCTATTGGTTCGGGATGAGCGCCGCCAAAACCTGGATTCATTTCTCCACGGATCTCGCTAACCTCGCAGCCAGTTCCTGTGAGAATGCTTTTGATCATACCCCTTCCGGAGCCATGCATTGAATCGACGACGACTCTGGGCGGATTGTCAGCGATGGCATCAAAATCGATCAGTGTTCTCAAGTGCTCGTAATATTCGGGAACAGGATTAAAACTGATGATCAAACCCTTATCAACCGCCTGATCCCATTCCATCAAGTTTGGACCGCGTCCTCTTTCCTGATTGTCATTGAGGTACACTTCAACCCTGCGGGACTGTTCTGGTGAAGCAGAACATCCATTTGCGGCTTTCAATTTTACACCGCTGTAACGGGGAGCGTTGTGTGAAGCGGTGATCACAATACCGGCGATTGCATTGAGGTTTTTCACTGCATATGAAATGGAAGGAGTAGATGAATCTGCCTGCGCGATATAAACAGTATACCCATTCGCAGCCATCACCCGGGCTACATCCCTGGCGTATCGATCGGAGAGAAAACGAGTATCAAAACCAACAACAACCTTTTTAGGGTCAGGTTTAATGTTTTCTGTGTCGTTATTATGCCAATGCCCAGAACTAATTGCATCAGCGATCGCCTGAGTTACCATGCGAAGATTGTGAAAAGTAAATGTGTCGGAAATGACTGCTCGCCAGCCATCTGTGCCAAAATTTATAGGCATGTTTCTTGCTCCTAAGTCTACTAAGTAAACGTACCCTATTCTAACACCGATGCTCCCTTTAGGCAGGTTCCGGCCTTGTTTTAGAATCTAGATACAGGGCTAAACTCCGGCTCCCCGTCGACAGGGTTCTGTGATGCCTTAGTTGTGTTAAAATTATCTTGATAAATTAATATGGATTCAAAAACGGTTTTTTCCTTCCTGCATGACCATTTTCTCTTTAAATTCCTGAGCGACGACGAGCTTGGGCAATTACTGCCTCTCTTTAATCCCATATCACTGGAAGAAGGGGAAGTGCTCTACCGCGCAGGTTTCCCAGGCAGGAATTTTTTCCTGGTTGTATCGGGCAAAGTTCTGATAGAAGATGAGAACCAAAACGGGATCATCATCAATCCCAGGGGCCACTTCGGAGATAAAGAATTACTAAGAGAAGGAATGAGGAAAGAGACTGCCTCAGCCCTGGAGGACACTACCTTGTTAGCGGTAAATAAGCGGGGCTTTATCGCCATCCTCTCGGCATACCCATCCATCAGAACCAGGCTATCGGCCTTGAAATTGAGCGCAAACATCTTACAGAGAAATGATTTCCCCTGGATCGGACCTGAAGAGATCATCCGTTTTATAGATCGCAAACACATCAATGTCCTCTATGGACAATTACTTCTCCCAGCCCTTTTCTTAATCTTGACAGGAATTGGGGCAATTCTACTCCATTTGAATTTGGGGATATTCCTGGCCATAACTATCTTGATCTCAATTATCTGGGGGGTCTGGCTCTGGTTGGACTGGCGGAACGATTTTTACTTGGTCACCAGCGACAGGGCTGCCTGGGTAGAAAAAGTGATCTGGCTTCATGACCAGCGCCGAGAGGTACCACTCCAATCCATCTTATCTGTAAATATCTCCTCAAATCAGATGCAGCGCATATTTGGCTATGGGGATGTGATCATCCGTACCTATACCGGGAACATTCCCATGCGCAATACAGCCCATCCTGAAGTGCTGGTGGATCTGATCTCAGAAGCCCAAAAAATTGCCAAGGCTCGTTCCCAACAAACTGATAAAGAAAATATCAACCAGGCGATCCGCAGCCGTTTGGGGTTATCGGGTGAAACTGGACCGATGGATGAGGAAGAAGATTACACAGATCTAGTAATGGAAGGGGGACCTCAGCTGACAGAAACGATAACTCCTCTCCAGGAATTCATCAATCTGTTTCGAGCCCGATATGAGCTGGACGGAGTCATCAACTACCGGAAACATATCTTTATCCTCTTCAAGAACTCCTGGTGGCTGTGGCTGTTATTTGTGCTCCTGCTAGTCTCCTTCTTTGCTCGATTGGTACAACTGATACCAATCCCATCCTTGTCACTTCTAATTATTCTTCTAACAGTGAACGTTCTTGGCCTCGCTTATGCCTTTGCAGACTGGGCCAATGACCGCTTTCAAATCACAGACAAACAAGTGATCGACCTCGATCGAAAACCATTTGGCAGGGAAACCAAGCGGTCTGCGTTATTGGAAAACATTCTTAGCCTGGATTACCGCAGGGAAAATATTATCCAAAGGATATTTGATTTTGGCACAGTCGCTATCAATGTCGGTGATATCCAGTTAGACTTTGAACATGTCGCCCAGCCGATCTCTGTTCAAAATGAGGTTTTTGAGCGTTATAATGCCGTGATCAAAGAAAACGAGCGGGGCGAGTCCATGCGCCGCCGGGATGATATGGTAGAATTTCTAGCCGCTTATCACGAAGAAAACAACAATGACATTGAACCACTTGATGGTGATGAAACAATCCTGCTGTAAAGATCTGGAGCAAATATCGTATGCCCGCTAGAGATATTATCTTTGTCCCCCACCCAACACTCAGAAAAAAAGCTGCTCGAATCACTGATTATGGTCCTGAGCTTCAGGTATTAGTTGATGATATGATCGACACCCTGCATGAAGCATCGGGAGCAGGATTAGCAGCCCCTCAGGTGAATGTGTCTCAACAAGTGATCCTGGTCGAATATGGCAGCGATGAAGATGAGGATATTCCGCCCACTCTATATGTAACAGTAAATCCAAAAATTACCCGCTTTTCTCAGGAAATAATAACCGGCGCAGAAGGATGTCTGTCCATTCCGGGGTTTATGGGTGAAGTAGAAAGGTCTCAAGAAATTGTAGTAGAAGGCCATGACCGCTTTGGAAAACCGGTCAAGATGAAATTACATGGCTGGCTCGCGAGGATCTTTCAACACGAGATTGATCATATCAATGGGATCTTGTACACTGACCGAACAAAACTTGTCTGGGAAACAGACGAGGATTATAACCCCGTCTAAGCTGCATGTTCCTTACACACCTATCCCTGACTGATTTTCGAATATTCTCCCGCTTTGATCAAGCTGTTCCACTTAACTCGGTCATTCTGATTGGTGATAACGCACAGGGGAAAACCAGCTTACTAGAAGCAGTCTATTATCTTTCTACCCTGGATTCATTTCAGGCATCCAACTCTCTTGACCTAATTAACTTTTCTGCCCTTCAGAACAACCTGGCTGTTTGCAGGATTGTAGCTGACTTCAGAAAAAAGGATACTGACCACCACCTTGAGATTCGCATCATCAAGGATACCAACTCCAATGGGAATAGCAGTATTCGCAAAGAAGTGCTGTTGGATGGGTCACAGCAGAAGATCAACTCAGTTATTGGCACTTTTAATGCTGTTCTATTCCTACCGCATATGCTGCAGATCATCACAGGCTCACCGCAGTTGCGACGTCATTACCTAAACCTGACCCTGGCCCAGATCGATCCTGCCTATACAGAATCTCTCTCTGAATATAATAAAGCTCTTACTCAGCGCAATGCCCTCTTAAAACAACTGAACGAGCGCTCCGGAGATGTTGATCAACTATCCTACTGGGATGAAAAAATCACCCAGGCAGGTGCTTACATCATCTATGCCCGGATCCAGGCAATACGAGATCTCGGATATACCGCTTCCCCTATTCACCAGGATCTGACCAGGGGCGACGAGATCCTGCGACTCAATTATCTACCTTCATTTGATCCAGCAGCATCCCCGCCCGGACAAATCGAACTCCCGCTTGAGAAAGCCCTCGATCGTTCAGGAATAGGCCTGAAAGATATTCAGGATGGATATCGTGAGAAACTACTGTCCACCCGTTCCGAAGATATCTACCGTGGAGTTACAACGCAGGGTCCCCACCGAGATGAGATGCGTTACCTAAGCAACGGTATTGACCTGGGAAACTTCGGGTCCAGGGGTCAGCTGAGAACTGCTATGTTGTCAATTAAACTGGCAGAAGTAAACTGGCTTAACGAAAAGAATGGGGATTGGCCTGTGCTGCTGCTGGACGAGGTCCTGGCTGAGTTGGATGATACCCGACGCCAAGATCTGTTGGACCGTTTGGCAAAAACCGAACAGTCCATGTTAACAACAACTGATCTGGATTTGTTTTCTGACGAGTTTAAAAATTCAGCGACCCAATGGGAGATCAAGAACGGGGGATTGGCAAATTGATCAGAGGGGTTTTTTGCTTGGCACTCCAACTCTGCGGGGATATTTCTCTGGAGTAGTAGCTTTTTTCTCAACCGTAATCAAAAATCGATCTTCTGTAACACCCGGAAGGGTTAGACGTTTAACTTGCTGAAGCTCCCCTCCCAACAAACTGATTGCTGGAGTGGCTTTCTGGGTTTCAAATGGACCCTGATCGCCTTTCATGGCCAGCATCCTGCCGCCAACCTTAACAAAGGGGAGCATATATTCACTAAGTGTAGCCAGCTGGGCCACAGCCCTGGCGACAGCCCAATCGAATTGCTCTCGGAATTCCTTTTCCCTTGCTAAGTTTTCTACTCGATTGTGGATCGCTGATATACCCTGGAGTTTCAAATGATCGATGATGTGTTCGCAAAAATCGGTTTTCTTATTTACTGAATCAACCAGGACCACTTCGGTATCCGGTAATAATATCTTAAGGGGTATGCCAGGAAATCCTGCCCCTGTACCGATATCAATAATCTTCTTAACAGGGGTATTCTTCATTACCAGCATGGTGCTGAAAGAATCTAGAAAGTGTTTTACACGGACTTTTTCAGGTTCATGGATCGCAGTCAGGCTGTAACGTTCATTCCAAGTATCCAACTCCTGTTCATATTCTTCCAGGAGGGACAGCTGGTATGGGGACAAAGATATCCCAATCAGATCTTTTGTATCCTTTTTCAGATTTTCCATCGATAAGTTATTTCCAAAGTCTACATGAGAATTGTATCAAAAGAACTTAAATGAAGACTTCCGAAGTCAGTTTACCTCTGATCTTGAAAGAGGTCTCCTAAAGACTTCGGAAGTTGAATATTTTCTCCATCTTCGAAAGTTAACGTTCTACTTCGTTTCTTTCAGTGCTTTTTTCTGCTCTTTTCTTGCTTTTCTTTTTTCACTCCTTTTCTTGAGCCAACGCCAAAGCCAGCGGACCGGGAAGAAGAGGATTAGAGCGACCGGCAGTATGTATAACACAATCCAGATCAACATATCAGCCAAGAATTCCAGGGTGTTGATCAAAGCCTGGAGCGCCCTCTTAGCAACTCCAACAGGCTGCCAGTTACCAATCTTCAGCGGCTGGACAGCTTCATTAGCCTGAATATTGACAGAGATCGCGGACAACGCAGCAGATTGCTCATAATATTTCATCTGCCCTTTGATCAATTCGATCTGTTCCTGGACTTCCACCAACCTGTTATATACAACCAGAACATCTTCCGTTTCCCAAGCTTGTTCCATGATTTCGGTCAGCTGTTCTTCGGCTCTTTCCAGGTTTCTAAGTCGGGATTCCAGATCGGTATATTCCTGGGTGACATCCTGACCGGATACATTTTCGCTGAGTATTTGCCCGGCACCGGATTTAATTTCCGCCAGAGCCTGATCCAGTTTGTCAGCTGGGACCCGGATGGTGATGTTAGCCTGGGGAACCTCTAGTCCATTGGCTGTTTGGGTCCGATACAAATTAGAGGAAACTACAAATCCTCCCAGATCCGCGGCCAAATTGTTAATTGCTTCAATCGTAACACCTGGTTCTTCTACAACGATCGAAAGCGAGGCATTTTTTATCACCATGCGCACTTGGGATTCCTGGATCTGCAGTCCATCTTCCGAATAAGCAGTATTATCTGCCTCTCCGGCATAGGAGTCGGCCACTCCCCGTGCCATTGGCGCACTGCTTTCCGTCATGACGTCTGGCGCAAAACCAATGGAACTTTTACCTGCGCAGGATGCCATCAGGATGACAACAAGCAAGAGGATAAATACTTGTTTTCTCATCATTATTTCTCCTTAGTATGTGCTATTTTCATCCTAATGACGTTAGGAATTGTAGAAAAGTTCCCTTACCAACCAAGATCCAATCGTTGTACATACTCAATCGGCAAACCAGCCTGGGTCATCCGGGCCTGAACTTCAGAAATATCATAAGGTACCCGGTGTTGGGCCCACGTATTTTCTTTCGTATCATAAATTGTGAAGGCCGCCCTGGGATCATGATCACGTGGTTGTCCGACCGAACCCGGATTCACAATGGTATTTTCCGGAAGTTTAGCTGTGTCACCTGGATAAACAAAAGTGACATTAGCCAACCCTTTACCTTCTTTCAAATAATACAAAACCGGAAGATGTGAATGTCCAATAAAACAATAGGGGGTATCAAAATAATCAAAATTGGCGGTTGCCGTATAGACATCCATAATATATTCCCAGATGGGATCCCTGGGACTGCCATGTGCCAGCGTGACTTGGTCAACTTTTGCTTGTGGTGACAAAGTCTGTAAATATTGGCGGTGGATAGGATTCAGCTGCTCTTCGGTCCATTCAATCACCCTTTGAGCCGCAAAATTGAATTTCCCTTTTTCGGTTAACCCAATCACTGCGCTATCATGATTTCCGCGCAGGCAAACCAAGTTGGGGAGGTCTCTGATAATTGAGACACAATCGTTTGGATCTGGACCATAACCAATAATATCCCCCAAGCACCAGACAGCATCGACCTTCCCGGCAGCTTCCAGAACAGCTTCCAGGGCAGTCCGATTACCATGAATATCTGACATTATCAATACATTCATTAAACCTCGGGACCTTCTATCACTCATTTGCCTTCGAACGGGCAGATGTAATCTTCATAATCATACTGGAAACATCCTTATCAGTAAAGCATATTATTCCTTATTATCCCCGATATTTAGCATCTTCAAATGATTATTATCGATCTTAGATCAAATTCTGCCCAAATCTGTTCACCTATTACTGTTTTTTCGGCCTGGAACGGCATTATTCTTGCAATATTAATCAGGATGGATTTATCCGGGGCTGTCTTCCCCCACTTAAAGGTAAAATGTACTCTGTAATATGAAAACTAAACGACTATCTACCTTGGTTTTTTTGAGCTTGTTGATCGGTGCTTGCACCCGGCAAGCGCATACCGCTCCCTATATCAACTTCTCCAATCTAGGAAATGAGGGAGATGTCGAAGCTACTTCTGATCCCTATATACCCCCCACCAGGGTACCTGATCAACCGGTTTTTACACCGACTCCCAGTCCCCCAAAACCGCTACCGACCCTCCGCACAGAGGATGTTTATTATTCAGTCCAATGGGGGGATACGCTTAAATCTATTGCCTACCAGTACGATGTGCTCCCTGAACTGATCATTGAAGTTAACCAGATTCCGAATACCGGCTTAATTTATGCCGGCCAGCAGCTGCTACTCCCGGCTCCTGATGTCAGCGAGATCGGACCAGGATATAAAATCATCCCTAATTCAGAATTGGTCCGCAGCCCATACACAATTCGTTTCCAGATTGAGGCTTTTATCAAGAATCAGCCAGGTTATCTCAAAAACCACGAGGAAGAAATTGATGGAGAGGTGCACACTGCCGCCGAGATCATCGCCCGGGTTTCCAAGGATTATTCGGTAAATCCACGACTTCTTCTGGCTATTATCGAATATCAAACTGGGTGGTTGACCGGATCGGATAAATTGAACAATCCCTATCCACTGGAGTACAGGGAAGGTGGATACGAAGGACTATATTATCAACTTGCTTGGGCAGCTGATGAGCTCAACCGTGGTTATTACTTATGGAAGGTGCGCGGAGTGGGCGCCTGGGCATGTTTAGATGGAATAAATGTACCCATTGATTCCACCATCAATGCTGGAACTGCAGGGGTCCAGAACCTGTTTGCACGGATTCTGCCCTATAATAAATGGCTTGATGCTGTGTCAGAAACCGGTTTTGTCAACACATATATAGCCCTCTATGGATACCCCTTTGACTATAGCTATACTCCGATGATCCCATATGACCTCACCCAACCCAGTCTTCAGCTCCCATTTGAAGAAGGTGCAAGATGGTTATTCACGGGAGGCCCCCATGGTGGATGGGATGACGGGTCTGCTTGGGCAGCGCTCGACTTTGCTCCAGCTGATAAGGATCTGGGCTGCAGCAATAGCAATGATTGGGTTGTCGCGGTTGCCGATGGCCTTATTACTCGGTCAGATCACGGCGCAGTTGTACAAAGTATTGATGGTGACCCTTACGATCAGACAGGTTGGTCGATCCTTTATATGCATATTGAAACTAGAGATCGAGTCGAACTGGGCGCACTACTAAAAGCCGGTGATCGGATCGGCCATCCTTCCTGTGAAGGAGGCGTCTCCTCTGGTTCGCATCTGCATATTGCCCGGCGGTATAATGGAGAATGGATTCCCGCTGATCAAAATATTCCATTTAACTTGGATGGCTGGATATCTCAGGGTTTGGGATATCCATATCAGGGATTAATGGTTCGCGGTGATCAAACCATTCAAGCGGAAGACAGTAACACTAATGTAAATCAGATACAACGGTAAAATTCTGTGAAACGATTTTTTATTTTATTGCTGGCAATATCTCTTGCGGGGTGTAGTTTTTATCAAAAAACACCACCTATATTTGTGCCGCCAATCGGGTTCACTCCTACAACAGAAATCATCCTTCAGGAAGCTACGAAAGTTCCGACCCTGGAACCTACCCTAAATGCTGATCCTTCAGATGGTCCCACCCCAACAGCATATATACCCCCGACTGAAACTCTTGTCCCGACACCTGAAGCTCAACAGGAACCAATTGTTTACCATGCTCAAGCAGGAGACACATTGGCGGTAGTAGCCACTCACTTTGGTGTTGGGAAAGACCAGATCCAATCCAATGTGGATTTACCGGAAAGCTCTTTTATCAATCCGGGAACACTGCTAGTGATTCCACAGGTTTTGATCAATACTACTTCCGGGACCCACCTGCTGCCTGATAGCGAATTTGTATATTCTCGGGCCATCACCGATTCTGATTTCCCGGAAGATGTGGTTCAGTTCGTTCAAGCAGCGGGAGGATATCTCAGCGAAGAGCGAGAGTATGAACATTCCAATCTGACTAACGGGGGAGAGATCGTCAAAAGTATCGCTCAGAATAATTCCATCAATCCCTATTTGCTCCTGGCTATGTTGGAATATCAAAGCAACTGGGTCTTTGGACAACCCCAGAACCTGGCTCAGCTGAAATACCCAATGGGTTATGTTAACTACGATGATGACGGACTCGTGCGGCAATTGCGCTGGGCAGTGAATCAACTCTCAATCGGATATTACGGCTGGCGAGAGGGACGATTAACTGAGGTCATTTTTAAAAATGCTCAAAGTCCTAACCGGAATGTTGTTGCCAGGATAGAACCCAGCCTTAACGCCGGTACAGTAGCCCTGCAGTATTTTTACTCCCAGATCTATGACAGCGATGAATGGATCCAGGCAATGGACGCTGATACTGGCTTTATCATCATTTATGAAGAGATGTTCGGTTCTCCGGATGACAGAACCCAGTACGAACCCCTATTCTCACACAATCTAGTCCAACCGGACTTGGAACTGCCTTTCATGCCGGGCGTGGTCTGGAACTATACTGGTGGACCGCATGGTGCCTGGGAACGAGAAGGTTCCTGGTCTGCAATAGATTTCGCTCCCTCAGGATTCCGTGGAGAATGCTCCAATTCGTATGCTTACGTTACAGCATCCGCTCCAGGCCTGGTAGTGCGGGCAGAAAACGGCGTAGTCATCATTAACCTGGATTACAACGACAACGAACATTCCGGTTGGGTCCTCTTATATCTCCACATTGCCACTGACGGAAGAGTAGTCAACGCCGGCGATGAAGTGAACGTTGGAGATAGGTTAGGACATCCTTCCTGTGAGGGTGGTATTTCAACTGGTACTCATGTGCATATGGCCCGGAAGTATAATGGGGAATGGATGACCGCCGATGGCCCAACCCCATTTTTGTTAAGCGGTTGGACGGTTCATAACGGCTCCGCGATTTATAAAGGAACCCTTACCAGGCCCGGAGAGGGCCTGGTTACTGCTAGTTCCTATAGTGCTCCAGGTAGCCAGATTAAGCGGTAAAATTAGTATCCTATGTCTCTCCATTCGGAACAGAATAGAAAAAAGAAAATCCCCCTGCTTCAGGCTTGTCTGATCCTTGTCCTGGTATTATCAGCCTGTTTACCAGATGCCTCCGGCAGTGAATCCGCACCTTTTCCTATCGGCGCTTCCACGCCTACCATGCCGCCAATACCCGTAACTGAAAGACCCGTTTATGCACCAGGCGAACTGGTGGAATATACTGTCCAGTCAGGAGATACTCTGGCAAATCTGTCCAATCGGTTCAACACAACGATTGAAGAGATCCTCAATGAAAATCCGGTCATCCCCGTAGATGCCACCACTCTCCCCCCTGGTCTGCCCATGCAGATTCCCATTTATTATGAGGCTTTATGGGGTTCCCAATTTCAAATTCTGCCCAATTGCGCTTTCGTGAATGGTCCCGCTCAAATTGATTTTGATATTGATAGTTTTATGCAATCCCAACCTGGTTGGTTTAAGTATTTTGAGCAGTTTGCAGCCGAAGAACAACGTTCTGGAGCTGAGATTGTCACATATATCTCAACCAGCTTCAGCATCAGTCCAAAACTGCTGCTGGCCATCCTGGAATACCAGCTCAACGCGCTTAGTGATCCCATTCCTCCAGATGGTCTGCTGGACGGTTATCCGTTGGGATACCGATCGTCCGGGTACCATGGCTTGTATATCCAGTTGGTTTGGGCAGCAAATATCCTGAACCAGGGCTACTACGGCTGGCAGGGAAATCATCTGGATACTTTAGAATTCATGGACCAAACTATCGTACACCCGGATCCTTGGCAGAATTCTGCCACCGTCGCTTTACAATATTATTTCTCTCACCTGGAACCAAAAGCTGTATACGACCACACAATACGCGCCGATGGGTTTTTAAAGACATATCAGGAACTATTCGGGGATCCAGGGGACTGTGAACCACATATTCCAGGAAGTCTGCGCCAGCCCCAGATGACATTACCATTTAAAGGTGGTGAATCATGGGCTTTCACGGGCGGCCCCCATACAGGGTGGGGCCAGGGAGACCCCTGGGCTGCCTTGGATTTTGCTCCTCCCAGTGCTGTAACCGGCTGTGAGATCACCAGTGCTTGGGCAACAGCTGTTTCCCCCGGGATCATTGCCCGCAGCGAACCCGGCCTGGTGGAACTTGATCTGGATGGAGATGGGGATCACCGTACCGGGTGGGTAGTTTTGTACCTCCACCTGGGTACTCAACATAAGATCCCAAGAAATACCGTGGTAGAAACAGGTGACAATCTAGGCCATCCTTCCTGCGAAGGTGGTGAAAGCACCGGGTCCCATATCCATATTGCTCGCAAATATAATGGCGAGTGGATTCCCGCAGCAGATGTGATTCCCTTTAATCTGGGAGGCTGGATTGCACACGCTGGCCTCCGTGAATACCAGGGAACTTTGAAGCTCTTTAGCGAAACAGTCATCGCCAGCACTGATGCAGAAGAAAAAAGTCTGATCAGCTATCCCCGCCAAAATCCCTGATTCCTATCTGTTTTTTCAATCAAATTTCAGCCTAAACACCTACCGAAGGTGAATTTTCAGGTTAAAACCCGCAATATTTTGCCCTAAACCAGAGGAAAAACACAGAAAACTAAAGAAAATTAATATATATATTGATTTTTCTTATTTTTGCTCTTGACAAAATAAATATTTTTGATATACTGTAAGCATTGTTCAGGAAAAATAACTAGGAGAAAGCGATGTTTCCAACAAATTTAGATGCTTTCAATATCAATCAAAAAGAACTTCACGAGCGGGCAGCTCAGTACCGCTTGGCGAGATCCCTGGCACAACCCAATCGCTGGGCTGACAGAGTATATGCAGCAATCGGCCGCATGTTGATCATCACTGGGCAAAACCTGGTGAAACGTACGCAAGCTGCTCACTAGAACCTTAACCAATATTAATTTTTCAATCCCAATGGGAGGGCAAAATGTTTATAACTCATTTAGATACTTTCAAAACCCAGGAAAAAGAACTTCATCGTAAAGCAACCCAGTATCGCCTAACGAGATCCATGGAACAAAATAATCCATTTCTCAATAAGTTTTACGAAAACCTGGGCCGGATACTAATCCTTTCTGGTCAGCAATTGATCAACAATACCCGGGCAACAGCCCACTAAAACGGTTTTATTTACAAGGAGCAAATCATGCATCCACTACCCTCACAATGTCCTATCTGCGGCGGAGAAGTTGTAGTTACCCGGATCAACTGCCGGGATTGTAATACAACCATTGATGGTCATTTCTCTTCCAGGACTTTTTCCCAGCTTACACCTAAACAAATGGATTTTGTGGAAACCTTTGTCCGGCTGGAAGGAAAGATCACCCACATGGAAAAAGAACTGGGCTATTCATACCCAACCATCCGTAAGCTACTTCATGATGTGATCAGGGCTCTGGGATACGAACCCGGTGGGGACGAAACCTCGGAGCTTACTAAGGATGAACGTCAGAAGATCCTTAATGACTTGGATGAGGGAGCGATCAGCTATGAGGACGCGATGAAATTACTTAAGGATGAGGAGAAATAACGATGGTGAAACACAGTATTCCCATTGAAAACATCTCCAAGCTTGTAGTGGCCAGCATTGGCAATAATCTCTATCTAACGGGATGGAATCAAGAAGAGATCCGCATCAAAGACCTTACTGATCAAGACCAGGTCGAAACCAAGAAGGATCGGGTCGAGTTCCATATAGCTGGCGACGGATTCATTCACATCCCGCATCACCTGGAAGTAGAGATCCAATCTGTGTCCGGTGATGCAGTGATCAAGAGAATTAACAACGAAATGAAGATCTCATCGGTCGGAGGTGATCTGACAATTATCGATGTCAACACCGTTGCCATCGAATCCATCGGCAGCGATTTGATCGCCAAGCATGTTCAGGGTGATCTAAAAGTCGAAAATACCGGGGGGGATGCCCTGATCGACATTATCAAGGGCCAGATAAGCCTCCGGAATGTTGGAGGAGATATTGTCATAACAGATGTAGGCGGCGGTATCGAAGCCTCAGCTGGTGGAGATGGCACAGTTGATTTTAATCCCGTTCCCTGGCAGGCATATCAAATCAAAGTTGGCGGCGATCTGTCAGTATCTGTACCTGAAGAATGCAATGCCGATCTGTCCATAAAGAGCGGCGCAAAAGATATAAGCGTGGTATTGGGTGAGCTGGACCTGAAACCCCAGCAGGCGGAATTAACCCATACACTGGGCGAAGGTGGGCCGGCAATTTTTCTCTCCGCTGGTGGAAAAGTCTTTCTATCCGGAGATGATTTTAACGTATTCACAGGCTTGAAGATGAACGCGGAAGAATTAGGATCGATCACTGCTGATTTCTCGGCACAGACTGCAGAACAAATTAAAAACAGCCTGGGTAATCTGGAAGAAGATCTCCACATTTCACTGTCCGGGTTATCCGAATCCCTGGAAGCTATTGGTATTTCAGAAGAGAACCTAAAGAAGATCGGCGTTCAGATCGAAGAAAGCAGCCGGATGGCGGCCGAGAAAGCGGAAATTGCAGCTATCAAAGCCCAGGCAAAGGTTGAAAAGAAGATCGCCCAAGCTCGCCGTAAAGCACTCAAGGCCAAAGCTAAAACCAAGGAGTTCGATTTGGGCAAATTCCTAGATTTGGAGCATGAGAAGAAAGCCGTAACCGAATCTGAGCGGTTGTTGATCCTGGAAATGCTCCAGGGGAAGAAAATTTCTCTCGACGAAGCTGATCAACTTCTCAAAGCGTTGGAGGGAAAGAAAAAATGACAACCGAAAACGAACGTTTAGAAATACTGGAAATGATCCAAAAGGGGACCATAAGCCCCGAGGAAGGCATGAAGCTGATCGAAGCCATCGGTGAAAGTTGGGAAAATTCTGAAATGGAATACTCCTTAGCCAAAGCCGAGCTGGAAAGCAGTTTTGAACCAATCGACGCTGATGAATATTCTCAGGAAGTTGATCAAGATCATTTCAACAACTTGAAAAGCTGGTGGATCATCCCCTTCTGGATCGGGGTCGCAATTACTATAATGGGCGGTTCCTTGATGTATTGGGCCTGGTCTACCCATGGCATTGGTTTTGGATTTGTCGCAGCCTGGATACCTTTTTTGATTGGCGTTGGACTGTTAGCCCTGGGTTGGAACAGCCGTACTGGCCCCTGGCTGCACATTAGAATCCAGCAGAAACCCGGAGAAAAACCAGAAAAGATCGCAATCAGTTTTCCGATCCCGAATCGTTTTTTTGCCTGGAGTCTCAGGACATTTGGCAGTTTTCTCCCAAACATGAACCTGTCTGGCGCGGACGAGATTCTTCTTGCTTTGGGAAATTACTCCCAGGGGGATACGCCGTTGACAATAGATGTTGATGATAGTGATGACGGTGAAAAAGTAAGAATATACATAGGTTAGGAATAGTTCCTACGAAGGAGCAGGAATATGGTTACCAGCGAAGAACGGATGAAAATCCTCAAAATGATCAGTGAAGGGAAGATTACGGCCGAGGAAGGCTCAAGATTGATCTCAACGCTTTCCCAGAGAAGCGAAAAGGAAATTAAATCTGCCAAACGATCCATATCCAACCAGATGCTGCGGGTCCGGGTTACAGATATGTCTTCCGGAAAAACCAAGGTAAATGTCAATGTACCCATGAAGTTGGTGGATGCTGGCTTGAATATCGCCGCCCAGTTCACCCCAGAGATGGAAAACGCCCAGATGATGGAAGCCGTTAAGGAAGCCCTGGCTGAGAACATGAGCGGGAAGATTGTCGATGTGATCGATGAAGAAGATCAGGAACATGTGGAGATTTTTATTGAATAGACCCTTATCAATCAGGTCGATAAAAGAAAAAAGCCCGGAAATCCGGGCTTTTTTCTTTACTTAAGCAGATCTTTATTATTTATTGTCGGGCACATCTTCAACATCAACCGTGACAATATCCTCTCCCGCAGGGACGTATTCGGGCACAACGATCATCATGATGATGTAAGCCCAGAACAATCCGCTGACTGAGGCAAAGAAACCCAGCACAAATACCAGCCGGACGATAGTTGGGTCGATATCAAAGAAATCAGCGATACCAGCACAAACGCCTCCGACCATGCGGTCTTCTACCGAGCGATAAAGCTTCTTGTTTTCAATAGCCATGTCTGTTTCTCCTGATCACTAATCATATTTATCTATCAAGATATACGGTAATACTGAATTTAAGTTGTAAAAAAACAACAATAACATACTTTCCTCTTTAACCTGCTCTTCTTTTGATATAATCAGAACAATAAAACAACAGAGGTAATATGGATATTTACGATCATGAAGCTCCATCTGTAAACATCAGCGACCGTTTGCGCCAGCTCCGGGAAGAACGAGAACTTTCCATCCGGGGGTTGGGACGACTTAGTGGATTATCTGCAAATGCGCTCAGTGTTATTGAAAGAGGCCTGTCTTCACCATCTGTGAGCACGCTGTATAAAATTGCCACAGCATTAGAAATTCCAGTAACTGCATTCTTTGAAGAAACTCCTCCAAAACAGGACGTTGTTTTGGTCAAATCGTCTGAACGCAACCGCATCCCCCTTTACAGGGGTTTATGGGAAGGCCTGGGCGGATCCCATTACGAAGGTTCTGTTGAGCCATTTATGGTCACCCTGGAAGCTGGCAGCAGCAGCGGCCGTTTCCCAATGGCCCACTCTGGTCATGAGTTTGTTTTCTGTCTACGGGGTGAATTCATCTACGAGGTTGGCGAAGAAACCTATACCCTTGAAGCTGGCGACTCCCTGTTATTCTCTGCAGACCTTGAGCACAAATGGCATAATCCTGGAAGCACCGTTGCTAACGCCCTGATCATGTTGTGCGGTTTCAGGCCAGGTGAAAGCCCCAGTAAATATCACATGGCATCAGGAAATGCGGAAGAAAAAGAGGACTAAATTCATTTCTATCCAATAAAAAAGCCTTGTAAATTGATTTACAAGGCTTTTTGCTTTTTTTAGAACGAAGTATTACACAAAAACAACTTGCGCACCTTCTGTCAGGTCCATGAATTCCATGGCACCGAGTACGGTAGCCCCATCAATCAGGTCGTCCTGGGTTAATTTCATCATATCCATTGACATCTTACAACCATAGACATTGGCGCCAGCGTCCATAATTAGATCCATGAATTCTGGAACCCTGGGGAAACCTAATTTTTTGATCTCTCCCCTCATCATCCAAGATGCAGCCGCGCTCATTCCCGGCAGCGCACCCAACAGGGTTGGAATACCAAACCAGGGATGCATATTGGGGTTGCCGACTGTAGCAACGTTCAGCCCCTTCATTTTCTTCTTGGTGATGATGTCCAATCCCCAAAAAGTAAAAAACATCTCCACGTCAATACCAGACATTCGGGCTGCATTGGCCAGGATCAGGGGGGGGTAGGCCATATCTAGAGAGCCTTTGGATGCTATCAAGGCTAATTTCCGATTCCCGTTCGCACCTGTATTTTTATGTAATGCTCGTGATGGTTTTGCCATAATTTTCTCCTTAGTTAAATGCAGCCAGTGGGTTTCTTAAGTCCTGCGATATTGGCAGCGATTTTTGCCGGTCCTTCCGGAAACAACTGATAGATCTCTTTCATATCTACACCAGTCTGCTTGGTGATGCGCCTGAGTGTAGGGGGTTCGCCACTCTCCTCGAAATCTGCCCGTGCAAAATCGATCACATGCCAATGGCGGTCAGTAAGTTTCACCTCTAAAGCATCGGCAATCGCCTCGCCAATCTCTTTGGTCCAATCTGAAGCATTAACCATAAATCCTTCATCATCAAACTCTATGGTATCAAGAACATCCTGTGTCATAACTTATCTCCTTTAAACAACTTTTGAATGATTATCCTGGGTGTCATCACCCAGGGCTTGTAGTACCTTAACCAGTCGGGAAAATGCCATCCTGGTTTCGGGACGGTTTGCTTCTCTCACCAGGGAAACAAGTGAAGGAGCAGAGGCCTCTTCTTTTCCATCTAGGTGGAAAGCTAATAACATTTTGTTGAGATCTGAGAGAGTATTCTCTCGGGCTAATGTATTAAATAGATCCCCGGCTTGAGTAAACAAACCGGTTTGTTCCAATTGATCCAGAGCTTCAACCGCGGAAGAGAAAACTTGTTTTCCAAGCAGTTCAACTTCATCCGCAATCCCCATCAATGATTCAAACCTGTCCATCATAGACAGGATCAAATGAGTATTTCTCAGCACCCTTTTTAAAAGGTAAAACAGATCCTCAAGCTCAAAGTCGCTTCCAATATCTTCCAACTCATTAATGGTGAGATGGATCAATTGATTCCCGATCGGGATCAGGTCTGCTTTCAGTTCATCAAACTCTCTGACACGCCGTTGTTGTGCTTCAGCTTGTTCGGTCAGGTAGCCGATTTGTTGAGCCAACTGGTCTACTTTTTCATTTATCAAAGCAAGGTCTTTATCCATAATTCACTCTCACTGCCATTTTCCTGCCATGGTCATCTGGGATTCAAAGGGCATATCTCCGCCTTTTAAGAGCACGTTCCAATAAACCCAGCGGAACATCATCTTGCCCCAATGGTTTGCAGGAGATTCCTTCAAAAGAGAAAAAGGTCCCAAACCAGGTAGCGGATATTTACCCGGAAGCGGTTCCACATCATAGTTAAAATCGATCAGAATGCCTTGTTCAAAACCAGATTCGATAAAACAGTTGGCATGGCCATCAAATTCGGCCAGCGGTTCCAACCCTTCCATGTGACGGAGCATATTATCAAGGAGCACATCCAGCATAAAATGAGCCACTGAGCCTGCTTTTGAGGTCGGAGTATTGCCAGCATCCCCAATCACCCAGATGTTTTCATGAGCAGTGGATTGCAGGGTATGTTTATCAACCGGTACATAATTAAGGTCATCGCCCAACCCAGAACGATCGATCACTTCCGCACCCATATTTGTGGGGACAGTAACCAGCAGATCATAGGGAATCTCGCGCTCATCCCAGGACCGAATAGCCTGCTTTTTATTGTCGACTGATCCTATATTGAAGTTGGTTTCAAGGTTGATTCCTTTCTTTTCCAGCATACCGCCAAGGATACTGGCAGCACGGGGTTTGGTAAAAGCCCCATCCAGAGGTGTCGCATAAATGATATCGACCTTGTCACGTATCCCTTTCTGGTGGAAATACCAATCTGCTAGAAATAGAAATTCCAGTGGGGCAACAGGACATTTTATGGGCATCTCAGCCACATTGACTACCATCTTGCCGCCCTTCCAGAATTTCAGGAATCCAGCCAGGTCTGCCGCACCATCTGGTGTGTAGAAATCAAAGATATTCTTCCGCCAACCGCCGCCATCCAATAGCCCATCGGTTTCTGAAGGCTGGATATGCGTGCCAGTCGCAATCACCAGATAGTCATAGGAAAGTACTTGTTTATCCCTTGTAAGTACAACCCGATTCTTTTCAGGCTCTATCAATTCAATATCTGAAAGGATCAAATTCACGCCCCGAGGTATAAAATCTCTTTTCGGTTTTTCAATATCTCGGGGAGAATAAATACCAAATGGGATAAATAATAATCCCGGTTGGTAATAATGGGTTTCATCGCGATCAACGATCACGATTTCCCACTCTCTAGCATCCAACTCATGAACTAGTTTATTAGCGACCATAGTGCCGCCCGTACCCGCCCCCAAAATAACAACTCTTTTCATATTCCTCCCTCCTGGATATACCTATAAACACTGATAATTTTGTTCTTTTTCTTCTTTTATCTATTTATGTGACATGTGTAACATGGGTAATACTACCATGTTACACTTAATTGAAGAAGCGGGGAGGTGATATCTTACAGAATTTTAAGGTTATTTCTTCCACGGGAATCCCCTCTTATACCTGAAATATATTTAAGTCTCATATTCAAACAAGCCAGGAGGGTGTATTTTTCGTATAATGTAAGGAAAGAGACTAGACCAGGATGGCCGAAATGAAATTAAATGTCAAAGCTTTTGCTCTCGCGGGGGGAATAGTCTGGGGATTTAACTGGTTTGGCCTTACCTGGTGGTTGATGCTCACAAAAGGTATCACCCATGAGAAAGTCGCTTTCATAAGTGATACCTATGTTGGTTTCACCGTCAGCCCGCTAGGCAGCCTAGTAGCATTAGCATATGGTTTCATTGACGGGTTAATTATTGGCTTGATGGTCGCCTGGGTTTATAACAAGATCGCTCCCCGACTCAGATCCGAAAATTAGCAACCTCCAACAACAATACAAAAAACCGGGCTTTATTGAGCCCGGTTTTTTGATTCAGCAAACTACATTTTCAAGGCTTTGTTTTGAAGCCCATGACCAGCATCACTAGTCCAGCCAGGAAAGGTGTGGAACAAAGAGATCTAATTGATCTAACAGCAGAAACGCCGCTATCTCCACTCACTCCCGAAGTACTCTCTGGGACAGATAATCGTGACGGCAAACTGCTGATCCCCTGCTCTTCAGAAACGATCTGATAAGCTTCGCCATCCACTACGAAGATCACCTGGTCTCCCTGGGCGAAGTATTTTCCCCACTCAGGCCTGGTGGTCAGCAACTGATAATACACATCTGTTCCAAATCCAATTTCTGTCGGTGTCATGATAGATGCATCATACTGGCTATCAGTCCAGACCTGTCCCTGCAGGAAAAAGGTCTTATCTCCCACATACTTAATCTGGGGCTGTTGAATCTCTCCTGTATCCTGGTTTACAGCCTTCCCCAACTGAGGAACAGCCTCCGCAGAGCGCAAATTGGATTCTGCATCAGCCTTATCAACAGCTTCAGCTCCAACCGCATTGCCGGAATATTCCTGAGCCAGTTCGTGGGCTTCCTCTTCCCAACCTTCCCCACTAAAGAGATCATCTTCCTCTATCAAGAACGAGGTATAGGGAGTGATGATCCCATACCGGAGGCTGAGCTGGATCACCGCATCCACCCACTCAGAATTTTCTCCCTGATGGCGGATCTGATTCAGTAAATAACCGATCTTCCTGGCTGCCCACAAGCGGGGAATAAAACTATTCACTTCGCCGACCTCTGAACCAGCTTTGAAGTCTGCTCGGAGAGAATACATGTATCTTTCAGAATTCACCGAGCCAGATAGCTGGATGGTTGATTTTCCGGAATCCCCAGCTGAGAGGCGGTAGCGACCGGCGACCATAAGCTGCATACCTGAAAACAAGTCTGGCAATTCTGGAGGATAGATCTCCTCCACCAAGATGCCCCCAAAATCAAGTTCAAGATTGGACAAAACCGGGGTCTGGATCTTCGCGAAAAGCCCTGATACTTCCTCGTCTATCCGTTCATTAGGACGCACATAACTCACCAGCCCCCTATTATCTTCCGCAAGGGTATCCAGGAGTTCAGTATTCACATCATCTCCGACCCCGAACGCAAATAAACGCAGGTAATGAGTAGAATTATTCTTGGTATTAGACAAAATCTGTTCGATCTCTGTTACTCCTTCCGTTGGCAGGCCGTCAGTTAAAAACAACAACACCAACGGGCGGGCAATATTGCTATCCTCAGTTGGATTGCGCTGCGCGGTTGCTTCAAGCAGAGCCTGATTTATATTGGTTCCTCCCAAAGCAGGCATATTTTCAATCCAGGAGATCGCCAGGGGAGCTTTTGAAACAGGCTGGAGCTGATAGGCGAAATGTTTGACCCCGGTAGAAAATGTGATCACGTTAAATCGATCCTCAGGATTGAGATGGTTCAGGATATATCTGGCAGCTTCTTTGGCCTGGGAAAGCTTGTCACCTTCCATCGAGCCGGAAGTGTCCAGAACCAGTACGATATCCCTGGGAATGATCCTGTCTACCTCTACGGATGGAGCAGCTAGCAGCAGAAAATAACCCTCCTGTCCAATACCTTTTCCAGCAACCAGATCCGGGAATGTCAACAAATTCAAACCAACCTCATCATCGCTGAAAGTATAGATCAATTCAAAATCCTGGTCCGGGAGCACGTTGTATTCCTCATAACCGAGGGTAACTTGATGATCTCCATCTCTATCAATATAGATTCGATCCTGATGGGTTGGAGAATAGACAGCTCGCAGGGGTTGGGAGGATGACAGTTCGATCCGGACAGAACAATCTTCCAGTGCCCGGGCAGAAAACTTCTCAGTGTTGAGTGGATAGACGTACTTGACCAAACCATTTTCCTGGCTCAACACCTCGCTGTATTCCAGCTCGATTTTCCTTGAGCCTCCAGGCGGGATAGGATAGATCCGGGCTTGAACTGCCCCTTTTCCAATGTATTCCAGCAAGGCAGGATCTCGGCGCTGCCGCACAATATCCTCATATATCTGCCTGGCTTCATCGGCAGGCAGGATCTTTCCTTCGATAGCCTGACCGTCAACCCAGATCACAAATTTTGAGATCGAAGCACCATCCGGAATAGGAAAGATATAGGTTCCTTCCACTTCCCAATCATATTCATTCAGGAATTCCTGCTCTACCCTCGTGACCGCAATCTGGTCTGAAATAGAAACGGTTACCCGGTGATAACGAATGGTCAGCCAGCTCTCTTCCAGAGGAGGATGGTCTGGCCAGGTAGGCGGATCCGGAATTACAATCCCATCCGCCAGGGCAGGTTGTGTCACAGCTAAAAAGGCAATAGCAACCAAAACAAAACTAATCAAGATTTTATTTTTTATTTGTATAGGGGAAACCATCTCACTCCTCCTTGTGATATTACACTTATGAGGAGATGACGATCAGGAACTCCAAAAAGTTCCCTGGATCTAAGTCAATTTCATTTTTCCTGATAGATATACTGCATATCAGGATATTCAGTGAAATAATAATGGGCCCAGATATATAGGTGATTAAATAGGGCAGCAAGCAAGGCGGCTTTGGAATTGAAGATCAAACCGATCATCCACAAAGCAAGAAAAGCATAAGTATACATGGCGTTGGACGACCACTTGAATATCCCCTCCCGGACAAAGGGAATATTGCGGTATTTTTCAGGCTGAAAATGGTCGATCCCTAATGCTCGTTCAGGACTGAAATATTTGACAAAAGAGTAGGCCATATAAGCCACTACCGCCAGGCAGATCCCAATTAAAGGTATATTGATCCAATTAGGTAGGTCCAGTGTGCCGCGATTAGCGATCGCCAGTGCAAAGATCGTGATCGGCCTCGCCATGAATAAGATCATGAATCCGATTGCCCAGACTGTAAATGCTCTCTCACCTAGAGAATTGGATAACCAGCCGTAATACAGCTCTCCCCGCCAGCAGATCACCACATAGACCTGATGCAGGATAGGAAACAGAACCGACAGGATCAACCAGGTGGTTGTCGATATCCCGAGAAACACACCCTCCAGCAAATCTCCCTGGGCAACGAACCAAACTCCGCTGATCAAAACCAGAATGGATAATAGATGATAGCCTTGTTTTTCCAGGATTTTCATAACTGCAGTAACCCGCCCATGTTAAAAGATTTTTGGAATAAAACGCTTTGTCTGTTCCATATATTTCTGGTAGGTGTCCCCAAAACGGGCCAGATTATGCTCTTCTTCTATCCGGGCAGTTAGATATACACCAATAACTGTCGTGATCACTAATCCTGTCCCAAGCAAGGACGGATCTTTGAGAAAAGCGCCCAGGCTGAACAAGATCAGCGAGGTATAGAGAGGATGACGGATAAATTTATAAACACCACTGGTGATCAATGTGGTTGTATCTTCAAAATCCCCTTCCGGGTTGCCTCTGGTTTTAATCAGGAAAAATCCATAACCAGCGAGAAATATCGAACCTACCAGGCAGATCCAGGAAAAAACCTGCCGGGTCGAAAGAGGATCGATGAACCAGCTTTCGGCATTTATAAAGATCAAACTCAGGATACTTTCAAAGGCCAGAAACCGTTGAAAGCGATAGGGATGGGAACGAGCCAGGGTAAAACCCAATAGCACAATCGTAAATATTATCCAGGCCAGGAAATATATCATTTTAGTTCTTCTTTGAGAGCAGATCAGTCTCATCCAGACGTTCCAATACCTCGGATATACCCTCAACTTCCAGGTAGCGTTCCTGGTCCAAATGATTCGTTGGATCATCTTCATGAGACCAGGTGGGATGGCCAGCCAGATGCATTGCCCAACCTCCCAGTTCCAGAATCGGGAGGATATCCGATCGCAGTGAGTTTCCGATCATTACGAATCTTCCCGGATCAATATTATATCGATCCAGAATGCCCGCATATACACCGGGAGATTTATCACTGACCACCTCGATAGCCCGAAAATAATGAGCTAATCCCGAGGCCGCAAATTTTCGCTGCTGATGCAGCAAGTCTCCTTTGGTGATCAACATCAACGGATATTGAGCTGAAAGATTTTCTAATAAATGGTTGACCCCCTCAAAGACCTCTACTTCATGGGCGAGCATTTCTTTGGCTAGATGGATCAACTTTTGGATATCGGATGGATGGATCTGCTCCTCGGTCATTTCAATGCCGATCTCGATCATCGAAAGTACAAAACTCATCACTCCATATCCAAAATACTGGATATTCTCAACTTCAAATTGATCAAAATTCTCAATATCAGGATTGCCCAAGCCATATTTTTGGAGAATTTCCAGGAATCTGTCACGGCCCGCAAGATAATATTCTTCGTTTTTCCACAGCGTGTCATCTGCGTCAAATGCGATCCAATCGATCATAAGTCCTCAATATTTTAGTCTGGTCGGACGGCACCCAGAAAACAAGTTGTCAACGCTCCTTGTTTGGCGCCAAAACGGCAGGCTTCTTCAATATCCTTTCCCTGTCTTAATGCCGATACTAATCCAGCTGCAAAGGCATCTCCTGCGCCAGTTGTATCCACAACCTGTTCTACTTCTATACCAGGAATATGTATGCCTCGATCAGCTTCGGCCAGCCAGCAACCATCTGCGCCCAGTTTTATGATCACTGACCGAGCCCCTTCTTCCTGGAACTCCCTTGCCGCCCCAGCAGGATCTGATACACCGGTCAGGATCTCCGCTTCCTGGAGATTGCACATGAACAAGTCCAGGTGAGGCAGGATATTCCATAATGGATCCGGTTTTTTCATGGTCGGAGAACGAACCACATCCAATGAAATAAAAACGCCGGATTTCCTGACGCGGGCCAGCGTCTCGGCAAAACCCGGGAGAAGCAACCCCGGCAGCACAAAATACCCGGCGATGTGCAAATAGTCAATTGCTTGTTCTTTGAATATTTCAGGGTTGAGGATCTCTCCCACTAACTCTGCGTTAGCGCCAGTAGTGTGAATGAAGCGGGGCTGAAAATCACTATCAACCAAACCTACACTTACTCCTGTGTCTTTACCCGGGATCCGGTTGACATAACGGGCATCTACACCTCGTTTCTCCCAGGTATCTACCAGGATAACTGCCGTCTGATCATCTCCCATGCAAGCAAGCAGGAAAGGCTTTTCGCCCAGGTCGGCTAGCCCGATCGCAACATTGGATGCGCAGCCCCCAGGAGTCACAGCCGCGTTCTGGAAAGCGATCGAGTCGTAGCGCGGCACATCATCCACTGTTTTACAGATAACATCCAGCGTTACATTGCCAAAAACAAGAATAGAACCAGAATCAGTTCTCATTAGTTGTGAGGATAGGAGGGCGTTTTTCCCGCCAGCCTTCTTTTTCTGTAGCCTTTTCGAACGCTCGGGCAATCCGGAGCAAAACCCCTTCTGAATAATCTGGCCCTAAGACTTGAGCGCCGATCGGTAAATTTTCATTATCGAAACCAACCGGGAAGTTTAATCCCGGAATGCCAGCATGATTGGTAGTAGCTGTCAGCTGATCTGAATACTGCATCATCACCGAGTCACCATATACACTTCCAATCGGGAAAGCAGTAGAAGGCGCGGTCGGCGTTAAAAGGGCATCCAGGCGATACTTACCCTTGTGATCGAAGATCTCTTCAAAATCCTTACGCATCAAGGCTCGAGCCTTGAGAGCCAATTCATAATATCCTTTATCAAATTGGGCGGCACTCAGGTAAATACCCATTAACATGCGTAATTTAGGCTCCACACCGAAGGCTTCCCCCCTGGTCTTTCGGTACAATTCGCGCAGGTCTGCATAGGATTCGTCTGTCCGAAAACCGTATTTCACGCCATCATAACGAAGCAAATTAGAACTTGCTTCCACTCGGGAGATCACAAAATAGGTCGGGACACCGTATTTTGTATGCGGTAAAGGAACATCCATCACGATATCAGCTCCCAGTTGGGCCAGGAAACCGGCTGCACTGAGAACCGCTTCCTTGATCTGAGGATCGATCGGGTTTTCAACTAGCTCCATAGATTCCGAATTGAAATAAGTCACACGGAAAAACTCTTCTGATAAACCAATTCGCAACCCGCGGATATCCTTTTTCATCTCCTCCAGGTAGTCTGGTACAGGCACATCAGCAGCAGTGTTATCCCGGGGATCCGGTCCGGCAATAGCCTGCAAAGCCAGGGCTGCATCGGTGACGTTGCGTGCCAGGGGACCCGGACAATCGAGGGAAGAACCAAAGGCAATCAAGCCGTAACGTGAGACTCTGCCGTAGGTGGGTTTCAATCCTACTGTCCCACAGAAAGAGGCTGGATGGCGTATAGATCCACCTGTATCTGTGCCCAGTGAAATGGCTCCCTCTCCAGCAGCAACCGCAGCCGCTGAACCTCCAGAGGATCCACCGGTCACCCTGCTGGGATCCCAAGGATTCCTGGGAACTGGTTTGTAGGCAGAAGATTCGCTTGAAGAACCATAAGTGAATTCATCCAGGTTCACCTTGCCTACCATCACCGCGCCAGCATCCGCCATGCGTTCCACAACTGTAGCCGAGTAGGGGGAGATGTAATTAGAGAGGATCTTGGAACCGGCTGTGGCTTTGATACCCTTTACGGTAAAGATATCCTTGGCTGTATAAGGCACACCAGCTAATGGCCCGGGGTACTCTCCCTCTTGGATCAGTTTGTCAATCTTTTCAGCTTGGGTCCTGGCATGATCCTCGGTCACCAGTGTAAAAGCATGGACAGTTGAAAGGTCTTCTTTGGAAGTAGCTTCTGGCGCATCCACTTCTCCTGTCCGTCCATCTACTTGGCGGATCCGCTCCAGAGCATCCTCAAGGACTTCAACCGCGGAAACCTGTTTGGTATTTATCAGATCAGCAACGACATATGCGGGAAGATCACAGGTTTTCATATTCAATCCAGCTCCTCGTGAGAAATATCCGGGACAACAATATACCCATCTTCCAATTCTGGAGCCTGTTTGAGGATATCCTCCCTGTTTGGATCCTGGCGGGAAATATCTTCCCGTGGGATGGCGCTGTTCAGTTCATCATAGGGGATACCATGGGCAGCGGTTCTGATCTCAGCATCGATCGGAATCGATTCCAGCACCTCGATAGAAAGCATTTGATTATTTAATTCCTTTCGGAGGTATTCTGCCTCATCTGGTGGGAGTTCTAAAGAAGCCAATTCAGCCAGGCGGTCAAAATCCTCAGGGGAGATCTTATCGGTCATTATTCTGTCCTTATTTCTGTGCTATCAAAATAGTAACTGTATTTTATCATTGAAAATTTGGGGTGTTTCAACGCCAAAAATTCATTTATCAGCAGAAGGAACAGGGATAAAATCGCACCTAAATAGTGTCATTTGCTAACTGACGCCATTCTGGCCTGATGGTAGAATATTGGCTCGAAAACGAAAGATTAGTCCAGGAAGGACGGTCATTTATGTGTGGGATTTTCGGAATTGTCACTAAAGAAACTCAAAATCTCGGTCCCATCTTAATTGGCGCCGGGGAGCGCTTATCCTACCGGGGATATGATACGGTTGGGGCAGCCACCCTGCCCCAGGAAGGAAAGATCGACCTCCGCAAAGACAAGGGTAAAGTCCAGGAAGTAGCTGAAAAGTACAACTTCAAGGAAATGTCCGGGGATCGGGCCATTCTGCAGCTGCGGTGGGCCACTTTTGGCGCCCCTTCCCAGATCAATTCCCAACCTCACCTGGATTCAGACGGCGATCTGGTTGGTGCCCATAACGGCAACGTGGTCAATAATCTGGAGCTGATGGCTGAGTTCAAAGCTGAAGGTATGGTTGTTCGTTCTGAAAACGACGGCGAAAGCTGCGTGCATGCAGTTGAACGTTATTATGACCAGGGCCATGATCTGGTGGAAGCCATCCGCTTGGCCACCAAGGACCTGGAAGGTGACTATTCTTTTGTGATCGGCAAAGTGGGTGATGACCGTCTGCATGCCATCAAAAAAGGATCTGGCTTGATTGCCGGCATCACAGATGACCTGGTTTGCATCGGTTCTGACCTACCCTCGATCATACCCATCACCAGGAATATATTACGCCTTAATGACGGAGAGATCATCACCTTCTGGGCTGATGGCTATGAGCTCACCAGTGTGGAAGATGGCTCCAGGATCGAGCGAGATCCTGAATATGTGATCGAAAGTATGGAAATTGCCCAGAAAGGCGGTTACCCTCACTTCATGCTCAAAGAGATCCATGAGCAGAGCCATGTGGCTGCAGAATTGCTCCAGGTATTGGAAAACTCCCCGGACGTTGATGCCTTTATCGAAAAACTGGAGAAAGCCCGAAATATCTATGTGGTCGCCTGTGGAACCAGTTCTCATGCCGGGCTGCTTGGTTCGATCTACTTTAACAAATTTGCCGGCCGGGCTGCTATCCCGGTTCTGGCGCCTCAATTCGCAGCTCAATACGGATCTTCCGTGGGGCCTGATGATGTGGCCATCTTCATAAGCCAGAGCGGTGAGACCAAAGATGTGTTAAACGCAATTGAAATCGCCCGGGAACGGGGCATGGGGGTTCTGGGGCTGGTCAATGTTGTGGGCTCGACCCTGATGTTGGTAAGTGATGTGCACCTTCCGCTGGTTTGTGGTTTTGAGATCAGCGTACCTGCTACCAAGACCTATCTTAACCAGGTGCTGGCTTTGCTTTATGTAGCGCTGCGCTGGGGAGGAAAGGATACAAACACTCTCCATAAAATTCCAGAGCTTATCGATCTGGTAATTGAGACATCCGAAGAACAGATGCCTCCAATCGTGGAAAAGGTAAAGGACTGGGATGATCTTTACAGCCTGGGTTATGGACTGACCTATCCAGTTGCATTGGAAGGCGCCTTGAAGTTCAAGGAAATTACCTACGCTCACTGCGAAGGCATTCTGTCTACAGAATTCAAACACGGCCCCTTGTCAGCGGTCTACGAGGGCTACCCGGTGATCTTCACTGCTGGGCCAGATGACATCCCTCTCATCATCAGTGGAATTAACGAAGTAACCTGCCGGGGAGGCCATGTGATAGCTATCGGCTTCGAGGATTCCAGATTGGAAGGCAACGCCCAACAGACCCTGGAAATCCCTGATCTGGACCTGCCGGAAGATCTGAAACCAGCCGCTCTGGCCCTGCTGAGCGCCATCCCCCTCCAGCTACTTTCCTATCACTGCAGCCTGGCAAGAGGGTACGATCCGGATTTCCCGAGGAATTTGAGCAAGACCCTGACGGTGGATTAACCAGTCCCAGACCGCGAACATGCACCCCATTAGAGCCAGGAATGGCAGCAGTTTGGCTGCAGGATTCTCGGCAGATCTGCTAAATTATTCGCGTTATTGAATATGTTATTATCCAATCCGCCAGAATTATGGAAACTGCCACTTTAATCGATCAAACCCTCAAGCGGATCATTGTTGAGCCCACCAACCACTGCAACCTGGACTGCAGCATGTGCATCCAGCGCACCTGGAATTCTCCCGGTGGACAGATGTCTCGTACGATTTTTGCGGCGCTGCTGGAAGATCTCCGCAGCCTCTCGCCCACACCCGAAATCTTTTTCGGCGGCTACGGCGAACCGCTCTCCCACCCCAAGATCATCCAGATGATCCGTGAAGTGAAAGCTGCCGGCGCCCGGGCAGAACTGGTGAGCAACGGCACCCTGCTCACACCGGGGATGGCGAAAGAGTTAATTTCATCCGGGCTGGATAAAATCTGGATCTCTCTGGATACCAGTCACCAGGACAGCATTCAAGAAGGGCAAGCAGCGCAAACCAAACCCACCGCCATTCAAAAAATGGAAGAACTGATTGGTTTGAAAAAAATGCTTGAGGCGGGACCGGAGCTCGGCCTGGTTATTGTCCTCAGCCGGGGGGGTCTCGATCAGACATTGAAGCATATCCAGCAGGGAATCCAGGTTGGACTGAGATCGTTCTTTTTCACCCACCTGGAAGCATATTCTGAAGATCTGGCCCATCAGGCCTGCTACGCTCCGGAAGATTTAAGAAGGATAGCTTCCTGGCAAGCCAGGCAGGCAGAGCTGGTGAGAGAATTGGAGGGGATGGCTGAAGGAATCACCATCGAAGGTGTCCTGGGAAACACCAACGCTCACTGCCCCTTTGCTGAAAAGGGAGAAATCGTACTGCGTTGGGACGGTGAGATCTGCCCCTGCCTGCCCCTTCTGTACGACCATGCAAGTTTCGTTGGGTCCTGGGAACATAAAATAGCCTCCCATTCCCAGGGGCACATTCAGCGAAGCTCCATCCGCCAGGCCTGGTCGGATGCGGAAAATATGCTCCTTCGTGAACGCCTGCTCGGCAAGGAATTCTCTCCCTGCCTGAGCTGTCGGGACTGCTGGTTATCGGATGACAACCAGCTGGACTGCATGGGCTATGAGCATCCTACCTGCGGTGGCTGCCTGTGGGCTGAGGGCTTCATCGCCTGTCCTTGAGATTCCGATCGGGAAGCATGGCCATATAAATTGGAGGCCGGTTGGCGGGATTTTTCCTGGCAGGTTCAGTCAAGAGGGCTTTTGACACCCTTTCCCCCCTTATTCAGCACATGGGTGTAGATCATGGTGGTCTTCACGTCGGCATGCCCCAATAACTCTTGAACCGTGCGGATATCATAGCCATCCTCCAGCAGGTGAGTGGCGAAGCTGTGCCGGAAAGTATGGGGTGTGACATGCTTGTTCATTCCAGCTTTGCGTGCCCCTGTCCGGACTGCGGTTCGGATTCCACTGGGATGGAGATGGTGGCGCCGATAAGCACCGGAACGGGGATCCCGGGATGGCTTGAGTGCCGGGAAGAGATACTGCCAGATCCATTCTTGATCGGCGCTAGGATATTTCCTTGCCAATCCTTTGGGCAGATCCACACCGGCATAGCCTTCTGCAAGAGCCATTTCATGAGCGATCCGAGTCGACTGAATATGACGTTTGAGTTTAGACTGGACTGCACCCGGCAGCACTGTGCGGCGGTCCTTCTTTCCTTTGCCGCAGCGCACCGTGATCTCATTGCGCCCAAAATCGATATCCTGGATCCGGAGCGTGAGACATTCCGTGATGCGCAGGCCGCTGCCGTAGAGCAGCTGGCAGATCAACAGGCAGGTTCCCTGGAGGTGAGACAACACATCCGCCACCTCCTGTTTGCTGAGAACGACCGGGAGGTGTTTAGGGCGCCTGGCAGGGACCGGGAGGATCTCTTCGTCGAGCGGGACGTGGAGCACTTCCTTGTAAAGGAATTGGAGGGCTGCCAGAGCCTGGTTTTGAGTAGAGGGAGCCACTTTTTTCTGGACAGCGAGGTGCGTCAGGTAAGATTCGATCTCCACCTCACCCATTTCCTGGGGGTGGCGCTTATCATGAAAAAGGATGAAGCGTTTGATCCAGGACAGGTAAGTCTTTTCAGTGCTGTAGGAATAATTGAGGCGCCGGATGCGATTGCGGGCCCTGTCCAGCAGCTTGGTTGCGGTCATTTCCCCCTCCCTGATTTGGCACACAGAATATGTTACACTGATAGCGTACAGCAGGAGCGCTCCCCGCGCAAGACCCTGGGGATAATAGCTTATTCCCTTATTCGGCATGATGGGGGATAAGAAGATATGACATTAGCGCGTATTCAGAAGATAATTAACGTTAGCAGGCAAATAAACTTTAAATAATATGAATCTGGCAAAGATTATTTTCGATGAGAAATCTGATGGTTTAGAAATACCTGATCTGAAGGAGCTTGATCAGGTTCTTGACCAAGCTCACTTTAACGCTCTCAATTCCTTACCTACTATTGTGTCTATAGAGATGCATAATGCCCTGCTCTATATAGGCCTTGGGCTTGAAAAAAGTTTCATTCATTTTATGAGCAGTAACAATGAACCCCCCTATTTTTCTTCCTTAGGTGATAATGATTTAGATGGTGTTATAAGTTTCTATCTCCACGGAAACCACCATACGGAAATACAACGTAAGAATCTAATTCCATTGGATAAGGCACGGTTCATTGTTGCGACGTTTTTTCAAACCGGAATTAGGTCAGAAATTGTTTCTTGGGAAGAAGTCTAAAATGGTTGCCTGCTAACCCCCGCTCCACCTGACAGCCGGTTAAGGTGGACGGCCTGGGATATAGGATCTTACAAACCAAGACCCGGCTGCAGGTGAGCTCATCCGTTATGCAGAGTTTTTCACTAGTTATATACAAAAGAGAAATCAGAGTATTGTAGAATTAAACCACATGATTGATCCTGTTTGTAATGGAGCCTTAAATGAAAACAGAAAAAAACCGAAGAATTTTATTGTTCTCACTAATTGTTCTTCTCCTCCTAGGCATAATGCTTTTGGGATTAAGATTTGCCCCTGCATTAGCGGATGAAATGACCCCCGATCATTATGAACTGGTCAAAACGAATGAGCCAAACCTGATCAATGATGAGGCTACCGAGACAGCAAAACAACCTGAAGCTGAAGATGAATCTGAGGATCAGGGATCCACAACAGACACATCAACGCCTGATGCAGCGGCCTTGTTACATATTATGTTGCAAGATTTCGAAGACAAAACTTTTTCTCAAACAGGTTGGTTGCATTACGTTTACTATCAGGAGTCCGAAGTCAGCAATGGCGTTGCTCTACCGCAAAACTACTTTGTTGATGGTTGGTATCTAATTAATGAAGCGGGGATTGTGACCCAAGATGTCGTCTCTTATTACGATGATGCTGGAAATTTGAACCAGCGAGGAATCTTTAAAGACAATACTTTTATCAATTTAAGCACCAAAGAGGAAATGGATACGGAAGGTCCTTACAAATTGAAGTTAGATCTTGGCGTGACCAAGTATATGTTAGAAATGCAAACGGAAGGCTCGATCTTGACCCATGAAGTTTCCACTTTAAATGAGAAGCCTGTGATCAAATTTTCAGTTATAGGAAACTATGATAAACCAACCATTTTTGGAAACTCATCCCAACCTGTCGAAAGCGTCCGTATGACAATTCTCTTTGATCAAGCAACGGGAGCAATTTCTGAAATGGAGTACATATATAAACTTGTGGATGGGACCGAAGAATTATTCTATAAAGTTCAGCCTTCGACCCTGGCCCGCGGGGATTTACCACAGGAGTTCGTTCAGTTATTTGAAAACGAATAATATAAAAGTAATTATCCCGAGAAATTAGTACAGTATATACTCATGAATTGATCAATGCATAACCCCCGCTCAACCTGACAGCCGGTTAAGGTGAGCGTTTAGGGAAGATGGATGGTCAAAACAAAGCCCGGCTGCAGGTTAGCTATTACGTTAGCTTACAGGAAAGATTCTTCCATGCTCCCATTTTAATAACGCTTGACGTTATTATCGTAATGCGTTATTATACTCTCAATGATTAAGAGCTTTGCAGATTCAGAAACAGAGAAGATATT
>Ga0180436_10000527_pt1 | contig 39465 bp, 22 predicted proteins | sample SS_ome_2_FD_132434 | JGI IMG/M metagenome (GOLD analysis project Ga0180436, IMG submission 132434) | Hypersaline lake sediment archaeal communities from the Salton Sea, California, USA - SS_3_S_2 metaG | ecosystem: Environmental > Aquatic > Non-marine Saline and Alkaline > Hypersaline >... | reverse complement strand
GTTCTGCAGCAGCGGATTCATCTTCAACACCGGCAGTGGAAACATGTGCTCGGTATCGGTGTCGTCCAGGCTGTCGTACAGCCCGATCGCGTACACCCCGGGCGCCTCCACCCGCATCGGCAGATACTGGGCGAACACCCGGAACTTCACCGAGCTCGGCGGGTTGTCATGCCAATGCCAGCTGAACTCCAGGCTGCCCACCCGCTCGCCTTCGGGGGAGTGGGCCACGATGTACTTCACCGGGTCGTAGTCGGCCCCGCCGAGGGCGCAGAACGACACCACCATCGGCACGGTGATCTGGGCCGGGAAGCTGTTGACATAGGTACTGGTCATCGGGAAGCCCTTGAGGACGACACCGCCGCCGGCCTCGTCCTCCTCGGCGCTCAAAGCTGGCGCGAACGCGACGACACGCATGATTTTCCCCTCAATCGACAACGAACTCGATAATGCTAGTCGGCGCCGGCGGTCACGGTTCGGGGAGGGGCCTGGCGCACTGCCGAACCCGTGGGCGGCCTCTCGCGCCGGGCGGGGTGGCCCCCGACCCGGAACCGCCGACACCGCACCGAGCCGGCAGCCGCACCAACGGATCCTTAGCCCACCTGAAATTCCCTTGGCTTTAGCTCAGAGTTTGCTGAAATTAGCCGCGCTCGACCGGTAGCGTGAGTTTCGAATCCGGAGCCATCCAGCTTCGCGCGGTGTGATTGAGGAGCAGCTTTGCCCACAGCAAATGTTTCGCGACGTGGTGTCCGCCTGCCAGTCAAAAGTGAGAGCAGCCTGCGACCCATAGAATGCGGTCACCGGATCAATCGTGTGCGGGAGCCCTCCTCGTTTAGTTATTCCCGGTGCGTCGGCAGGGTCGGCGCCTTGGCGCTTGCGCTGGGGATCGGCTCGGGTTTCGCGGCCATGCCCATGGCGTTTGCGGACACCACCGGCTCCGCGGGGGCCACCGGGGCGGGCCCGGCCGGAGCGTCTGGTAGGAGCGACTCCTCGGCCTCGCCGCGGACCCAGAGCCCGGCCCGGATGTCCCGTTCCGGCTCGCAGACCTCACCCTCGATGCCCTCGACTCCGTCGACCGAGGTCGTCCGGGCACGCGGAAACAGGTCCGGCGGGGACTCCGCGAGCACCGCGGCGCCACGCCGCCAGAACTCCACCCCGGCGGTCACCGCTGATATCCCGGTGGACACCTCCACCACCCTGCCGGGAAGCCGGGCTGCCGGGTCGCCGGTCACCCCCGAGAACCCCGAGAACCCCGCGCTTCCGGTCGTCGCACCCGCGGCCGCCGACGTGCCCCGCGCCTCGGAGACCGACGAGTCTCCGGTGCCGGCCCCCGGCGCGGTGCGCGAGTCGCTGGCTGTCGCCGGCCCGGCGGCTGCCGCCGCTGCCGCCGCGGACGCTGTCGCGGCAGCCCCGGTGATTGCGGCGACCCCCCGCGGATCGGTCAGCGGGATGGGTAGCACGCTGCTGTCGTGGCTGGGGTCCGGAAGCGGGGGCGGCTCGCCGGTGGCGGCCCCGCTGGCCTGGGCGGCGCTGGCAGTGTCCCGTCGTGACCTGGGCTCCGGGTCCGCGACGGCCAGGGCGGCCGCGGCAACGTCGACGGCCGAGCCTGCGAATGTCGGTGGCGCCGTTAGTGGGGTGGCCGGGCTGCCGGCCACCGCGTCGTCGATCTCCGACCCGGTCACCGATTTCATCCGGTTCTTCATCGGCAGCGGCACCGCCGATAACCCGAACGCGGGGATTCTGTTCGGCAACGGGTTCAGCTATTCGGCTTCGACGTGCACCAGTGGTGGGTGCAATGGCGGTAACGGTGGGCTGTTCGGTAGTGGTGGCAACGGTTACGGCGGCGGCAACGGCGGTTCGGCGGGCTGGTTCGGTAACGGCGGCAACGGCGGTGCGGGTATCGACGGCGGGGCCGGCGGTGACGGTGGGACCGGCGGGTTGTTCATCGGTAACGGCGGCAACGGCGGTGCCGGTGCGGTGGCGATCACGGCTGGTGTTGCCGGTGGCGCGGGCGGTGCGGGCGGCAACACCGGGTTCCTGTCGGTGTTCTCCGGTGCCGGCGCGGGCGGTGCGGGCGGTGCGGGCAATGCCGGTGGCGGCGACGGCGGTGATGGTGGTGCCGGTGGTCGCTCCTGGCTGCTGAACAGCCGGGGCGGCGCCGGCGGGGCCGGTGGCGATGCCGGTGCCGGCGGCGGTAACGGTGGCGATGGCGGCGCCGCGGGTGCGGCCGGGGCGGTGGCCCTGTTCAGCAAAGGTGCTGCCGGTGGGGCCGGTGGCGACGGGGCTGGGTTTAGTCCCTCGAAGGTCCTCGGTGGTGCCGGCGGTAATGGTGGTGCCGGTGGGAGTACGGCGGCGTTGGCCATTTGGGGTCGTGGCGGTAACGGTGGTGCCGGCGGCAACGGCGGTGACGTGCAGGGCGGCAACGGCGGCGCGGCCGGAAACGGCGCGCTGATCTCGGTGTTCGCCGTCGGCGGCAGTGGCGGTAACGGTGGCGCCGGCGGCGCGGCCGGTAGCGGCGGTAACGGCGGCGCTGGGGCCGGCGCCGGATGGTTGTCGGTGTACAACGCCGGTGGTCGTGGCGGTGCCGGCGGCAGCGGACCCGCGGGCGGGGGCAACGGCGGGAACGCCGGCGCCAGCACGTTCGCCTCGCTGATCGGGTTCGGCGGCGACGGCGGCCTCGGCGGTGACAGCGCCAGCGGCGCCGGTGGCAACGGCGGTGTCGGCGGCGATTCAGCGTTGTTGACGGTGTGGGGCCTCGGCGGTGTCGGCGCGGCCGGCGGGTCGGGTGCCCGCGGCGGCAACGGGGGCGTGGGCGGCCGCGGCGGCCTAGTGCTCGGCGGCGGCGGCGACGGCGGTGATGCCGGCTCCGGCATCGCCGGAGTCGGCGGCAACGGCGGCAACGGCGGCAGCACCGGCCTGTTGTCGGTGATCGGCAACGGCGGAAACGGCGGTAACGGCGGATCCAGCATCGGCGTCAACGGCCGTGACGGAGTCCTGCCCGGGGAGTCCGGCACCGACGCCGGCCCCGGCGGGGACGGCGGTAACGGCGGCAACGGCGGTGAGGGCAGCTGGATCCTGGGCCGCGGCGGCAACGGCGGTAACGGCGGCTCCGCCGCCGGGGGTAACGGCGGCAACGGCGCGGACGGCGCCGACGGCGAGAATCCGGGTGACCCCGGTCAGGCCGGCGGCAACGGCGGCAACGCCGGAGTCAGCGGCGACGGTGGGGCCGCCGGTCAGGCCGGCGGCGGCCGGATCCTGCTGTTGTTCGCCAATAACGGCACCCCGGGTGACGGCGGTTCCGCCACCGGCGGCGGCAACGGCGGCAACGGCGGTAACGGCGGTGCCGGAGCCGATGGCGACCAAACGGCCCCGGCCGGCGGCGACGGCGGGGCGGGCGGCATCGGTGGCTCGGCAACCTCGGGTGTCGCCGGTAACGGCGGACGCGGCGGTGACGCGGGTTCGGGCGCCGACGGCGTCGACGGCGCCGACGGAACCGACGGGGATGCGGCCAACCCCAACGGCACCTCGGGAACCGACGGCGGCAGCGGCGGTGCGGGCGGCACCGGCGGCGCCGGTGGCGCGGCCGGGGTGGCGACCACCGGGACCGGTGGCACCGATGGTGACGGCGGGGCCGGCGGGGCCGGCGGTGTGGGGGCCGACGGCGGTAAGGGCGGCGCGGGCTACTCCGGTACCGACGGCACCATGGCCGGCGATTCCGGTACCGATGGCGGTGCCGGTGGTGACGGTGGCAATGCCGGTGCCGGTGGTACGGGCGGCGCCGGGGGCACCGCCGGCGGTGTGACCGGGAAGGCCGGCGCGGATGCAGTCGGTGGTGCCGGCGGTAACGGGGGCGCGGCCGGTAACGGCGGTAATGGCGGCAGCGGAGTTTCCGGGGTCAGCAGCACCACCGCCGGTGTCGACGGCACCGACGGCGGTTCGGGCGGTAACGCCGGTCACGGCGGGACCGGTGGTGCCGGAGGCGCCGGCGGCGCCGGCGGCGGTGCCGCGGCGGCGGGAGCTGATGGTGATGGCGGCGCTGGTGGTGCCGGCGGTAACGCCGGTGATGCCGGTAACGGTGGTAACGGCATCGACGGCCCCAGCGGTTCGGCCCCCGGCGCCGACGGGGTCGATGGCAGCGCCGGCGGCAGCGGCGGTGCCGGCGGTAACGGTGGTATCGGCGGGGCCGGTGGCGCGACCGGCGGCAGCACCGGAACCGCGGGAACCGACGGGGCCGACGGCCGCGGCGGTGCCGGCGGGAACGCCGGCGCCGGTGGTAACGGTGGTAACGGCGCCGACGGCATCAGCGCCCAGATCCCGGACGGCGGTGCCGGCGGCCGCGGCGGAGACGGTGGCTCTGCGGGTCTCGGCGGGTCCGGCAACGCCCCCGGCGTCGACGGTCTGTCCGCCAACGGCGGCGACGGCGGGAACGGTGGTAACGGCTACAACGCCGTCGGAACCGACGATGCCGGTGCCGGCGGCAAGGGCGGGGCCGGCGGTAATGCCTTCACCGGTGGGAACGGTGGTGCCGGTGGCGCCGGTGGTTCCGGCGGCGACGCGATCGACGGTGCCGGTGGTGACGGTGGCGACGGCGGAAGCGCCGGTTCCGGCGGCACTGCGATCGACGGCCCGGGCGGCGATGGCGGTAATGGTGGCACCGGTGGTGACGGTGGCGACTCGGGCACCGGCGCCGGCGGCAACGGTGGTAACGGCGGTGCTGCGGCCGACGGCGCCGATGGTGTGGACGGCACCGAGGACAATCCCGATGGCACCGCCGGCGGGGACGGCGGCAGTGGCGCGACCGCGGGCAACGGCGGTTCGGGCTCGACCAGTGGGACCGACGGCACGACCACCCTCGGCGGCAATGGGGGCGACGGCGGTGACGGCTGGACATCCACGGTGGCCGGTAGGACCGGCGGAAACGGCGGTGCCGGGGGTAGGGGCGGCGCCGCGATCCCGGGTACCGCCGGTACCGGGGGTAACGGCGGTGCCGGCGGCGACGGCGGCGGTGGATTCACCGCCCCGGCCGGATCCGGGCTGGACGGTACCGCCGCCGGTAACGGCGGCGACGGTGGCAGCGGTGGCGCCGCGACGACGGGCACAGCCGGTAACGGTGGTGTCGGGGGCGCCGGTGGTGTCGGCGGCAGCGGTGGTAGCGGCGTCGACGGAGGCGACGGCACCCTGGGCTCCCCGGACGGCACGTCCGGCGGCGCGGGCGGTTCAGGTGCGGCCGGCGGGAACGGCGGCGCCGGTGGTGCGGCCGGTGTTGCGAGCACCGGTACCGATGGTAATGACGGTTCCGGAGGTGCCGGCGGTGCCGGCGGTAACGGTGCCGCGGGCGGGACGGGCGGTGCGGGCCTGACCGGCACGGCCGGCACCAACCCCGGTGATGCCGGGGTGGCCGGCGGTAACGGCGGCGACGGTGGTGCGGCCGGTGCCGGTGGGGACGGCGGTGTCGGCGGTGCGGCAGGTGGTGCGACCGGCGCCACCGGTGCCGACGCGGCAGGGGGCAATGGCGGGGCCGGTGGTGATGCGGGTGCTGGTGGTGACGGCGGTGACGGTGTGGCCGGTGCCGCGGGCACCGACCCGGTGACAGCCGGCGGTTCGGGCGGCGCCGGAGCCGATGCCGGTAACGGTGGTAACGGTGGTGCGGGTGCCGCCGGCGGCGCCGGCGGCGGCTCGGCCCCGGCGGGTATCGACGGCGACGGCGGTAACGGTGGCGCCGCGGGCAATGGCGGTTCAGGTGCGGCCGGTGGGCGTGGCTACAGCGGCTCGGCCGGCACCGGGGAGAGCGGCACCGTCGGCGGTTCCGGCGGTGCGGGCGGCACGGGCGGTTCCGGTGGTACCGGTGGCGCGGCGGGCGGCCTCGGGGGTGCCGTCGGTGCGGATGCGGTCGGCGGCAATGGCGGGGCCGGTGGTGATGCGGGTGCTGGTGGTGACGGCGGAAGTGGAGCCGAGGGCACCTCGAGTGCCGCGGTGGGTGTTGCCGGTCAGGCCGGCGGTGACGGCGGTGATGCCGGTGATGCGGGTGCCGCCGGTAACGGTGGTGCGGCCGGGGCCGGTGGCGGAACGGCCGCCGCGGGTATCGCTGGTGATGGTGGTGATGGCGCCGATGGTGGTTCCGGTGGCACCGGCGGCGCGGGCGGTGCCGGATACAGCGGGGTCGCCGATACCGGCGAGGACGGCACCGATGGTGGTGCCGGTGGTGCTGGTGGCCTGGCCGCTGGCGGTAGCGCGGGCGGCAGTGGCGGCAGCGCTGGTGTCGACGGTTCCGGCGGTGACGGCGGCAGCGGCGGTGCCGGTGGTGACGGTGGTGACGGCGCATCGGGTGTGACCGGCGGGGGTGATGGTGGTAAGGCCGGTAACGGTGGCGCCGGTGGCGATGGTCAGGCCGGTGGTATCGGCCCGGCCGGTGACGGTGTGGCCGGTGATGGCGGTGCTGCCGGTGCCGGTGGTGACGGTGGTGCCGGCACCGATGGTGCGAAGGGTGCGGTGAGTATCGGTGGCGGTGATGGTGGTGCCGGCGGTGATGCCGGGGCGATCGGTTCCGGCGGGGCGAGCGGTTCCGGTGGCGCCGGTGCCGATGGTGCCGGTGCCGATGGCGGCAACGGTGGCGCCGGCGGCGCGGGTCTGAGTGCCACGGACACTTCTGCTGTCGGTGGCACCGGTGGTGACGGTGGTGACGGTGGTGCGGGATCGGGCACCGGTAACGGCGGTGTCGGTGGTGACGCGGGTACCGGCGGTAACGGCGGTGCCGCCGAGCCGGGCTCGGGTCGGCTCGGTACCGCCGGTGGTCGTGGTGGCACAGGTGGTGCCGGCGGTGATTCCGTCGACGGCATCGCCGGCGCTGGTGGCGCCGGTGCTCGGGGCGGTGACGGCGGTGACGGCGGGTCGGGCGCGACAGGCGGCGGCTCCGGTGGTGTCGGTGGTAATGGCGGCGATGCGGGCGCCGGTGGTGCCGGTGGTACGGCGTCGGGAACGGGTATCGACGGTGATGGCGGCAACGCGGGCGCAGCCGGCAACGGCGGTGCCGGCGGTGCCGGCACCGCCGGGGTCAACGGCACCGACGGCGGCACCGATGGTGCTTCCGGAACGGTCGGCGGTGATGGGGGTGCCGGCGGTAACGGTGGTGCCGGTGGCGCCGGGGCCGCTGGCGGCACGGGCGCAATCGCGGGTATCGACTCAGCCGGCGGTAACGGTGGTGCCGGAGGTGATGCGGGCGCCGGCGGTAACGGCGGCAACGGTGCGGCGGGCACGGCGAGCTCGGTGGTAGGTGTTGCCGGTCAGGCCGGCGGTGACGGCGGTGATGCCGGTTCCGGTGGTAGTGGAGGCAACGGCGGTGCGGCCGGTGCCGGTGGCGGCAATGCCGGTTCGGGCACCGATGGTGACGGCGGCAACGGCGGTGACGCCGGCACCGCCGGTAACGCCGCCGACGGCGGCGATGGCTCCAACGGCAGCAACGCGGTCAGTGGCGGCGCTGTCGCGCAGGCCGGCACCGATGGCGGTGCCGGCGGCAACGGTGGCGCGGGTGGTAACGGCGGCGCGGCCGGGAAGGCCGGCGGAGCGACCGGGACGGACGGCACCCAGGGCAACGCCACCAACGGCGGCGGTGCCGGCAGTGGCGGCCTCGGCGGTAACGGCGGGTCGGGACTCAACGGCACCTTCACGTCGATCGTGAACCGCCCGGGTGCGGTCGGCGGTAACGGCGGTAACGCCGGCGTCGAGGGTCAGGGTGGCAGCGGCGCGAATGTGACCACCGCCGGCGCCTTCGGTAACGGCGGCAACGGTGGCAACGGCGGCAACGGCGCCAACATCGGCGGTGCCGACAACTTCGGCGGCGACGGCGCCAATGGCGGTAACGGCGGCACGGCGACCGGAGGGACCGCCGGTAATGGTGGTAACGGCGGTAATGGCGGCAGTGGCGGCCCCGGTCGCACCCCGACCACCGGCGGCACGGTCACACCCGCCAACGGCGACGACGCGCCCGCGGCCGGCGCCGCCGGTAACGGTGGTAGCGGCGGTTCGGCGACCACGGGAATCGGCGGGACCGGCGGTAACGGCGGTAACGGCGGTAACGGCAACAGGGCTGGTAACGGCCGCGACGGCCAGGTACCCGGGGTCGCCGGCGGTGCCGGTGGGCTCGGCGGTAGCGGCACCGCCGGCGGTGCCGGTGGCGCCGGTGGCAGCGTGACCGATCCGACCGGCACCAATGGCAACGGCGGCAACGGCGGTACGGGTGGCGCTGCCGGATCCGGCGGAAACGGCGGTAACGGCGCCGCTGGTGACGCCGGAACGCCTGCCGGTGCAGCCGGCGGCGACGGCGGCGACGGCGGCACCGCGGGTGTCGGCGGCGCCGCCGGTGCTGCGGGCACCGGCGGCACCGGTGGTACGGCCGGTTCGGCCGGCTCCAACGGCACCGACCCCACCGGCGGCGGCAACGGCGGTAACGGCGGCGCCGGCTTCAGCCCCGCAGAGGGCGACGGCGGTGCCGGCGGTAAGGGCGGCGACGGCGGCAACTACGGCAGCGGCGGCGCCGGTGGCGCGGGCGGTAAGGGCACCAGCACCAGCGACAACGCCAACGGCGGGGTCGGCGGCGCCGGCGGCGCCGCCGGATCGATCGCGGGCACGGGTGGTGCGGGCGGAGCCGGCGGCGATGCCTCAAGCATGGCCAAGCGCGCCATCGCCGGCAACGGCGGCAGCGGCGGTTCGGCCACCAACGGCACCGCCGGTGACGGCGGTAAGGGCGGGTCCGCCACCACTACCGCGACTACAGGGGGCAACTGGCGCGCCACCGGCGGCTCCGGCGGCGCGGGCGGCACCTCGGTCACGGGTGACGGCGGCAACGGCGGGGACGGCGGAAGTGCCAACAGCGCCAACTACATCGCCACGGGTGGCGATGGCGGTGACGGCGGTACGTCGACCAGTGCCAGCGGCGGTAACGGCGGCAACGGCGGCGCCGCCCAAACGGATTCCGCAGACAACGATGACGCCTTCGGCGGTGCAGGCGGCAACGGCGGTGGCGGGGCCGTCGATGGCGGCAACGCCGGAAACGGTGGTTCAGCGACCGCGACCGCGGACGGCTCTGACGCCACCGGTGGATCCGGTGGTGAGGGAGGTGCAGCCGGTACGGGAAGTGGCGGCCAAGGCGGTAACGGCGGAGACGCCACCGCTGAGGACGGCTACGCGTACGCCGGCGCCGGCGGCAGCGGCGGCACATCGACCTCAGGGGACGGCGGCAACGGCGGCGATGGCGGCGATGCGCAAGCCAATGCCAACTATGTCGGTATCGACGCCATCGGTGGCGACGGTGGTGCCGGCGGCGCCGGCGGCGGCGACGGTGGCGACGGCGGCAAGGGTGGCCGCGGCACCGCACTGGCTAGTGGAGGCGATTCCCAGGGCGGCGACGGCGGGGTCGGCGGCCAAGGCGGCACCGGCGACGGTGGTGCCGGCGGGGCGGGCGGCGATTCCTACGCAAACGATGTCAACCTTTCCTCCGGCGGCTCCATCGGCGGCACTGGTGGTGCCGGCGGCGATACCACCGACGGTGCCGGCGGTGCCGGCGGGAACGGTGGAAACGGCACCACCGAGGGCGGCGAAGTGGTGGGTGGCGCCGGCGGTGACGGCGGCACCTCGACCAACGGGCCTGGCGGAATCGGCGGCGACGGTGGCACCGCCACCAACAACACCCTCGGCTTCGCGACCGGTGGTAAGGGCGGTGACGGCGGCGGCGGCACGGGTGGCGCGGCCGCGGGCAAGGGCGGCAACGCCTCCCTGGCCACCGGTGGCACCGGCACCGGTGGAGCCGGCGGTGTCGGCGGTGACGGGAGTACCGGAAACGGCGGCGACGGCGGCGACGGCGGAGACGTTCTGGGTGCACCGGATGTGGGCGCCGGCGGCGCCGGTGGCGCCGGTGGCGGATCGATCTCCGGCACCGGCGGCAACGGCGGTAAGGGCGGAGACGCCACCGCCGTCGGCGCCGATGAGTCCGCCACCGGCGGCGATGGCGGGGCAGGCGGCGCCTCCGTGGACGGCGATGGTGGCAACGGTGGCGACGGCGGCAACGCCGACGGCACCGGCCTGGGCACCGAAGCCTACGGCGGCAGCGGCGGCGCCGGCGGCGCCTCGGTGAACGGTACGGCCGGCGATGGTGGCGCTGGCGGAAGTGCCACCAGCGAGGAGTACTTCGCCTACGGCGGAAATGGTGGTGATGGCGGCATATCGACCAGCGCCGACGGCGGCGACGGCGGCAACGGCGGCTCCGCCGAATCGAACAGCTTCATCGGTGGCGATGTCGTCGGCGGTGACGGCGGGGTCGGCGGCTCCGGTGGCGGCAACGGCGGTACCGGCGGTAGCGGAGGTGTGGCGACCGGAACGTCGGATACCGACGAGACCATTGGCGGATCCGGCGGTGACGGCGGCAGCGGCGTTAGCGGAAACGGTGGCGCCGGCGGTAACGGTGGCAACTCCGTCGGCTCGATCGAGGGCACCGGCGGTGACGGCGGGACGGGCGGCGGCTCGACGGACGGTGACGGTGGTGACGGTGGTGTTGGTGGGTCCGCGGCCGGCGATTCCGCGACCGGTGGTGCCGGCGGTGCGGGCGGTGCGGCCGGTGGCGCCGGGACAGGCGGTAACGGCGGGACCGGCGGCGCTGCGGTGGGCGGTCCGATCAATAACGCGACTGCCGACGGTGGCGACGGCGGCGGCGGCGGCGACAGCCTGTCCGGTGCGGCCGGGAACGGCGGCACGGGCGGCAACGGCATCATCGATGCCGGGCCCAACCCGAGTATCACCATCACGGTCAGCGGTGGCAGCGGCGGTGACGGCGGTGACAGCACCGCCGGCAATGCGGGCGACGGCGGTGACGGCGGCAGCGCACAGGCGCTTGGTGCCACCTCCGGAAGCGGGACGGCAACCGGCGGCAACGGCGGCAACGGCGGGCTGGTGTCCGGCGGTGTCGGCGGCACGGGCGGCACCGCCGTGGGCAGCGGCAGCGGCACGGCCACCGACGGAACCGACGGCACCGATACCCCGCCGTCGGTCGTGACCTTCACCAACTACACCACCGCCGACGGGCTGGGCTCCAACTCCGTGCGGGGGGTCTATGCGAGCGGGGCAACGGTGTACGCCGGGACCTTCAACGGTGGCGTGGGCATATCGACCGACGGTGGGGTGACATACACCGCCTACACCACTGAGGACGGTCTGGGCTCCGACAATGTGCAGGGTGTGTACGCAAGCGGGGCAACGGTGTACGCCGCGACCACGGGGGGGCTGAGCATCTCGACCGACAGTGGGCTGACCTACACCAACTACACGACCGCTGATGGGTTGGGCTCCAACTCCGTGGCAGGTGTCTACGCAAGCGGGACAACGGTGTATGCCGCGACCCGCGGGGGCGTGAGCATCTCGACCGACGGTGGGGTGACCTACACCAACTACACCACCGCCGACGGGCTGGGCACGGACTTCGCGCGCGGGGTGTACGCGAGCGGGTCAGCGGTGTACGTCGCGACCATTCAGGGCGTGAGTATCTCGACTGACGGTGGGGCGACGTACACGAACTACACCACCGCCGACGGTCTGGGCTCCGACAGGGTGCTGGGCGTGTACGAAAGCGGGGGAACGGTCTACGCAGCAACCGAGGGCGGGCTGAGCATCTCGACCGACGGCGGCATGACGTATGCCAACTACGGCGAGGCCGAAGGGTTGGGCTCCAACGCCGCGCAAAGTGTGTTCGCAAGCGGGGGAACGGTATATGTCGGCACCCGGTCGGGAGGCGTGAGCATCACAGACGACGGCGGGGCGAGTTTCACCACCTACACCACCGGCGACGGACTGGGCGGCGACAATGTACGGGGTGTATACGCAAGTGGGGCAACGGTGTACGCCGGGACCAGCGGCGGCTTGAGCATCGCCACCTTGCCGTAACCGGGCCGACCCGCCGCCGGCGGTGACCCGGTGAACGCGACCGGGCCTAGACCGCACCGAAGAGCGGTACGCCCACGTCTGTGCACGCGGACATCAGGCGCTTGTCCCGGGTCCACAGCGTCGTTCCGGGCACCAGTGTCACCGCGGCCATGAGGTGAACGTCGACCGTGCTCAGCCCGCGGCCCCAGAGTTGCAGACGTTGATCCGCCTGGAAAGCGACCGATCCGCGGACTCGCGTGCGTGGTGGCTCACCGATGGAAACGTCGCGCCAGCGGTCCACCCCGGCCGGGGGAGTGGCAGGTGTAGCCATTCGGGATGCGCAGCAGGTAGTCCTGGTGTTCCGGTTTTTCCTCCCAGAAGTCCGATGCCGGGGTCACCTCGTGGACCACCGTGCCCGGCCACAGCCCGGCGGCGTCGACGTCGGCGATGGTGTCGCGCGCGATCTGCTCTGCTCGTCGTCGAGGTAGAAGATCGCCGAACGGACCGAGATCAGCTCCGACTTGTACACCCATCACGCTTCCGAATGACATGGCTGATGTCGTGCGCGACAAGGTTTCCGCCGGTGACTACGCCAGCGAGAGCGAGGTGATCCGAGAGGGTCTGCGGGCGTTGTTTGCCCGCGATCGAGCGGTTGAAACCTGGCTTCAGGCCGAGGTCGCCACCGCCTACGACGCCGCAGTCGAAGACACCACACGCACGGTTTCGGCACAAGCAGTACGGGATCGGCTGGCCGCGGAGCAGGCCGGAGGCGTGTGACGTTCAGCGTTACCTTCACACCGGAAGCCGGATACCTACCGACGGGGAGCGGACGTTACGCCGGTAGCGGTACCTCCCAGGGCAGCGAGTAATCGGATATCGCCAGTGGCGTCAGCTGGTGGTACCCATGATGCTGCTGACCGGCCCGTCCGTCAGACCTTTTCCCGCCGCGGCAGCGTCCACCCCGGCCGGGGGTAGTGGCAGGTGTAGCCGTTCGGGATGCGCAGCAGGTAGTCCTGGTGTTCGGGTTCGGCCTCCCAGAAGTCCGATGCCGGCACCACCTCGGTGACCACCGTGCCGGGCCACAGCCCGGAGGCGTCGACATCGGCGATGGTGTCCAGTGCGACGGTCTTCTGCTCGTCGTCGAGGTAGAAGATCGCCGAGCGGTAACTGCTGCCGACGTCGTTGCCCTGGCGGTCCTTGGTGGTCGGGTCGTGGATCTGAAAGAAGAACTCCAGAAGTGCCCGGTAGTCGGTCACCGCCGGGTCGTAGACGATTTCGACGGCCTCGGCGTGGCCGGGGTGGTTTCGGTAGGTGGCATGGGCGTTGCGTCCGCCGGTGTAGCCCACCCGGGTGGAGATCACCCCGGGCTGGCGCCGGATCAGATCCTGCATACCCCAGAAGCAGCCGCCGGCCAGGATCGCGGTCTTATTCTCACTCATCTCGGTCTCCTTGTCTGTGAACAACGTTCGGTACTCGCCGTAGCCCTGGGCCTCCAAGTCGTCGCGGTGCACGAACCGCAGCGCCGCCGAGTTGATGCAGTAGCGCAGCCCGCCGCGATCGCGTGGGCCGTCCTTGAACACGTGCCCCAGGTGGCTGTCGCCGTGGGCCGAGCGCACCTCCGTGCGCGGGAAGAGCATCGTGAAATCGCGTTTGGTGACGACGTTGTCGCGCTCGATCGGGCGGGTGAAACTCGGCCACCCGGTGCCGCTGTCGAATTTGTCCACCGAGGCGAACAGCGGCTCACCGGACACCACGTCGACGTAGATCCCCGGTTCGTGGTGATCCCAGTAGTCGCCGGTGAACGCGCGTTCGGTGCCGTTGCGCTGGGTCACCCGGAACTGCTCGGGGGTCAGGTCATTCGTGTCGTAGCTCATGTATGTACCAGTGTGCGCCGGAAACACCCCGCCGCGCCCGTCGTGGTGGCTCACGGTTACGGACTTGTCAGAGTCGGCGCGGCGTGTGGACAACGGGTGGACAGCGATCTGGAGGCTCTCGAGGAGACCATCGCGGTGCTCTCGGACGCGGCCGTCATGCAGGCGCTGGCCCAGGCCGAGGCCGAACTCGCCAGAGGCGAGGGCGAAGGCGAAGAGAGCCTGGCGGCCGCAATGAGGGAGCGCTGAGGCAAGCCCGCTCCCCGATAATCCCTACCGGGTCGGCAAGCAGTTACGGGCGCCGCTCAGCGATCGCCACAGCGCCCGCCGGGGGACATACCGGGTCGTCTACCGCATCGACGACGAGCGCCATCGGGTCGAGGTTCTGGGTGTGTTCAGCCGCGCGGACGCCTCCCGCAGGCGATAACCAAGGGCGTCGGCAACCTCGACAAGCCCGCTGAGAACGTGTTCTAGTTTGTGCTGTGGCGGCACCACGATTCTCCCGCGCCGAACTGGCCGACGCCTTCGCGACCTTCGAGGCGACCGTGGACACCGCCGCCCGCACCCGCGACTGGGACGCCTGGGTAGGCCATTACACCGACGATGTCGACTACATCGAGCACGCTCTGGGCACCATGAAGGGCCGCGAGCAGGTGCGGGACTGGATCTACCGCACCATGACCACCTTCCCCGGTAGCCATATGACCGCGTTCCCGTCGCTGTGGCACGTCATCGACGAAGACACCGGTCGGGTGATCTGCGAGTTGGACAACCCGATGCGCGACCCGGGCGACGGCACCATCATCAGCGCCACCAACATCTCGATCATCACCTACGCCGGTGGCGGACTGTGGTCCCGCCAGGAGGACATCTACAACCCGCTGAGATTCCTCAAGGCCGGCATGACGTGGTGTCGCAGGGCCGCCGAACTCGGAACCCTCGACGCCGAGGCCGCCGCCTGGATGAGCGCGCAGGGCGGCACCCGGTGACCAGCCCGAAACTCGTCATTGGGGCCAACGGGTTCCTCGGCAGCCACGTCACGCGCCACCTGGTCGAGGCCGGCCACCAGGTGCGGGTGATGGTGCGCGAGGGCGCCAACACCGTCGGGATCGACGACCTGGACACCGAATCGAATTCCCGAGTCGCTCCGCTCCTGCCCGCCGAACGGTTCGTCGGCGACATCTGGGACGACGCCACCCTGACCGCGGCGATGACCGGATGCGATGACGTCTACTACTGCGTGGTGGACGCCCGTGGCTGGCTCACCGACCCCGCCCCGCTGTTTCGCACCAATGTCGAGGGCACCCGCAATGTCGTGGATGTCGCCAAAGGTGTTGGACTGCATCGCTTCATCTTCACCAGCAGCTACGCCACCGTCGACCGTCGTCGCGGCCGGGTGGCCACCGAGACCGACGAGATCACCGATCAGGGCCGGCTGACCGACTATGTGCGCTCCCGCGTGCAGGCTGAACGCCTGGTCCTGCAATCCGGGTTGCCGGCGGTGGCGATGTGCGTGTCTACCACCTACGGCCCCGGGGACTGGGGCCGCACCCCGCACGGCGCGATCATCGCCGGCGCGGCCTTCGGGAAGCTGCCGTTCGTCCTCGGCGGTATCGAACTGGAGGCCGTCGGCATCGACGACGCCGCGGCCGCGCTGATCCTGGCCGCCGAACGCGGACGCGTCGGCGAGCGCTACCTGATCTCGGAGAAGATGATCAGCAATGCCGAGGTGGTGCGGATCGCCGCCGAGGCCGTCGGGGTGCCGGCCCCCACGAGGACCATCCCGCTGCCGGTCACCTACGCGATGGCCGCCCTCGGCACCGCCAAGGCCCGGCTTCGTGGCACCGATGAGCGGTTGAACCTCAACGCGCTGCGCTTGATGCGCGCCGAGGCGCCGGTGGATCACAGCAAGGCCGTGCGCGAACTGGGGTGGCAACCACGACCGGTGGAGGACTCCATCCGGGCGGCCGCGCGGTGGTGGGTGACGCTGCGGGCCGCCAAACGCGGCGCTTCGGCTCACGACTAGAACTCCGACCAGTGTCAGACCAGAAAAGCGACTGCCGACTGGTCTGTTCAGCTGTCGCCACCAGCCGCCCGGGCCATCGACCGCCTGCCCCACAAGGTCGCCGCCGCGGTGGCTGAGTACACCGAGACCCTGCCACTGGACCCCCACCGATTCTCCACACCTCTGCGCTTCGAACTGGCGGGATGGCGGGTGGCGCGGCGCGGGGACTATCGCGCGATCTTCCGTCTGGGCAATCGGATTCTCTACACCGGCCGGGTGAAGCATCGTGCCCACGCCTATCGGTGGCCCCGAGACGGGTGCTCTACGAAACCCGGTTCACGTCGGCGACCCGAACCGTCGTGACGCTGATCGAGCAGGAAGCCGACGGCCGACGCGGCTTGGCCGAGGGCGCCGGGAATGGACGGGCAGGTGATCATCCGCCGGGTGTTGGCCCTGATGCGGGTTTCGTTCGACAGGACGGCGAAAGTCCGATGATTCCGGTCGGTAGTCGCTCGGAGGTGGGCAAAAGCATCTCACGGTCAGACACCCCGGCAGCCCGTCCGGCATGGGTACGGTACGGAGATGCCCCCGGTGATAGGCGCCGTCTCGCACTGGTTTGCGGCCCTGCCCACCCCGCGCCCAGCGTTGCCCGGCGACCGCGACGCCGATGTCTGCATCATCGGCGCCGGCTACACCGGGCTGTGGACCGCCTACTACCTGAAAAGGGCCGACCCGGGTCTGCGGATCACCGTCCTCGAAGCCCGCTTCGCCGGCTTCGGCGCCTCGGGGCGCAACGGCGGCTGGCTGTCCGGCCTGGCACCGGGGCACCGCGGTCTGCTGGCGAAACAACATGGCCGTGCGGCGGTGATCACCTGGCAGCGAATGCTCAACGATGCTGTCGACGAGGTGATCGCCGTCGCCGCCGGCGAGGGTATCGACGCCGATATCGTCAAGGGCGGCAATCTCGAGGTGGCCCGAAACCCGGCCCAGGACAACCGGCTGCGCGCCACCGTCGCCCAGGACCGCAGCTGGGGTGTCGACGGTATCGAACTGCTCCGCGCCGCCGAGGTCGCCGACCGGATCGACGTCGACAGCGCGGTCTCGGGTTCGTTCAACCCGCACTGCGCGCGCATCCAGCCGGCCAAACTGGTCCGCGGACTGGCCGAGGTGGTCGAACGGCTCGGTGTCACCGTGTACGAACAGACCCGTGCCACCGCGATCGCCCCCGGGTGTGCCCGGACCCGGGCCGGTGTCGTCCGGGCGCCGGTGATCCTGCGAGCCACCGAGGGGTTCACCGCCCGGCTGCCCGGGCTGCGCCGCCGCTGGCTGCCGATGAACAGCGCCATGATCGCCACCGAGCCACTGCCGCAACGGGTTTGGGACGGTATCGGCTGGGCGGGCTGTGAAACGCTCGGCGATCTGGCGCACGGTTTCTGCTACGCCCAACGCACCGCCGACGGCCGCATCGCCCTGGGCGGCCGGGCGGTCCCGTACCGCTACGGCTCGCGGATCGACCGCGACGGGGCCGTCGGTCAGGACACCGTCGACCATCTGACCGGGGTGCTGAACACGGTACTGCCGCAGACCCGCGGTGTGCCCATCGCGCACGGCTGGTGCGGGGTGCTGGCCGTGCCGCGGGACTGGTCGGCGACGGTCCGGTTCGACCCGGGCTCCGGGATCGGTGAGGCCGGTGGTTATGTGGGCCACGGCGTCACCGCCGCCAACCTCGCCGGACGGACACTGGCCGACCTGGTGCTCAGGCGCAGCACCGCGCTGACCGAATTGCCCTGGGTGGACCACCGGTCCAGAGCCTGGGAACCCGAGCCACTGCGCTGGCTGGGGGTGCGGGGTCTGTACACCGCCTACGCCGTGGCCGACCGCCATGAGGCCCGCGGCGGGTCGGGCACCTCCCCGATCGCAGGGCTCGCCGATCGAATCACCCGCCGGCCGTGAGCGTTTCGATGCGCGAACGGACGCTGACCTTCCCCGGACCGGCCAGCCCGGGCCATACCCTCGCCCCGCAGCGGCGCGGCCCGGGCGACCCCTGCTTCCAAGTCGGCGACCATGGCGTCATCTGGCGTACCAGCCTGCAGAACAGCGGACCGGTGACGGCCCGCATCCACCGCGGGGCGCCGCACACCGTGGGATGTCAGGCCTGGGGTGCCGGGGCCGAGGAGTTCCTCGACACGCTGCCCGCGCTGCTCGGTGCCGACGACGATGCCGACGGCTTCGCCCCCGAACATCCGGTCCTCGCCGCCGCCCGCGCCAGAGTCCCGCATCTGCGCATCGGCCGCACCGGCCGGGTCCTGGAGGCGCTGATCCCCGCCGTACTCGAACAGCGGGTCCAGGGTGTCGCCTCATTCCGGTCCTGGCGGCTGCTGGTCACCCGGTTCGGCAGCCCGGCGCCGGGCCCCGCGCCGGAAACCATGCGGGTACCGCCGCCCGCGGAGGGGTGGCGGGCCATTCCGTCCTGGGAGTTTCATCGCGCCAACGTCGATCCCGGCCGGGCCCGCACACTGGTCGGCTGCGCCCAGCGCGCCGGGTCCCTGGAACGCCTCGCCACCCGCCCACCCGCCGAGGCCCGCACCGCGTTGACCTCGCTGCCCGGTGTGGGGGCCTGGACCGCCGCCGAAACCGCCCAGCGGGCCCTCGGTGACGCCGATGCGCTGTCCGTCGGGGACTACCACCTGGCGGCCATGATCGGCTGGACGCTGCTGGGACACCGCATCGACGACCCGGCGATGGTGGAGCTACTCGAGCCGCTGCGCCCGCATCGGTACCGGGCCGTACGTCTGCTCGAGGTCAGCGGGCTGGCGCGGCTGCCGCGGCGTGGCCCCAAGTTGGCGGTGCAGGACATCAGCCGACTCTGAGAGCCGACTCTTTAGAGCCGGCCCCGAGCGCCCGGCTCAGCCCTCCAGAGCGGTGTCGCGCACCGGGCGGTCGGCCAATTCGTCGGTCCGGCCGAACAGCAGCGGGTAGAGGGCCCCGGCCAGGGCCGCACCGACCAGGGGAGCCAGCCAGAACGCCCACAGTTGCGCCGGTGCGCCGGCCCCGTTGAAGAACGCCACGCCGGTGGAGCGCGCCGGGTTCACCGAGGTGTTGGAGATCGGGATCGAGATCAGGTGGATCAGCGTGAGAGTCAGGCCGATCGACAGCCCGGCGAAACCCTTCGGCGCGCGGTCATCGGTGGAGCCCAGGATCACCAGCAGGAAAATGAACGTCAGCAGGACCTCGACGATCAGCACGGCGAGCAGCGAGTATCCGTGCGGAGAGTTCGCCCCGTATCCGTTGGCGGCCATATTGCCGCTGGCGTTGAACAGCGGCCGGCCCTTGGCGATCACCAGGATGGTCAACCCGGCGAGCAGGCCACCGACGATCTGGACCGCCCAGTACCGCGGCACCGCGGCCCACTCGACCCGTTTGGCGATGGCCGCCCCCAGGGTGACCGCGGGGTTGAAGTGGCCGCCGGAGATGGTCCCGAAGGCGTAGACCCCGGTGAGCACGGTCAGGCCGAACGCCAGCGACACTCCGAGGTAGCCGATACCCACCGAGTAGTCGCCGGCGGGGTTGGCCGCAAAGACCGCGGCCCCGCACCCACCCAGCACCAGCCAGAACGTGCCGATGAATTCCGCCGCCAGGCGGTGCGTCATGGTTGGTGTGGTCACAGAACTCCTCAGGCAGATTCGGACGGCCGACTCGGATGATCCGCCGGGAAGTATTCCATCCGGCGTGGCGTACCGCAGGAAATAACGTCGACTTTGCCGGGCGGATCACCGGGGCGGACGGATGGCGGGCGCCCATGCCGGTGCGGGGCCGGCCGGGTACCCGCGGGAACACCGCTCGATGGGGCTGTCATTCCTACGAAATGATGTCGAATACCGCCCAAGTTGGCATGTTCGGGTCCGCGAACATATCGTTTTGGTACCTGTTGACGCCAAAAAGGGGCGCCGTTCGCCGCCGCACGGCCCAACCCCGACGGGACGCGGTGTCGGCTACCCGCCACCACGCGACATTTGAAGGGTCAGGTGCGTATGCCCAGTAGTGTCGGGCTTTACAACCCCGCGTATGAACATGATGCCTGCGGTGTCGCGATGGTCGTGGACATGTACGGCCGGCGCAGCCGCGACATCGTCGACAAGGCCATCACCGCCCTGGTCAACCTGGAACACCGCGGCGCGGCCGGTGCCGAACCCAACAGTGGTGACGGCGCCGGGATCATGCTGCAGGTCCCGGACCGGTTCCTGCGTGCCGTCTGCGCCGAACAGGGCGACTTCGAACTGCCGGAGGAGGGCTCCTACGCCACCGGTATCGCGTTCCTGCCGCAGTCCTCCCGCGACGCCCTCACCGCCTGTCAGGCCGTCGAGAAGATCGCCGAGGCCGAGGGGCTGACGGTGCTCGGCTGGCGGGATGTGCCCATCGACGATTCCTCCCTGGGCGCACTCGCCCGCGATGCCATGCCGACCTTCCGGCAGGTGTTCATCGGCTGGGGCGAGCGCAGCGACGGGACGGGTTCGGCCGCCGACGGTCTGGAACTGGAGCGCCGGGCCTATGTGGTCCGCAAGCGCGCCGAGCATGAGCTGGGCACCAAGGGGCCCGGTCAGGACGGCCCCGGCCGGGAGACCGTCTATTTCCCCAGCCTGTCCGGTAAGACGCTGATCTACAAGGGCATGCTGACCACACCGCAGCTGAAGGCCTTCTATCTGGACCTGCAGGACGAGCGGGTGGAGAGCGCGCTGGGCATCGTGCACTCCCGGTTCTCCACCAACACCTTCCCGTCCTGGCCGTTGGCTCACCCGTTCCGTCGCATCGCCCACAACGGCGAGATCAACACGGTCACCGGGAACGAGAACTGGATGCGGGCCCGCGAGGCGCTGATCGACAGCGATGTCTTCGGGTCCGAACTGCACAAGACCTTCCCGATCTGCACTCCCGGTGCCTCCGACAGCGCCCGTTTCGATGAGGTCCTCGAACTGCTGCACCTCGGTGGGCGCAGTCTGCCGCACGCCGTGCTGATGATGATCCCGGAGGCCTGGGAGCGCAATGAGGCGATGGACCCGGCCCGCCGGGCCTTCTACGCCTACCACGCCGCGCTGATGGAACCGTGGGACGGACCGGCGTCGGTGTGCTTCTCCGACGGCACGGTCGTCGGCGCCGTACTCGACCGCAACGGTCTGCGGCCGTCGAGGATCTGGGTCACCGACGACGGCCTGGTGGTGATGGCCTCCGAAGCCGGTGTGCTCGATGTGGATCCCGCCCGCGTGGTCAAGCGGATGCGCCTTCAGCCGGGCCGGATGTTCCTGGTCGACACCGCCCAGGGCCGGATCATCTCCGATGAGGAGATCAAGGCTGAGCTTGCCGCCGAACAGCCCTACGCGCAGTGGCTGGAGGCCGAGCAGGTTCATCTCGACGATCTGCCGCAGGGACCCTACATCCGGATGCCGCACCACCGGGTGGTGTTGCGCCAGCAGGCTTTTGGATTCACCTACGAGGAACTCAACATGCTGGTGGCGCCGATGGCCCGCACCGGTATGGAGGCGCTGGGCTCGATGGGCACCGACACACCGATCGCGGTGCTGTCCTCGCGGCCGCGGATGTTGTTCGACTATTTCCAGCAGCTTTTCGCCCAGGTGACCAATCCGCCGCTGGACGCCATCCGCGAGGAGGTCGTCACCAGCCTGTCGGGCACCCTCGGCCCGGAACGTGATCTGCTCAACCCCACCGCGGAGTCCTGCTACCAGATCCTGTTGCCGCAGCCGATCCTGCGCAACCACGAACTGGCCAAGCTGATCAACCTCAAACCCGATGACGAGGTCAACGGCCACCGGCACGGTATGAGCTCGGCGGTCATCTCATGCCTGTACCCGGTGGCCAAGGGCGGGGCCGGCCTGCGCCGCGCTCTCGACGATATCCGCGCCGCGGCATCGGCGGCGATCGCCGGTGGCGCCCGGATCCTGATCCTCTCGGACCGGGAGTCCAACGCGACGATGGCGCCGATCCCGTCGCTGCTGTCGGTCTCGGCCGTACATCACCATCTGGTCCGGGAACGCACCCGCACCCAGGTGGGCCTGGTCGTCGAGTCCGGTGATGCCCGCGAGGTTCACCACATGGCCATGCTGATCGGTTTCGGTGTCGGGGCCATCAACCCCTATATGGCATTCGAGTCGATCAGCGATATGGTCGACCGCGGTGTGCTCACCGGCCCCGCGGGGCCCTTGGACCGCGATACGGCCCTCAGCAACTACATCAAGGCGGCCGGTAAGGGTGTGCTGAAGGTGATGTCCAAGATGGGCATCTCCACGGTGGCGTCCTATACCGGTGCCCAGCTGTTCCAGGCCATCGGGATCGCCCAGGACGTGCTCGACGAATACTTCACCGGCCTGAACTGTGCGGTCGGCGGGATCGATCTCGACGATATCGCCGCCGATGTCGCCACCCGCCACCAACTCGCCTACCTCGACCGCCCCGACGAGCGCGCACATCGCGAACTCGAGGTCGGCGGCGACTACCAGTGGCGCCGGGAGGGCGAATACCACCTGTTCAACCCGGACACGGTGTTCAAACTGCAGCACTCCACCCGCACCGGGCAGTACTCGGTGTTCAAGGAGTACACCGCTCTGGTCGACAACCAGAGCGAGAAGATGGCGTCCCTGCGCGGGCTGCTGGAATTCAAGACGGGTGCCCGCCCGCCGGTGCCGATCGACGAGGTCGAACCGGCCAGCGAGATCGTCAAACGGTTCTCCACCGGTGCCATGAGCTACGGCTCGATCTCGGCCGAGGCGCACGAGACGCTGGCGATCGCGATGAATCGGCTGGGCGGACGGTCGAACTCCGGTGAGGGCGGCGAAGCCGTCAGCCGTTTCGAGCACGACCCGAACGGCGACTGGCGGCGCAGCGCCATCAAACAGGTGGCCTCCGGCCGGTTCGGGGTCACCAGCCACTATCTGACCAACTGCACCGATATTCAGATCAAGATGGCACAGGGCGCCAAACCCGGTGAGGGCGGCCAACTTCCGGGTCACAAGGTGTACCCGTGGGTGGCCGAGGTGCGGCATTCCACGCCGGGCGTGGGGTTGATATCGCCGCCGCCGCATCACGATATCTATTCGATCGAGGACCTCGCCCAGCTGATCTACGACCTGAAGAACGCCAACCCCGAGGCTCGTATCCATGTGAAGCTGGTCAGCGAGAACGGGGTGGGGACCGTCGCGGCGGGGGTGTCCAAAGCGCACGCCGACGTGGTGCTGATCTCCGGTCATGACGGCGGTACCGGCGCCACCCCGTTGACGTCGATGAAACACGCTGGGGCGCCGTGGGAGCTGGGTCTGGCCGAGACACAGCAGACCTTGCTGCTCAACGGTCTTCGCGACCGGATTGTTGTGCAGGTGGACGGCCAGCTCAAGACCGGCCGGGACGTGGTGGTGGCCGCCCTGCTCGGGGCCGAGGAGTTCGGCTTCGCAACCGCGCCGCTGGTGGTGTCGGGATGCATCATGATGCGGGTCTGCCACCTCGACACCTGCCCGGTGGGGGTTGCCACCCAGAATCCGGTGCTGCGGAAGAAATTCACCGGACAGCCCGAGTTCGTCGAGAACTTCTTCGTGTTCATCGCCGAAGAGGTGCGGGAGATGATGGCCCAGTTGGGTTTCCGTACCGTCAACGAGATGGTCGGCCAGGTCGACGTGCTCGACACGGCCCGCGCGGTGGCACATTGGAAAGCGCGGAAACTGGATCTGGCCCCGGTTCTGTACGAGGCTGAATCGGCGTTCATGAACCAGGACCGGTACTGCAGCTCGCGCCAGGACCACGGGCTGGACAAGGCGCTCGATCAGCAGTTGATCGCGCGCTGCCGCGAGGCACTGGATTCGGCGGTGCCGGTGCGGTTCTCGATGAAAATCTCCAACACCAACCGCACGGTCGGCACCATGCTCGGGCATGAGGTGACCAAGGCGCACGGTGGCGACGGCCTGCCCGACGGCACCATCGACATCACCTTCGAGGGCTCGGCGGGGAACAGCTTCGGCGCTTTCCTGCCCCGCGGGATCACGCTGCGGGTGTACGGCGATGCCAACGACTATGTGGGCAAGGGCCTCTCCGGCGGTCGGATCGTCGTGCGGCCCTCCGATGACGCCCCGGACGGTTATGTGGCCGAGGACAACATCATCGGCGGCAATGTGATCCTGTTCGGCGCCACCAGCGGCGAGGCGTTCATCCGCGGCACCGTCGGGGAGCGCTTCGCGGTCCGAAACTCAGGGGCGCAGGCGGTCGTCGAGGGGGTGGGCGACCATGGTTGCGAGTACATGACCGGCGGCAGGGTGGTGATCCTGGGGCCGACGGGGCGTAACTTCGCCGCCGGTATGTCCGGCGGGATCGCCTATCTGTACGACCCGCAGGGCCTGCTGCCGGCCAACCTCAATCCCGAGATGGTGGATCTCGAGGGGTTGGGCGACGATGACATCGAATGGCTGCGCGGCACGCTGGCAGCGCATTGCGATGCCACCGATTCGGCTCTGGCCCGGGCGATCCTGGCCGACTGGCCGCGAAAGGCAGGGGATTTCGTGAAGGTGATGCCGCGGGACTACAAGCGGGTACTGGCCGCGATCGCCGAGGCTGAACGCACCGGTGCCGATGTGGACGAAGCGATCATGGCGGCGTCCCGTGGCTGACCCGAGCGGTTTCCTCAAGTACACCCGCCGCGAGACCCCGAAGCGCCGGCCGGTTCCGCTGCGGCTGCGGGACTGGAACGAAGTCTACGAGGACTTCGACCACGGGGCGCTGCAGCAGCAGGCGGCTCGCTGTATGGACTGCGGAATCCCGTTCTGCCACAACGGCTGCCCGCTGGGCAACCTGATCCCGGAGTGGAACGACCTGGTCTACCGGGACCGATGGCATGACGCCATCGAACGACTGCACGCCACCAACAACTTTCCGGAATTCACCGGCCGGTTGTGTCCGGCCCCGTGTGAGTCGTCCTGCGTCCTGGGAATCAACGCCGATCCGGTGACCATCAAACAGGTCGAGGTCGAGATCATCGACAACGCCTTCGACGAGGGCTGGGTGCAGCCCAACCGACCACATCTGGTCACCGGTAAATCGGTGGCGGTCGTCGGTTCGGGTCCGGCCGGCCTGGCCGCCGCCCAGCAGTTGACCCGCGCCGGCCATGACGTCACCGTCTTCGAACGCGCGGACCGGATCGGCGGCCTGCTGCGCTACGGCATCCCCGAGTTCAAGATGGAGAAGCGGCATATCGACCGCCGCCTCGAGCAGATGGTGGCTGAGGGCACCACGTTCAAGGCCGGTGTCAACGTCGGCGTCGACCTCACCGCCGACGAACTGCGGGAGCGCTTCGACGCGGTGGTCCTGGCCGGCGGTGCGACCGACTGGCGCGACCTGCCCGTTCCGGGCCGCCAGTTCGCCGGTATCCACCAGGCGATGGAGTATCTGCCGTGGGCGAATCGGGCCACCCACGGCGACCCGGTTCTCGACGCCGACGGCGAACCGCCGATCACCGCCCGGGGCAAGCGGGTCATCATCATCGGCGGTGGTGACACCGGCGCGGACTGCCTGGGAACCGCTCATCGCCAGGGCGCGGTGGAGGTTCACCAGTTCGAGATCATGCCCAAGCCCGGCGCCGACCGCGACCCGTCCACGCCGTGGCCGACCTACCCGCTGATGTTCCGGGTGTCCTCGGCCCACGAGGAGGGCGGTGAGCGGGTGTTCTCGGTCAACACCGAGCGATTCCTGGGCGCCGACGGCGCCGTCACCGGTCTGCGCGCTCATGAGGTGGTGATGTCCGGCGGCAAGTTCGAGAAGGTCGAGGGCAGCGATTTCGAACTCGAAGCCGACCTGGTGCTGCTGGCGATGGGCTTCGTCGGGCCGGAGAAGCCGGGCCTGCTGACCGACCTGGGTGTGGAACTCACCGAGCGGGGCAATGTGTCCCGTAACGCGGACTTCGAAACCTCGGTGCCGGGTGTGTTCGTGGCCGGCGATATGGGTCGGGGACAGTCGTTGATCGTCTGGGCGATCGCGGAGGGACGGGCCGCCGCCGCCGGCGTGGACCGCTATCTGATGGGTCATACAGCTTTGCCGGCGCCCATCGAACCAACCGCCGTGCCGCAACGCTAGCCACTTCAGTAACATGAGAAACAGCTGAGCAGCAACGGCGCGCCTCCCGTCGTTTTCGGTGTGATCCAGCTCTAATTGCTGAGGAGGGGCGCTGCGGTTAAAGTGTCCCGGTTGTCAACGATGTCGACCACTGGAGAGATTTCGTGTTGCTCAACCCGATCCCGATCCCCAATCCGTTGGCGCTGTCCCGGGCCGGGCGCATGCTGTGGTCGTTGGTGCGCCATCCGGTCAAGAGCCGGGAGTTCCCCGCCCGGCATGAACGGCTGGTCACTGCCGACGAACTGATGCGCTACGGGCTGTTCACTTAGATCCCCGGCGATCGGGGCGGCTGTCCCGGGCGCCAGAGCCCCGAATCCCGGATGGCGTCGGCCAGCGGTTCCAGCACCGCCGGGTCATACGGCAGCGGCAGATAGACGATCGCCAGGTCCAGGCCCTCCGCGCCCAGCGCGATCGCGTCCTCGATGACGCCGCGGTAGCCGCGATCCGCAGTCAGGCGCAGATGCGCCGAAAGCATGATCTCCTTCGGGTTGCGGCCGACGTCCGCGCAGTGCGCCTTCAGGACGTCGCGTTTGCGGGCGAACTCCGCGGGGGTTCCGCCGACGAAGTTCCAGTGCTGGGCGTAGCGGGCGGCGATGCGTAGGGTTCGCCGCTCGCCGCTGCCGCCGATGCAGATCGGCGGGTGCGGGCGTTGCGGGCCCTTGGGCTCGTTGCGGGCCGCCCTGAGCCGGTAGTACCGACCGTCGAAGTCGGTGGTCGGCTGGCTGAGCAGACCGATGAGCACCTGACAGGCCTCCTCGAACCGGTCGAAGCGCTCGGTCAGCGAACCCAATTCGATCCCGTAGGCCGCCGACTCCTCCTCATTCCAGCCCGCCCCGAGGCCGAGCTCCAACCGTCCCCCGGAGATGATGTCCAGCGCGGCAGCCATATTGGCCAGCACCGCGGGGTGGCGGTGATGAACCCCGGTGACCAGAACCCCCAGTCGCAGCCGGCTGGTGGCCTGGGCCAGTGCGGTCACGGTGGTCCAGCCCTCCAGGCAGGGTCCGGCCGGGTCGGAGAAGATCGGGTAGAAGTGGTCGAAGGTCCAGCCGGAGTCGAAGACGTCGATATCGTCGGCGGCCCGCCACACCGCGAGCATGTCTGCCCAGGTGGTGTTCTGTGGTGAGGTCTTGAACGCGAATCGCACCCACCGACCCTAGTCGGTGATTGCTGGCCGATGCTATCCGTGACAACGCAAAGTAACGCCAAAGCTGAATTGACCCAGTTCAGCGCCCTCGACATACTGGCCCCATGGTGGGGGGCGCCGAGGGGCAGTGGGTTAGCGACAGGGACCTCGTCGATGCGGTACTCCGGGATCTGACCGAGTCGGCTCAGCGGTGGGAGGCCCTCGTCGAGGAGGCGGAAACCGTCACCTACAGCGTCGATATGGGTGATATCCGGGCGGTCGCCAACTCCGACGGCAAGCTGATCGACCTGACCCTGCATCCCGCGGTCACCACCGACTACAGCCACACCGAGTTGGCCGAACGGCTCAACGTCGCGTTCGCCGCCCTGCGCGACGAGGTCCAGCAGGATTACCACCACCGGTACGGGGGCGAGTTGTCATGAGAACCGGGAGGCCGACGTGCCGCTGAACCTGTCCAACCGGGACCAGAACTCCGGTCATCTGTTCTACAACCGACGTCTGCGTGCCGCGCTCACCCGGTTCTCGGTGCGGATGCGTCACGATGACCGCAAACAGCAGGCGGCGCTGGCGCTGTCCCTGGTGTTCGTGCTGCTCGGGTGCGGCTGGATGGCGCTGCTCAACGTGATGAAACCGGCCGGCCTGGTCGGGCAGTCGGTGATCGTCGGCAACCGGGACACCGGCGCGCTGTACGCCGATATCGGCGGCCGACTGCACCCGGCGCTCAACCTGACTTCGGCCCGGCTGGCCACCGGAAGCGCGTCGTCGCCGACGTGGGTGAAGTCCCGGGAGATCGACAAACACCCCACCGGGCCGATGATCGGCATCCCGGGCGTTCCGGATGATCTGGCGATAGCGGCCAATCCGGTATCGGCCTGGGCCGTGTGCGACACCGCCCCGGTTCGGGGCAGCGGCGGCGCGGTCACCGTGACCACCATCGCCGGTGAGCTGTCCGGCGGTGGCCGCGCCGAGCCGATGACCCCGGCTGCGGCCGTCCTGGCCACGCACCGGGGCATCACCTACCTGATCTGGAACGGTCAACGCAGCCGCATCGACCCGACCGATCGTGCGGTGACCTTCAACCTCGGCCTGGACCCCGGCGTGACCCGCCCGGTCGAGATGTCCAACGCCCTCTTCGACGCCATACCCGCCGCCGAACCCCTCGTCGTGCCGACGGTTCCGGCCGCCGGCAGCCCGTCCCGGCTGCTGCCCGGGTCAGTGGTGGGGCGGGTGCTGGAGACCCGCACCGCCAACGGGGAACTCAGCGGTTTCTACGTCCTGCTGGCCGACGGCGTCCAGCGGGTCACCGGGTTCGTGGCCGATCTGCTGCGGACGGCGAACAGCCAGGGAGCCAGCACGCCGCAACTCGTCTCGCCGGATGTGCTCGTCGACATCCCCGAAGTGGAGGTGCTGAACGTCGGCCGGTATCCCGCCGGCAAACTGCGCTTCGTCGACACCGACGCGAACCCGGTCAGCTGCGTGGCCTGGACCAAATCGGCTACCGACCCGCAGGCCACCGTCCGGGTGTACAGCGGACGGGGCCTGCCGGTCTCGCCGGCCCTGGACTCCCGGCTCGTCGCACTGGTTCGGGATATCCGGGACCGGGACGCCGTGCAGGCGCAGCAGACCCTGATCCTGCCGGGTGCGGCGAATTTCGTCGCCACGACCAGCGCGGCGCTGACCGCCGACACCCGGGAAAGCCTGTACTGGATATCCCCGCAGGGTGTCCGATACGGAATCGAACGTGACCGGGACACGCTGCAGGCGTTGGGAATCGATCCGCGTCGGGCCGTCCAGGCGCCGTGGCCGATCATTCGGACCTTCGCCGCCGGGCCGTCCGTCAACCGGGTGGACGCACTGCTGGCCCGGGACGCCATCACACCGGGCGGCCCGGCGAGCCGGTTGGCCGCACCCGGGGACGGGGAGAGCTAGAGGTGTCCAAACGAGGTTTCGTTCGCGGGCCCAGAACACCGGTGCCGACGGTGCCGCCGGTACGGGTCGCCGTGGCGCCGCCGCTCGCACTGCCCGAGCGTGAGCCGCGCAATCTCCTGCTGATGATCGCCGCGCCGGCGCTGCTGGTGGGGATCATCGGGACGCTGGTCGTGATGTACACCTCCGGTGTGCGGTCACTGCAGTCCGGCTTCTTTCCGATGATCGGTCTGGTCGGGTTCGCGGCGCTGATGTTCACCGGCCGGTTCGGCCGTGGCCGCCGGGTCAGCTGGGGAGAACAGGAGAAACAGCGCCGGAGCTATCTGCGTCAACTCGACGAGGATCGCGATGAGGTGCAGCGCGCCGCCCAGCAGCAGCGGCGCAGCGCACTGTTCGTCCACGCCGACCCGCAGCATCTCGATACCGTCATCGGCGGGCCGCGAATGTGGGAACGGCGCCCGGCTGACCCCGACTTCCTCGATGTCCGACTCGGTATCGGGGTGCAGGCCACCGCGGACTCGGCGGTGTCGCTGCAGTGGCCCGAGGTGCCCGTCGGCGAGGAACTCGAACCCGTCAGCGGGCGGGCGCTGCGGGACTTCATTCTCGAGCAGAGCCGGATCCGCGATGTGGCGAAAGTGCTGAGCCTGCGGTCCAAACCCGGGTTCAGCTTCATCGGCGGGGACCCAGCGGAGGTGCACGCGCTGATCAGATCGCTGCTGTGCTCGCTGGCGGTCCACCACAGTCCGGCCGAGGTGAAGCTGATGGTGGTCACCCGCCACCCCGAGCAGTGGACGTGGCTGGTCTGGCTACCGCACAACCAGCATGACGAGATGTTCGACGCGTGCGGTCTGCGCCGGCTGGTGTTCACCTCCCCGGCCGAGCTGGAGGACGCGCTGGACGCCGAATTACACCGTAAGGGGCGCGGGCCGTGGGCCCCGCCCGGCGGCTCGAGCCCCACGACGACGGGCTCGCCGCTGCTGTCCGGGACGGCATCCGCCCTGGGCCCGCACTGGGTCATCGTGGATGACAACGTGGGGATGCCCGAGCAGTGGGAGGCGGTGACCGGTCAGAAGGGGATGGCCGGCATCACCGTGCTGCGGCTGGCGACGCGGCCCGGCGAGGGTGTCGGATTCGGGGATCCGGACCAGAGATTCGAGCTGCGGGAGGGGCGGCTTCGGCACCGCGGCGCCTTCTACGCCGTGGCGGACATGCTGGCCGAGACCACCGCCGGCCGGTATGCGCGGGCGCTGGCGCGCTGGTCCCCGACCACCGCCGGCGAGCTGTCCGAGGCCGGCAGCCAGGGTGCGGAGTTGTTGCGGTCGCTGGGCATCGACGATCCCCGCCGTCTTGATCTCGACCGGTTGTGGGCGCACAGCCGCGGACGGGGCGACCCGCGCTGGGCGATGATCCCGGTGGGAGTCAAACCCGGTGGTGAGCTGCAGCATGTGATCCTGCGCGCCAAGGATTTCGGCGGCTACGGGTTCCACTCGGTGGTGATCGGCACGTCCGGTTCAGGCAAGTCGGAGTATTTTTTGGCCCTGTGCAACGGGATCGCGCTGACCCATTCCCCGGAGACGTTCATCGTCATCTTCGTCGATATGAAGTTCGAGTCGGCAGCCCAGGATCTGGAGGGTCTGCCGCACGTCGCGGCCTCGCTGTCCAACCTCGGCAAGGACGACCGCCATCTCGCCGAGCGGATGCGCAAAGCCATCGACGGTGAAATGGCGCGACGCTATGCGCTGTTCAAACAGGCCGGTGCCCGCGATGCCAACGAGTATGAGGAGATGCGGCTCGCCGGAAGGGATCTCGAACCGGTCCCCATCCTGCTGGTCATCATCGACGAGTATCTGGAGCTGTTCCATCACCACCCGGATTGGATCGACCTGGTCATTCACATCGGCCAGGAGGGTCGCGGCTGCAATGTGTTCTTCACCCTGGGCGGTCAGCGGCTGGACCTGTCGTCACTGAGTAAAGCGAAGAGCAACATCGCCTTTCGGGTCGCGCTGCGTGCTGAAACCGCCGAGGACTCCCGCGACGTGATCGGCAGTGATGCCGCCCTGCATTTGCCCTCGAAGGAGAACGGGTACGGGCTGCTCAAGATCGGGCCGCGGGAACTCGAGCAGTTCCGGTGCTTCTACGTCTCGGCGCCGTTCGTCGTGCCGAAGAAATCCGTAGCCGCCGATACCACGGTCGCGGTGAGCTTCAGTCAGCCGCGATCGTTGACCTGGGAGTACCAGCCGCTCAACGCCGACGACAGCCGGGCGCTGGCGATCGCCGACGAGCCGGAAGAGGAGCCGGACGAATTTCTCTACCACGCAGACGGTTTCAAGCGGAAAAAACTACTTGACGTCATTCGGGAGTCCCTGGTGTCGCACCCGGTGCGGGCACCCCACCGAATCTGGCTGCCTCCGCTGGAGATCGGTGAGACCGCCGACGCGCTGGTCGAACGCTGGCGCGGTAAACCCTGGTGGATGGATTACGGACAGAACCCCGGGCTGGTCTTTCCGGTGGGTGTTGAGGACTTCCCGGAGGAGCATGACCAGCGGGTACATGTCCTCGATGTCGAGATGGACAATGTCATGGTGGTCGCCACCGCTCAGCGCGGGAAGTCGACCACCCTGATGACGCTGGTCACCACTGCGGCATTGATGTACGCACCGGAGCGGGTCACCTTCTACTGTGTGGGTGCGTCGCTGTATCCGGTTGAGGCGTATCCGCATGTCGCCGGTGTGGTGAGCCTCACCGACCCCGAGGGGATGTCGAGGACGATCGCGACCATCGAGGGGCTGATCCGGACCCGTGAGGCCTCGTTCAAGCGCCATCAGATGGATATCGCCGAGTTCCGGGAACGCCGGTTCGGCACCCCGGCCGGCGGTAGCACCGACCCGGAGGACAAGTTCGGCGACGTTTTCCTGGTGATCGACAACTTCGGCGACCTGTACGACAAGGACAATGGCCTCGGTGACCGGGCGATCGCCATTGCCCGCCAGGGTCTTTCCTATGGGGTGCATGTCATCACCAGTGCCAGCGGCTGGCTGGTCGGACAGAAACAGGCCCTGCTGACCGTCGCCAACGCGCGTATCCAGCTTCGGCTGAGCAACCCCGACGAGACCCAGATGGGCACCGGGATGGACCACCGGCGGGCGGCACGACAGACTCTGGATCGGCCGGGTTTCGGGATCACCAGGACCGGCCACGAACTGCTGATCGGGGTACCGGAAATCCTCGACTCCGACGGGAACCGGCTGAGCACCCGTGGCGTCGGGGCCATGATCTCCTCCCAGACCGGAGCCGGGAAGGTGGAGACCCTGGCCCGGTTGCCGGAGCGAATCGACCTGCGCGACATCGTTTCCGCCTACCGTTCCGCCAGCCCGGACACCGACGGTGGCGCCGCATTCACCATCGCGTTCGCCCTCGGCGAGAGCGCCCTCAAACCCGTGGTGCTGCCGACCCTGCAGGTGCCGCACCTGCTGGTGGTCGGCCGACAGGGCTGCGGGAAGACGACGACGCTGGCGGCCATCGGTCAGGCGATCGCGGCGAACCTGTCACCGGATCAGGCCCAGATCACCATCATTGATCCGAAGACCAGCCTGATCGGCCGAATCCCGGACGGCGCGGTTCGGGCATACGCCTACACCCCCGACGATATCGACCGCGCACTGGCCGAGGTCGCCGGAATCGTCGGCGACCGGCTGCCGCCCTCCGGGCTGACGCAGGGGGAACTGCTGGCCCGCCCGGGGTGGACCGGGCCGCATCACTTCGTGCTGATCGACGACGAGCAGGAACTCAGATCCGGCGGGGTGGTGGGCAAACAGGCTGCGACGGCACCGCTGTGGAACCTCATCGAACGCGGCCGTGAGATCGGGCTGCACGTGATCGCCGGCCGCCTACCGGGGAACTGGGCCGGGGTGTCGGCGATGAGCCCCTTCCTGCAGAAACTCACCGGGTCCCGGACTCCCACGCTGTTCATGGACAACGATCCGCAGGCGGTGAAAGTGTTCGGGCGCATCAGTGCCCAACAGTTGGCGCCCGGCCGGGGGCTGCTGGTCAACACCGATGGGGTGATGGAGGGTGTTCTCGTCGGCGACCCGGCATGAGGATGATCGCCGGGGCTCCCCGGGCGTCGCCGGCCGGGGCTGGCCGGCCGGGGCTCTCCGGGTGCTTATGGTTTTGCCCACCTTTGAGCGACACCGTCGGGTTTCGGGCCGGCCTGATCCGTGGCCGCCGGTAGATGTCACCGGTTGGTCGGCGTTCAGTGGTCATAGATGTCACCCGTTGGTCGGCGTTCAGTGGTCATCGCCGGCAGTTGTCGCTCAAAGGTGGGCAAAAGCACTACACCCCCGCATACACCGAGGCCCGCGCATCAGCGGCCCCGTGCGCTCCCCGGTCCTACTCGACCTCGATCGGACCCTCCTGCGGCCCCTCCTCCTGCGCCGGCTGGACTGCCAGCGACGGGAAGCCGCGCAACGGGCCTTCGGCAGTTGCGTCCCAGCCCGGGAAAACCAGGTCCGACCGCAACCACACGGTCAGCAGTTGGGCCAGACCGTTCAGGCTGTTGAAATGGGTGCGCTCGTGACCGTGGCTGGCGTCGACCCCGAAGCCCAGTAACGCCACCCGAAGGTGCGCACCGGCCTCGATTGCGGCGGCCGCGTCGGAGCGATAATGGGCGAAGGTGTCGCGTACGACCTCGATATCGTGCTGGCGCGCCAGCGCATGCAGACGCCGGGTCAGGTGATAGTCGAACGGGCCGACGCTGTCGGCCATGGTCACCGTCACCGCCGTCTCCCTGGACTGCTGCCCCGGGGCGACGATCGCGGCGTCGACCGAGACCATCTCGGCGACATCCGAGTCCAGTCCGTGGCTGGCCCCGTGTCCGATCTCCTCGGTGCAGGTCACCAGAAGCTGGGCGCGAACCGGCAGTTCCACCTCGGCTTCCTTCAGCGCCTTCAGCGCCGCGAGGGTGGCCGCCACCCCGGCCTTGTCGTCCAGGTGCCGCGAACGTATGAAACCGTTGTCGGTGATCAGCGGATGGGCCAGCGGGGCGACGAAATCGCCGACGTCCAGGCCCAGCGCCCGGAGTTCCTCGATACTCGATACATGCTCATCGAGGCGGACCTCGACGTGGTCCCAGGAAACGCCCTGCGAGTCGACCTCCTCGTTCCAGCGGTGCCCGGACGCTTTCAATGGAAGCACCTGGCCGTTGTAAACGGTTCCCAGATCGTCCGGGAACACCCATACCGCGGCACCCTCGGAGAACCGCGCCGAATGGGTCCCGACCGGCTTCAGTTCCAGCCGGCCGTTGCTCTTCAGATTCCGGATCATGGCGCCGATGGTGTCGGTGTGCACCACCACCGCCCGACTGGCCTCAGAGTCGGCCGGTCCGCCGAGGTCCGCCACGATTGCTCCACGCCGGGTGACGCGGAACGGGACCTCGAGCCGGTCCAACCGCTCACCGACATACTGCTGGACATGGTCGGTCCGACCGGTCGGGCTGGGAATTTCCAGCAGTTCCAGCAGCACCCGGCGCAGGAATTCGAGGTCGATCTCCAAGGCGGTGTCTGGGGCAGTCATCCCTGCACCGTAACGCCCGCCGCATCGAGAGGTGCGTGTTGACGTGGCCGCAGGATCAGGGAGCCGGGTCCGCGCTGGATCCTCGTCGGGTGGGCCGGCGGGTCTTGGCTGACCGGGCTGCCTGTGACGGCGACGCCGTGGTCGGGAACAGCAGGTCCACAAACCGCTCGGTGGTCGGCTGCGGCTCGTGGTTGGCCAGCCCGGGGCGTTCGTTGGCTTCGATGATGACGTACTCGGGCTGGTCGGGTGCGTCCGCCAGCAGGTCGATACCGGTGACCGGGATCGCCAGGGCCCGGCTGGCGGCGACGCACGCCTCCGCCAACTGCGGATGCAGTTCGGAGGTGACGTCGTGGATGGTTCCGCCGGTGTGCAGATTCGCGGTCCGGCGCACCGTCAGCTCCTGGCCCTTCGGCAGGATGTCGGTCATCGCCCAGCCCGCTTCGGCGACGGTCTCGGTGGTGCCACCGTCCATCGGTATCCGCGACTCGCCGCCGGTCGCCGCGGCGCGGCGCCGGGACTGCCGTTCGATCAACTCGCCGATGGTGTGGATGCCGTCACCGAGGACCCAGGCCGGCCGGCGTATGGCGGCCGCGACCACCTTGTGGTCGATGACGAGCACCCGGATGTCCTGGCCGGTCACCATCTCCTCGATCAGAACGTCGGGGCAGTGCGCCCGGGCCTCCGCGACCGCGCGCCGCAGCGCATCCGGTTCCGTCACCCCCACGGTGATGCCCTGGCCCTGCTCACCGCGAGCGGGTTTCACCACGACCGTGCCCACCTCTTCGAGGAAGTCGACATTCGCGGCGTCGTCACCGGCGGTGACACCGCGCGGAATCCGCAGGTCGGCGTCCGCCAGAACGCGACGGGTGACCCGTTTATCGTCACACCGGGCCATCGCCAGCGCGCTGGTCAACTCCGACAGCGACTCCCGGGTGTGAATGACCCGGGCGCCCTGGGTGAGCCTCAGTTCACCCCACTGGGGGTCGGTCACCTCGACCCGGATCCCGCGGTGCAGTGCCTCGTCGGCAACGATTTTCGCGTACGGGTTCAGCTCCTCGTAGTGTTCGGGGGGCGCGGCGCGGAACAGCCGCTCGTTGATCGGGTTCTTACGCTTGACCACGAGTTCGGGCACCTGACGGAAACCCAGTCGCTCATAAAGGCGGATGGCGCCGGTGTTGTCCGCCAGAACCGACAGATCAACGAAAGCCCTTCCGCGGGAGGCCATCTCGGCGGCCAGCCGTCCGAGTAGCGCCTGACCCAGACCCATGGGGGCGACATCGGGATCAACCGTCAGGCACCACAGGGAGGACCCGTTGGCCGGATCGTCGAACAGCGCGGCATGGTCCACGACGGTGACGGTGCCGATCACCGGACCCGTCGACAGCGACGCCACCAGATGCATGACCTCCGGCCGGGACGCCACCTGCAGCAGGACGTCCGAGGGAGCGGTGACCATACCGTTGCGCGCGTAGATCGCATTGACCGCATCGGCCTCCTCGAGGGTCTGCAGCTCGGCGATCGTCACATTCGGGGGCGGCTCGGTACTGATCCCCTCAGCCGGCAGATCGAGGCGGAAGGTCAACGACGGATCCACGAAGAACTCGTCCGGGTGGTCGGCGACGAACACGTGGGCGTCCCGCAGGTAAATGCAGATATCGCGGGTGCCCTCGATCTCGGCGCGCAGCACCTCGGCCGCCTCACCACGATCCGCGAACGTCTGGCCGAACACGATCTGACCCCAGCCGCAGTCCAGCGCCACCCCCCGCGAGGGATGAGACTTCTCGACATCGGCGTGCGCTATCCGCGGGTCGCCACCGGGGCCGATGACCTCCCGCGCCGGCTCAGATTCCATGGTTCTGCAACCACATCTCGAGCAGGCCGAGTTGCCAGAGCTTATTGCCCAGCAGCGGTGTCAGCTCGCTGTTGGGGTCGGCGAGCAGGGCATCGACATAATCCGGGCGGAACAGCCCGCGGTCCCGGGCGGCCGGATCGTGCAGGGCATCTCGCACCCGGGCGAGCACCTTGCCCTCGAGATGGGTGATACCGGGGACGGGGAAGTACCCCTTCGGCCGGTCGATCACCTCATGGGGCAGCATCCGCCGGCCGATGGACTTCAGCACGCCCTTACCGCCCTGAGCGAGTTTGAGATCCGGCGGGCAGGTCGCGGCAAGCTCGACGAACTCGTGGTCGAGGAACGGTACCCGGGCTTCGAGCCCGTGCGCCATCGTCATGTTGTCGACCCGTTTGACCGGATCGTCGACGAGCATCACCTCGGTGTCGATGCGCAGCGCGGCATCCACCGCTGTCTGGGCGCCCGGGGCGGACATATGGGCGGTGACGAACTCGCGGGCCGGGTCACCGGGGGCCAGGTAGTCCGGGTTGAGCACCCGGGCCAGCCCGGCGGCATCGCGATCGAAGAAGGCCGTGGCGTAGGTATCGACCGCGGCCGCACGCGGCACCCCGGCCAGCGGTGGGTACCAGTGATATCCACCGAGGATCTCATCGGCGCCCTGGCCGGACTGTACGACTTTCAGATGTCGGGAGACGGCCTCGGAGAGCAGGTAGAAGGCAACGGCGTCATGGCTGACCATCGGTTCGGCCATCGCCTGTACCGCGGCCTCCAGGGGCGGCAGCAGGTCGGTGTGGGGGATCAGGATCCGGTGGTGATCGGTCGCGAACGTCGCGGCGATCACATCGGAATACTGGAATTCGTCGCCCTCCCGGCCGCCCACGGACTCGAAGCCGATCGAGAACGTCGACAGCCCGGTTTGCCCCTGCTCGGCCAGCAGCGCCACCACCAGCGAGGAATCCAGCCCACCGGAGAGGAGGACCCCCACCGGGACATCGGCGACCATCCGTCGGCGCACCGCCGTGGACAGCGACTCGGCGAGAGCGTCCTGCCAGTCGGTATCGCTCCAGTCGCTGCGGTCCCCGTCGCGGGCGAACGCCGCGTCCCAGTAACGGCGTTCGCGCCGGGTGCCGTCGGGTTCGTAGACCCGCACGGTGGCGGGCGGCAGTTTCCGCACGCCGGCCAGGATGGTTCGAGGCGGGGGCACCACCGAGTGGAATGACATGTAGTGCGCCAGGGCCACGGTGTCGATGGTCGTGTCGATACCGCCGGCAGCCAGCAATGCGGGCAGGGTGGAGGCGAACCGCACGGTGTCGCCGGACTCGGCCACATATAGCGGTTTGATCCCCAGCCGGTCTCGGGCGAGGATGACGCGGTTGGTGTCCCGTTCGACGATGGCCACCGCGAACATCCCGATGAGGTGCTCCACAAAGGCCTCGCCCCATTCGGTGTAGGCCTTCAGCACCACCTCCGAATCGCCGTGGGAGAAAAACCGGTGCCCTTTGGCGGTGAGCTCCTCGCGCAGTTCGATGTAGTTGTAGATGCAGCCGTTGAACACTCCGGTGATACCGGCCGCCGAGTCGACGATCGGTTGCCCGCTGGCCGCGGACAGATCGATGATCTTCAGGCGCTGATGTGCCAGCGCCACCGGGCCGGATGCCCAGGTCCCCGAGTCATCGGGTCCGCGATCGGCCATCGTCGCCGCCATCCGGTCGACGGTGGCCACATCCGCCCGCCTGCCGTCCAACCGAATCTCTCCCGCGAATCCGCACATGGGTCCAGTGTCCCAGGGTTCCGGCAGGTCGCCACCGCAGCTGTCGCGCAGAGGTGGTCAAACTCGCCCCTGGGTGGTCAAACTCACGACGCGATCGCACGGGCGCCCCACGACGGCGCCCCCCTTGGCTAGCCGACTCTGCCGATCAGCACATCCCACGGATCCGCACCGGAGAGCAGCAGTCGGCCCAGCCGGCGTGCATAGTGCGCGGTGTCGCCGAACTCCTCGATCCAGCACCGGGCCCGCATGGTCACCAGCCACAGCCGGTGTTCGAGGGTCACGCCGATGGCACCGTGTAACTGGTGGGCCGCGGTGACCACACCGGGCACCACCTGACCGAGGGTCACCTTGGCGGCCGTCACCGCGAAGTCGGTCCGGGGGTCCTCGAAGCCGAAATCCACAGCCGCTGCCACAGCGAGATTGGCCGCGGCGCGGGCGCGTTCCACCTCACCTGCCATAGTCGCCAAGTTGTGCTGCACCGACTGGAACGCGCTGAGCGGACGGCCGAACTGCTCGCGCTCGCGGGTGTGTGCCACCGAGAACTCGACGGCGGCATCAAGTGCTCCGAGGGTCTGCATACAACGCGCCCAGGCGCCGCGCCGGGTCAGTTCATCGATGGTCCCGGCGGCGGTGAACGAGTCGTAGCTCTCATCGACGGAGACGTGATCACGGGGTTCGCCGCCGGTATTGCGTCCCCTCGTGACGGACAGCCGCGCCGGATCGCCGACCGCCACCATCAGCCGGTCGCCGTCCCGGAGTGCCAGCACCACCGCTGCGGCCTCCGCGGCGTAGGGAACGTCTGTGAGGTGAGCGATGATCCGGCCACCGGATCTGCTCGCCCGGCCGGCCGCGACGGTCAGCGGACCGGTATCCGGAATGTCCAGGCCGGCAGTGGTGGCCAGCCAGCCGGCCAGTAGGTCGGTCTCGGCCACCGGAACCGTCACCGCGTATCGGGCCAGTGAGCGCAGGGTGACCGCGACTTCGGCCGGGCCACCGCCGGAGTCGGTATCGCTGCCCAGGCGGGTCAGCCCGGCATCCTCGAGGTGACGCCAGGCAGCCGAATCCAGCGGGTCGGGCAGGGTGCGGTATCCGATGCGAGCCTCGAAGGACCGTGCGCCGATCTCGTCGACGAGATGGCGCAGGTCACTGAGATCATCAGTGCCGCTGCCGAACACACCGCCGCCCAGGACGCCTGTCATCGGTACTTTCTGTTCTTCGCGCAAGCGCTCATCGGGGTCCTCCGTTCTTCGCGCAAGCGCTCATCGG
>Ga0180436_10000526_pt1 | contig 39475 bp, 37 predicted proteins | sample SS_ome_2_FD_132434 | JGI IMG/M metagenome (GOLD analysis project Ga0180436, IMG submission 132434) | Hypersaline lake sediment archaeal communities from the Salton Sea, California, USA - SS_3_S_2 metaG | ecosystem: Environmental > Aquatic > Non-marine Saline and Alkaline > Hypersaline >... | reverse complement strand
ATATGTGTAAAGAACCGAAAGCAGACACCATCCAACCCGACAGGATGGAGTGAATCTGGTCAAACCAGACCTGAGAAATTTTTTAAACTGTTTTTAAATAGATGTCAAACCTTTTTAGGCAGCGGAGAGAGCCGCGCTGACAGCGGTAAAAAATCGCCTGGATTTTCCAAATATGCACGTTCGAGATTTGTCGACTATCTATAATCACTAAATGGAAATTGTCTCTTTTCAGATCGCACTAACTATAAATAATCAGGGGCATTAATGGTACAATGTTTTTTATCGATAATGTATGAGAAAGATGGGAACCTGCCGGGAATGTGGGTGGTCAACGTCTCGTACAGCTTCAGCATGGTATAACAGTAGTATTGATAACTATATGAAATAAAATTAAAAAGAGAATTGCCTGCCGCATGCGGCGCCGAGGTCATGACAAACCTTGAGTAAATAATGAAGCAGGACGTGCCAACGAAGCGCTTTTCGTATCGAAGCTGAACAGGTCAGATTCAGTTTGCCGGGATATTCTAAAAAATGGTCTCGGAAACATATGCTGACATGACTGATTATGGACTGATTTTTGTTATGGTTGGAACGCAAAAAACGCTACGGAAGCTCGGGGTGAAAACTTCGATTTATTGACCGAAAATACTTGACTTTAACGCGATAACGTGACAAACTTGCCTGGTCTTACCAGTGGTGGTTGTGACGCCGGCGTTGAACAATTGCTGGGCAGCGATGCCGGCAAGCGCTGGGAATGAGGTGTTTAACGTGCCGTTTTATGGCGCGGCAGTAACAAGATCGTGTGATATATCATGGGGTAACCGGTGCCTGTTGATACCCTCTGGAAAAAATGCACCACTAAAAACAATTAAGCAAAGCTTAGCAAAAGGAGGATCCTACCATGCCTGTAATGAGATCAGTTTTTTATGTACCGAGCAACAACGAGAAAATGGTCGGCAAAGCCCCGACTATCACCGCCGATGTATTGACGTTGGATCTCGAAGATTCCGTACCGCCGGCCGAAAAAGCCAAAGGTCGTGAGATGATTCAAGAGTACCTGAAAAACGACCGGGCAAATCAGGCCGCCCCCTACCTGTATGTTCGAATCAACAACTGGGAAACGGAAATGACCAACGACGACCTCGAAGCCATCGTGCATCCGGGTCTGGACGGCGTGTGTCTGGCCAAATGCGGTGAAGCCGCCAATGTCCAGCGCCTCGACTGGAAGCTTGAAGAACTCGAGCAGCGCCGCGGCATGGAAGTCGGCAGTGTGGCCATCCAACTCCTGATCGAGACCGCCAAAGGCTGCATCAACGCATATCCGGCTGCCACGGCAAGCCCCCGCGTGAATTCGCTGATTTTCGGTGCGGTTGATTATACCAAGGATATGCGCGTCGAGCTGACCTCTGAAGGTGAGGAGCAGCTCTATGCCCGCTATCACACCGCTGTTGCCGCCCGCGCTGCAGGTTGTGTCGCAATCGACTGTCCGTTCGTCGCATTCAAGGACACGGAGGCGTTCGACAAGAGCACCAAGGAAGGACGCCAGATGGGTTACGAGGGCCGCATGCTGATTCACCCGAGCCAGATCGAGCCTTCGCATGAGATTTATACGCCGTCCCCGGAAAGCGTCGAGTGGGCCGAAGGCGTGAAGAAGGTTTTCGAGGAAGAAGGGATCGCCAAGGGTTCCGCCGCGGTTACGTACCTCGGCAAAATGGTCGATACCCCGGTCTATGAAAACGCACTGCAGATCCTCAGGACGATGGAGGAGATCAGGGCGGCCGAAGCCAAAAGCGCATAGCGATCAGACCTGAACGTAAAGGGGCCCGGCCGTTGCGGGCCCCTGTTGTTTTCTTAATTGAGGTAGACGGGGTGATATGATGCTTGCACAATTGTCGGTGTATCCGCTTGGAGCAGGGGCAAGCCTGGGAAGATTTGTGAAAAAAGGTGTCAAGATCATCGAAGACTCTGGTCATACGTACCAGGTAGGCGGCATGTCGACCTCCATCGAGGTTCCCGATCTTGCCGCGTTGTTCAAACTCATAGAAAAAATTCGGCAGGCTCAGCTTGACGAGGGGGCGGAACGGATCATCGTTGAGCTCAAAGTCGATGATCGCCACGATAAAGAGGCGACCCTGCAGGGAAAAATTGATTCAGTTACGTCGTAGTCTCCCCTTTGCTACGACATGACTGCAGTACGTGCGATGAACAGGAGCAGCGAACTTTTCGATGATTGGCCGGAAAAATACGACCAGTGGTTTCAAACGCCAATTGGAAAACTCGTAAAAGCATGTGAAGCAGAACTGCTCCGTGATCTGCTGCGGCCCGCAGAAGACGACCTGCTGCTCGACGTCGGCTGCGGCACCGGTATCTTTACCTATGACATATTGGCGGTCGGTTCCCGCATAGTCGGCATGGACATCTCCGCACCGATGCTTGCCGCTGCGGCTGATCGTTTCCGCACCCGCAATTTCGCCGCGCTCGCCGGCGACATGCGCAATCTCCCATTCCGCGACGGTTCGTTTGATAAGGTCTACTCGATGACCGCCATCGAGTTTGTTGCAGACGCAGCCCGTTCAGTGACGGAGCTTGACCGGGTCACCAGGACGGGCGGGACCGTCGTGCTGACCACGTTGAACCGACTCAGCCCGTGGGCCGATACGCGGCTCAAAAAGGCGAAAGAGGGACACGAATTATTCCAGTCAATACATTTCAGGACACCGGAGGAAATACGCCGCCTGGTTCCTGGCGAAGCCGACGTAAGAACGGCAATACATTTTTCCAAAGAAGACGATCCGGTCCAGGCGCGCCGGAAAGAAGCTCAAGGATGCGCGGAGGGTCGCGAGACCGGCGCGTTTCTAGCCGTGCGCTGGACGAAAACATAAAGCAGCAACAATAGAGGCAGCAGTCAAGCAGACGCGCTGCGAAAAGGTACCTGTTTCGATACATCACTAAACGATCCGAGGAGGAACGAAATGATCACCGAAAATTTCATAAAGAAAATGGAGGAAATTGTCGGCAAGGAGTATGTGCGAACCACTGAAGCCGACATGGAGTTGTATTCCTATGACGCGTCCCTGATAGGAGGCAAGCCCGGCCTTGTCGTTTTTCCCGGAACAACGGAAGAGGTATCCCGGGTCATGAGGGAAGCGTACCAGGCCGGAATCCCGAATGTGGGACGCGGTTTTGCGACCAACCTGTCGGGCGGCACGATTATCCGGTTCGAAGGGCTGGTCATCGTTCTGTCCCGCTTCAACCAGATACTTGAAATCAATCAGGACAGCAAGTACGCGGTTGTGCAGACCGGCGTTACCAATCTCGAGATCCAGGAAGCCGTTTCTCCGCTGGGAATGTTTTATGCCCCCGACCCGGCCAGCCAGAAAGTGTCGACGATCGGCGGCAACATCGGGGAAAATTCGGGCGGCCCCCGCTGCTTGAAATACGGTGTTACATCAAATCATATCCTCGGGATGAAAATGGTGCTCTCCGACGGTGAAATCGTTGATATCGGCGGACCGTCACTTGATCCCCCCGGATACGATGTGCGCGGGTTCGTCGTTGGCAGCGAGGGATGTCTTGGCGTTGCGACCGAAATTACGGTCCGCATCACCCCCAAGACCGAGTCGGTGATCACGATGCTGGCGATTTACGACGACGTCTCTTCCGCGGCGACTACGGTCGCTGCAATCATGAAGGCGGGTATTGTGCCGCTGACGCTGGAGATGATGGACAACACCATCATCCAGGCGGTTGAAAAGGGCGGTTCGTGCGGGTATCCGGTCGACGCTGCTGCCGTTTTGATCATCGAGGTCGAGGGTATTACCACCGGTCTCAAGGAGCAGGCGGAACAGGTCGATAAAATCTGTATGGAGACCGGCTGCCGCGAGGTCCGCACCGCCAAGACCCAGGCCGAACGGGAACTGCTGTGGAAGGGCCGGAAAGGCGCCTTTGGAGCGATCTGCAACCTGTCGCCGAACTATCTCGTCAACGACGGTTGCGTGCTGCGCAGCGATCTTCCCGAAGTGCTGCAGCGCGTCAAGGAGACGTCGGAAAAATACGGCTGCCCGGTCGCAAACGTATTCCATGCCGGCGACGGTAATCTTCATCCCTTACTGATGTTCGATTCGAGGAACCAGCAAGAACTGGAGCAGGTTCACAAGGCCGGCTGGGATATCATGGAGATCTGCGCCGAATACGGCGGCACGATTTCCGGCGAACACGGCATCGGTGAAGAGAAACGTGATGCGATGACGATGGTTTTCTCGGGCCACGACCTGAATACGCAGAAAAAGCTGAAACTGGCTTTCGATCCGAAGGATCTGCTCAACCCCACCAAGGTAATTCCGTTGCCTCCGGAAGGGGCGGACAAGCTGCCCGACAGCGAGCCGACGGTTCTTAAACGTGCGGGCGGCAAGGATGCTTCCGGGGTTGCCGAAGCGATGGAGGCCGTCCGTAATGCAGCCGCTGAGAAAAAATCTGTCAGGTTTGTCGGCAACGGTACGTTCAACGGTTTCGGAAATGCGATCACCAGGGAGACCGTCGTGATCGACAGCCTGAAAATGACCGATTTTATCGAATTCGACAAAGACAACCAATTCATTACTGTCGGCTCTGGGGTAACGCTCGATGCGCTGCAGGAAAAACTGGCCGAAGAGAACCAGTGGCTGCCGGTCAGGCCCGCATTTGCAAACGGCGGCACGACCATCGGATCGATTGTGTCGATGGCCGCGGTGGGGCCGGAAAGGCTGGCATACGGTGCACCCCGCGACCTGCTGCTCGGGCTGCAGTATATCGACAGCAGCGGCAGCATGGTAACCGCAGGTGGAAAGGTCGTGAAAAACGTTGCCGGTTTCGACATGACCAGGCTGCTGACTGGATCGCTCGGCACCCTCGGATTCATCACCGAGTCGACCTGGCGGACGGGAACCAGACCTGAAGTCTGCAAGAAAATTTCGGCATCCGGAAGTATGGACGCCTGCTTCGCGGCAGCAATGAAGATCGTCAACTCACACCTGGAAGCAGCTCTGGTCACGATATTGCCCGACGATTCCGAGGCGACCCTCACCGTCGGTTTCGAAGGTATGACGATGGTGGTCGACTCCCAGATCGAGCGCTGCGGTGAAGTAATGAAAGTGGCCGGTCTGGTGAGCGGGGATACCGAAGAGTACCCGCTCGTAGAAGGATACCTGAGGCCGGCGCATACATCTATCTGGGCGGCTCCGTTCGTTCTGCAGGGTGATGTGACGATCGAACAGGGGGCCGATTATATTGCCCGGCTGACCGTGATCGCCAAGCCTTCGGCGCTGCTGCTCGATGTCGCCGGCGGGAGAGTTTACGCCGGTTTCGATGCTCTGACTGATAAGCAGTGGAAGGAGATCGACGCGCTGTCGCTGAAGTGTAAAGGACACTGCAGGCTCTTGAAAGCACCTGAATCGTTTGCCGATGAAAATGATCTGTTCGGATCATCCCGGCCGGAATGGCGGCTCAGTCATGTGATTAAAAATGCACTTGATCCTCAGCATGTGTTTGCCCCGGGTGCCCTTCCGGGCAGGGTATGAGGCAGGCACCTGAGAGATAAACAAAACTAATTGAATTTACCATGAAACATATTATGAGGAATTAAGTCATGACTGTGTCAGCCAACTATGATGCGATTGCAAAATGTAATAAATGCGGCTTCTGCCATGTTGCCTGCCCGATCTTCAGGTCCACCGGGCATGAGTCTGGTGTTGCTCGCGGACGGCTTGCCATGCTCCGCGGGATCATCGAAGGAAGAGTGGAGTGGAACGAGGAACTGGAGGACCCGCTGTTTACGTGTCTTGGATGCGGTGCCTGCACGACCAACTGCTTTGGAAAAATCCAGACGACCGACCTGGTTCTCAACGCCCGCTCCGAATATTTCGAGAAAGTCGGCAAGAAACCGGCTCACCGAATGCTGTTCGAACATCTGCTGCCTTATCCCAAGCGGCTGCATTTGGCTGCACGGGCTGCAGCGCTCGGCAAGAACAGCGGTGCGTCGAAAGTAGCCAAGGCCATGGGCCTGCTGCGTATTTTCGGCCGCGATTTGCCCAGGGCCGAGGGGATTGTGGAAAAACTGCCGACCAAATCCTTTCGCGGAACCACTAAACCCGCAACGTATCCCGGCCAGGGAAAAGATCTCAAAATAGGGTATTTCGTTGGTTGTGGAGTTGACGTCATCCAGGTCGAAGCGGGCAAGGCGACGTTTGAAACGCTGAAGAAGATCGGTAAGTCGGTAACGGTTCTGGATAACTGCTGCTGCGGTCTGCCACCGTGGAGTTACGGCGACATCGAAAACACGAAGGTGCTGGCCGAAAAGAATCTCAAGGTTTTCGCGGAGGCCGATGTGGACGTCATCGTCACTGATTGCTCGAGCTGTGCGTCTTTCCTGAAAGAGTACAAGAAGGTTTTTGAAGATGATCCGCAGAAGCTGGAACTGGTGAAGAAGACCAGGGCGAAACTGAAAGACGTGGTCGAATTCCTGTATACCGTTGAATTCGGAGAAGCAGCCGATAAGGAAGCAGGCGTCGTAGACAGTTATCACGACGCCCATGCGGGTACCGCGGCTGTTCAGGCGGTGATGAAGGACAAGGGCAAAGTCGTTGTTACGTATCATGATCCGTGTCATGCGGTACGTGGACAGGGCATCCAGTCGGAAAGCCGCGAATTGCTTAAATCAATTCCCAACCTGGAATTCCGGGAAATGGCTGAGTCCGACTGGTGCTGCGGTGGCGCAGGATCCTACGCACTGACGCACTACGACCTGTCCCAGAAGGTCCTCGATCGAAAAATCAACAACCTGAAAAATACCGAAGCGGATATTCTCGTCACCAGCTGTCCCGCCTGTATGATTCAGCTGGCCTGGGGTATCAGGAAACATGGACTGAAAACGAGGATTTTCCATATTTCTGAAATGACGGCATATAAAGAGGGACTAGAAAAAGAGGGTCTTGCGGCCTGACCGGATGCGTTGTTCAGGTTCACTGATGGAATCAATAAGTATTTATCGTGAACCCGGCGGCAGATGAACTTGCTGAAAGAGCCATTATCTAATAGGTTGAAGAGGCTATGGTCTGTCCAGTGCACTTTATTTTTTCTGTGCGCCGGAAAAAGCATGTAAAACCAGTGCGATAACTGTTCACTTACGGTTCGACCCCTTGCTCGACACTGCGCTGTTCTCGGGACAAGGGGCACCTAAATCATTCGTGTTTTTGCGGATGGCATGGTACGTTGTCGCTCTGATTCTGCCAGAGCAGACTGATCGTATCCGAGCGGCGGCTGAAACGCCGGCCGGCGACGATGAATTGTTGCTTGATTTGAATGATGTAAACGCATTTCGGGGTTGCCGGTCGTTTCAGGTACTAAGGTGACCGAATACAATTAAACAATGTTGAGGTGAAATTCATGAACGGTAAGATGCAAACCATCGATGGTAATACCGCGGCATGCCATGTGGCCTACGGTATGAGCGAAGTCGCAACCATTTATCCGATTACTCCCTCGAGCCCGCTGGGCGAGATTGCCGACGCCTGGGCGGTTCAGGGGAGAAAAAACATATTCGGCGAAACCCTTAGTGTGAAGCAGATGCAGTCGGAAGCCGGCGCCGCGGGAGCGGTACACGGCTCCCTGGTGGGCGGCGCGGTGACGTGTACGTTCACCGCTTCTCAGGGACTGCTTTTGAAAATCCCGAACATGTACAAGATATCCGGCGAGCTGCTGCCGTCGGTATTCCACGTTACCGCACGTTCGCTGTCGGCTCACGCGCTTTCCATTTTCGGCGATCATGCGGACGTGATGGCGGCACGCCAGACCGGTTTCGCGATGCTTTCGTCCAGCTCGGTGCAGGAGGTTATCGACCTCGCCCTCGTCGCCCACCTGGCGACCGTGGAAGCTTCGGTACCGTTTTTGCACTTTTATGACGGTTTCAGGACCTCGCACGAAATCCAGAAGGTCGAGCTCATCGATTACGATGACATGGCGAAACTGTTCAACTGGGATGCTTACTGGGCCTTCAAGAAACGCGCGATCAACCCGGAGCGGCCGGATACCAGAGGCACGGCGCAGAACCCCGATATCTACTTCCAGAGCCGTGAAGCGGCCAACAAGTACTACCAGGCCACTCCGGCAATCGTCGCCGAATACATGGCCAAGGTTTCGGCATTGACCGGCCGCACGTACAACCTGTTCGATTATGTCGGCGATCCGCAGGCGGAACGCGTCATCGTGGCAATGGGCTCGGGCTGTGAGGCGATCGAAGAAACCGTCAACGCAATGAATGCCCAGGGCGAGAAAGTCGGCCTGGTAAAAATCCGCCTCTACCGGCCGTTTGCCATCGACGCGTTTATGGACGCGGTGCCGGCCAGCACCAAAACCCTGACCGTCCTGGATCGTACGAAGGAACCCGGCGCTGTCGGCGAACCGCTGTATACGGATGTATCGGCTGCATACATCGACAAGGGCGTGACGCCGCCGCGGATCTTAGGCGGACGCTACGGCCTGAGCTCGAAGGAATTCAATCCGTCCATGATCAAGGCGGTATACGACAACATGGCCGCCAGTGAGCCGAAAAATCATTTCACCGTTGGCATCAACGACGACGTGACAAACCTGTCGCTCCCGGTCACCGAAGATTTCAAGGCTGAGCCGGAAGGCAACATCAGGGCCAAATTCTGGGGCCTCGGCTCCGACGGAACCGTCGGCGCGAACCAGAGTGCAATCAAGATCATCGGCGACAACACCGAGAAATACGCGCAGGGATATTTCGCATACGATTCCAAGAAATCGGGCGGCATCACCGTTTCCCATCTGCGCTTCGGCGATGTGCCGATCAAGTCCACGTACCTGATCAACGAGGCCGATTTCGTGGCCTGTCACAACCCGACCTATGTCAACATCTACGACGTTCTCGAAGGAATCAGGGAAGGCGGCACCTTCCTGCTCAACTGCCACTGGTCGGTGGAAGAAATGGAAGAGCATCTCCCCGGCGACCTGCGCAAGGAGATCTACGACAAGAAGCTCAAATTCTACACCGTCGACGCGATCAAGCTCGCCCAGAAAGTTGGCCTGGGCGGCAGGATCAACATGATCATGCAGACCTGTTTCTTCAAACTGGCGAACGTGCTGCCGATCGACGAAGCCATCGACCTGCTGAAAAAAGATATCCAAAAAACCTTCGGTAAGAAAGGCGAGCATATCGTCTCGATGAACCACAATGCGGTCGACCAGACGCTGGACAACCTGATCGAAATCGAAGTCCCCGAATCCTGGGGTCAGGCCTCCGGCGCCATCCCCGCCAAACCCGAGGCTACGGAATACGTCGACACGATCATGCGTCCGGTACAGGCGCTCAAGGGCGACGACCTGCCGGTCAGCGTGTTCCCGCCGGACGGTGTTTTCCCGACGGCCACCGCCGCCTACGAGAAGCGCGGTGTTGCCGTTAATGTTCCCGAGTGGATCGCGGACGAATGTATCCAGTGCAACCAGTGTGCTTTCATCTGTCCTCATGCGGCGATTATCCCGATCCTGGCCACCGACGAGGAACTTGCGGATGCCCCGGATACGTTCCTGACGAAACCGGCGGTCGGCAAAGCGGTGAAAGGTTATCAGTTCAGGATGCAGGTGAATGCGCTTGACTGCCAGGGCTGCGGCAACTGTGTGGATATCTGTCCGGCCAAGAACAAAGCACTGGTGATGAAGCCGCTTGAAACCCAGACCGACGTTGAGGTGCCGAATTTCGATTTCTCACTGACGGTACCGTACAAGGGCGGCATCATGAGCCGCGATTCGGTCAAGGGCAGCCAGTTCTACCAGCCGCTGCTCGAGTTCTCCGGTGCGTGCTCCGGGTGCGGTGAAACACCGTATGTCAAAGTGCTGACCCAGCTGTTCGGTGAGCGGATGACGATCGCCAACGCCACCGGCTGCAGTTCGATCTGGGGCGGTTCGGCACCGTCATCCCCGTACTGCGTGAATGCCGACGGCCACGGACCCGGCTGGGCGAGTTCCCTGTTCGAGGACGCCGCCGAGTATGGATATGGTATGGCCCTGGCGTATAACGCCCGGCGCAGCGCCTTTGCAGCCAAAGTCGAACGGGCGATCGAGTCCGATATCTCCGCGGAGCTCAAAGAGGCGTTCACCGCCTGGCTTGGCGCCATGAACGATGCCGAGCGTTCGCGGGAGACCGGCGACAAGCTCAAGGAACTGCTCAAAGACACGGCGGGCAACGAGCTGCTGGCCGAAATCTCCAGAGAAGACGAACTGTTCACGAAAAAATCCCACTGGATCATGGGCGGCGACGGCTGGGCTTACGATATCGGCTACAGCGGCCTCGACCATGTCATGGCGCAGAGCGAGGACATCAACATCCTGGTCATGGATACCGAGGTATATTCCAATACCGGCGGCCAGTCTTCGAAAGCGACCCAGACCGGTGCGGTGGCCAAGTACACGGCTTCGGGCAAGAAAGTCTCCAAGAAGGATCTGGCCCGGATGATTATCACCTACGGCCATGCGTATGTTGCTTCCGTGTCGATGGGCGCGAACAAGCAGCAGATGATGAAGGCCTTCATGGAGGCGGAACGGCATCCCGGACCGTCGCTGATCGTCTGCTACGCCCCGTGCATCGCGCATGGGCTCAGGGCCGGTATGGGCAAATCCCAGAACGAAGCCAAACTCGCCGTGGAATGCGGCTACTGGCCGATGTTCAGGTACAACCCGGCGCTGGTCGACGAAGGCAAGAACCCGTTCACGCTTGATTACAAAGAGCCGAACGGCAAGCTCCAGGAATTCCTCTCCAACGAGGTTCGTTTTGCGGCGCTCGAACGCAGTCACCCGGAAGAATCGAAACGGCTGCGGGCGAGGATCGAGGAAGAAGTCAATGATCGTTATACCCTGCTCAAGGGCATGGCGGAACATGGCGTAGGAGTATAAGCAGGCGAACTGCCACTATCATCACGGAGAAGAAGAGGTGTTATGCCTTTTCTTCTCCCCGTTTTATGGAAAATATGGAAGACAACGTATTTCGAGCGATTGAGCAGCGCAAGGTTTCGGCTCAGATTGTCGATCAGGTCAAGAGCCTGATAGCCAACGGCAAGTTGAAGCCGGGAGATGCACTGCCGCCAGAACGAGAGCTCATGAAAGTGTTCAACGTGAGCCGTCCGACGCTGCGCGAAGCCTTGAATACGCTGTCGACCATGGGCTTCGTCCAGATGGCCCAGCGCCGGCGTACGCGGGTCAAATCCCTGGTTCCGAGCAACATCACCGAACCGCTGCACCACCTGCTCAAAGAGGATGTGAAGGTTTCGATCGAGCTCGTCGAGGCACGCTCGATTATCGAGACCGGCAATGCCCGGCTGGCGGCAAAACGGGCGACTGACAGTGATATCGAACACATGCAGGAATGCCTCGAGAAGATGGAGCGCAAACTCAAGGAGAACAAGTCGTTTACCGATGAGGATGCGGCTTTTCATCTGGCCATCGCCGAGGCCACGCACAACAAGATCCAGACCCACCTGATGTTTTCGATTTACGACCTGCTCAAGGAAAAGGTCGGTCTCTGCTACTACGACGATGACAAAGACACGCTCATCCAGCAGCACACCGATATCATCGAGGCAATCAAGAGCGGGGATGAAGCAGAAGCCCACCGGGCCATGGAAGAGCACCTGGTCTATGTGGAAAAGATTCTGGAGCGGCTCGTCGACGAAGAGCCGGAGGGCAGCAGCTCCTGATCAGTTGAGCCTTTCCGTTTCCGTTTCGATATCGCTTCTTCCGGGTGTTTCCGCATCCGTTTCTTCCGGCATCCCGATATAATTCCAGTGCCAGCTTTCCCAGCTCGCCCCCATTTCATTGGTGCGCGAATAGGTCTCTGTAAAACCGAATTCGGCAGCGTGATCCTGCAGCCATCGATACTGGTCGGTTTCGGCGAAGGTCCAGTCGGTGGGGGCGAAATCGACGGCTGTCCCGAGCATGTGCTGCGAGTAGCCCGGCGGGGCGACTGACCTGCAGATTTGGGCAAACGTCGCTCCCTGCTCCAGGCGGCGGATAAAGATTGCCTGCTGGTAATGGATCGAGCGGTAAGTGGATTCGGCCAGCAGCGTTATGCCGTCCTCTCCGGCAGCCGTTACCATAGCCACGAGCGGCTCGAAGGCGTCGGCCAGGATATAGAGTTCGCTGCCTGCAAACGTAAATTCCGGTGGAATCTGCCTCAATTCGTCGAGTCTGCGGGTCGTGGGAAACACGCGATTGCCGGCCCAGGGCGGGGGAACGTCATAGTGGACATTGTCGATAACCACCGTTTCAATGATGTTGGCAAACTTTATTGCCGGGGTCTCGTTGACAATATTCACCGTTCCCGTGCCTGCCCTGACCGAAGTATGTGCCGATGCAGGCGGCAGCCAGAGGATGGGAATAAGAGACAGATATAAAAATCGATTCATGAATGATGTCCGCTGGAGCTGTTTCCGGTCAATCCGCGGTAGCCGGGACGTGTCGGCTGCTAGTAATAACAGACCTGGGGGCAACAGGCAAGCCCGGGTGCTATCTTCCCGCTGGACAGCCCAGGGGTGCTGCAGGCATCTGCTGAATGATTTTTCTCCATTTTTTAGCGGAGATCGGCGGCAGGTTCTGTTATACTGCTCGGGCTATCTTTTTAAAACGACTATTAAACTAGTAATTACAATATGTTACGTGCTTACTTGCTGAAGGTGACGGTCGCGCTTCTGCTGCTTGTGTCACCGACCTCTCTGTTCTCGCAATCGGTTCAGTACGATATCGCCTATATCTGGGATGATGATCTCAGCAACGTGCTTGATTACCAGAGCCAGCTCGAGACGACGCTCGGTGATAAGGCGGCTGCGCACCTGCGTATCGTCGGGCGCAAACAGGGCGGCTACGGGATCGTCTACGACCACAACGGATCCGCCCTGAGCTCCGCCCAGCTGATGGTCAAACACAATCAGCTGCTGAGCGGGGACGGTCTGCCTGAAAGCGTCGCTGTTGAAGACAACGGGTATTTCGAACTGTACAACGTCAGCTACGGTCTGGGACCCAACCTCGAAGCCCTGAAGAAACGCTATGCGCGCGTGTACCAGTATCTCGGCATGGAAGTCGGGAAGAACCTGTTCATCGAACAGACCGACAACGATAACTATACGTTGATTTACCGGAGACGGGGGGACCGGTCTTCCACCTATGCGGTCGCCAGAAAGCATGCGAAGCTCCTGAAGCGCAAGAAAATTTCAACGACCATCATCGCAGAACGCAATCACCCGGTGGTGTTCGGTGAGTCGAGTCACCTCAATGACCAGGAAGTATCGGAGCCATCTGAGACAACGGTTGCGGCAAAAGCCCCGGCTGAACCTCCCGAACCCGAACCGGAGCCGCAGACGATTGTAAACACGGTTGCCAAGACCAAGCCGGAACCGAAACCGGCACCAGTCAAACCGCAGAAAGTGCGTGAAATTGCTCCTGCATCGGGGGAGATCGAAGCGTCGATCGAACACCTCATCAAGGAGCTTCGGCAAAAAGGCAAATTGTCCGGTGATGAGAGAACCGGGTGGATGGTCTATGATCTGACCAGGGACAAGAGCCTGGTCGATATCAATGCCGATCTCGTTTTCCAGGCTGCCAGCATGATCAAGCCGTTCGTGGCGCTGGCCTTTTTCCACCAGGTAAAAGAGGGAAAACTGAAATATGGTCCCAAAAGCCGGCGCAATATGGAGCAGATGATCCAGCGCTCCAACAACCCCGCGACGAACTGGGTCATGCGGATGGCCGGCGGGCCGGCGGAGTGTGACCGGATACTGCGCACCCATTACGGTTCGATTTTCAAGAAGACCTCGATTGTCGAATATATCCCGGCTGGCGGCAGGACGTACAAAAACAGCGCCGTACCGTCGGACTATATCCGCTTCCTGCAGGAATTGTGGGCCAATCGGCTGCCCTACAGCAAGGAGATGCGCCGCCTCATGTCGCTGCCCGGACGAGATCGCCTCTACAACGGTACACCGATCCCGCAGGGAACCCTGGTCTATAACAAGACCGGCTCGACCGCGCACCTCTGCGGTGATATGGGAATCCTGGTTCCCAAGGATCGCCAGGGAAAACGCTACCCGTATGCGCTGGTCGGGGTGATCGAGCGGGAATCGCGGGCGAGCAATTACGGCAACTGGATGCTCACCAGGGGCAATGTAATCCGGCAGGTGTCGACGATTGTCTATGAAGAGATGAAAAAGCGTTACAAACTGCTGTAGCGGCACCGGCCCGTTCGGGCAGCTCCGCCGCTTAAACCACGAAACGAATGGTCGCACACAAGCTCTATCGCTGGTCCATTGACCGGATCAACGGCCGCTTTGCGGCCGGCTGGTGTTTCAACCGGCTGCAGAAAACCAGGCCGGTCACAATTGTTGTGACAGTCGACGACACGGTTATCGGGGAATTCACCAATGACGGCTACCGGCCGGATCTGGTCGAACAGAAACTCCATCCCACCGGTGTCTGTGCTTTCGATTTCAGCTTTCCGGCTGCTTTTGACCCCGCTTCGCATACGTCTTTGTCAGTCTTCTTCGATACGGTAAAAAAACCGATCGCTACCTTTGCCTGCCGGGAACTCGAAATGCTGCGGCCGCGGCTGGCAAAACCCGTTTGCTTCATGCATGTTCCCAAAACGGCGGGCACTTCGTTCAACTCCTTTGCCAGAAACTGTTTCGCAGGCGACCGCTTTATCACGCATATCGAACGGCTCGGCGGTGATGCGAGACGCCGGACTGCCGAATCGGCAGACTATTTCGCCGGGCACCTGCCGCTCTACGAATTGCTGGAGCTGCCGGCCGCGGCCCGCACCGACCTCTATACGATTATTCGAGAACCTTACGCACACCTGCATTCCCATTTGAACTACGTCAAAGGGGTAACGGCGGGAACCGAGGTGGAGAACCGGTACGAGTATCGCCACAATGACACGATCAAGCGTTTTTCCGTCAAGCTCAATCACATCGATTTTGCGGTCCCGGAAACGATCCGTACCTTCGTAGATGGATTGGCGGAATATGAACGCGACTTTTTTGATAACATGCAGACCCGGTATTTTCTCGATTACCGTCCGGCTGTCGTGGCTCGCGGCGACCTCGAACAGGCCACGCGCAACTTCAGCCGTTTCCGCTCTATCGGCCTGACCGAGCACTATGAGGCGTTTCGGGACCGGTTCTGCGCCGATATCGGCCTTTCCCCGCAAACCCAGGACCTGCAGTCGAATAAATCAAGCTCCTATCGCTTATTCGACCTGTCCGATCCGCACATCCGTGCGGCGCTGAAACCGCTGGTCGTCCATGATCTCGATCTTTATCGAGCTGCTGCCGATCTTATCGCACCGGGGGACTGAGAATCCTCTTTACAAATTCCTGAAATGGTACATAGTTGTCAGGAAGTTGATGCTAAACGGCGATTTTGGAAAAGGAGAAAACAATGACCGAAGCCAATCATGACCTGATGATAACGGAAGAAGAATCGCTGGTGCTCGAAGCCATTGCCCAGTCTATCGTTCCGTATTCCCAGCGGGCCCAGGCGCTGCTTGCGCTCGATGCCGGTTCTACCGCAGACCAGGCGGCAAATGTTTCCGGCCTCAGGGTGACGCAGGTGCGCTACTGGATCAGCCGGTTCAGAAAAGACCGCATCCTCGCGTTCCCCGACGAACTGCTCCTCGATATCGAATCGTTGATTAAAGAGAAGGCAAAAGAAGACAAGAAAGCCGCGAAGAAGGCGAAGAAATCCGAAAAAGCAAAGGGCAAAAAGAAACCGGCCAAGGCCGCCGATTCAGGGAAAAACGGTAAAAAGAAAGGAAAAGCCGCCAAGAAAAAGGCCGATAAGCCCAAGGCCGGAAAGAAAGACAAGAAAAAGAAAGCTGCAGCGGAAAAAAAGAAGAAATCGGCGAAAAAGAAGTAACCGCGAACGACTGCGATGGAAATAACGAAATTGGAGCCGGAAAAAAAGCACGGCCTTGTCGTCGTGCTGACCGGCAACGGGAAAGGAAAGACCACCAGTGCCATGGGCATGGTGCTGCGGGCTGCCGGCCACGGCATGCGGGTCTGTATCATTCAGTTCATGAAGGGCGATCTGTATTCCGGGGAGTGGGACGGCGTCAAACTGCTGGGAGGACAGGTCGAGCTCCATTCCACCGGGAAAGGGTTCTGTGGAATACAGGGAAATCCCTACCCGCACTCGGAACATCGAAAAAACGCCCAGGATGCACTGCAGCTCGTTGCTGAAAAGATGTCGTCCGGTGCATATGACCTGATCGTGCTGGACGAAATCAACAACGCGCTGCAGCTCAAACTGGTCGACCTCGATCAGGTACGTGCCATTCTCGATAGTAAGCCCGAACTGCTGCACCTGGTCATGACCGGCAGGGATGCACACCCCGACGTCATCGACCGGGCCGACACGGCCAGCCGCGTTGAAGAAATCAAGCACGCCTACCGAAAAGACATAGAACCCCAGCCCGGCATCGACTACTGAAGATTGTCGGTAAGGTGTTTACAGGGTCCTGGCCGGCCGCCGCTGGGAGATGTACACACCCGCCAGCACGAGCACCGTCGCAAAACACTGCGGTATGGTGAAACGGTCGCCGAGAATGATGAATCCCAGGATAACCGTGAATACCGGTATCAGGTTGATGTACGCCGACGCCTGGCTGGCCGGAATCTTGCTCACCCCGTAATTATACGCCAGATAGGCTCCCAGGGTGACAAAACTGCCGAGATAGATTACAGCAAGCGCCGGTGCAGCGTGCCATTCGTGGGGTATGCCGATGTCCGGGTGCAACAGGAAGAACGAGAAAAAAACAGTACCGACCCATGATTGTACGGCGGTCAGGAAGACCGCACTGTAGCGCGAACTGAGGTGTTTGAGCAGCAGCGTATAGCCCGAAGCCGCGGCCATGGCCAGAAACTCCAGGAAATTGCCGAGCAGCGGATTCGGGGCGGATGCGGTTTCCTCGCCGGTGAGGCTCAGCCAGCAGGCGCCGCCGATGGCGACCCCGAAACCGACCATGGTTCGCGCTGAAACCGTTTCCTTCAGAAATAGCGCCGCCCCGACCGCAACCATCAGCGGCAGGATGGCGGTGATCAATCCCGCCTGCGAGGCCGACGTGTACTGCAGCGCCTTGGCTTCGAATATGAAATAGATGCACGGCTCACACACGGCCATCGCCAGAAGATATTTCAGGTCTTTTTTTACGATGCGTACCCGGCGCAGCTGGTGGTAAAAGAACAGAAAACAGAAACTGCCCACGAGCATCCGGCCGAGAATGACGATCATTGGCTGGTAACCGGTAAAGGCAATTTTCAGCGCGATAAAAGAGCTGGACCACAGCAGCATGGCGGTGAGCAGGCTCAGGACCGGCAGGAGGGCGGTGCGGCGGTAGGGTGAATTCATGGTCTCGCCGAGTCCTGGATTTTTCGGTATTGGGCTTTCAGGTAGGTATCGATCAGGGAGCGGGCCTGGGCGGCGAGCCTGCCTCTGATCCCGCTTTTCAAAACTACCAGGTCGCTGAGGGCGGCATCGAAATTTCCCTGGGCGTAATAGCTTTTGGCCCGGCCCAGATAGGCTTCCTCGAACAGGATATCTTCGGCAAGCGCCCGGGAATAATCATTTATCGCCGGTGTATGGCGGGCATAGGTGCGGTTGATATCGGCCCGGTCGAGCAGATAGTGTTTGCGCCGGTACGCTGAGGATTCATCCGCAATCGCCCGGTCGTAGAGAGCTGAACCGGCATCCGGGTCGTGATGGCTGCGGTAGCTCAGAGATGCCCGGCCGGCGAGGCTGAACGGTGTCTGCCCCTGGAGCTGCTCCAGCGACTGCAGGTCACGGGCTGCCTCGGCAAACTGGTTGTTTGCCAGATACGCCCGTATTCTCCCCCTGAGCATGACCGGATGCAACGGATACTGGGCCAGAGCGTCGCTGAATGCGGCAACGGCAATATAGGGCTGATTGAAAATGGTGTCCCGCAGGGCCCGGTATCTTTCTATCCGGGGCGAGAGTGGAAATTCCTCGATATAGCGGTCGAGCCCTTCCGCCAGCATTTCATAGATGATCGGGTCGGTGAGAAACCGGATGGTACTCAGTTCGGTGTCGAATTGACCAGCTTTGAACCCGATCCAGTCCAGGGCAACGATATAGCGGTGCGCATCCGGTGTTCTGTCGGCAAAACAGTCAGCGACAAACGCGGCCATCAGCTGGTCGGAACCGAAATGGGCGGGAGCCAGGAAGCGTAATTTAGCTTCATGGTTGGCGAGCCATGCCGGATCGGCGTCAACGGTGCGCGCGAACCATGTTTCCAAGACGGAACGCGGCTGTTTCAGGTGTATCGCCAGGGCTGTCAGCGTTGCGGCGGCGCCGGGGTCATGCGGATTGCGATTGAAGGAGTGCTCGAGGTCCGCCCGTGCTTTACGAATATAGATATCATGGCTGCGGCGCTGCTTTCTGGTGAGCTGCAGCGCCGCGTTCGTCTCGGCGAGAGCCCTGGCTTTTGCGTAATAGTGCATTCCCCTGACGGTAAACGGAAAATGCGACGACGGACTATCGCCGCACCATGCATCCAGAAGTGATTCATCGTCCGTGAACGAAAGCTGCAGATACACCCTCTCCAGGAGGCGATACCCGTCGATGTCGGTCGGCCTGGCATGGAGAAGATCGGAGAGGATCGCTTCAGCCTGTCGGTACGCCGATGCACGCAGGAGCTTGACGACCTGTGCGGATTTTTGTTCGGGCTGCAGGCGCTGCAGAATCGCGTGGGCGACGTCTTGGTGAAGCGCGCTGTCGATAACGCCGGTTCCCTCTGCCCCAGAGGCGGTCCGAACCGGAACAATCATTGCGAGGCACACGATGAACACAAAAAATCGGTAGAAAAACCGCATCATTATTCGGAGGGGCGGGGTCGCGCTTATTGTTCGAGCCGGGTTTCGATTTCATTGAGGATCTGCCGGGAGAGCGGTTCGTCGCCGAAAATGCCGACCCGGATGGCAACGTTGGTCAGATCTCTCGTGGCGTAGGTGACTTCCAGCTGCACCTTGTCTTCGTTCAGCGTCCTCAGTTCATAAGAAACAAGATGATTATCCCGGGCCCTGGAAATCGTTACGATATCATTTTCCGAGATGGCCCGGTCCGTGGCCTCTACCACGAGTTCGTACCGGCTGTTCAGGGTCGCGCTCAGTTCACCGCTGACATAACCGACCGTGCCGGCTGCCGCGCCGCCGATCAGGATGACGCCGCAGCTGCTCAGGGGCAGCGCCAGGGTGAGCAGCACGGCCAGTTTCCAATACCGTGATAAAAGGTTTGCAATCATGATGTTCCTGGGCCGCCTGTTGGTGTCATCGTTCATTCCTGCGGTCTCGGCGGCAGCTTGTGGCGATGTATTTCCTGCACGTCCGTTCGCTTGATTGTCGTGCTGGTGCCGCCTTCGGAAACGAGGATGACGTGATCCGGTTCGATTGTCAGCTCCACGCCTTCCAGGTCGCCACCGCTGACCAGCTCGACGATAAAGAAAAATCTGTCGGTCGGTATCGAGCCGTCCCCCGCTTCCATTTCCGCCAGTTTCTGAGCCTGAACTTCCTGCATCGCCGCGGACAGCATTTTTTCATCGACCACGATTTCCCGGGGGGCAGAGCCGGGAGTCGGTTCCTGCTGCCTGATGAAGGTGTCTGCATTGAAAAGCGAAACGATTTCAGAGCGGTTCATCGCCAGGAGCAAGGCTGCCAGAAAGACCAGAACGATGACAAGCGTTTTTATCCGTATACCGAAAATGGCAGCTGGGCCGGGATCCTTTCTTGCCATGAGATGCGTGCGTTTGGTTTTTATGATCGATGGTGCCGGTCGGTTGCCGTGCAAAACTGTCGGCCATAACTATATCGTTTTCGTTTTGTATCCGCCACCTTTCGTTGCAAGCCGGGCAGCGGCATAAAAATCTTGACACAAATGCCCACCTGGGCTAGGTTTTGTCGGTATTTTATTTTAATATTTAATTAAAAACTTTCGCACCCTCTGGTTGTCAGGAGGGTGAGCGGAGCCGATGCGGCTATGCCGAGAACCATACCAAGTACCACATTGCAGTATTGATTTTCGATACCCAATCTGCAACTATGTGCGGTAAAAAATCGACTTTTTGTCGTAAGGTTTAATCAAGTGAGAGTAGGAAATGAAAATCAGTGAAATCGAAAAAACCAGAGCGGAAAGTCCTGATACGCTGCCGTCGAAAGAGCGGCGCAACCTGCTGCGTATCGGCCTTGCCGTAACCGGCGTGTATCTGGGCGGCAAAGTACTGTCGCTGACCTCCGTAACCAGCGCGTTTGCACGTGGTGTTGTCCCGAGAAAAGGACAGTATCCGTTCAGTCCGCACTACACGATGGTCATGCGTGAGCATCTCTGTATCGGTTGCGAGCTGTGCAAAGAAGCCTGTGTGAAAACCAACAACGTTCCCGAATACGGATGGAGGACAACGATCCTGGAACGCCGCCGTGACATCGTCGGCGGTGATCAGGAAACGATTTTCATGCCGGTGCTCTGTAATCATTGCAACCGCCCCCCGTGTGTCCGCGTCTGCCCGACGACGGCCACCTGGAAGGACGAGAAGACCGGTATTGTCGTGATGAAGCCGGATCGCTGTATCGGTTGCAAGACCTGTATGACTGCCTGTCCGTACAACGCGCGTTATTTCAATGAAGAATACCGGGCGGTGGATAAATGCAATTTCTGCCTGGATACGCGCTTGTCCAAGGGGGAAACGACGACGGCATGTGTTGAAGCCTGTCCCGCAGATGTCAGGGTTTTTGGCGACCTGAGCGATGTCAACAGCCGGGTGTACGCGCTGATTCATCAGCCGGAGACCATTGTCTGGGTTCTCAGGCCGGAAGCGGGCGCACTGCCGAATGTTTTCTACACGAACGCGTAACCTGGTCCTGCGCACCTCGTGACGCCACCTGACAAGAATGACCCGACGGGAAGATATTTCTGATTGAGCGGAGAGTATAATGAAAAGACGTGTAACATTGCTGAGTTTGGTGATTCTTCTGTTAAGCGGTGCGGTGATCGCATCGAATCAGCCGGCTGAAGAGGAATATGATGAGGATGAGTACGGTCCGGCGGAAGATATTGTCTGGACCAAACCGCTTGAGTCGGTGTTTTTCAGCCATAAAATTCACACGATGGAGTATGACTTCGCCTGTGACGACTGCCATGACGAACTGTTCGAGATGGAAGCGGGCGCGGCCGAGGAGAACGATGATTTCACCATGGCTTCAATGGCCGAAGGCAACTACTGCGGCGCCTGCCATGACGGAGATACGGCTTTCGAGGTGGATTCGTCCTGCGGATCCTGCCATACGGTATCCGATGAACTCATTGTCTGGACCAAGCCGGTCAAATCGGTATTCTTCGACCATACCTTCCATGTGGAGGAGATGGAACTCGAGTGCGAATCATGCCATGACCACCTGTTCATCATGAAAGCCGGTGATGCCGAAGAGAAGGACGATTTTACGATGGAATCGCTCTATGCCGGCAAGTATTGCGGCGAATGTCACGACGGTGCGACCGCGTTCGCTTCGGATACACGCTGCACTGCCTGCCATATCGGTGTTAGAGGCCATGCCCGCCTGAAAGGTGAAAAAGCGGGAGCCAACCACGGCGGCACTCACTAACCGCTGATTCCGGGGAGTCCCAGATAGCTGTCAGGCTCCCCGGAACATTCCTTCACCGCGTTCTTCCCCCATCCCCTTTCTTCCTTCTTGTTCGCAATAACCTGAATTACTCATCGCCAGGAAGCGTTTTGCGCCCACTCTGGCGCGTTACATTCCTATGTTATTGATATTAATATTAAATAATATCCCTCGCCAGTACTATTTAGTTTGCAGAAAGGCGGGGTAACCTCCCGTAACAATCGGGTTATTACCGGATAAGTACTTGATATAAATAGTCAAAAAAGAGTAATTGGGAAGGGGCGTATTCTGCGCCTTGTCTCGGGCGAGCTAAGACGCAAAATACGCCCTAGATGTTAAGAGTTAATGGAAAACACTCCGATGAATCCTCCCCGCGGTGTCTGGTTAGTGTCAAAATAAACATGTAATAACAAGAGTATACGTAAATTTTAGTTATTTGTTAAGTCTTTCTTGCGGAGCTGGCACGCCCCTTGCTGATATAAGGGCAAACAACCCTGAATCACTCTGTTGAAGGAGGCCGCAAAATGGCAGCTACCATTACTCAAACACAATCTCATCGTTCGTTCCTCGGTTCCGCGATTTCCCTGAACTGGCTGGACAAGGCATGCGAAATCTTCTGGTTTACGCTCTGCCTGGGGCTTTTCATGGTGCTCGGTCCTTTTTCCGCACCCATCGTGCTCGGATACATTTTCTTTGGAAAATTCAGCGACCGCCAACTCACGGAACCAGATCCCGTTAACCAGGTTCAGTAACAAGCCGTCTCACTATACATTACCAGGAGGAGTCATGTCTTTACAGTCACAAACCGCAATCCTTGAAGAAGGCAGTTTTCGGAAAGTACAGTTCAACCTTTCCCTCTGGGTGTCGCTGGCTCTGATAGCCATCGGCATCTCTGCCGGGCTGTACGCCCTGTTCGTCGGCCATCATCATTCCCTTGGCGTCACCAGGGAGGTTCCATGGGGTATCGCGATCTCTACATACGCCTATTTTGCTATTATTTCGACCGGCCTGTGCGGGCTGGCCGCGCTGAGCCACCTGTTCGGCGGTAATAATCTGGCCCCGGTTGCAAACCGGATGGTCTGGCTGTCCATCGCCGCGATTTTCGGGGCGTTCCTGGTTATCGGCCTGGAGCTTGAAAATGTCTGGAGAATGCCGCTTGGCGTCCTGCTGCACCCGAATCCGACCTCTAACATCTGGTGGATGGGTACGCTCTACGGCCTGGCGGTCGGCATCATGATGGTTGAATTCTACCTGATCGTGACCAGGCGTTATAAACTCGCAGTCGCCCTCGGTGTCCTGGCCGCGGTAACGGAACTGTTCGCCAATTCCAACCTCGGTTCTGTTTTTGCTTCGCTCAACGCCCGGCCGTTCTGGTTCGGCTCGCAGCTGCCCATCTTCTTCCTCGCCTCGGCTTTTCTGTCCGGTGCCGCTGCAATCGTGATCTTCACCCATGCCTCAAGTGCACTCAGGGGAAAGCGGGTGGGAGGAGAGGACTTAAAAGCGATGCAGTCCGGTGGTAAAGTCATGCTGCTGATGATTTTCATGATCGCAATTGCCAACGGCTGGAAATTCATAAACTTTTCCGTCGGAAGTGAAGAAATCGGCCAGGCGGCCGCAGTATTGACGGCCGGTCCGCTGTCAACCAGCTTCTGGCTCTTTGAGCTCGGTATCGGTCTGGCACTGCCGTTCGCCCTGCTGCTGGTAACCCGGCTGAACTCCGTGCAGGCGCTGTCGCTGGCTGGACTGATGGTCCTGTTCGGGCAGTTCTTCTCCCGGCTGAACATGGTGGTTGCCGGCCAGGTGATTCCGCAGTTCTCCGAATATGACGGATTCGCCGGCGTGCCAAGCTATAACTGGTATGTCCCCACCGGACCGGAAATTGCCATTATCATCAGCGGCTTCGGTGTCCTCGGGGCGATGTTCCTGATCGGCGAGTATTTCCTCGGAGACCGTTTCAGCCACCATCACGAGGACTAGGGAGCGTGGTCTCAAGGATTATTTAAATCAAGGAGGATACCATGATCTCACAAGACGAAGCGATATTCACCATCGGGATGGCTGCGAAAATCCTCGGTGTTCACCAGAGAACGCTGAGAAACTACGAAGACCACGGACTGGTCAAGCCGATGCGGAAAGGGAAATGGCGCTACTACTCGATGCGCGATATCCAGTGGATCGAGTGCCTGCGGGAGATGATTCATAAGCACGGTATCAGTATCAATGCGGTAAAGAAGCTGCTTGCATATACGCCCTGCTGGAACATCATCGACTGCCCGTTCGAAAAGAGACAGCGCTGCAGCGCCTTTTTCTCGAACACGCTGGTTCCCAACAAAATCAAGAAAGTTACCCCGATTTCCCGTCCGGGGAGGAAGAAGAAAGTGGTGGCGCTCTGATCCCCTGAAGCGTACCTGTTGACAGGCCCCTGCCGGTGATAGCACGCGGCAGGGGCTTTTTTTATGCCCGGTTTATTGACCCCTGCTGTCATGGAACCGTTGTCCTGGTCTCACCGGTAAGTATTTTTTATCTATTGAATACAGACTGATAGCGGTTTCTTCTGGGTTTTCTCCGGTAAACCGTTCCCGCCATATTTACCCGTGGTTTCAACACTTCCGCGTGCTCTCCTCCGTGCAGCAAAAAAATGGGCGCAATATGAGCCCATTTTTGTTAAATCGAGTCAGCGAGTTAAAATGCGCTTATTATGATCCCATTCTGGTAAAATTCAATTTTGGGCTTAACTACTTAAAATAAAAGTATATAAAATTATTTAATGTGGTATTTGACACATTTTATCAAATGATTTACAGGTAAATAACTTGACAACGCTTATGTGTATGTTACATTCGCTCGTAACTGAGTGATACAGGATGGGCTGTTTCAAGTATGTAGTGTGGACAACAAAACGAGGAGCGAACAATGATCGGACTGGAGTTGATTGACGGAATCTTATTTGTGGCATTCTGGATCGGCGGTGCGGCGCTGCACACGGTATTCGAACTGAAAATCAAGGAGAGGATTGCGGCGAAGAACGAGGCCGCGGACGGGAACCCCTATTACGATATCTAGCGGGTATACAGAAAAACCAATCAACGATCTGTCAAGGTCAAGGCACCAGGCAACCCTGAAAATCATCTTTTTCAAGGTGGCCGGTAAAAAAATAGAGAAGGAGCATGCAATGAACAATCTTTTCGAGGGAGTACTGCCGCAGGCAGGCGGTCTTGAATCGACTGCATCGGGAAAATATACGGCGGCGCTGATGGGGTGCGGCCTGTTGACGATAACCGGGGTCGCCTTCGGCGTGCACTCGCTTATCGCCGGTCACGAGCACACCTTCGGGGTAACCCGTGATGTGCCGTGGGGGCTGCTGATCGCCGCCTACGTCTTTTTCGTCGTGTCATCGACCGGACTCTGCATCGTGTCGTCGGTCGGCCACGTGTTTGGCTTCAAGGACTTCAACCCGATCGCCAAACGCGCGGTATTTCTGTCCATAGCCACGATCGTCGCCGGCTTTCTGGTAATCGCGTTTGAAATAGAAAATTCATGGCGGATGCCGGTCGCCAACGTGGTCGGGACGAATTTGACTTCCAACATCTGGTGGATGGGAACGCTCTACGGAGCCTACCTGTTCTTCATGATGATCGAGTTCGTGATGCTGCAGAAAGAGTCACATAAAACCGCGATGATGTTCGGGCTGGCCGGGCTGCTCACCGGTGTGGTCGCCCATTCCAACCTCGGTGCCGTATTCGGGCTGCTCAACGCCCGTGAGTTCTGGCACGGACCGTACATGCCGATTTATTTTATCACCTCGGCTGCCATGTCCGGCTGCGTCGCGATAATTTTCTTCACCTATCTCGCCTATCGATTCAACGGCTGGGAGATGAGCGAAGATATGAAAAAATCCCTGGGCGGTGTCGCCAAACTCGGTGCGTTGATGATGGCGATCATCCTGTTTTTCACCAGCTGGAAAATGATCACCGGTGTTACCGGTCAGGCTCCGGGCAAATACGAGGCGATGATGGCGCTGATCTCGGGGCCGTACGCGGTCAACTTCTGGCTCGGTGAAGTCGCGCTCGGCATGGTCATTCCGTTCGCACTGATCCTGGCGGTACGCGGCGACAACCTGAAAGTGATCTTCTGGGCCTCGGTTGCCGGTATGATCGGTATCTTCTTCATGCGCTACGACCTCGTGATTGTCGGTCAGCTGGTGCCGCACTATCACGGCATGAACCTGGTGGATTACCCGCACCTGTTCACGTACGCACCGTCTCTGCATGAGTGGATGGTCACCCTCGGCGGCATCGGTTTCTGCGGGTTCCTCTTCCTCGCCGGCGAGCGGCTGTTCAGGGGACACCTGAGCGAGGATCATTGATAACGCAACGGGTTGAAATGCCCCGTTTGCGGATGGTAGAGGTCCGCAGGCGGGGCGCGATCCCTGTACACATTGTCAGGTTAACGACATCTGCATGTGACAACATGGTGGGATTATGAAAACGAACAAGAAAGTTGAGATTCAGCCCATAACCGCGGAGACCCCGGTGTATTCCATCGGTGTCGCTTCCCAGATTCTCGGCGTGCATCCGCGCACCCTGCGGATCTATGAGGACGAAGGGCTGGTCAAACCGGCCCGCAAAGGCAACCGCCGGTTTTTCTCGGCCAACGATATTACGTGGATCGGCTGTATACGGGCGATGATCCATGAAGAGGGCATATCGATTCCCGGGATTAAAAAACTGCTGCGCTACGCACCCTGCTGGGAGATTACGAATTGCCCGCAGGAAGTGTGCGAGTCCTGCACCGCCAGCGTTGATCTCGCGGTCCCGAAAACACTCCGCATAGCCGGTGATCCAGACGCTGAAAAACGGGCAAAGGACAAGGATGTTGCACTGCGCCAGAACGGTGCTGCCAAAAACGGTGTGAAGAACGGCAACAAACGGTCTTCACGTTCCTGATCAGACGTCTCTCCCCCCCGGTCCTGCACTATTCATTGATCATTTGCTCCGGATTTGGCCGATCGGCCGGATCCGGAGTAAATTCTATTGTAATATCACCTCATTTACGGGTAAACTGGTCTGGTTGTCCGGGCGGTCGGGCCGTATAGCGCCGTCCGCAATGAATCATATGTTGCCATCGGGCACCCTGGAAAATTCCGGCGTCTCTGGGAAGCCGGATCTTTCCGGGGCGTCATTATTTCTGCAAACGGTGAATTAGATGGAAGAACAATTCTATGTGCTGACCATGCTGGTAGCGAACAAGCCGGGGGTTACGTCACGCGTAACCGGCCTGTTTTCCGGGCGCGGCTACAATATGGAAAGTATCTGCGGTGCTCCGACCCACGATCCTGAAGTGTCGCGCATCACGATTAAAACGAAGGCGACTCCCGAACAATATATTGAAATTCAGAAACAGCTCGAACGGCTTATCGATGTTATCAAGCTTCGGGATATGACCGTCGAGGAGAAAGCCGTTAAAAGGGAAATGGCGTTGATCAGCGTTGAAATCACCCCGGAAAACCGGACTGAACTGATCCAGGTGGTGGAGATTTTCGGAGGCAAGATCGTCAACGCCGGCACGGATTCCTATATCGTCGAGGTTACCGGCACGGAGGACAAGATAGACGCGATGGTCGAACTGCTGCGCCCGATCGGAATCAAGAAACTCACCCGGTCCGGGATTCTCGCCCTCTACCGGGAACTCGATGAGTCCCACCGGAGCAGCTGAGTTCCGCCGGGCCCGTTTGCACAAGGAACAGACATGACAGATCATACCATCGCCAATCGCATGAAACGGATCGATCCGTTCTATGTTATGGATCTGCTTGCCCGGGCAAAGGAGCTCGAGGCGCAGGGACGCTCCGTTATCCATATGGAAGTGGGGGAACCGGACTTCGTTACCGCCCGGCAGATCATAGACGCCGGAAAGCAGGCGCTGGACCGGGGACACACCGGGTATACGGCAGCCGTCGGTATCCCTGAGTTGCGGCGGGCTATCAGTGACCACTATCGCACCAGGTACGGCGTCGATGTACCGGCGGAACGAATCATCGTCACGCCGGGATCTTCAGGCGGTCTGCAGTTGATCATGAGCGTACTGGTCAATCCCGGGCAGCAGGTACTGATGGCAGACCCCGGATATCCGTGCAACAAAAACTTTGTTGAACTCGTTTCCGGCGTACCGGTCTGTGTTCCGGTCGGCGCCGATACGAATTACCAGATGAATGCGGAATTGGCCGGCAGGCACTGGGGGGCTGATACGCGGGCCATGCTGGTGGCGAGTCCGTCGAATCCAACCGGAACGCTGATTGAAAAAGAGGAAATGGCGCGTATGTATGACGCCGTGAACGCGCAGGGCGGTACGTTGATCGTCGACGAGATCTACCAGGAACTTGTCTACGGCCGGGAACCGTACACGGCGCTCGAGCTGACCGACAACCTGTTCATCATTAACAGTTTCTCAAAATATTTCGGTATGACCGGCTGGAGGATCGGTTGGGTGGTGGCCCCCGAAGCGTACGTTGAGAGCATGGACACTCTGGCCCAGAATATTTTTCTGTCCTGCCCGTCCATGTCTCAGTATGCGGCGCTCGCGGCGTTTACCCCACCATGCGTCGCGGTGCTCGAAGAACGCCGGCTGGAATTTCAAAAGCGCCGGGATTTCCTGCTGCCGGCGCTCCAGGACATCGGTTTCGAGTTTCCGGTCATCCCGGAAGGGGCGTTTTACCTGTATGCGGACAGCTCCAGGCTGACCGACGACAGTTTTACCTTCGCGTATGAACTGCTGGAAGACCAGGGCGTCGCGGTCACCCCGGGCAGGGACTTCGGGACCAACAATCCCAGCCGCCATATCCGGTTTGCGTATACGAACAATATCGACAACATGGCCGAAGCGGTGTCGCGGATCAAAGCATTTATCGACAGGAAGTCACCGGTACACATCAAACAGAAACCTGCGGTCGCCGAAACGACATAGGGACGATATAGAGCTGATTGCTGCACACAGCTTACTGCACGCGGAAGCGCTAGAAATGAGCCGCTTCTGGCGAACCAATAGAGAGGTCAGTACATGAATAACGCGCAAATTCTCGCGAAAAGTTTTGTAGATTTAGGGGTTAAACAGGTTTTCGGTTTCTCGGGCGCAACAATTCTGCCCGTGTTCCATGCCATAAACGAAGTGGGGATCGACGTGGTCGTCGGTGCCAACGAGCAGTCATGTGCGTTTGCCGCCGGCGGCTATTCGCGCTCTAGCGACGATGTCGGGGTGGCGGTTGTTACGTCGGGTCCGGCCATAACCAACACGCTGACAGCGGTGGCCGATGCGAATGCCGATTCGGTGCCGATGCTGGTCTTTGCCGGTCAGGTTGCCCAGACCCAGCTCGGCACGGACGTGTTCCAGACCATCGATGTTGTCTCTATTTTCAAGGATGCGGCGAAAAAGGTCATTCTCATCACCGAACTGCAGGATGTCGAGGAGGTGGTGAAAGACGCCTATTTCCTCGCAAAATCCGGTAAACCCGGTCCGGTAGTCATCGACTTTCCGTTCGATGTACAGAAGAACGAAGGCGTGTATAAAGGCATAGCCGTGCAGCGTTTCCGTTACAAGTACGATGAGGAGCGTCACCTCGGGGACAACCAGTGCAAACAGTTTTTCGATCTGCTGCAGCGTGCGAAACGGCCGCTGCTGTATATCGGTGGCGGGCTGAATTCGGAAGCTGCGAGCGAACGGATCAGGAAATTCAACAGGATGTTCAAAGTTCCGTCGATCTGGAGCCTGATGGGCAAGGGGATTCTCAACGAAAAGGCGGACTGGGCGCTGGGAATGCTCGGTATGTTCGGTGTTCCCCCAGCCAATATGGCCATCCAGGAAACGGATCTGTTTGTCGCCTTCGGCATACGCTGGGACGACCGGGTCCAGCAGAAAGTCGGTGAATCGGGCCTCGAGGCGGAAATCGCCTATTTCGACATCAACCCGATAAAGGTGCAGGAGGTCCGCTTTACCCGCAATCCGAAATTCTCGTTTATCGGCAAAGCGGAAACGGCCCTGGACGATCTGCTCAACTACGCTGAAAAGCATGTGATCAAACTCGATATCACCGAATGGCAGCAGCACGCACTGGAACTGAAACAGAAGCATCCGCTGAATTTCGATCGCGAGACGCCGGACATCCAGCAGGCTGAGGTCATGGAATACCTGTCCGGCATGCTCACCGAAAACACGAAGGTGACGACCGGCGTCGGCAATCACCAGATGTTTGCCGCCCAGCACCTGATTTCCCTGAAGCCGAAAACGTTCCTGACCTCCGGCGGATACGGAACGATGGGGTTCGCGCTGCCGACCGCGATTGGCGCCCAGTACGCCAACCCCAAGGACACGATCATCGCCATTGACGGAGACGGCAGCCTGCTGATGAATTTCGGGGAACTGTTCACTGTCGGCAAATACCAGCTCCCGGTGAAAATCCTGATGCTCAACAACCACGGCGACTGCATGGTGCGAAATATCCAGGACATCATGTATGAAGGCGCCCATATCGGCACCAAAAAAATCACCGACGTCAGTTTCGCCAATGTGGCCCGCGAGATGGGTTTCGATTTCCACAAACGGGTCGAAGACCGCATGGAGCTGAAGCAGGCGCTGCTCGATTTTGTCAACGCTGACGGTCCGTCGTTTCTGGAAGTGGTCACGGATGTGGATGAGGTGCTGTATCCGCGTATCCCGGCAGGGTTGGGTTACAAGGACATGATTCTCGGGCCGCATATGGAGTAAAATTCTGGGCCTGTTTTTGGCATAACCTGTAGGGGCAACCCTCTGTGGTTGCCCTTTTTATTTTAAGCAGGTTACATGCATAGATCCGGGAAAGGCGGTGGCGGTATGTTTCAGCCTGCTGCGCTCCGGCCTTTATCGCCGTATCAGTTCCACGGCAACCGTCAAATTCAGCTACATTGCCAACCGTTCCACTGATACGGCGGGCCTCCGCGATGCAGGCTGAAACATACCGCCACCGCCGCCGTGTTCGTTTGCTTATTTCATCTCCGTGCCAGATTTGACAGTGCTTTTTTGCTTCCGGGGACATACTTCAACGTGTTCCCACATTGGACCAGCTTGGTGCTGAAATCTTGATAGGAAAGAAACGGGTATTATTCGGAGTAGGGGACGTCCAGCGGATTGGTCAGTTTGTAACGTTCGATTTTCCGGCGCAGCGTGTCTTTGGAGATGCCCAGTTCCCGGCAGGTCATCATCTTTTTCCACTTGTTGCGCTGCAGCGCGCCGAGTATCGCCTGTTTCTCGATCTGTTCGAGGCTCATGCCGCCTTTCTGCAGTTCCTGGTCGATGCCGGCGTCCTGTTCGACCACCTGAAATGTCTCCGGCAGGTGGCGCTCCTGGATCAGGCCGCCCGGGCAGAGGATGAACGCGTATTCGATCACGTTCTCCAGCTCCCTGATATTGCCGGGAAATGAGTGCTGCATCAGCTGGGTCATGACGCCGTCGCTGACCCCGCTGATATCTTTTTTCTTTTCCGCCCTGAATTTATCGACGAAATGTTCGACCAGCAGCGGAATATCCTCTTTCCGCTCCCGCAGCGCCGGCAGGGTGATGTTGACCACGTTGAGGCGGTAGAACAGGTCGTCCCGGAACAAACCTTCCGCCACCAGGGTCTTGAGGTCGCGGTTGGTCGCCGCGATCACCCTGATGTCGACCTTGATCGACTCGTTCGAACCGAGCGGTTCGTATACCCGTTCTTCCAGCACACGCAGCAGCTTTACCTGCAGGGAATGGGGGATATCGCCGATTTCGTCTAAGAATATCGTCCCGCCTTCGGCCGCCGCGAACCGTCCTTCACGGTCTTTGCGGGCATCAGTGAACGCACCGGAGCGATATCCGAACAGTTCCGATTCGAGCAGGGTCTCCGGGATCGCACCGCAGTTCACCGAAACAAAGGGTTTATCCTGCCGCGCCGATGAGTTAACGATGGCTTCTGCCAGAATTCCCTTACCGGTGCCGCTTTCACCGAGAATCAATACGGTGGAATCGCTGGTGGCTATATCCGGCAGGATGCCGAAATAGCGCTGCATCGCCGGGCTTTTGCTGATGATCTCGTCGAACGTGTAGCGCTGCATCAGCTGTTTCCGCAGCGTTTCTTCGACGGTCAGGTCGCGAAACGTTTCCACGCCGCCGATAACGTTGCCGACGACATCGACCAGCGGCGCCGCGCTGATGCTGATCGGTTTTTCCTTGCCGTCGATATCCCGGATCGTGATGGACCGGTTCATTACCGGTCTGCCGGTGTAGAGGGCTTCCGCGACTGCACAGTTCTTGCCGCAGATGGATGAATGGAACACATCGCTGCAGTAGCTGCCGATTGCGTCTTCTCTCTCCCAGCCGGTGATGATTTCGGCGGCAAGATTGAACGACGTGATGCGCCAGTCGCGGTCGACGGTGAACACACCATCGGCGATCGAGTCCAGGATCAGGCGGTTCTGCAGCGCCTGGGTATTGTCCCTGAAGGTCTGGACGCAGCCGATGGGCTCGTTGTCCGCATCCAGCATCGGGGTGATCGATACCGAGATCGGCACGTTGATGCCGTCCCTGTCGAGGACGTACCCGTCCTGATCGATTATATTGCATGGTTCGGCGTCCGGAGATCGATCCATGATCGGGCACGCGACGACGCTGTCGGCTCCGAAAAACATCTCGTCGCATGGGCGGCCGACCACATCCGTCTCGGTCCAGCCGGTTATCTTTTCAGCACCGGCATTGAAGGACGTGATGATACCCGCGTCGTCGAACGTGACCACGCCGTCGGCAACGGCACCGATGATCAGGTCGCTGCGCATCTGCATGCTGAGGTCTCGAAACGTCTCGACTCCGCCGATGATATTGTCTTCGTCGTCGACGAGCGGTGATGCACTGATGCTTACCGGAAAAGAGGAGCCGTCCTTCCTGGTGATGTACGCGTCCTTGTCGTAATAGACGTTGCAGTTGTTGCTGGTGGCCGCCGCCAGCGCACAGGATTTACTGCAGATATTCGCCTTGAAAACGGTCTTGCACGGACGGCCGATGACCTCCTCCTGGGTCCACCCGGTCAGGGCTTCGGCCGCGGCATTGAACGAGGTGATTTTCATATCCTCGTCGACGGTGAATACGCCTTCGGCCACAGAATTGAGGGCAAGCTGCCGGGGGGTGACAACCCGGGTCCGGTCGATCAGGCCGATATACACGCCCTGCAGCGACCTGTCGTCTTCACGGAACACGACGATTCTGACGGTGAACGGAGCCTGCTGGGCTTTCGGGTGATCCTGCAGGTCAAACTGGTCGTAGTCGGGGAGGGCGGACAGGTCGGAGATTCTGTCGCGTATCTGGACAAAACGGCCGTTTTGATCCAGGATCTCGGACAATCGGGCACCGGAAAGTTCCGTGAAGCTTACTCCCAGTATCGATGCGGCAAGCTCGTTGCAGGAAATAACCGTTCCCGCCCGGTTGAGCGTGACGTAGCCGATATCAGGGGCGACGACCCGGTGGTTCTGGTCCTGTTTCATGGTTTGCCGATCAAATAATGTATTTTCAATATATTAACGTACTTCGTCAGGCCTTCATTATAGGGGGAAACGAAAAACCTTGCAATTACCACTTTGTTGTATGAAGCGGCGGGCTCGGTGAACTAATACTGGTATGAACGAAAAGGGATTCAGGCAATGCAGCGAGTGAAAAAGACGCTGCGCGGCAGGCCAGCCTCTGCAGCGTCTGGACCGGTTGTGGAACAATCAATTGGGGAGCGTATCGATGCTGCTCAGGGTTTCAAAGGTCAATTCCTTGATTTCAATCGGTGAATCCAGAAATTCTGTTGATTCACAGCATTTCTGCCACAAGGCAACAAATTCCTCATAGCTTGAATTGTTCGAAGAGGTCTGCAGGGGCGTGATCTGATATTTGGTCGGTGAAATATTGAACCGTTTGTATTGCCGGTAATCTTCGGTAAACAAGCCTTTGTACTCATCTCCGTTCGATTCGATACTGATAATCTTCACAATCATTCTCCGTGGCTCTGAGCCCCATGCCTAATCCGGGCTGTTCTTTTCGATAAACCGCTTTATAAACTTTCGAATTTCGCGGGCAGCACTCGTGTCCATGTCATAACAGAGTGAAACAAATTGATCCCGTATCTCCTCATTGAGACGGATAACCAACTGTTTGTTTTTCTTCTCTCTTTTCTTGGGCAATGTGTTTCGCTCTCGTCAGTCAATGTATAGAAAAAGTATGTCGTTATGTAATGCAATGTATATACAAAATACATCGTATTGATATTCAATGTCAATCTCTTTGTCAGATTGAGGTACGATTGAAGTGGGAAAGGAGATGGATTTCTGCTCATCACAAAACGGATATCCGGTATGGTGGCGTCTTGTCGAGGACAGCCATAGGAAGGCACTGGGCCGCTCCTCTGGCTGCTTTAACAGAATGGTGCGTGCTTGAATGTTCTATTGCATTGCGACGATCATTCCGTGACATTGCGGGGTGGCTTCGACGACGGTGAAAATGGTTACGTTGCCGGTGGCCAAAGCCCGGGTGGCCGCACGATCAACAAGCTCAGGGAAGGGCACCGGATACTGCACGAGGGGTCCCCTGAAGATGAAATCCCGGCATATTCCCACGATGAACGCGGCCGGCCCCTGCGGAGAGAAGAACAGCTGAATTGAGGGCTCGCGGACGGGGGTGGCGACCCCTGGATGATATGACTGCGATCAATACTCCGGGGTTTGTTTCGTCACTTCAATTTCCTAACAAAATCCTAACAAAAAAATATTGTTTATCCGGTTTCGGTATCGGTGAAGCTGCCATTGTTTAAACAGAACATAAATGGATAATGATTTTCAGCATTTTCCGCACTGCTATCATTTCCGGCAAATAGTTTCCCAACAGCCGAAGCTTTTGCCGCTGTTGCTCAACCGGGATTCCAGCACTGCCGTTATTGACAAGTTCATGGCCGCATCATTAGAATGGGTTTTATACATGCCATAGAGATGAGGAGGTGCGATGAATAAACGACGCCTGCACAGGAAAATGGTATCCGACACGACTGTCGAGCTGTTTGACGGGACTAATAGGTTTGCCGGAACGGTTCACAATGTGTCGAACACGGGCATTGAGACCTGCCTGGATTCCCCGTTTAATGATCCGTTCGGCACCAAATTCGATCTGCGTCTCTCGCATGACGGAAAAATCTATCGTCTCGGGGCGATTGCACGCTGGCAGAAAAATGACACCGAGGGCAACCGGTTGGGATTGAGGATCTGTGAAGCACCAAGGGACTGGGCACACTTCGTTGACTCTTTCCCTTTTCCGGTGCAGACTGACAGTCAGTCTGATTACTGACAAATCTATCTGTCCCAAGACGCATCAATTGCCCTATGGAAGGAACACTTTATGACGTAGATGCATGCGATGCCTATATCAATCGGGAATTAAGCTGGCTTTCGTTCGCGCGGCGGGTGCTCGAACTCGTCGAAGACGATCAGGGTTTACAGTATTCTCGGACGTTTCCTCGAGCACAGCCGGATCTACCGGTTCGAGAACGACGGCGATCCGGTTGTCCTGATCGGATCGGCGGACTGGATGAAGCGTAATCTCGACCGACGCATGGAATCAATCATGCCCGTACGTGATCCGGATATCAAGAAAGAACTTGAAAGAATCCTTTCCGTATATGAGACGGACAACACGAACTCCTGGGAGATGCAGCCGAGCGCGGATTACAGGCGATTGACTCCGCAACAGGGGGATGAGCCGCTAACCGCCCAGCAGGTGTTGTCTGAAATCCACCTGCAGGAACACCGAACGTGACTCTAATCAGCCTGGAACATATCCTTAACATTCATCTGCGATGATCATGATGTAACTTCATACCCTACTTGCTTCGTTATGACTGAATTTTTCATAATTCTCGCCGGATTCGTTATTGTAGGCTTGTTCGCGGTGGTACAGGTCCGTCATTTCCCGCCAAATGCCCAGCTGCTCTGTGATATCTGGGACTTCGTTGAGTCCGAAGACAAATAAAAAGGATACAACAATAGCATATCCTTAAATCCGGAAAGTCCTGGCCTCCAGATTTGCATGAAAGCGAATCCCGGCAGATTCGTTTTTTTCTTTTTAACCGATTCATGATGCATTTCATTTAAACTGTCATCATCATTCCGACGGGGTAGCGCCGCCTGACATAACCTGCCTCTGTCAGTTTTGCCGGTCCTGGTGATTGCAGTCAGGAAAAAAACTGAGATACGTGGTAGATTTCGGTGAGTACCGGATAATGACCAGGGCAAAAAAAGCTGCCTCGGGAGTGTATACCGCAAAACTATTCTACAAAAGGAGGAACGACCCGTGCATGTAAAGGTTATCAGCAGGCGATTGTTCAGGATCTCACAGAAGGACGAAGTTATTCCGCTGCTCAAGCAGCTTCAGGAGAAGGCGCGTCAGCAGCACGGATATATCTCAAGATCGACGTGTTCGAGCCTCAACGACCCGGGCGAATACATCGTCATCAGCGAGTGGAAAACCGCCGATGACTGGCTTGACTATATGAACAACGAAGCGGTCCAGGAAATCCAGTGGAAAATAGATTCCCTCATTGGTGAGAAAACGTTTTTTGACGTGTATCGACCCGAAGAGTTCTGACGCCGAATCGACAAACGTTCAGCCGTCGACTTTGCCGACGAGGTGATAGCTTGTACTCATGGATTGTGCCGGACCGAGCTTGCTTTGATGCTTTAGAAAGAGTCCGTCCTGCAGGCGGTACCAATAGGAGCCGCGCCAGAACATCGATAACGGACCGTCCAGCCGTACGTCGATTTTAACTGCCGGTACCGGATCGTTCTCCAGGGGCAGGCTGTCGGTTCCTGTCTTTTGAGCCTTCAACACGACCGGTTTGCCGGTATCCATCCTGATGCTCCAGAAGGTGATGGATTCCCGGTCCGAGGCCAGAAAATCATGCAGGGAATATGAGATCGGCTGAAACCAGGGGCGCTCATCGATCTTATACGTTTTTACCGACTGCTTCCCGTTTTCAACACGGGTGACGGCCAGTTCATGACCGTTTCGCACGGCCGACACCGTCTGCCCGTCACCTTTTCTGGCGGACCAGAAAACGGTTTCACCGTCTTTTCTGCAGCGGTTGACGGTCTTGTATTCCGTACTGTCCACTTTAATCTCGACCAGTTCTTCCGGGTAGGATATATGCCAGTAGAATTGGGACGTCTGTTCGCCGCTGGTTTCCAGGTATTTATACGTTCCGCTGGGAATTGCGGATGCAGCGCGGGCCGCATAATCCGCCGGTGAAATCAAGAAAAACGCGATCGTGACCTGCAGGATACAGAGGAGAATCTTACTCATGCGGCACTGAAGGGCTTAATTTCGTTGCCTTCAGGCTCCATTTTCTTCCAGAAAGATGTTCAGGCCTTTTCCTTTATATTCTGCGACGAAATCGATTATTTTGTATTTTATCTGATTTCTTATCGTCCGCAGATCGGCCATTATTTCTTCGGGTTCGCCGCTCAAACGCGACGGATCGGCAAACGGCCAGTTGAGGCGAAGTGTTTTACCGGGAAAGATCGGGCATTTTTCGCTGACTTCGGGTGAGCAGACGGTGATGATGATGTCGTAGCGGCGTTCCTGCTGGAAATAGCTGAGAACACTGTTGGTCGCGTTCGTCGAAATGTCGATGTCTTCTTCAAGCATCGCCTCGACGACCAGGGGATTGAGTTCACCTGCTTCCAGGCCGGCACTGTCCGCTTCGAAACGGTCGCCTCCGTACTTTTTCAGATATGCTTCCGCCATCTGGCTTCTGCCCGAGTTGTGTTCACATACAAACAGAACCTTGATCATGTCCGTTACCTTTATCAACCGAAGCGGCCGGTAATATAATCTTCCGTCAGTTGATGGCTGGGGTTGGTGAAAATCTGCTCGGTCGCCCCCACTTCAACCAGGTTGCCCAGGTGGAAATATGCGGTGCGCTGTGAAACACGTGCTGCCTGCTGCATGGCGTGGGTGACGATGACAATCGAGTACTGGGCGCGCAGTTCGGCAATCAGTTCCTCGATCTTGGCCGTGGCAATCGGGTCGAGAGCGGAGCACGGCTCATCCATCAGGATGACTTCGGGGCTGACCGCAATAGCCCTGGCAATGCAGAGCCGCTGCTGCTGGCCGCCGGAAAGACCGGTGCCCGGTTCGCCGAGGCGGTCTTTAACTTCGGCCCAGAGGCCCGCTTTGATCAGCGACGTTTCGACGATTTCGTCGAGCTCGCTCTTGCTGGTCGTAAGCCCGTGGATCTTCGGACCGTAGGCTATATTGTCGTATATCGATTTTGGAAACGGATTCGGTTTCTGGAAGACCATGCCGACCCGTGCCCTGAGCGGAACGACGTCGACGCTGGAGTGATAGATATCCATGCCGTCGAGGGTAATTTCACCTTCGACGCGGCAGCTCGGCACCGTATCGTTCATCCGGTTCAGGCAGCGCAGAAAGGTCGACTTGCCGCAGCCGGACGGTCCGATCATGGCCAGTACTTCATTGCAGGCAACGTCGATGCTTACTTTCTTTATCGCGCAGGTGTCTCCGTAATACACATAGACGTCTTTACAGGACATGCGGGGACTGTCGACAAACGGGTTGCCGACCGTCTGTTTGATTTCGGTGTCGATAACCGTTGCGGTGTCGTCCTGTTCGCTGGCGAGCGGGATAACGGTTTGGATGGTGTCTGCCATGGCTTCCATGTTGCTCACATTAGATGAATTTCAATTTCTGGGTATAACGAGCGGAGAACTCTATGCCGGCCGCCAACGGCAGCAAGGAGTTCCCCGTTTTCGTACTGTGGCTGACGCTGATGATTACTGCATTGCCATCGGCTTCAGGTTTTTCACGTCGTCTGCAAACTGCGTGCGCTCTGCGTCCGGCATCGGGATCATGCCCTTGTCGGCCAGGTAGCCTTCAGGTCCCCATGCCTTCTCGTCGGTGAACTCGGCCAGGTACTCGGCGATGCCCGGGATGGTGCCGACATGAGCTTTCTTCACGTAGAAGAACAGCGGACGGGAAACCGGGTATTTGCCGTCGGCGATGTTCTCGAAAGTCGGCTCTTCGCCGTCAACCTTGGAGCCCTGCACAACGTCCGAGTTCTGATCGAGGAAAGAGTAACCGAAGATGCCGAGTGCATCCGGGTTGGCCTGCAGTTTCTGCACGATCAGGTTGTCGTTCTCGCCGGCTTCAACGTAGGCGCCGTCTTCGCGCAGCGTATGAGCAACTTTCGCAAATGCCTTCTTGTCTTCTTTTCTCAGCGCGGCCAGCGACTCGAATTTCTTGGCGCCGCCTTCCATGGCCAGCTCGACGAATGCGTCACGGGTACCGGAGGTCGGAGGAGGTCCGAGTACTTCAATCTTTACCGCCGGCAGGGAGCTGTTCACGTCTTTCCAGGTCATATACGGGTTGGCCATCAGTTTGCCGTCCTCTCCCGGAACTTCCTTGGCCAGCGCCATGAAGATGTCTTTACGGGTCAGTTCGATCTGGGGAGCTTCCTTGGAGTTGGCGAGGACGATTCCGTCGTAGCCGATTTTAACCTCGACGATATCGTTGATGCCGTTGGCCGCACATTTTTCCTGCTCGGATTTCTTGATGGCGCGGGACGCATTGGTGATGTCCGGATGCTCAACGCCAACGCCGGCACAGAACAGTTTCAGGCCGCCGCCCGAACCGGTGGATTCGATTTTCGGGGTTTTGAACTGGGT
>Ga0180436_10000525_pt1 | contig 39484 bp, 26 predicted proteins | sample SS_ome_2_FD_132434 | JGI IMG/M metagenome (GOLD analysis project Ga0180436, IMG submission 132434) | Hypersaline lake sediment archaeal communities from the Salton Sea, California, USA - SS_3_S_2 metaG | ecosystem: Environmental > Aquatic > Non-marine Saline and Alkaline > Hypersaline >... | reverse complement strand
TCATCCAGTTACGCAATGAGGTCCTTGGTGAAAATGCCAAAATCAATGAAGACACCGTCACTCGCAAACGAAGAAGCGTATATCGCGCCGCCTAATTTTACAGGAATCTTTGCACTTGACCACAACAGCGACCTCGCCCCCTTTCGTCCCCCTCTCCGTTTGACGGAGAGGGGGAAACAGGGGGAGAGGTGATTTTAGCGAACCGGTTGCAGGGTAACCGTACCCCGCAACAGAAACCGAGGTTTCCATCGGTAAACAGAGCGAATGGGAAAAAGCAAAAAAGACCTCAAAACCCTCTGAAAGCCCTGTTTCCCGGTACTCCCACTTGCAACCTGTTCACACACAACCCGTTGGGAAACAGGTGAAACTGCAGAGAAAAATGGATTAAGCGGATCGAACGGATCATTCAGGTCTAAGCGATTTTGCCGTGGTCTGTGGACTGTCGGCTGTGGACTTAAACGGATCGGTCAACGGATTAAGCGGATTGAACGGATTGTTCAGGTCTAAGCGATTTTGCCGTGGTCTGTGGACTGTCGGCTGTGGACTTAAACGGATCGGTCAATGGATTAAGCGGATTGAACGAGTTATTCAGGTCTAAGCGATTTTGCCGTGGTCTGTGGACTGTCGACTGTGGACTTAAACGGATCGGTCAACGGATGGCGCTACAGGAGAGCTTCAGCCTTCCACCGGAAGGAGCCGGAAAGAAAAAAGCCACCGAGCGGGCTCGAACCGCTGGCCTGAGGTTTACGAAACCTCTGCTCTACCAACTGAGCTACGGTGGCAGTAAATCGCGAAACACTTGTCCAAGGCTAAGGCGAGGCGCCGATCTAACCTCCCTGTTTCTTAGCCTTCGCTATATCTTCCTTCTCTCTTTCCTTCTGTTGCAGAATCGTATTCAAAAGCTCCGCCGCGCTGGGGTCGAACTCCTTGATGATATCATATTGAGCCCAGGCCTTGTCGGTGTAACCCTGCTCGGAGTAGGTCATGCCCAGGTAAAGCTGAGCGGTGGTATCCTTGGGATTGGCATCAACCGCGAGTTCGTATTCGTCGCCGGCCAAGATGAAGTAGGCCTGGCTCAACCTGGAAAGGGTTTCTCCGTCGGCGCTGTCCACGTTAACCTTGTTTGAGTATTGTTGAACCAAATCAACCAACCCCGCTTTGTCCTCGAAGGGGAGTTTGCGTGTCGTGTCCGGCAGCCAATAGGCCATCTGGTCCAATCTCACCGCTCTGCTCCACATCATCAAACCTCTCTCGTAATAGAGATTGGCAAGAGCGGTGTGGATCTTGGGATAGTTGGGATTCATGCGCAGCAGCTCTTCGAATTCCTTGATGGCCCGGGAGTAGGCCTTGAGCACGTGATACAGGCTTCCCAGATGATAGCGGGCATCCGCATGTTGGGGGTTAAGCTCTACCGCCTTCCTCAACTCCCGCAGCGCATCCTCCATCTGCTTCTCCTCGAAGTACTGGACTCCCAACTTGAAATGCTTCTCTGCTTGCTCGATCTTATCGCCGCCACCGCCCCCGCAGCCGGACAGCAGGAAAAATCCAGCCAGCAGGATCATCCCTGCAAAAGCATGGGCGTTTCTGCTCTGCTTCATCTGTTCCTCCTTTTCTTGCACCTCTGTTTTCTTTGGATTCGGTTCCCTCATACAACAAAGGTGAACCCTTCGGTTCACCTCCTATAACTTGCCGGATTCTTGATCGTTGACGAAGGACTCTTGCTTGTTTTTTATGCCGCCCCGCAGAGTCGAACTGCGGACACACGGATTTTCAGTCCGTTGCTCTACCAACTGAGCTAGGGCGGCAATTTTAAACTCTCTATATACGCTCTTGAAGGCCGATCCTATTGTTGCCTTCTGAAAAGCCTTCGCCAATTTAATAGTATCGGTTATAGTTGTCAACAGTTAAATCGGCAAGAAGGCTAAAGCTGTTAGGTGTCACCAAATATCTCTTGTTGCCGCCAACAGCCTCCACTGATTCTTGACTGATTACGGCTCAGTCGCTGTAAATCGGCTGGACTTCGGCCGATTTTGTTCTTGACAAACTAGGCTTCATCCGTATCTTGGTTTAGGTCTCAGAGCATGGTCAGAGGGTCGCTGGTGACTTCTGACTATTGACTGACTTGCTGGGGCCGTAGTTCAGCTGGGAGAACGTCCCGATGTCAATCGGGAAGGTCAGAGGGTGAAGAACGGTCAGGTTTTGCACGATCACAAGAGAAGGCGTTGGAGAGACACTTCGTATACATCTTGCAGAGTCAGAAGGACGGCAGTTATTACGTAGGTGCAAGCAAGAACGTAGAAACCAGGCTTGAACAACACAACCGTGGTGCCGGTAGATCCACAAAGGCAAGAAGGCCTTGGCGGTTGATATACACAGAAGAACACAATACCCGGTCCGAGGCGGGAAGAAGAGAAAGGGAGATCAAGAAACAGAAAAGCAGGTCTTACATTGAGAGCATCATCAGTCTTCGTGAAAAGTGAAGTGACTGATTTCCTGGGGCCGTAGTTTACCTGGGAGAACGTCCCGATGTCAATCGGGAAGGTCAACGACAGGGTGAATATCCGATTTGGTCCCGCCAGTGATGCTCTGCGATACGGATGAGTTCTTGGGGCCGTAGTTCAGCTGGGAGAACGTCTGACTGGCAGTCAGAAGGTCACGGGTTCGAGCCCCGTCGGCTCCACCAAAGACAAAGAATCCCTTCGCCCGAAAAAGCGAAGGGATTTTTTATCGTCTTGAGGAACAGATGAAAGTCTTCTGTCCCTCCTGGACAGATAAAAAGAGACAGATTCGTCTGACCCTTTTTTTCTTTTTTGGGGACGGTTTTTTTTCCGGGGACGAATCTGTCTTCTGCTTTCTTTGTCGGCCTATACGTGAAATCCTTTAGTCGGAAGAGCATGATAATTGGGAACCGGTTAAGCCGTGCCTGGAAGACAAGTACAATATCTACCCAATGACAGCTTCCGTCACCCGCCCCTCATCTCTACGGGTATGAGCCGGAGACAGATGCGAGAGATTCGCCTGATCGTCTCCTGCCCATCCAGACTCCCTCAGATGCCAATACACGACACTGGCCGTGGTTGAATCCCATAACATAAAAGACTCCCGGTCGCCCGTCGGCCGCACGACGACAGGGTACTTTTTCCCCCGCGGCAGAATGGTGGAACTTTCTCGGAACGTCGGTTGTAGAAGCACAACAGAAAATGAGAGGAAACCAAAACTTAGAAGGAGGTTTGGTCATGTCAAAAAGAAGCATAGTTCTCGTGGTTCTTTTGGCATTTGCGGCCGGATTGGTCGCGGCCGCTCCGGCGGCGGCGAAGAAGTCTGAAGATGCCTGGTTGGGCGTCTATCTTCAGGATATCAACCGGGACCTCAAGGAGGCCATGGACCTGGATTCGAAGAGAGGCGCGCTGATAGCCGGGGTGGTGGAGGATAGTCCCGCCGAGGAAGCCGGGATAGAGGAAGAGGATGTGATAGTGGAATTCGATGGGGAGAAGGTCAGGAGCAGCTCGTCTCTGACTAAGTTAGTTAAAAAGCACTCACCGGGGGACGAGATTACCCTCACCCTTGTGCGAGACGGCAAAGAGAAGAGCATAAAAGTTGTCCTGGGCAAAAGTCCAAAAGAGTCGCTCTATTTCAGCTTTGATGACGAGCCCTACCTGGATATGGCCAAGAAACTCAAATCGCCAGGGGTCTACTCTCTCAACTGGACCTCCGGCAGCCGAATAGGCGTCAAGGTGCAGGGTCTCTCCGAACAGTTGGGTGAATACTTCGGCGTGGAGGATGCCGAGGGCGCCCTGATCACCGAGGTGGAGGAGGACATGCCTGCCCAAAAGGCCGGGCTTAAAGCCGGCGACGTGATCGTAGAGGCGGACGGTGACAAGGTCGACGACACCCAGGAACTGAGAGAGATCATCTCGGAGAAGGAGGAGGGGGAGAAGGTTGAGATCAAGGTGATTCGGAATCGAAAAGCCCAGACCTTCAGCGTTGAAGTGGAGGAGGATGCCGCCACCGACTTCTACAGCCAGGCCATGAAGCTCAAGATCCATCCCGATAAGCCGGACGCGCCGGAGTTTATCTGGCAGGGCAAGCTGGATTCCGACTTCGAAGATGAGATGGAGGAGTTGAAGGAGGAGCTTGATGAGTTGAAGAAGGAACTGCAGGAGTTGAAGGAAGAGCTCAAATGAGAAAGAAGCAGTCGTCAACATACCCGCCGGGCTTCGTCCCCTAACCCTTCTCCGCACACTTATCGGCGGTCAGGGGATGAGGCCGATTAACCATGTAGCAGCATTGCCCCCCCTTTCTTCCTACCTTCCAGAACAGCACAGGGGAGACCTTACCCAGTCTCCCCTGCCTTCGTTTTGAGCGTTGAAACCCCAAGATGCCCCCCCGATTTCAATCTGAGAGCTAAAGCTCGCGGCAATAAGGCTTGAAACATTCCCACGGTCTTCAGGTACTGCTACGACCTTCAGGTCGTGGAACCAAGAACACACCCCTCTCCAGTTGGGCTTTAGCCCAGCGGATACATTTAATTCTAAGAATTTGGAAATTTGATGAAACCCTCAATCCGAATTGCCGTATTAGAAACTGCCTCGAAATTCCTTCCAACAGAACAGCACGGGGGAGACCTTACCCAGTCTCCCCTGCCTTCATTTTAGCTCCGGTTGCAGATGGAGTTGTCCGATTCCTCGGAAAAACTTCAGGGTCGATGCAGGAATGCGGCAGCCGCGAATCATGTCAAAAGCGGCGGGACGACGGAGACCCCCAGACGGGCCCGTCCGGGCGTCTGGGAATTCCCGCCGCTATGGAGTCTTCAGAGCTTTTTCTGCAGGGGTCGGATCTCCTACGGATCTGTAGGAGATCCGACCCGGACATCAAGTTCTTTATATCGAGCGACTACGAAGTGTCTCCCGCTACTATTCGCAAGGCGGTGAGCCTCCCCGGTAGAGATAGTTGACCAGGTAGACCACGTCACCCACGTCAACCACACCGTCACAGTTGACGTCACCCGCCGCCTCGGGATCAGGAGCGTCTTCACTCTTGTAGAGATAGTTCACCAGCATGACCACGTCGCCAACGTCTACGGTCCCGTCCGCCGTCACGTCGCCGCGAATGAAGTAGACAAAATGCCAGGCGGTCTCGTCAGACCAGGTTTCTGCCCCCCAATTGTCGTAAGCTCTCACCTTCCAGTAATACCTGTCGACCGGCAGGGTATCTGTTGGTCCACTGCACACCAAACCTTCATATACCGTGGTTGAATCAGGATCGAAATCCGGGACGGTGCTCAGATAGAGATCATGTCTGATCTGGTCACTCAAATTGACGTCTTGCGTGCTTGCCCAGTCAAACTCGACTACACTTGAGGTCGTCTCGGCATCAGCCGGTGACATAAGAGGAAATGGATAGGGCGCCGAGTTACCAGGAGCTTGAGTCAAATTCATTAAGACGGAGACACTGTCAGACAACAAGTTCGCCACAGCCATATCCAAGTCTGAGTCACCGTCCAAATCGGCGCAGAAAACAGAGTGGGGGCCATTCCCTGCCGCGTAGTCAAGCTTGGTTTGGAACGTTGCGTCTCCATAGTTTTTCAAAACGGAGATATCGTCGCTTTCAATATTCGCCACGGCTAATTCCAAATCTGAATCTCCATCCAAGTCCGCACAGGAAACATGATAAGGAACCTCTCCCACGGTATAGTCAACCTTCGCTTGAAAGGTGCCATCTCCATTGTTCTTCAGAACCGAGACACTATTAGCGCCCCAGTTCTGTACAGCCAAGTCTACATGCGTATCCCCGTTTAAGTCCGCGCACTTGACGATGCCAGGCCGATGCCCTGTCGCGTAGTCAACTCTGTCTTGAAAAGTCCCGTCCCCGTTGTTTTCGAACAGAGAGACATTGTCGCCGTAGTAATTTGCCACGGCTAAGTCCAAATCTGAATCACCATCTAGATCCGCGCAGAAGACGGAGTTAGGATGTACATCCGTACCGTAGTCGACTTTAGCAGGAAATTCCCCATTTCCGTTGTTCTCTAAGATGGAAACGCTGTTGTCTTCGAAGTTTGCCACGGCCAAGTCCAAATCACAATCTCCGTCCAGATCTGCGCAGAATACACAGACGGGTCGGACTCCCACGGCATAGTCGGCTTTGGCTGCAAAGGTCCCGTCTCCGTTGTTTTTCAAAATGGAGACATTGTTGCCATACTCGTTTGCCACAGCCAAATCGAGATCTGAGTCTCCGTCGAGATCCGCACAAAAGACGGACAGGGGATCATCGCCTGCGGCGTAGTCAGCCTTAGCCTGGAAGCTTCCATCTCCGTCGTTTTTGAATATAGATACGTTGTGGGTCCAACGGTTTGCCACCGCCAGATCCAAATCGCTGTCCCCATCCAGATCCGCGCAGAAAACAGAGCGAGGACCGTCTCCTGCCTCGTAGTCTACGGGCAAGGCGAACCACTGAGCCAGGGTGCTGCTCGAATAGATGTTCCAGTTTTCCTCCTGGTCGCCGCCGAAGACCGAGCCGTAAACGTTATCCTTATAAAAGGCTGCCGGTTGAATCTGGTTTCCCGCGTCCGAGCTCACCGGCTCAGCAGTCGACCATCCACCGTCATAGGTGCTATGGTAAATGTTCCAGTCGCCGTCCCGGTCGGTCTGCCAGGTGGCCACCATTTGGCTACCGCCGTCGTAGGTCACGCTGGGATAGAGATCGTTGCCCGGATCGGTGGTAACCGCCACGGCGGGGGACCAGGCCGCGCCGGACCAATACTTGGAGTAGATGTCCAGGTTGCCGCTTCGGTTGGAACGCCAGAGCACCCAGACCTTGCCCGACGCATCGGCGGTCACCGATGGCTGAAGATCATAGCCCGGATCATCGGTCACCCGCTTCTCGGGCGACCAAGTCGAACCGGTATAGTACTTGCCGTAGATATCCCAGTTACCTGCTTTCTTGGCATACCAGAAGACCCAGGGCTTGCCGTATTTGTCCACCGTTATCACCGGGTCGCGTTCCTCATCCATCAGGGAGGATACATAGGCGGGAGTCGTCCAAGAGGAGCCGTTGTAGTAGCTGTACATGATATCGGAGTCTTGCTTTCTTTCGGCTCTCCAGACTACCCAGACGTTTCCTGAACTATCCAGGGCTGCACTTGGCTCCACGTCGTACTGATCGGCGGTAGTGACTTGAATCGGGCTGGACCAGGAGGAACCGTTGTGATAGACCGCGTAGATATCCCAGCCATCTATGCCATAATCCGAGACCCGGTAGCTCTGCCAGAAGATCCAGACGTTTCCTGAATTATCGGTTACCATGGAGGGGTGAAAGTCCCAGGGCACGGAGAAGGCGGGTTCCTCAGGTGTGGACCAGGAGCTGCCATCGTAATGACTGGCCCAGATATTGGCCCGGACGTCCCTTCCCGCGTTCCAGGCTGCCCAGATGTTGCCTGAATGATCGACACAGGCAGAGGCGTTGCCGTCGGTATAGGGTGAAACGTCGACCGGAGCAGTGTCCCACTCCTTGGGACCTTTTGGCATTGGCCTGGGGGTGAATCCCGCCATGGTGACCGGATTACCATGACCATGCGGCTTCAGGGTAGGGTCGCCAAACAGGTTGCAGCCCAGCCAGAAGTCCCAGTACCACCACATCCAATCCAGGAAGGCCTCGCCCAGAGTGCTCCCCGTGGCCAGAGACTCGTACAGCTCCTCGAAGCTGTTTCCGTACATGATCTTGGTTTCCCCTATGGCCACCAGCCCGTAATCGCTCCCGAAGATGTAGGACTGCCCCAGGTTGTTGGTTTCGGTGTACTTGGCATTGGAGCAGGCTTCCAGGATGATGAAATGAGCCTGTGGGTTGACATGAGGCATCTCGTAGCTGAAAACGCTTCCTCCTCCATAAGCCTCATGGTCCAAGAAGAAGGTGCTTCCCCAGGGGGAGGAGTGGGACAGTAGGTGTACCCACTCATATCCCTGCTGGAGCATATACTTGTAATCCAGAGCGGTGGTCGTGTCCTCGTCTATCACTATGGTGACGTCCGCGTAGACGTCATCGATATGAGGAACGTACCAGGGGATCTCGATGTACCCCAGGCCCCGGTCCGGAAGGGCGAAGCTCCCGGTTCGGTAAGCATGGTTTCTGGTGAAATACTGGTTGAGTAATTCCACCTCGTCCCCGAAGATGCAGAAGGAGGGGGTGATTCTTCCCGCCCAGATTTCCGGCTCCATGCTGCCGGACGCATTATCATAGAATCCGTCCGCATCATAGTCGCTCCAGGTTCCGTCCAGGTCCATGTAAAAGTAATCGGTGGGAAAATGGGAGGTGTAGTAATGAGTTACGGCGGAAAGCTCCACCCAGGCGGCGGGCACCTCGCCGACCAGAATCACGCCCACCAATCCTGACACATAATCCGACTGCAGAATCGCCCGGATGTCCTCCGGGGTTTCCGTGACGACCTGAGTAACTGAGGTGGTGTAGCCTTCCGACTGAAGATCTGCCACGAACTGATCGAAATTGGTCTGGATGGCGGGATAGACGTAGGAGTCAACGAACAGATGCACCAGCCCCGGGTCTTTTATGCCTCTGATAGCCTTAAAGTCGGGACGGGGTTGGACCCCTTTCAGAATGGCGATCTCCTTGAAGATTCCCGGCGGAACCTTCAGGGGATCCTTGCACTCGGCGATTATCTTCTGCAACTCCGCGATCCTCAAGGAATTCTGTGAAGCTGTCCCCAAGGTAACCCACAACAACAGAACCGCGAGTGATAGAATCACTACCTTTTTGTACATCTTACAGCCTCCATCTGTGAAGAGAGCTTAGAGAGCGGACATTATGAGTCATCTGAAGCATCGACTTATCCAGCAGGATCTTTATTGAGCCTGTCTGCAAGATAATTCAAATTCGGCAGAAAGCAAGTCAAAAAACACGCGCCGGGGGACACTGATCCTCTCCTCCGGCCATTGTCGGCCAATCTGTCGTCAGACATGAAAACGAGCTTCCCTCCTTAACACACGCCCGCAACCGGGCAAGCCAGCCCCTCTGGTTTTACAAACTTCAGTACGTTTTATGCGTATCAGTGTTTCGTTTAACTCCCAGGGCTGCGGGGCAAAGGATTTTTTGACTTGACAATGGTGAGTGTCCTGGTTAATATTGAGGCCTATGAAAATAGAGTTGAACAGGACATCAGAGGATTTAAGCGAGAGTCTGGCTCTGCAGGATAGCCCCGAGGCTCTGGAGCTCGAGGCGGACGGCGTTGCTTTTGATGGGCCGATCCGGGTGGAGCTGCTCGTATCCAAGAATCAGGATCAGTTGATCTGCCGGGGCCAGGTCACCGCCTCGGCCAAGCTGGAATGCTCCCGTTGCCTGGCCGGATACCATTGCACCATAACCTCCGAGCTCAGCTTCGTGGTGGACTTGGCCGGAGGCTCAGACCAGGCCAGATCCGAGGAGGAGGGGTATTTCGTAGTTGACCCTTCCGCTGTCTCTTTTGAAATCGACGATCTGGTGCGAGAAGCCATAATTCTCTCCCTGCCGCTGAAACCCCTTTGTTCAGATGATTGTAAGGGGTTGTGTCCGGTTTGCGGGATTGATCTGAACAGGTCGCAGTGCAACTGCGTAAAGGAGGAAACCGATCCCCGATGGGACCAATTGAGAAAAATGTCGAAGAAGAGCTCTTGATTTCTTGAAATCGACCCAATAAGAGAGGAAGACCATGCCTTTACCAAAACGAAGACACTCCAAGACACGCGGCGCCAAGAGGCGTACACATTGGAAGCTTGCGGTTCCCAACATCATCGAATGCTCCAATTGTCATCAGCCCAAGCTGCCGCACCGCGTCTGCCCCAACTGCGGATTCTACAAGGGCCGAGAGGTAGTGACCCCGTCCGAGGGCAAGTAACGAACCGAGCCTGAAGAGTGAAGAGCAGAGGCAAAGAGGAAGTGTCGAAAGAACCTACAGGGAAAGAGAGCGCAAAGGTGAGAATAGCGGTGGACGCCATGGGCGGCGATCTTGCCCCCGCCTCGGTGGTGGAAGGATCCATCTGGGCGCACCGGGAGAACCACGGCAATTTCGAGATGGTTCTGGTGGGCCAGGAGGAGAGCATCCAATCGGAGCTTGCCCGCTTGAAAGCCGGGCAGGCGCCCCTGGTGGTCCATCACGCCTCCCAGCAGATCGATATGGGGGATGAGGCGGTGGTGAGTCTTAAGAAGAAAGATTCGTCCATCGCGGTGGGGATGAAGCTGCAGAAGGAGGGGAAGGCGGACGCCTTCATCTCCGGGGGAAACACCGGCGCGGTGATGACCCACGCCCTGATGACCTTGGGAAGGCTGGAAGGTATCCACCGTCCGGCCATCGCATCTTTTCTGCCCACCGAGAAGGGAATCGTGGTGGTTCTGGACGTAGGAGCCAATGCTGAATGCAAGGCCATAAATCTCTATCAGTTCGCGGTCATGGGGTCGGTTTACACCAGCTTGGTTCTGAAAAAGCCGAATCCACGCATAGGGCTCATGTCCATCGGGGAAGAGAGCACCAAGGGAAATGAAGCTACCCTCACGGCCAATAAGCTTCTGAGTGACGATCATTCCCTGAATTTCATCGGGAACGTGGAGGGACGGGACGTCCTGAAAGGGACCTGCGACGTGGTGATCTGTGATGGTTTCGTGGGTAACATAGTCCTGAAACTTGTGGAGAGCATAGACGGGTTCTTCACCTCGCTGGTGAAGAAGAGGGTCAAGGAGAGCCTTCTTTTTAGACTGGGAGCCTTTTTGGTCAAGGTTTCCATACGGGATCTGAGAAAGGTCTTGGACTACACCGAGTACGGCGGTGCGCCGCTCTTGGGAGTCAACGGCGTCTGCATCATCTGCCACGGAAGCTCACCGCCCAAGGCCATTAAGAACGCCCTGAGGCTGGCCGCTCAGATGGTGAGTGAGGAAGTGAACCAGCACATAATAAGCGCGCTCGGAGAAAAAAAGAGGTTACATGCTTAAAGGAGTGAATGCCAAGATCGCCGGGACGGGATCGTTTGCCCCATCCAAGATCCTGACCAACTACGATCTGGAAAAGATGGTGGACACCTCGGACGAGTGGATCGTCAGCCGGAGCGGAATCAGGGAGAGAAGGATAGCAGAAAATGGGACCTGCTCCTCCGATCTGTCATTGGAGGCGTCCCGAATAGCTTTGGAGGAGGCGGGACTGGAGCCGGATCAGTTAGATCTGATAATCGTGGGCACGGTAACCCCCGACTATCTTCTTCCCTCCACCGCCTGTATTCTGCAGGACAAGCTGAAAGCCAAGAACGCGGCGGTTATGGATGTTGCGGCTGCCTGCTCAGGCTTTCTGTACGGTCTCTCCATTGCTTCGGCGTTCATCGCCGTGGGTCAGCACAAGAATGTTCTGGTGATAGGAGTGGAAACCCTCTCCAAGATAACAAACTGGGACGACCGGAACACATGCGTGCTCTTTGGGGATGGAGCCGGAGCTGCTGTGGTGTCGGCCACCACAGAAGACCGGGGCATTTTGGGCACCTATCTGTCCGGAGATGGGTCTCTGGCCAACCTGCTCCACATTCCGGTGGGGGGAGGCAAGGTCCCTCTCACCAAGGAGAACTTCGATCTGCGTCAGCACTACATATCCATGCAGGGAAACGAGGTCTTCAAATCCGCGGTCAGGGCCATGGAAAGCTCGGCCAAGCGCATCATTAACCAGGTGGGACTCTCCTCGGAGGAGGTAGACCTTCTGATACCCCATCAGGCCAATATCAGAATCATAGAGGCCCTGGCCAAAAGGCTGAAGGTCCCCATGGATAAGGTATATGTGAACATCGACCGGTACGGCAACACGTCGGCTGCCTCGGTCCCCATAGCTTTGGATGAAGCCAGAAAGACCGGCGTGATCAAGGAGGGATCCAACACGGTCTTAGTCGCCTTCGGGGCCGGATTCACCTGGGGATCAGCGGTGATAAAGTGGTGAGGATGTTCTCGACCATGGGTATTTGAGACAGGAGATATGAATCTCGCAACCAGAGCCGACCGACCTTACACGTTCCGGATGTCTCTAAAAGCACTTTAACTCCTGAGAAGATTAGTCTTATGCAGAGAATAGCGTTTTTGTTTCCCGGACAGGGAGCACAGTACGTGGGGATGGCCAAGGATCTCTATGACTCGCGTCCCGAGGTGAGAGATCTCTACTCGAAGGCAGGAAAGATTCTGGGCTGCGACTTGGCCACGATCAGCTTCCAGGGACCACCAGAGGTCCTGGTTCAGACCCGATACACCCAGCCCGCCATCTTCACCCACAGCGTGGCATTGTGGACCCTGATGGAGGATCTCCGTCTACAGCCGGCATTCACCGCCGGGCACAGCCTGGGAGAGTACTCCGCCCTGGTGGCGGCGGGAGCGCTGTCGTTTGAGGATGGCTTGGAAGCGGTGAAGAACCGCAGCCTTCTGATGCAGGATGCCTGTGAGAAGAGCGACGGGACCATGGCGGCCATAATCGGCCTGACCGAAAAGGAGGTCCAGCCGATCTGCCGGGAAGCGAGAGCTTACGGGATCATTCAGCCTGCCAATTTCAATTCCAAGGACCAGATAGCCATCTCCGGAGAGAGGAGGGCGGTGGAGAAGGGGGCGGAGCTGGCAAAGGAGCGAGGCGCGAAAAGAGCAATACTCCTGGAGGTGGCGGGAGCCTTTCACTCCGAGTTGATGCGCCCGGCCCAGACTCGTTTCAAACAGGCCCTGGACAAGCTCCAGGTGAAGAAGCCCGCCGTTCCGGTGGTGGCCAATGTCAACGCCGAGCCGGTGTCCGAACCCTCGCAGATTAAGGAGCTTCTAACCGACCAGATAACCATGCCGGTCCTGTGGTATCAGTCGGTGGAGCGGATGTACCGGGAGGGCATAAGAACCTTTGTCGAGATCGGGCCGGGAAGAGTCTTGCAGGGGCTTTTGAAAAGATCGTTCAAAGACGCGAAAGGTATGGGAATAGACAAACTGACGGATCTGGAGAAATTCGCCGAGGCGGTGAAGGTGGGCGCTGTCTGAGTTCCGGTATGAATGAAACAGGGTGACAGATAAGGATGAGCCTGAAGGGTAAAGTAGCACTGGTAACCGGAGGTGCGCAGGGCATCGGGCGGGCCATCGGGATGAGGCTGGCCCGGGAAGACGCCGATGTGGCCGTTGCTGACGTCGACATGGGCTTAGCTCAAAGCGTCGTCCCGGAAATGGAGAATCTCAAAGTCAGGGCGGCCGCTTTCCGGGCAGACGTTTCCGATTCTTCCCAGGTGAACGAACTGGTCGGCAAGGTGGTCGAAAGGTTCTCCGCCATAGACATTCTGGTGAATAACGCCGGGATAACCCGGGATGGTCTTTTGCTCAGAGCCAGTGAGGAAGATTGGGATCGGGTAATGGCGGTCAATCTCAAAGGGGCGTTCAACCTCACCAAGAGCGTGGCCAAGTTGATGGTCAGGCGAAGGTCGGGAAGGATCGTCAACATAAGCTCGGTGGTTGGTTTGATGGGAAACGCGGGGCAGGCAAGCTATGCCTCCTCCAAGGCGGGTTTGATCGGGCTGACCAAATCAACCGCCAAGGAGCTTGCCAACAGAGGCATAACCGTAAACGCGGTGGCGCCCGGATACATCCAAACGGCCATGACCGATGGACTTTCTCAGGCAGCCAAGGAGGCGTTTCTCAACCGGATTCCCCTGCAGAGGGCGGGAACCCCTGAGGATGTGGCCGACTTAGTCGCCTTCCTGGTCTCGGACCATGCTGGTTACATCACCGGACAGGTGATTCAGGTGGACGGAGGACTGTTGATGTGAAAGACTCCGAGGCGGGTTCGCCTTTCCCGCAGGCCCCGACCAAAAGATGAGAACTCTTGCGGCAAGGTGAACTTCGCTCCCCGATGGGGGGATGAGTATCACGTGAGAGTGATCGAAGCTGAATTCAAACCAAATCTTTGAGGAGGAGCTGAGCATGTCGGTTGAAGAGAGAGTGAAGAGGATAGTGATCGACCAGCTGGGCGTGGAGGAGGCCCAGGTGACCACAGAGGCTAAATTCGTTGAGGATCTTGGGGCAGACTCCCTGGACACGGTCGAACTGGTCATGGCTTTGGAAGAGGAGTTCAAGCTGGAGATACCGGATGACGAGGCCGAGAAGATCTCCACCGTGGGACAGGCAGTCGAGTATATAGACACACACCAATCCAAAGAAGAGAGCTAAAGAAGAGGTTATCCATGAGTAGTTCCGTGGTCCCTTCAAACCGGGTTGTGGTGACCGGGATGGGTGCCTTGACCCCGGTGGGCAATTCGGTGGATGAGTTCTGGAAGAATCTCAAGGGTGGTGTCTCCGGCATAGGACGGGTGACCAGGTTCGACCCCTCCCGGTTCACCAGCCAAATCGTGGGAGAGGTAAAGGGTTTCGATCCCACCAGGTACATTGAGAAGAAAGAGGCCAGGAGGATGGATCTGGTGCAGCAGTACTCCGTGGCCTGTGCCCAGGAGGCCTTTGACCAGTCCGGGCTGAGCTCCGATTCGCTGGACCCGGAGAGGGCGGGTGCGGTGGTGGGGAGCGGAATCGGAGGGATCGAGACCTTTGAGAAACAACACGCCAATTTCCTGAATCAGGGTCCCGGCCGGGTCAGCCCCTTCTTCATTCCCATGATGATCATCGATTTGTGTGCCGGCCTTATCTCCATACGGTTCAATCTCAAGGGGCCCAACTACGCCACCGTCTCCGCCTGTGCCTCCGGCGCTCACGCCATCGCCGACGGCTTCAAGATCATTCAGCGGGGAGAGGCGGACGTGATGATCACCGGGGGAAGCGAAGCCACCATAACCCCCACTGCCCTGGCCGGATTCTGCTCAGCTCGAGCCCTCTCCACTCGCAATCACGAACCCCAGAAGGCCTCCCGCCCCTTTGACAAGGAACGGGACGGATTCATCATGGGGGAGGGTGCCGGGATTCTGGTACTGGAGAACCTGGAGCATGCCCGGAGGAGAGGAGCGGAGGTTTTAGCCGAGGTCGTCGGCGTGGGCCAAACCGCGGATGCCTACCACATCACTGCTCCGGCTCCCGGGGGCGAGGGGGCCATTAGCGCCATGAGGCTGGCCCTGCAGGATGCCGGCCTGGACCCGGATTCGGTGGACTATGTTAACTCGCATGGGACTTCAACCGAGCTGAATGACGCCAATGAGACCCGGGCCATTAAGGCGGTTTTCGGGGAGAGAGCCAAAGAGATTCCGGTGAACTCCACCAAATCGATGATCGGCCACCTGCTGGGAGCGGGTGGAGCGGTAGAACTGATCGCCACCATAAAGTCGATCCAAGAGGGAATTCTGCATCCAACCGTAAACTACGAGTTTCCCGACCCGGAGTGCGACTTGGACTACGTGCCCAACCAGACGCGAAAAGTCGACGTGAACGTCGCCATCAGCAACTCCTTCGGATTTGGCGGACACAACATCTGTATAGCGGTGAGGAGGGTCGTACCCTGAAATCGGTTTGGACCGGAGCCATTCAATAGGAGATGGCGGGCGCTTCGGTCAGGGCCTGTGATCCGCAAAACGCAGCTTCGCTGGAGCAGGATTAGAAACTGTAGAAGAGCTTTTCGACCCAAAGCCGGGAAGGCCACCAGCCTTGGCCGTCGGCTCTCTGAATTGCGACAGAAAAGAATCTCCCCGCTCGCCGGAAAGGACGGGGGAACGGGAGCTTGTTCTCCCGGGGTTGAGCAAGCAAGCAGCCAAACCGATTCTCGGATCCGGTTTTTCGTTCTCCAAAATCAGGCCAATACCGATGCCGGCTCGTCTGCCCACATTCTTAAGAAGGCTGTTCACCCGGCGAGGTAGGTTCCAAAGCTGCCGCGAGTTGGAAAAGAAATTAGGTTATCGCTTCGTCAACCTGGAACTCCTCAGCCGAGCCTTAACTCACAGATCCTACATCCACACCCCGGAGAACGAGGATCTGCGGGCCAACGAGAGGTTGGAGTTTCTGGGAGACTCGGTTTTGGGAATGGTAACCAGCAGGTTCCTCTTTGAGCACTTCCCGGACAAAAGCGAGGGCGATCTGACCAAACTCAAGTCCACCCTGGTGAGCGAGGCCAACTTAAGCCGGATCGCCAAGTCCATCTCCCTGGGGCAGCATCTAAACATCAGCGAGGAGGAGGAAAAATCCGGGGGGAGGGAAAGAAGCTCGATAGTCTCGGACGCCTATGAGGCCGTCATCGGGGCGGTTTTCATGGACGGAGGTCTGGCTCCTGTGGAGAGGATGATCGAAAACCAGATACTGAGAAGATACCTGGAGATAACCACCGACCGTGCCTTTCATAACTACAAGGGGGAGCTTCTGGAGTACATGCAGGCCCTGGGTCTGGGGCTGCCCCAATATGATCTGCTGGAAGAGGAGGGACCGGACCACGAGAAAAAGTTCACCATCGCCGTGACGGTCAAGGGAAGGCAACTGGGCAGGGGAATGGGTAAGAACAAGAAGGAGGCGGAGCAGAGGGCGGCCAGAATGGCTCTGGAGAATATCGACTCGATATTCAAGGATCCGAGGCAGGAGAGCCGAGACCTTCCCGCAGATTGATTCAAGATGCAAGAGAATGAAGGTTGGCGAATAATCTTCACCGGCGCAGACGACGCCTTCTTCAACATGGCCATGGATGAGGCGTTGCTTCTCTCCTGCCAGAACGGGTCATCCCCTCCGGTTGTTCGTCTCTACCGGTGGAACCAGCCTGCCGTCTCCTTAGGTTACGCTCAGAGCGCCCACAAGGCGGTCGATCTGAAGCGGTGCGAAGAGAGGGGCATTCACCTGGTGAGGAGAATAACCGGGGGCAGGGCGGTCTTGCACGAAGATGAGATCACGTACAGCCTGTGCGCCCGCCTGGATGGTTCTCCTCGACTGGGGCAAAGCACACTCCAGACATATGAGAAGATCAGCATGGCCCTTTTGGAATCATTGCGGCTTCTGGGAGTCGAAGGGGAATGGGTCAAACCGCTCCCCAAGCGCGATCTCCTATCCCACCATCCGGATCTGTCTAAGCCTTGCTTTGCCAGCAGTTCCAGATACGAGATAACGGTGCGAGGCAAAAAGCTGATCGGAAGCGCGCAGAGGCGCTTCTCTCTTCCATCGGCGAAAGGAAGACAGCACAGCGTTATCCAGCACGGTTCGATTCCGACCGGGAAGGGAAAACAGAGCTTGGCTGAACTTCTGCCCGGGGGTCTCTCGGCAGAAAGGATGAGGCGCACCCTGCAATGCAGTGCCACCGACCTGGGGCAGATCGTGAAAAGAAGAGTCGGACCGGACGAGATGATATCAGTCTTGAAGGCTGGTTTTCGAGAGGTATTCGCAACCGGGATGCATGATTCCGAGGTCTCCCCGGAGGAGCTGCAGGCCGCCAAGCTCCTGATGCAAGAGAAATATCTCCGTGATGAATGGAATCTCCTGAGATGAAGTTCCTCCCCGTGGCTTTCCAAATCACCGGTTGTTCTTCGAAGATTCTTGCTCAGGAGACAAGGAATTCGTCTTTTTCTGCGAATCCTGTAATCTGCTCCATCTCAAAACAATAAGAACCGGCCCGAGAATTCTATCGCAGGTTCTTGCGAGAGCGGCGAACAAGGGAGGAACTCGGGTTTCTGAAGATCTTTCATCTGCCCACTAACTCCTTGGTGGCGTTAACATTATCAGGAGAGACAAAATCGCTTCAAGGCTATGTTTTCGGTACGGATTTTGTTGATTGCTCTGGACACCGGATGGTTTAGTCTGGTGAAGGCAGAGTTGCTGTTTGGTTTCTCGCTCGTGTTTACCAAGGAAAATCACGGTCCGGTCGTGGGCCGGCAACCGGAAAAGATCTTGCGGTCTGCGGTCGGCAAAATCTGAATCTCACTGGAGGTGGTTTTAGGCCAAAACTTTTAAAAGGCGAGGCGAAAAAAAACCTTGACAATCACGGGGGAAATTGCGTTATTGGGTGGCTGTTGAGGAGCGGAAGAGACGAAGGCTTTTCTGCTGTTGAGTGCTGATCAAAAACAAACTCCAAGAACGAAGAAAGGAGTGAACCAAACTATGCGCTTTTCCAAAAGGGAAGTGGCTGCATTTGTGGTGGTGCTGGTGTTTGTGGCGCTGTCGAGTTTGCCCGCCTCAGCCGGGATTACCGGCAAGGTATCGGGTAGGGTGATCGACACCGAAACAGGCGTCGAGCTTCCCGGTGCGTCTATCAGAATCGACGGGACCACCATGGGGAACATGGCCGGTCCGGACGGCTCCTATTTCGTCACCAACGTCCCTGCGGGCAGCTATTCGGTGACTGCCTCGCTGATCGGGTATATCTCGATGACGGTGAAGGACGTCCGGGTGATGGCCGACCGCACCACGGAGGTGAGTTTCAAGCTGAAAGCCTCGGCCGTGGAGGTGGAAGGAGTTACCGTCGTCGCTGAAAGGAAGATAATCGAAAAGGACGTTACCGCCAGCGTCAGGACCATCTCCACCGATGATATCAAAAACATGCCGGTCAAGGAGATATCCGAGATACTCTCCACCCAGGTGGGCTTCGTGACCAAAGCCAACGAGCTTCACATCAGAGGTGGAAGGGCGGGCGAGGCCCTGTTCATCGTCGACGGAGTGGAGACCCGGGACCTGCTGGGAGGCTTGGGAAAGGTGAGCGGAGGAATGAATGTCTCCTCTTCCAACATCGAGGAGATCTCGGTGATGAAGTCAGGGTTTGATGCCGAGTACGGAAACGTTCAGTCCGCCGTGATCAACGTGGTGACCAAGGGGGGATCCAGCAAGATCACCCAGGGTTACATGGAGTTTCAGACCGACGATTTCGGCACGGAGAAGCTGAACAAGTACTCCCGGAACAGCGATCGGGTGGAGTTCTCCTTAAGCGGGCCGGATCCGTTCTTCACCACCCAGTTCCTGCCTTCCATCGGAATCAAGTTTCTGGGAGAGAGATTGGCCTATTACCTGAGCGGCATCACCTACAAAACCGACACCTGGTTTCAGGTTAACCAGTACTCCACCCCCACCACCCAGAAGGAATACCGGGTCGATAGGATCCTGGGATTCGACATCCCGGAGAGATTGAGCAACGACTACTCACTGACCTTCAAGTTGACCTACCGGGCTTCCGCCGACAAGACCCTGATTTTCTCTCACAAGCAGAATTGGGAGCGCTACTCTCTGTTCTTCGATCCTTCAGGCGGGAACGACCTGAAGGAGAGCAGAGGGGCAGTGCACGTGTGGGAGTACCGCTACGTTCCCTCAAACCTGCCTCAGGTCGACAGCCATAACAACTCCTTGAGCCTGCGTTTCACTCACAACGTGAGCAAGAGTTCGTTTTACGAGGTTCAGGTAAGCCGGTTCGTCACCAGTTACTTTCAGAGGCCGGGAGATCCGCATGTTGCGGGAGGGGGAAAGACCCCGGGAGATTTTACCCTAAGCCAGTATTGGGAGCTCTGGTCCGGCCCTCAGGACGCCAACCACAACGGAATGTGGGACGATGCCGAGCCTTATCTGGATGTGAACCAGAACGGTCAATACGACCCTGGAGAGCCCTTTCAGGACGTGAACAAAGGGAAAAACGGCGTTTGGGACCCGGGCGAGCCGTTCGTGGAGTTTTACCAGCCCGACGGTGTATACGATCCCTGGGACATCTTCGATCCGGACATCCATGATCTCCCCGGGGAGGGAAGATGGAACAATGCGGAGGCCTTCTACCTGGACAACGACGATCCCAGCGATCCCAACGACGGGGTGGACGGACCTGACGGGAAGTTCAACGACTGGAAGCTGCCCCACACCTCGAGTTGGCAGGATATGCCCGAGCCTTATGTGGACGGCGACGTCAACTTAGGCGAGCCCTTCACCGACTTGAACAAGGACGGACTGCGGGGTGACGACGAGCCTTACCTGGATTTAAGCTCCAACGGGGCCTACGACGGACCCAACGATCCCTGGACCTACGGGGTGCCATACGAGGACAGGAATCGAAACGGAAGATTCGATTACCCCAACGGGGTATGGGATCCCGGTGAGGACTACGTCGACGCAAACAACAACGGGAAATGGGACGGCGTGGATGGTTTCTGGGATTGGGGAAACGAGCGGCGGTGCTATTATCACAATCGAAGCTCCACCATGCTCACCCTGAAGGTGGACTTCACCAGCCAGGTGACCAGCGAGCACCAGATCAGAACCGGCATCATGATGGAGAGGATGAGGCTATCCTACGGCGACGTTCGCTATCCCTACTGGGAGTATCCGGGCGAGGGAGTGCCCCCGGGCCCCTGGCCCGACCGGGGACTGTATCGCGATTTTTACACCGTCCGTCCGGTTCGCGGGGCCTTCTACCTCCGTGACAAGATCGAATACGGGGCCATGATCGCCAACTTGGGCTTCCGCTACGATTTCTTCCTTCAGTCGTCGGAAATCAGAGCGCTGGAAGCTGAGGAGACCCAGACGGAGACCGCAGTGATGGACACCAGGTCCAAGGTCTCGCCGCGAATCGGGGTCTCTTATCCCATCTCGGATAAGGCCAAGGTATATTTCAACTACGGGCACTTCTATCAGCTGCCCGAGCTGCATTACATGTACATGCAGACCACCCAGCTGGCCAGCCAGTTCAGTCAGTTCGGCAACTACAATCTGGATTACATGAAGCAGATTCAGTATGATCTGGGGGTCGAATATGCCATAGCGTCCAACTACAAGGCCACCCTCTCCGGGTTCTACAAGGACATCTACGGACAGATGAACACCGAGAGAGTACAGGTGGGGCCCAAGACTTACAGCTACTGGAAAAACATGGACTACGGGCGGACCCGCGGTCTGGAATTGGAGCTGAGCAAGATGTACGGAGGCTACATCTCCGGTTACATCAACTACCAATACGCTTATGCCTACGGCAAGAGCTCCATGGAGGCATCCAACTACTACCAGACCAACCCGGAGAAGATATCCATCAAGGAGTATCCCCTGGATTGGGACGTGAGGCACCAGATCACCATGAACTTCGACCTGAGGGTGCCTAAGGATGAGCATCCGGAGCTGTTCGGCTTTAAGATGCCAGACAGCTGGGGCGTGAACCTCATCTACCAGTTCAGGAGCGGGTATCCCTACACACCCGAGGGCACTCTGCCCGGGTATGAGCTGCCGGTGGGCCAGGACGATCCCACTCCCAACTCCAGGCGCATGCCCTCCTACAGCAATGTGGATTTGAGATTCAACAAGGACTTCGAGGTTTGGAAGCTGAGCTACTCCTTCATGGTATGGGCCACCAACCTTCTTGACGACAGGAATACCGGGGAGGTATGGGCCAGCACCGGGCGCGCGAACACCAACCAGAACTTCTTCGACCAGTCTTTCAACGAGAACGTGGTTTACGCGGGCAGAGATTTGGATCAGGACCCTCTCAGGTATCTGCCGGGCAGGAACATAAGAGTGGGCCTTTCGGTCAACTTCTAGGATCTGACCGGCCCAAGCCTTTGAGGCCGGAGGGCCGGAGATGTGGTGGTTAACAGATGGTAGCGAAAAAGTCTATCTCGCCCAGGCGACACGCCGATCCCGAAGGCCAGCCTGCGAGAGAGAAATCAAATCAAGGAGTGAGGTATATGAATAAGCTCAAACTTATGACCGGCTTCCTGCTGCTTTTGGGGATGATGCTATGGTGCCTGTCGGTCTCCCCGTCCGGTGCAACTCACCTGCGGTCCAAGCCGGCGGGCGGCGATGATGCCCGGTCTTATCGATTGGCGAAGCCCGCGCAGGACTTGCCCAACGCGCAGCAGAGGGTTCACCGGGTGGGTCTCATGCATCTGTGCGTCACCAACTGGGGTTTCTTCGGAAGCCAGACCCGGGAGTACAAAGAATCGCTGGGAGGTTGCCTGATGCCCGACCCCAATGAGGAGGTGGACGCTCCCTCGTGCGAATACCCTCCGGGATCGGATATTGACTATCTCTTCCAGGGAGGATTGTGGATAGGAGCCATGGTGGACGACTACCCATACACCACCGTGGCCTGTGACGGGTGGCAGTGGATTTACGAGATGTGGCCCGACGCTGGCGAAGAGGGCGCCATAAGGGAGAAGAGCATCCGCCCCAACGTGTCCTGCTTCGCGCTGGACGCCGTTTCGGAGCAGGACGTGATAGCGGTTTACACCGATACCTCGGCCGACATTCCGCTCTCTCCGTGGAAGCCCGAGACCGAGGATTTCGACAAGCGCAAGCATTTTCCCCTGGGTCTTCAGATCACCCAGAAGAGCTATTCCTGGAGTTACGAGTACGCCGAGGATTTCGTCCTGCTCGATTTCTTCGTGAAGAACATCGGGGTGAAGAGAATAGAGAAGATGTACATGGGGCTTTACATCGATGCCGACTGTGGTCACAAGGATGAGAATCCTTACGGCTCGTACGGCGCTCAGGACGACATCTGCGGTTTCAGGAGAGTAGTGGGCGATCCGGGATCCGAGTGGGATTGCTCGGATACGGTCAACTTGGCCTGGATCGCGGACAACGACGGACATGGGGTGGGTGGAGAGAAGATCTTCACCTCGGTGAGTCCCATACACGTTACCGGCGTCCGGGTGGTCAGATCGCCCAAGGCGCTGGAGTACTCCTTTAACTGGTTCATCTCCAACACCGGTGGGGCACCCAAGGACTGGGGGCCCTGGAGACGCGCAAACCTCAATCGCTGGCGAGATTTCAACATCTGCTATCCGGAGGCCCAGAATACCTTTCCGGATGGCGTGCTGGGTACTCCCGGAGGAGATTGCTCCAAATACTTCATCATATCCAATGAGGAATTCGACTACGACCAGATCTTCGCCTGCACCGCGCCGGATGAAGACCCGGACTGGCTGGAGGCCAGCCCGGAGTGCGACGATCTGGCGGACGGATACGATACCCGCTACCTGCTCTCCTTCGGTCCCTTCGATGAGATCGCCCCGGGAGAGTCGCTGGTGGTCACCATCGGTTACATAGCCGGGGCGGACTTCCATCAGGAGCCGGACAACTGGACCAATCCCCCGGGCAAAACCCCGGATCAGGTTTATGCCGGCTTCAACTTCGCCGATTTCGAGACCAATGCCAAGTGGGCGGCCTTCGTGTATGACAATCCCGACCTGCCCGATCTCCCCTGCGGCGACGGCGTGCCCGACTTCAAGGGTCCTCCGCCTCCCCCCTCGCCGGATCTCTCTTTCGAGACCAGCAAGGGAAGGGTGAAGGTCAAGTGGAACGGTAAGTACACCGAAAAGTCGCGGGATTCCTTCAACAATCGTCAGGACTTTGAGGGCTACCGGGTATACAGGAGCCGCACAGGAGCGGTTGAGGATTACGCCCTCCTGGGTTCCTATGACAAGCTTGATTTCAGGATTTACAAGCTCAACCGGAATAAGGTTAGCCGGCCCTGGGAATGGGTGGCGGCTTCGGTCAGCTTGGACTCCCTTAAGTCGTGGTTGGATGAGCGGGGTGATGGCGGCACTGTGATCGGGGATGATCCCACCCTGTGGACCAAAGACGATCCTTTCGTGATCGAGGAGGTATATCCGGCCTTCTACATCCGTTTGTCCGACTCCATAGACGTAGACTTGGGCTACGCGGTGACCTTTGATTCCATCAAGCTGGAAGCCTTTGACTCGTTATATTTCGTGGCCCAGGATTGGAACGTCGGCTTCGAGGCCATAATCGCGGACACGGCCTATCGATACCTGGTGGATCGCACCGCGCCTGCCGACACCTCGGACCGGTATTGGGATTATGCCTTTGAGTTGCCCGAGTTTGCAGCACAGTCGGTTCATTATGCGGTGACGGCCTTCGACGTGGGAGACCCCCAGACCGGCCTTCAACCTTTGGAGGCTTCCAAGCTGGTCAACGCCACCGAGGTTTATCCGGTGGACAACTGGGATAAAGTCGAGGCGGAGGGCCTGGAGGTGATGGTCTATCCCAATCCTTACCGCGTAGACGGAGGCTATGTCGACGACAAGTACGAGGAGCGAGGCATCTACGAGAAGCGGATAAGGTTCGTCAACCTGCCCCCCCGGTGCGTCATCAGGATATATTCCCTGGATGGTGATATGGTCCGGGTGATAGATCACCAGAAAGACGATGACGCCCTGGATGCCACCATTGACGAGTGGAATCTGATCTCCCGCAACACCCAGGCGGTGGTGACCGGCATCTATCTGTTCTCCGTGGAGAACAAGGACACCGGAGAAAACCAGGTGGGCAAGTTCGTGATAATGAAATAAAGGAAAGGAGAGAATCGTGCGAAAGCCACTCTTTGGAGTTCTTGTATTGATGCTGCTGTTGTTCCCCCAGTGGGTTTGGGGGCAAGATAAGGTGGGGACGGCCGGAGCCCAATTCCTGGAGTTGGGTGTATCGGCTCGGGCCGTCGGCATGGGAGACGCTTTCCTCTCCGTCTGCGATGACGCCTCTGCGGTGTACTATAATCCGGCCGGGCTGACCCAGCTTTTGGACCGGGAGGCGCTGTTTACCCACGTCTCCTACCCGGCGGACATCACCTACGATTTCATCGGAATAGGTTACCCGACTCCCCGATGGGGTGGAGTGTGGGGCATCGGTTTTCTTATGCTGAATGCCGGTGACATGCCCTTCACCCCTTACGATGTCGGGCTGGATCCCTCCCAGACGTTCACCTGCAAGGAATATGCCTTAAGCTTCAGCTATGCCCGAAGCCTGACCGACCGCTTTAACGTGGGCGTGACCCTGAAGATCATCGATCAGCTCTACGACACCGAGAGAGCCACGGGTTGGGCTGCCGACGTCGGCACCCTGTATGACACGGGGTTCAAGGGTTTCAAGATAGGCATGGTGGTAACCAACTTCGGCCCCGACCTTTCCATGATAGACGAGTCCTATCCGCTTCCCATGAATTTCAGATTTGGAGGCGTGTTCGACGTGTACCGGAGGGGTGACCACAGCGCGGTCTTTGCGGCCGAGGGAAGCCATCCCAACGACAATTCCGAGAAGTTCAATTCCGGCGTGGAATACTGGTACAAGGACGTGTTCTCCCTGAGATTGGGGAACTACTTCGAATACGACAGCGGCGGGATCACGGCAGGCGGCGGAGCCAGGTTCAGCCTCTCCGAAGCCTACCGGCTGAGCTTTGACTACGGATATCATGATATGGACTGGCTGGAGAACATGCACAGGTTCACCGTGGGATTAGCATTCTAAACGTCCATCTGAGAAGAGGTGGAGATTGGGAACTGCAAGCTTGGAAGCGACAAGCTTGACCTTAATATAATCATCGCAAGGAGTCTCAAGCTATGAGGAGATACGGTTTTTGTTTAGTGATCTTTTCCCTCTGTCTTTTGATGCTTTCCGGGTGCGGCAAGCTGGAACGGAAGGGGACCGTGCCGGCAAACAGCCCCCCCACGGTGTTCTTCGCCAACGTTCCGGCCGAGTCGACCTATTTCTCCGTGAATCCCCGAATATACTGGTACGGGACGGACGTGGACGGTTTCATTGCCGCCTATCAGTATGCGGTTATGGTGACCGACAGCGTGGTCCAGTTCGGGGGATTAGACCAGGTGAAGGACTTTCTTCACAGCATTCCCTCGGACAGCGCCTCGTGGGTGAATCAGACCAGCCTGAAGAGCATGATCGGAGTTCACGTGATTTCCGAGCCCGGCGGGCATCAGAGAGACGTGAGAACGTATGCAGACATGGATCCGGAGATATACACCCCCCAATATCTGTTGCTTCGGGCCGTGGACAACCGGGGAGAGGTCTCCGGGGTCGTAAGCCGGCTTTTCTACCGCAACAATCACCGGCCGGAGGCCTTCATAGACGTGGACAGCGCCTTTGCCGCCAAGAACCACTACTGTCTGGAGGAGACCACCGCCACCTGGAAGGGGATCAACATCTCCTGGTCCGGTTTGGACACCGCCGATTATCCGGAGCTGCGTTACCAGCCCGACTTTCAGTTCAAGTGGGAACTGGTGGGTCCCTTCGAGACCGCCCCCACGGCCTTGACCGTAGATACCATGGCGGTTGCCGATTCCTCGCTGGACAGCGCGGTAATCAGCGGGGAGGTGATTTACACCCGATGGGTATCGAACGGGTCGCATATCTTCCAGGGTCTGGAAAACGCTCCTGGCTTCGGCCACGGGTGGTATCAGCTGAGAGTGAGAACCCGGGACGATGCCTACGTCAGCACCGACACCGCCACCACGCTGAATATCCGCATCATAAAGCCTCCATTCCGCTACGCCGACCAGGGCCGAAAAACCGTTCTGCTGGTGGAAGCGACCAGGTACGGCGGCCCGCCCGGAGGTCTGGTGGGCAGCGCGACCGAGGATCCCGATACGGCGATGGTTCGAGGTTTTTATCGAACCGGACTGCAGCAATTTCTGGGCGAGGGACTGTATGATGAGTTCGGACTGTGGTACGACCAGACCATGGATCCCTGGGGAGGTGGCAAGGACGTTCCGGTCGAGGACACGCTGGCGAAATACGACCTGGTGATCGTTACCAACGTGGGGTCGGTGCCGGACTTAAACGAGGATAGCTACCAGGCATTCAGAGAGTATCTCAACGTGGGCGGACGCTTGTGGATCATCGGAATGAACAATTTCGGATTCACGGTGGGGAGAGGTCTTCATCCCTTGGAGACAATAAGGACTGCCTCTCCCAACGCCTACCAGATCGCGACCGAATACATGGGCATCAACAAGGTATTCGTTGCCGGCTGGACCGGCCTGGACAGCACGACCCTGGAGTTCGTTCAGGCCAAGCCATTTGGATATTGGGATCACCTTCCGATCCTCAGTGCGGATACCACCCTGTGCAAGCGGCTGATACAGTACGAAGCCGGCAGCCCGACCAACGGATGGGGCGTGCGGGGAATTCCATGGGTGACCTTCGTGGCTATGTCCAACAGCAATGATTGGGCCTTCAGGATTCCCGCCCAGAGACGAATCATGAGTTACCTCTCTTATTACGGGGATCTCTCGCTCATGCACGATCACCCCTGCGGAGTGAATTACATCGGGTCCACCTTCCGCACCGCTCTATTCAGTTTTCCGCTCAACCTGATGAAGAATGAGGCGGCGGACGATTATCCTGCCTATCAGGTTATGAAGGATGTTATAGACTGGTTCTGGGAGGATCTGCCGTAGGCTTCTGTTCAGATAAGATCTATGGAAAGAGGTCGGAGTCATCTCCGGCCTTTTTTCTTTTCAGGGAACTCCGACTTTGATCACCTGTGCCGCCAGCCGAATTCGGAGAGATGAGGCACGGGAAGAACAAAGTCTGTCCTGGAATATCCGCTAAATCCGGCTGATCCAGCCATGACCTGCCCCGCTTGGATGAGTTGTCGGCTCTCAGAACAGAACCTGCCAGATGAAGACTCCTATCATGGCACAGCCGACCAGGAACTTGATCAGAGTCCCCCCCAAAAAGCCAAGGAACGTGCCCACACCGGCTCTGAAGGCCTGAGAGCCCTTTCGTCCTCCCAGGATTTCACCCAGGATGGCGCCGATGAATGAGCCCAGCAGGAGGCCGATCAGGCCACCGGTAAAAAGCCCGGCGAACATGCCCAGAAACGCCCCCGCCAGTCCCCAGCCACTAGCCCCCATCTTCTTGGCCCCGTACAGATTGGCCACATAGTCCAGCAGGCTGACCACCGCCACCAGAACCGCGAATACTCCCAGGTAACCCCAGCCGATTCTTTCAAATCCGGTAAGAAGTGCGTAGATTAGGACTCCGGCCCACATGATGGGCAGACCCGGAAGCATGGGGAGTATGGTCCCTGCCAATCCAACCAGCATTACGAGCATGGCCAATATGAATAGGCCAATCATTCCCAGGTTCATTCGGTGCGCCGATCCTCCCTTTGCGCATTGGGGCCAGCCGGGTTAAGCCGACATCTGTACTAATATCATCCCCGAGCCGAAAAAGGCAAGGCCTTTCGTCAAAAAAGGCCTGTACACGTATTAAATCAGAGAGGCGGTGTTGGGCGCGTAAAGACTCAGGAATTTGCGGCAGGTCGACAGATTACTCCGAAAAGGCCCGCCCGAATGAAGGTGAAAGACGACCCACTGCGGCCGATAACATAATAGGCGTCGGTTTGAGCATCGCGGTACTACCTACGAAAACCTCGGCCGTCTTCCTGAACTTCAAGGAGTCTGTCAGCGAAGAAGGGGGAAACACGATGAGATACTCAAAAGGTGCCTTGCGAATACCTGTTATGGTTGGCGTGCTAATCTTGATTTCTGTTCGAGACTGTTTTGCCTATGTCGATCCCGGTACCGGCAGCTACGTTATTCAGCTCATTATGGCCGGACTGCTGGCAGCGGCCTTTGCCCTGAAGTCTTACTGGAAGAATATCACCGCCTTCCTCTCCAGGCTGCTTTCAAGGAAATAGAGGTCGAAAGATGAAGGCAAACAGTGGAGCTTTCGCCAGCTCCTTTCGGGACCCCAGCGGTTTCGTCTTTACCCGTGAGGGTTCGGTTTATCGTCAGGTAAGCCGGGCATACCAGGATAACTACGACCACCTGATGCGCTCAGGACTTTATGAGGCGCTGGTTGGCTCAAGCTTGTTGATTCGCCATGAAGAGGTCGGCGGCGATCATGCTTCTGCTCAAGGTGCTTACAAGGTTCTGAAACCCGAGTTGGTACCCTTCATATCGTACCCTTACGAATGGTGTTTCAGCCAGCTGAAGAACGCAGCCTTAACCACCCTTCAAATCCAGAAGACCGCCCTCGATTTCGGGATGAGCCTGAAGGACGGCAGCGCCTACAATATCCAGTTCCTGAAGGGAAGGCCCGTATTCATCGACACCCTCTCCTTCGAGAGATACCATGAGGGGCAGACCTGGGTCGCGTACAGACAGTTCTGCCAACATTTTCTCGCCCCCTTGGCTCTTGCGAGCTACCGTGACATCCGGTTGAATCAACTCTCCCGAGTTCACCTGGACGGGATACCGTTGGATCTGGCCAGTTCACTCCTTCCCGTACGGAGTCGGTTCAGATTCTCCCTGCTTTCTCACCTTCACCTTCACGCCAAAAGCCAGAAGTACTTTGCTGACAAGATCCCGAACAGAGGTGGCCGCAGAATGAGCCTGAAGGGTTTCTTGGGTCTGGTCGACAGCCTGCAAGCCGCCGTGGAGAGACTGAAGTGGCGGCCTCGGGGCACCGAGTGGGCGGACTACTATGAGAAAAACGGGTATTCGCAAGAGGCGCTGGAACATAAGAAGGAACTGGTGAGGAGTTTCCTGGAGAGCATGAATCCGGGGATGATTTGGGATCTGGGTGCCAACACCGGTCTGTTCAGCCGGATAGCCGGCGACAGAGGGATCGCAACCATCTCCTTCGACGTCGATCCCGCGGCCGTGGAGAGGAACTATCTTGAGTGTCGAGAACGGGGTGAATGCAACATCCTGCCGCTGGTACTTGACCTGACCAATCCGAGTCCCAGCATAGGATGGCATAATCGAGAAAGGGATTCGTTGGTGGGACGTGGTCCGGCCGACGCCGTGATGGCCTTGGCTCTGATTCATCATCTGGCGATATCCAACAATCTCCCCTTCGCAAGGATTGCAGAGTTTTTGGCGGGTATCTGCGAGCGGCTTATCATCGAGTTCGTTCCCAAGAGCGACTCTCAGGTGCAAAGGCTTCTGTCGACCAGAGAGGACATTTTCGCCGACTATAACCAGCAGACCTTCGAAGACACCTTCAGTGAGTATTTCAGAATCGAGCGTTGCGTCGAGATTCGTGACACCGAAAGAGCCCTGTATCTGATGGAAAAGAGGTGAGGTCAGAGAAGAGATGAAAAAGCTAGCGGTTGTTCACCCCCTCCTATTTGCAGTATTCCCCATTCTGTTCTTGTACTCTCACAATATAGAAAGGACGTCGATAACCCATTTCGTCGCTCCCGCGCTGGTTTCGGCTCTTTCTGCCCTTTTGTTCTGGTTCCTGTTGAGTCTTGCCTTCAAGGATACACAGAAGGCGGGACTACTGGTCTCTTTATCAATCCTCTTGTTCTTCTCTTACGGGCATCTCCGTGATGCAGTCGGAGATTTCTCCTTTTCCATCCGGGGGACTATCATCGGGGCTGACGAGCTTCTTGTATTCGGGTGCATGCTCCTGGTCCTCTTGGGCGCATACCTCCTGGCAAAGTCAACCAGGAGCTTCAGCGTTCTGACCAAGGCCCTTAACGTGGCCGCAGCCTTCTTGGTTTGGATCTCCCTTATAAGCATTGGCAACTATGCGCTCACAACAGGTCCGGCGCGGCACCAGCCTAGGGTCCCGCCAAAGATCACGGAAGCTCCCGGGGGTATGGAGAAACCTGATAGGTTTCCTGACATATACTATATCATCCTGGACGGCTATGCCAGGGCGGACATCCTTGAGGAGCTGTATCGCTATGACAACGGAGAGTTTCTCGATTACCTGAAGAGAAGGGACTTCTGGGTGGCCGATAAGAGCAGGTCGAATTACTGCCAGACCGCCTTATCGCTGGCCTCGTCTTTGAATCTTCATTATGTGCAGGAGTTGATCAACCGAATCCACGATGATTCCCGCAACACCTCGCTCTTGAGGAACCTCATCAGGGATAGCGAGATTGTTCGTTTTCTCAGACAGCACGGTTACAAGTTTGCAGCCTTCTCCTCCGGATACTCTTTCACGGAGATGAGCAAGGCGGACATCTATTTGTCTCCCCCTCAGGCCTTGTCCGAGTCTGAAAATCTGCTCATCAATCGCACGCCTATTCGACCGCTTCTGGCCAAGCTGCCGCTAAAATCACAATTTGACCTGCACCGCGATCGCCTGTTGTACATCTTCGACGAGCTTCCCCGTGTCGGCAAAACGCAATCCCCGGTCTTCGTTTTTGCGCACATCATGGCCCCTCATCCTCCTTTTGTATTCGGGGAAGGGGGGGAGCCGATCAGATGCGACGGTGAATTCTCTTACGGTGACGGGAGCCATTACACCAGGAAGAGAGGCCGAGAAGGGTACAGGCGCGATTACGCCAGACAGCTGGTTTTCATCAACCAGAAGGCCAAAGAGGCGATAGACGGAATTCTGGCGGCTTCCTCCGTTCCACCGGTGATAATTCTCCAGTCTGATCATGGCCCGGGTTCCACGCTAAAGTGGGATGATCCGCAGGGATCCAACCTTGAGGAAAGGATGTCCATTCTGAACGCGTACTATCTTCCGGGTGGCGGTGACGAACTCCTGTACGACGAGATCAGCCCGGTGAATACCTTCAGGGTAATATGCAACCACTACTTCGGCACGAACTACGAGCTGCTTGCAAACAAGTCCTACTTCTCGGATCACCGGCATCCTTACAGATTCATCAGCGTAACTCACCGGGCGGCCGTCGGCATGCATCCGTAAGGACCAGCTTTCTCTGAGCGCGTCCCCCCTCGAACTAAAGCTGTCTCGCGGCAAGTCAGGCGCGCGAGAAGCCAACACAGCCTGGCAGACCGGCGAAAATAGCAGGCATGGTCGTCGCCAGACCGACCAGCATCATAACACTGGCCAAAACAAAGCGCCCGGTATTCGCCGGGTTGATTCGGTGCGCTGCTCCTCCTTTTGCACACGGGGGTCGACCCGGGTTAAACTGAAACCTGTACTTGTATCACGCCCGAGCCAGAAGAGGCAAGGTCCTCTTTGCAGACAAGGATTCTCCTCCTCGTCAGTCGAGAATGACCGGAATACGTCTACTCTCCGCAAGGAATCTTTGGAGAGAAGACGGATTGTTTCCTTTTGTGAAACAGACCCGTAAAACCGCCGATAGTATCTCATGTGAGTGTGGATAACCGACGAATCGTTAATCTTCGGATATTCTTGACCGTTAGCCCAATTGTCCCAAATCAGTAAGGAGGTGGCAAAGATGAACAGAGTCTTCTTGCTCGGTATTCTGATTGGAGGCCTTAGTCTGGGCGCAGTCTTCTGCGCCGACAGAGGCGAAAGCCAGCGGACAAATCTGGAGTTGGAGAGCTTCAACGGTGGTTTCTTCTCGATCGATAAGCCAAGCGGGTGGGAGGTCATCACTGCCGGTCAGTGCGCCGGATTCGCCTTCCTGATTCGCGATCCATCCGAACCTCTAAGACAGATATTCTACTTTGGGGAGGTTGGGCCGGTTTACCTGTCCGAGCAACAGAGGCAAATCGATTATCAGTACATGAACATGGGCGGCTATCCCGCTGCCTGGATCGACATGCCGGCTGTCAATCCGCTTACCCCCGATAATTTTCTTGCCCGGTTTCATCTTGTTGCCCAAAGTCGAATAGCCCAAAACTTCATGCCTCAGTGCCCCAGATTGGAGAACGTTCAGATAATCTCTCAGGTCAAACAGCCAAGTCCCATCAGCGGCGGCAGCACCGGACTGGTGAGGGCGCTTTTTACCCAGGGCGGAAGTCTGGGAGAAGGGCTGTTCCTGATCACCGTTGCACCGGTTTTGGCGTCCACCGGCGGGCCGGGGGGAGGCCTGGGGTACGGATTCTGCATAACCGGAATCACCGCACCCAAAGGGGAATTTCGAAACATTGAGAATCAACTGGTCAAGTCGATAGGAAGTTATGACATAAACCAGTCTTACGTTCAAAATTGCATGGCTCAGCAGAACCAGACTTACCAGGGAATTCTGAAAGCAGGTAAAACCTTAAGCGAGACTTCGGATATCATCATGCAAGGATGGGAAAACCGGAATAGAACAGACGACATCCTGGCCGAGAAGAGGAGCGATGCCATGCTGGGGAGGGAACGATTGTATGACCCGAACACCGGAGAGGTGTATGAGTTTGAGCATGGCTTTTACGATAAGTACAAGATTGAGCAGAACAGATATGAGATGAACAACCTTCAGCTTTTGCCCGACGACAACCACCAACTGTGGAGCAAGGCGCCCGTGGATGGATACCAACACCTGCGATAGCGCTTCGCCAACGGGTTGTCTGCACTCTCTTTGCCTTCGTGGCTGACTGCTGGCAGACCTGGATGCCGTGCGCCCGGCAGCTCCCGAGACAGATTGCTGTCATTGCATTCCAGGATTGGCGTCACGAAAAACCTAAAGCAATAGGGCGGCCGGCCGGGCCCGCTTTCGTTTGACAATGCATGGACGGAGCGGTATATTTCGTCCATGTTCGGAGTAATTCCAGGCAAGGACCGGGAGAAGATATGGATTCTGACTATCTTCGTTCTGGCCCTTGCTCTGAGAATCATTTACCTCCTCCAGATCAAAGCCAACCCGCATTTCTTCTCGCCCACCATGGATCCGCTCTATCACGACGCGTGGGCGCAGAACATAGCCGGGGGAAACTGGATCGGATCAAAGGTCTTCTTCCGGGCGCCTTTCTACGCCTACTTTTTGGCCATAGTCTACAAGGTATTCGGCCACTCATACATCGTGCCCCGCCTGATCCAGCACCTGCTCGGCTCGGTCTCATGCGTATTGATCTATTTCCTGGCCAAGAGGTTGTTTAACCGGACAGTGGCCATCGTCTCCGGCATCATCGCCGCCACCTACGGAATGCTCATCTACTTCGAAGGGGAACTTCTCTTAGATTCCTTCTTGGTCCTCTTCGACCTTCTGTTACTCCTGTTTCTGTTTAAAGCAAAGGAGAACCCAAGATTCTCCGGTTGGCTGATCTGCGGCGTAATCCTCGGATTCTCAGCCATCACCAGGCCCAACATCCTGGCCTTTATTCCATTCGTCTGGCTGTGGATTTGGTTGGTATTCAGAAAAGAGAAAGCTTTCAAAACAGTCTTGACCTACTCGGCTTCCTTTCTCCTGGGAAGCATCCTGGTGATCTCGCCGGTTACCTTAAGAAACGTCTTTGCGGGCGGCGACACGGTTCTGATCGCTTCACAGGGAGGCATAAACTTTTACATCGGAAACAACAAGAACGCCGACGGGGTGAGCGCCATCTTCTACAAGGAGGACTGGCAGTACCGGGACTTTCAGCAGATGGCGGAAAGCGAGACAGGTCAATATCTCAAGCCCTCCGAGATATCCAACTTTTATTATGGCAAGGGGGTGGATTTCTACGTCAATGACCCCTCCTCGGCCTTCAAGCTCCTGGTGAAGAAGCTGTATCTGTTCTGGAGCAGGTTTGAGATCAGCAACAACCAGAACATTTACTTCTTCCGACAATACTCCTCCCTGATTCGCATTCTTCCCCTGGGCTTCTGGCTGATAGGGCCGCTGGGCTTGACCGGAATGATTCTTTCCATGCGAGTTCTCAATGGTTCCAAGAAGACTCGCTCCGGCAAGATCGCTGAAGGGAGGCAGAGGATCCTGCTGCCCGTTCTGTTCATCCTCTGTTACATGGCAACCGTGGTGGCTTTTTTCGTCCCCGCCCGGTTCAGGCTGCCGGTGATCCCTTTGCTGCTCATCTTCTCCGGCTTTTCGCTGGTGTGGCTGTTCGAAAGGCTGCGGGAAAAGAAAATCGCTTTCCTCGGGACTTTCCTGCTTCTGCTCATCCCTTTTGCGCTGTTGACCAATACCAACGCCTATCATTTGAGGGTCGACGAGTTCTCGCAGGCTCATTTCAGCCTGGGGAACGTTTATCTGAAAGAGGGCAAGCTCGATTTGGCATTGGAGGAGTTCAATTCGGTTCTGACATCGAACCCCCGCTATAACCGGGCTCACCTCAACCGCGGCATGGTGTTCTTCCGGAGGGGAGACTTAGAAGAGGCGGAGAAGGAGTTCTTAGCCGAGTTGGAGCTTAATCCGAACGAAGCCAAGGCTTATAACAACCTGTCGGCAGTCTATCTGCAGCAGGGTCTACACCAAAAGGCGGAGGAGATGGCCGCAAAGGCCGTCGAACTTGGGGGCCACAGGGCCGATGCATACATGAATCTGGCCATGAGTCACCTGAAGCAAGACAGGATTGCCCAGGCCAAACAGACCATAAGCCGGGGCTTAAGAGAGGTTCGGCCCTTCCCGGAAGGCGAGTTGTTCCTGGGGGAGATTTACCTGACCGAGGGGCAGTACGATTCGGCCGTGGAGAGCTTCGAGAGAGTGATCTATCCGCCCGCCTCTGAAAGGGACGTGGCCTACGATCTGGAGATTCTGGCCGCGGAAGGAGACCCCCTTCGGCCGGGAGCTGCAGGCCTGAAGGCCAAGGCCCATTTCAACCTGGGAACCGTGTACGTGGGAAGAGGGCAGATTGATCTAGCCGAGATTCACCTCAAGCAAGCCCTCTCGCTGAAGCCGGATTTTGCCGAAGCCCATGCCAACCTAGGAATTCTGTATGACCACACCGGGCGCGGGGCCGAGGCCCTGCCGCTGCTGGTAAAAGCGATAAACTTGGACCCCAACAACGCCGTTTATAGTTTCAATCTGGGATTGGCCTACGCCAAGCTGATGAGATTGAGCGAGGCACGAGATCAGTTCGAAACCGCCCTCACGCTGGACCCCTCCCTGACCGACGCTCAGGATAAACTGCGCCTGGTGGATTCACTGCTTGAGGTGCGGGGGAACTTCCGCTGATACAAACGTGTAAGGTAAGCGGGATAAGCCGGACATCCGTATCCAGACGCCCGGCAGCAATTGGTTTGCGCGGATGGACGACGACGGGCAACTGACTAGTAGGTGGCGTCGTCGGAGACGCAGGTGAGCTTTCCGGTCTGGTCGATGCTCCAGATGTCCAGGGTTGCGTCGTCGTCAAGGCCGGTGGCATCCTTTGACCCGGCGGTGGCCACGAAGCTGGTGCGGGTGGCCGTTATGGAGTAGCTGTAGCGGGCCGAAGCCATGACCTCCACGTCCAGCCTGTCGAAGTCACCACCCGGCTGCACCACGATGGTGCTTCCGTCGCTGGGATAGTAAGTATCCATCTCCTGACGGTAGGCCCTCTGCATCTCGTAGACCTGCTTTAAGATCAACTGGGCCTCGCCCTGTTTGGTCTTCGCCGTCGACTGCATGAAGCGCGGGATGGCAAGCGCGGCTATGACCCCCACTATCAGCACCACCACAAACAACTCGATCAGAGTGTATCCTCTCTGACTGTAACGTAGGCTTAGAATCATCTGGCTCTCCTTTCTCTTGCCACAGCCTTACTGCAAAGCCCGTGCCACCAAGTTTGTTTCGTCCTAACCCGCGCGACCAAAACAGTTTAGGCTCCACCGACGAGACTCAATGCCTAGTGGTTGAGGCACCCAGTTTGCACACTCTTTTCATCTCTGTGCAGACAATCAGGTGGGTTTCTCGGAGGCGTAAAACGACAGCCGGGAGACCTTATCTGTGCATATCTGATCGGGATTGCGGCCCGTGTTATGCCCGGAAGAAGTTCTTCAGGAAGAAGAACAGATTGGCGGGCCGCTCGGCCAAGCGCCGCATGAAATAGGGATACCACTGTCCGCCAAAGGGTACGTAGATGCGGACATTATATCCGTCTTTGATCAACTGGCGGGCCAGCTCGGTGCGGATTCCGTAAAGGAGTTGAAACTCGAAGCTATCTTTAGCAATGCTATTCCTCTGAGCGAACTGCTTGGTCTTTTCGATCAGCCTCTCGTCGTGAGTGGCAATTCCGTGATAGACGCCGCTTTTGAGCAGCTTCTCGGTCAGCTTCTCGAAGCTCTCGTCCACCTCCGGCCTTTTGGGGAAGGCGATCTCCCTTGGCTCCTTATAGGCGCCCTTGCAGAGCCTGATTCTGCCCCCCAATTTCAGAATCTGGTCGACGTCCTCTTCACTTCGGCGAAGCATGCTCTGGATCACGATGCCCACGTTCTCGTACTTCTTCCTGAGGCGGTAGAAGATCTGAAGCGTATCTTCTGTGCAGTCGGAACCCTCCATGTCCATCCGGACGAAGTTGTTATACTTTGCCGCCCGCTCGATCATCCTGGTGAAGTTCTCTTCGCAAAGCTCCGTGGCCACTTTTAGGCCAAGCTGGGTTGGCTTGGCCGAGACGTTGGTATCCACACCTTTTTGGTTGATGCGGTCGATCGCGTCCAGATAGACCTCGGTTGCGGCCACAGCCTCGGCTGCCTCCGACACCTCCTCACCCAGGTGGTCTAAGGTGGCAATCGCGCCTTCGGAATTGAGCTTCTTTACTGCATTGAGTCCGTCCTCCAGCGTTTCCCCGGAAACGAATCTATCCACCACCTTCCGGGTCACGCCGAACTTCTTCATGAAACCCTGGATGGCTTCCTGTTTGGAAAGAAATAGGAGAATTGCTCTCAGCATAGGTGATCTCCCTTTTTTACGATCTTGGCTAAAGCTACACAAAAACCTGTTCCAGTCAAGCTCTATTTGTGAATGTTTTCACTTTCTCTGATTCCTCATTGTCGCCGACGGAGAATCCTTTTGGAAGAGTCGAGCCTTATGCTTATATTGTCGATAGGATAGTCAGGCCCACAGTCTGGTGGATCCTTTTACCTAAACCGGGAAACCAACATGATGAGAGCAACGTTCGTTCTCCTCGCCTTGGTGCTGTCTCACACGGCGGTCTTTGCCCAGGTTGACACGGCCTGGGTGAGACGGTACAACGGCCCGGGAAATGGGTCGGACTGGGCCAACGCCCTAGCTGTGGACGATTCCGGCTGTGTCTATGTAGCTGGCTACAGCTGGGGGGTCGGATCATCCGCCGACTACGCGGTGATCAAATATCGCCCTAGTGGCGACACAGCCTGGGTGCGACGCTACAACGGACCCGGATACGGCTGGGATGAAGCCACCGATCTGGTCGTCGATGCTGCGGGCAACGTGTACGTGACCGGCAACAGCGCCCGGAACAGCACCTATCCCAACAATCAAGACTATGCCACGGTGAAGTACACCGCCGACGGGGAGGAAGCCTGGATAGAGAGATACGACGGGCCGGGCAACTCGGACGATTACGTCTATTCTCTCGCTTTAGATTCTTCGGGTCACGTTTATGTCGCCGGATCAGCCAATGGCGGTTCAAACTTGGATTATGTCACCATAAGATACCTTCCCGGCGGGGACACAGCCTGGGTCAAGCGGTATGCCGGTACGGGGAACGGACATGATTACTGCCATGACGCGGCCACAGATCATTTGGGCCACGTCTACGTTACCGGTGCCAGCCTGTCCGCCGGAACAAGCTATGATTGCGTGACCCTAAGGTACGACTCGACCGGACTTCTGCTTGGGGTGTGGCGATACGGAGGCTTGGGTGAGGATCGGGCCAGGGCCATGGCCGTGGACAATCATAACAACGTTTATGTCGCTGGTTACACCACCGGCTCAGGCACCTACGATTGCCTGACCATAAAGTACCGTCCCGGCGGAGACACGGCCTGGGTGAGGTCCTACAACGGGCCGGCCAATGACTGGGACGAGTGCAACGCCATCGCGGTTGACAATTCGGGCAACGTTCATGTTACCGGTTTCAGTTATGGGTTCGAGACCGGCAGGGATTACATCACCATTAAGTATGATTCGACCGGGGAGCAGCTCTGGGCGTCGAGCTACAACGGCCCGGGAAACTCCACGGACGAAGCAGCGGACATCGCATTGGACGATCTGGGCAACGTGTACGTGACCGGGTTCAGCTCGGACAGCGTAACCTACGCCGACTACGCTACGGTGAAGTATGATCCCTCGGGTGCCGAGCTGTGGGTCCGTAGGTATAATGGCCCGGGGAGCGGCTCCGATGAAGCTTCTGCCATTGCTGTGGACGGCTCTTACGGCGTTTATGTGACCGGCTACAGCTGGGGAGACACTACTGCAGGTGACTACGCTACCATCAAGTACGCCCAGCCCCACTTCTTGCGCGGCGATGCCAACGGAGATGGAGTCATAAATGTTGCGGATGTGGTCTACATTGTAAACTTCCTTTACCGAGGTGGTGATCCGCCCGATCCCACTGACGCCGGGGATGCCAACTGCGACGGAATCGTGAATGTGGCTGACGTTGTGTACCTGGTGAACTACCTCTACAGAGGCGGCGACCCTCCCGGCTGTCCCTGATCATCACCATTCACCTCTCAAATGACAAGCCGTTGTTGTTGCGGGGTACCCTTCGTCCTCAGTCCTCAGGGCGAGCCCTTACCGCGCAACGAACGGATGGGTGCAGAGGCGGGATAAATTCCCGCCTCTATGTGTGAGGAATCACCTCCCATGCCATCATAGGGCAGGGTTCATCCTGAAGGGCATTCAGCCCTGCCATCCGATCGAATTCCCCCCTCTCCTTAATCCTCTCCCACGAGGGGAGAGGAGATCGCTGTTGTTGTTGCGGGGTACCCTTGCCCCGTAGCCGGACAATGCCGGCATCCTGACTTACGAAACTGATGGTTCTGGGCGTTTCCGGCGTTTACTCTCCAGGTTTCGCCTGTTTGTCAGTATGCTGTGTTTCAACAGGTTACAATCTGCGATACTGGGAAACAGGGGTTTCAGAGGGTTTTGAGGTAACTTTTTGTTTTTTCATTTCCTCTGTTTGCCGATGGAAACCTCGGTTGTTGTGGTGGGGTACCCTTCGTCCTCAGTCCTCAGGGCGAGCCCTTACCCCGCGACCGGTTCAGAGATTGTCGGGTAGCTCCGCCACCTTCGGCGGCTTCCCAACCCGACCTACAACTGGGAAACAGGGGT